>ERZ1370068.10456-contig-9154_pt1 | contig 54800 bp, 81 predicted proteins | sample MGYA00561227_ERZ1370068 | MGnify/ENA primary metagenome ERZ1370068 (study PRJEB38410, sample SAMEA6850437) | metagenome | study: Metagenomic assessment of the ecological functions of the soil: analysis of the soil microbiota associated with the... | reverse complement strand
ATATGCTTCGTTCGATTTACGTATTGTCGGCGGCGCCGGCTTTGGAACATAACGTCCTCTGGCAAATCATGCGCTGCCGCAATCTGGGTCTACCTACGTTCTCTACCTTGGTTATTGGATATGAAAGCCGGAAGATGGCATACAAGGCGACATTTCGGCCTGCGGAGGGTTGCGGGATGGCGTCCTGGTGCCGGCTATAACTCGGGTTTTTTGCTCACGTACCAAACGCGCAACAACTGCAACACGGTTGGGTCCCAGCCACTACTACTTATCTGTAAGTGTACGATTGGGCTTTAGACACAAAGGTTTACGAAAGATGCCCTGGATATTTCGAGCTTACAGCGCTGAGGCACAAGCAAATAGCTGGATTGTTTATCTCTTGTTTGTCAGAATGTGACCGTTCATTGAAATACCGCAGTTGAGTTTTGGTCGCAGGACGACTGAATTTGGGGGTGTAATTTGAACGCAACGGCAGATGTGCGGTTTCTTCCCCAGACCCGATTTGAGCAGGTGCAGACACCGGTTTGATGTCGATGCACGGGTTTTACTGAACGTTCATGAATCCCAAACCACGGCCTGTTTCGGCGTCAGGCTCCTGTGCGGGCATTTGCGTTGCTCTCTCGATTCCGATCATCGGTAGTGGTGGTCAGATGTTGCACATCGGTCAGAACAGCCGCAAATCAACTATGGAGTGCTCGCATCAAAGGCACCCGGAGTTTTCAACCTCGGTGGCGACCTCCTGATGTTTTCGCGCGGCAATTGGCTCTCGGCACGATAGAAATCAGTTAATCGAATACGGGAAAGGATGCATCAATAACCTCTTCCCTTGGCACCGCTGTTGCGATCTGCCAATGACTTCATTTGCACTTGGTGCAGGGCATGCTCATGGTGGTGGTTTTGAGGCGGCGCTTTCTGCGGGCGTTATCGTGGCGAAGAATCGGCGCGCATGGGATTCCCAGGAAATATTGTTCAACCTTTTCCGGGTATGGGCGCATATAGGGCTTTCTTTCGCGAAGATCGGGAGACGCGCTGCGGAAGAAATGATAGTCAGCAGGAGACAATTATGGGGCGCGGCAGCTCTTTGATCTTGGGGTCGTCGGATGGATCTGCCCTGCACCCGGACGGTACCGGCAGAAGGCCTCTTGATCTGTAACTATGCATGCGCACGCACTGAGTCATCGAATGGACGACGAGCGTTCGAAGCGCGTCCGTGCCGAAAATCCGGGGCTATTACTCACCAGAATTGACCCGGCGTTAATCTGGAATCTGGGCGGATGCCGCCCGCTAAATATCACCGATCTGCGATCCCAAAGATGATGGGAAGGAGCGCTTGGTCGTGCACGGGTGCACCACGGCTGAAGAATCGCTTCCTCTCGGCACCACTCAAACGTCGTCCCGATTTGGAGCGCTGGAGCGGCCGCGACCGAGTAGGTACTGGTGGGTATCGACCGTAAATACGGCTTCCGAAGAACACGCGAGCGATTCACCCGGGCACGCGAGCCGCGGCCTCGATCGCGGCGATTTTTGATTGACGCAATCGTCGCTCTTTTCAACATGCATCTCAAGAGGCAGCTACAGACATTGTTTGTTGCGCAGGAAGTTCTTCCGCTCAAGCTGCGGCCTTGAGCCGCGATTGTCCGTCTTGCTGATCGACGGTACTCGAATCGCTGCCCGGAGCGCGGCGAGTTGCGTTGCCCCAGCAGCGCTCCGGCTCCGCCAGCGCTTCGGAGCATTGCTGCGGCATGTCATGCCACTTCGCTGCGTGGCGACGTGCCTGCGGCGCGCTGGTAATGGTTGTGACCGATCGCTCCGCGTCGTGGGCGAAAGCCATGAACAAGTCCGTTCTACAAAGGTAGGGTCCGTGGACGGCGCGTCCGAGATCTTCAAGGACGCGCGGGTCAACCCGCGGCAGGGCCAACTCGAGCCGTTGGCGCCGCAGGGCGTTCGTCAGCGCCCGTGAAATAAAATGCGGGTTGCATAATTTCTGCCCGCTCCTGCGGCCGCGGGATCATCGCTCGATTGCCCCTGGAATAAAGTGGCCGCGCGGGCCGGTTTCGCCTGCAAATTCCGCCGTTGACCCGCTCGCTGACGTTCAGCAATAACAGCATCGGTTGGCAGTCCACATTTCGCCGGACAGAATTAGGACGGGGTGGGTTGGATGCAGAAAATCGATATTAAACTTACCGAGGCTTCAATGCCGCTTACGACCGGCATCGAAGATCGGGCAGCGCCAAGTCAAAACTGGGTGCTCACGAGCGCATCCAGCGCCGCTTCGCCATTGTCTGACGATCGTTACTCGATGGCCCTGCCGAGGCGAGGTTGAGTTACGCGTTGGTTTGTCGGATTGTCCTCCGCCACAAGGATGCGGGCACCGCAGATCTTAGTAACATTGCAGCCTGCTGCGCGGCGAGGTGCACTGCAGCGGACGCTTTCGCAAACGAACTGGGGTTCGAGGAACATAGTCGGTTTCCGATTGGTTTGCAAAAATTCAGGCAATTTTCGAACCAGAAACGGCTTTCCAGCAACTTCGCCAACGACGCTGTTGACGCCATTGCCGCCCATCGGAAGCGCGCGACGCGCAGGGCGATCAATCGCGATTTCCAGTCCAGTTCCTGTAGACCCGGGTAATCAGGTCGCTCCGCTTTATCAACGGTTCAAAGATTGCCCGCCTACTGTTTGGCTTGAGAATACCGCAATACCGGTATCTCGGCTTCAACTCGGATCCCTAGCGAAGCGACTGTCGCCTGTCGGCTGACTCTGGCCACACTTAACACCACCAACGACCACGCTCTATGCGTTGACGCCAGCATTGGCAAAGCAGAGTTAAACAAAACTGCTGGCCTATGGTGGCTATCTCCCAGAACAACCAGCCGTATCGGGCGAGAGACGTCGGCGCGTCTAGCGCGAGGCCTCTAATACGCTTGAGGTAGCACGACCTTAACGGTGCTGCCCTATCAATTACTCAGCTCAAATGGCTGGTTCACCAATCTGCACCCGCCGGCTTCAATCTGCCATATCAGTACATCTTGATTTGTGCCAACAGCAAGTTTGCAGATGCACCAAGGGTTTCGACTATCTCCCGCTGTGAGTCATCCAGACTTGTCTCGCGCAAGACGTTCTGCCATGGCGCGATAACGCTTCGTTCAAAGGGCGTTCACGCATTTCGTGGCTCACGTTCGCCACGAACCGTCCCTTAGCTTGATTTGCCTCACATCCGCGCGCTGTTCGGCCTCGGTGATGCGTTGCGCGAGTACACCGCACATGTGGAAGCACGAGGGTCGAGAGGAAGGATTCCGGTACGCAACGACTTATTACTCTTGGCGCCAAAAATCGTTCAACGCAATTACCAGCGCGAAACCCAATAGGCTCATTACCTGGCATGCATGAAGATATGTGTCGCCCGTAACGGAAACCATTTCCGAATGTGATGATGAAGAGATATACGCCAATGATTACGGCCCCTGGTTCGCCGGTTTGAATCAGGCAGTACGACGTAACGCCATTGTCCGCGACCATTCCAAGAAACCGACGCGCGACGGAGACTGAATGCGATGTTAGGATTTGTGCGGTGAGCCCGATCGAGAATAAGAAAAATCCAATTGGCGACCCATAGAACCTGTGCTTCGTCATCTGTGATCTGGGAGTCTCGATAGACATGGATGCACGAGGTAAAGAAGCACCAGGCTCCCCGGATCGCGACTCGAAGCAATGATTGTTCGAGTTCTGGGCGATGCGCGGCCCGCGACCATTTGGTTCAAGCCATACTTTGTCGATAACCGCTTCGCAAATTCTATTGCGTTCGATACGAGCGGTATGCTGGGGCGCAGTGTTTGCATGATCTTGAGCTCTTACCGCAGTTCGTTTACCTTAGAGCCATGGCCCCAACGCAGGCAGTTGTCACAATCCCCGGCTTCAACGCCCACGCAACTGACCTGAAGGTCTGTACGCGAGACGGCTTTCAGTTGGCCGCGCGGCTGTGGTGTGGACCGGGCGCGGGCGTGGTTCACAGCGTGGCGCTTATCAATTCGGGAGCAGGCATATCGAGTAGGTTTTACGATCGCTTTGCGGCCTTTCTGGCCGACAATGGCGTTCCTCACGTTGGTATATGACTACCGCGGATTTGCAGATCTCGACCGACGTCCCTCCGTGGATTTCGGACCTCTAGTAGAAGAGTGGGGAAGCAAGCGATTGTGCCGCCGCACTGGATTGGCTAGATGCTCAGTTTCCTGGAGCTACGCGCATTGTAATCGGGCACAGCGTCGGAGGATTCGTCACCGGATTTGTCACAAATGGGACGCTAATTGACAGAATGCTGTTGGTGAGTGCGCATACCGGATATTGGCGAGACTACGCGCGGAAAGCAAGACTACCGATGTTTCTGCTTTGGCATGCTTTATGCCCGCGATTGCCAAAGTGGTGGGATATTTTCCAGGTCGACGCCTTACACCTACTGGAAGACCTTCCGATTGGATGTGGCGCTCGAATGGGCTGCGGACGCAAGCCGGAGTTTTGGTGGCACCTAAAGCGTCCGGATGGCACATTTGATAAGCCTTTGATTCAAATGTTGCTTGCGCGATTTGAGTCGATACGCGCCAAAACGGTTGCCCTACGATTTACGGATGATCCATTTGCAACGGCGGAAGCCACACAGAGAATCGTGGGCCTCTATGCGAACGCTTCCGTCCGGCATATGGTCCTGACCAGAAGCGACGGGGACAATCACAAGATCGGGCACTTCGGATTCTTTAGCACTCGCTTTCGCGAATCTCTGTGGCCACGTGTATACGGCGAGTTGTTTTCAAACCAATAGTGCTGTGTCGCGAAGCTCGACGTGAATAGGCCTGCTGAGTTGTTTTCGGCGCAATCGGGCGGTCCTTCAATCCGCCAACTCAGTATAAATCGCCTCAATCCTCGTTCGATCCGCCAAGAAATGCATCGACGCATTTCGGATCGAAATGCTTGCCGCGCTGTGACTTCAGGAAATCGATTCCTTCGTTGAGCGGCCACGCGTGCTTGTAGGGCCGTTCGCTCACGAGCGCGTCGAACACATCGGCAACGGCGACGACGCGAGCGACGATCGGAATGTCGTCGCCATGCAGTCCGTTCGGATATCCGGTGCCGTCGATATTTCTCGTGGTGGCCCGAGCGCGATGATGGAGCCCATGCTCAGGTATTTCGACGGGCTGCCCTTCAGGATGTCGTAGCCGATCCGCGGATGCGTTCGCATGATCTCCAGTTCGGCGGGGCTCAGCGGACCTTCCTTGATGAGCACGGAGTCGGGGATCCCGATCTTGCCGATGTCGTGCATCGGCGCGGCGACCTCGATCACGTGCACCATGTCGCCGCCGAGGCCGAGATTCTGGCCGATGAGGCGCCGAGTACTTGGCCATGCGCATGAGATGGTTGCCCGTGGTCTTGTCGCGGAACTCGCCGGCCTTCGCGAGCTTCGACAGCGTCTCGAGCTCGCGCTCGTGAATCTCGGAGACCGAACGGTCGACCTGGTATTGCAGCACCCGCGCCTGGTCCGACAGGACGATCTTGTGCCGGCGCAATTCCAGGAGATTGGCGCAGCGCGCGCGGGTTTCGTGCTCGTCGAGCGGCTTGATCAGAAAGTCGGTCGCTCCGGCCTCGAGCGCGTTGTAGCGGATCTGGCGGTCGTCGACGACGGTGATGACGACGATCGGAATGTCGACGCAATGCCCGAGGCCGCGGATCTGCTTCGACGAGCTCGATGCCGTCGAATTCCGGAAGCTTGAAATCGGTGAGGACCATGTCGACGCGGTTTTGCCGCGCGTACTCCAGCGCCCGGCTCGGCGTGTCGAACAGCTCCAGGTTCAACTTCGGATCGATCTGACGGACGATTTCGGCGATCAGCAGACGGCTGCTGAACAGGTCGTCGATGATGAGGACGGTATTGCGCTGGGCTCGCGCGAGGGCGAGCTCGAGATCACGCCGGTAGCCGGGGCGGAACGAGACGGCAAAGCGGACATTGGTTACCTTCCGGGGATCGCGGCACGCGAGAGCAGCACACGTGGCACAGCGAGCAAAGCAATAGTTATGCCGCTTGTGCTGGCAGATTGACCGGACCTCTGGCGTCGGCGACTGTCGTTGCCGCGGGCGGCCCGGCGCGCACGCTTGCGAGACGGGGCGCGGACGACCGCGCGACGGCCGAGGCGGCGGCGCGCATGCCGCGACCTGAAATACAAAAGGCCGACCCGGTATGACCGAGCCGGCCCATATGATTGTGGTCGGGGCGAAAGGATTTGAACCTCCGACCCCCTGCACCCCATGCAGGTGCGCTACCAGGCTGCGCTACGCCCCGACGTAATCCAGCGATTATAGCCGGATCAGCTGTCGTGGCCCAGGAGCCGCCGGATTTCCTCGAGCTCCTGCCGAATTTCGACCGGATCTGGCGCATTTGCGTCGGTCCAGCCGAAGCGCGTACCGCCTTCGAGATTGATCGGCGGCGTGATCGCCGTCGCGTACGACCAGCCAGTCTGCCTCGGTGCCCGAGGACGCGCGGCGCGGCGATGTCGGACTCGAGCGCGATGGCGCGCGCCGTTGATCGTGAATCCCTGCTCGTAGAGGAGGTCGCGGATGCGGCGGATCAGCAGCACCTCGTGGTGCTGGTAGTAGCGACGGTTGCCGCGGCGCTTGACCGGCTTCAACTGCGTGAACTCCTGCTCCCAATAGCGGAGCACGTGCGGCTTGACCGCACAGAGGTCACTTACCTCGCCGATGGTGAAATACCGCTTGGCGGGGATGGGTGGAAGCTCGGTCTTAGCTCGACTGTGATCCGGCATGGTTCGCAGCTTCGACCATGGCCTTCAGTTTCTGGCTTGCGTGGAAACGTGACCACGCGCCTGCGCCGTGATCGGAATCTCCTCGCCGGTCTTTGGATTGCGGCCGGGGCGCTGCGGTTTCTCGCGCAGCTGGAAATTGCCGAAGCCCGACAGCTTGACGCTGTCGCCGCGCTCGAGCGCGATCCGGATTTCCTCGAAGAAGTGCTCGACCATGTCCTTGGCTTCGCGCTTGTTGAGGCCCAGTTGCTCGAAGAGCAAATCGGCCAATTCGGCTTTCGTGAGCGTCATCGGAATTCCTACTGGCGGAGCGTCGCGCCAAAGCGAACTGCGAGGATCCGCAGCAGTTCCGCCATGGTCGCGTCGATCTCGACGTCGGTCAAAGTACGTTCAGTATCCTGCATAAGCACAAGAATCGCAAGGCTTTTCTTGCCCGGGCCGATTCCTGGACCCCGATAGACGTCGAACAGTCGGATGCTGTCTACGATGAGGCGGTTTGGCGGCCTCCAGCGCCGCAGAGACCTCCTGCGCCGGAATGTCGTCGGCGACGACGACGGCCAGGTCGCGCCGGACGACCGGCAATCGCGACACGGGCTGCGCTACGGCAGGCGGCCGCGCCATCAGCGTGGCGAGGTCGAGCTCGAACAGGATCGGCGCGCGCGGAAGCTCGAACTCGCTCGACGATCCGCGGGTGCAGTTCGCCGAGCCAGCCGACATCGACCGCCATCGACGCGCACGCGCGGCGGCACGACCGGGATGGAGCAACGGAGTGCTCGGCTCGCTCGGTCGTCAGCGTTCGTGGCGCGACCAGCGCCGGCGAGGTCGCCCTTGACGTCGAAGAGGTCGACGGCCGGGCAGCGGCGTCCCCATTGCTCGGGGAGCGCGTCGCCATACGCGAGGCCGCCCAGGCGCAGCGGCTGCTCGTAGCCCTGCATCGGCGCGCCAGCAGCAGCGGCCCGCTTCGAAGATGCGAATGCGTTCCTGCTTGCGCGCGAGATTCGTGCGCAGCACGTCGATGAGGCCGCCCGCGAGCGTGGTGCGCATGACGTCGAGGTGCGCCGCGATCGGATTGCGAACGCGGATCGGCGCGGCGCTCGCGTCGCGCGCCGGGAATAAGCGTCGACTCCCAGGCGGAGCTCACGAAACTGAAGGTGATGACCTCCTGCCAGCCGCGCGCGACGAGCACGCGCTTGATGGCCATGGCGGGACGAATGGCCTCGGCATCGGGCGAGCATCGCCTGGCGGCTGCGCCGACACGGCCGCGGGAATGGCATCGAAACCGTGAAGCCGGGCGATCTCCTCGACGAAATCCTCCTCGATGGCAAGATCGAAGCGATACGACGGCGGCGTCACCAGGAAATCCGTCGCCGATGCGCGAGTGAAGGCGAACCCGAGCCGCGAAGAGCGCGGCGATGGTTGTCGTCAGGAACGTCGATGCCCAGCAGACGCGTGACGCGCGCGGGTCGCACACCGCACGGCAGCGCGCGCAGGCAGCGCGCCTGCGACGTCGGACAACGGCCCGGCGCGTCCGCCGCAGCATTCGAGGATGAGCTGCGTCGCGCGCTCGACGGCGCGTGCGCAGCCGCTCGAAATCGACGCCGCGCTCGAAGCGATAGCCGGCGTCGCTCGTGAAGCCGAGGCGCCTCGACTTGCCCTGGATGACGGCGGGATTCCAGAAGGCGCCTTCGAGCAACACCGGTGGTCGTCGCATCGCTGATGCCGGAGTGCTCGCCGCCCATGATGCCGGCGAGGCCGAGCGGCTTCTTCTCGTCGGCGACGAGCAGCAGATCGGGCTCGAGGTCGAGCGTCTGCTCGTTCAGGAGCGTAAGCTTTTCGCCGGCGCGCGCGCGAAGCGCACGACGATCGGCGCCTTCGAGCAATCGATCGTCGTACGGCGTGCAGCGGCTGTCCCAGCTCGAGCATCACGTAGTTGGTGATGTCGACGACGGCCGAGATCGAGCGAATCCCGCTGCGCTCGAGGCGCTGCTTCATCCAGGCCGGCGCCGGCGCGCCGGCATCGATCGCCTCGATGACGCGCGACACGAAGCGAGGGCAGGCGACGGCGTCTTCGACGCGCACGGCGCGCTCGGCGCGGCTCGTCACCGGCGACGTGGCGGCGGGCGGCGGTACGAGCGAGGCGCCGGTCACCGCGCGCGACCTCGCGCGCGATGCCGAGCACCGACAGGCAGTCGGCCCGGTTCGGCGTGATCTTGAGCGTGATCAGCGCATCGTCGAGCTGCAGCACGTCGCGCACGTCGGCGCCCACGGGCGCGTCGTCAGGCAGCGCGAGCAAGCCCGCGGCATCGGCGTCGATGCCGAGCTCGCTGGACGGAGCACAGCATGCCCTGCGATTCGACGCCGCGCATGGTCGCGGCGGTGATGCGAAGCCCGCCGGGAAGCTCACGCGCCGACGGTCGCGCAGGGCAGCCTTCATGCCGACGGCGGCGTTGGGCGCGCCGCAGACGATGCGCAGGCGCTCGGCCGCGCCGACGTCCACCGTGCACACGCGCAGGCGATCGGCGTTCGGATGAGCATCGACCGTTCTCGATCCCGCCCACGACGACGCCGGAGAAGGGCGGGGCGGCCGGCTCGGACGACTCGACCTCGAGCCCGGCCATCGTCAGTCGTTCGCACAGGCCCGCGGTATCGAGCGGGGGATCGACCAGCGTGCGCAGCCAGCGTTCGGAGAATTTCATGCGAACTGGCGCAGGAAGCGCAGGTCGTTCTCGAAGAACTGGCGCAGATCGTTCACGCCGTACCGCAGCATCGCGAGCCGGTCCGGCCCCATGCCGAACGCGAAGCCCTGATACTTCTCCGGATCGATGTTCACGGCCCGCAGCACGTTCGGGTGCACCTGGCCCGGCGCCGGAGATTTCCAGCCAGCCGTCGCCGAAGCTCAAGTCGATCTCGGCCGACGGCTCGGTGAACGGAAAGAAGGACGGGCGAAAGCGGACCTTGAGATCGTCGCGCTCGAAGAAGTTGCGCAGGAACTCGGTGAACACGCCCTTCGAGATCGGCGAACGACACGTGCTCGTCGATCCACAGGCCTTCGACCTGATGGAACATCGGCGAGTGCGTGGCATCGCTGTCGACGCGGTACACGCGGCCCGGCGCGATGATCTTGATCGGCGGCGCGTGGGTTTCCATGTACCGCACCTGCACGTTCGACGTGTGGGTGCGCAGACACGTATCCGCCCTCGACGTAGAACGTGTCGTGCATCGACCGCGCCGGATGGTTCTCCGGCATGTTGAGCGCCGTGAAGTTGTGGAAGTCGTCCTCGATCTCCGGACCGTCGGCGACGCTCGAACCCGAGCGAGCGGAACAGCGCCTCGATGCGCTCCAGCGTGCGCGTGACGGGGTGCAGCGCGCCGGCGTCCATGCCGCGCCCGGGCAGCGAAACGTCGAGCGCGTCGGCGGCGAGTTGCGCCGCGAGCTTCGATCGTCGGCCAGCGCCGCGCGCCGGCGCGCGAGCGCGGCTTCGAGCGTGCGCCTTGGCCTGATTGATCCGCGCGCCGGCGGCCGGGCGCTCGGCCGCGTCGAGCTTGCCGAGCGCCTTCAGCTGATCGGTCAGCGCGCCGGCCTTGCCGAGGTACTGCGCCTTGCTGTTCTCCAGCGCGGCGGGATCGGCGCACGCGGCGAAATCGGCCAGCGCGGCGGCGACGATGCGATCGAGTTCTTCCATCGAATTTCCGTTCAGCGTCCGCTGACTCGTCCGGCGCGTACCCGTCAGGAAAAAAGGGAGGCGCTTCGCCTCCTCGTTCTTCCGCGGCTCGATCAGGCCAGAGAGGCTTTGGCCTGCTCCGCGATCTTGGCAAAAGCAACCTTTGTCGTGCACGGCGAGATCGGCGAGCACCTTGCGATCGATGTCGATCGACGCCTTCTTCAAGCCGTTCATGAACACGCTGTAGCTCATCCCGAGCTCGCGCACCGCCGCGTTGATCCGGGCGATCCACAGCGCGCGAAAATCGCGCTTCTTGACGCCGCCGGTCGCGGTAGGCGTACTGCCCGGCCTTCATCACCGCTTCCTTGGCGATGCGGAAGACGGCATTGCGCCGGCCGCGGAAGCCCTTCGCCTGCGCCAGGACCTTCTTGTGCCGCGCCTTGGCGGTCACCCCACGCTTGACTCTTGGCATGGTCGCGTCCCGTTACGCGTAAGGCAGCATGGCCTTGACCGAATCCGCGTTGGTGCTGTGGATGCCGGTGGTGCCGCGCAGTTGCCGTTTGTTCTTGGTGGTCCTCTTGGTGAGGATGTGGCGCTTGAACGCCATCGCTCGCTTCACGCTCCCGCTACCTCGGACGCGGAAGCGCTTCTTCGCGCTGCTCTTCGTCTTCATCTTGGGCATGACTTCGTCCCTTATTTGCTGCCCACGGCGGTGCTCTCCGGCGGAGAGACTTGTTTACCGGCTTCGGGCTTCGTCGGGTGATGTACTTTCGGTGCCACCTTCTTCGGGGCAAGCAGCATCACCATCTGCCTGCCCTCGAGTCGCGGCCACGATTCGACCACGCAATGCGGTTCGAGATCGTTGCGGATCCGCTCCAGCAAGCGCACTCCGAACTCCTGGTGCGCCATCTCGCGGCCGCGGAAACGCAACGTGATCTTCGCCTTGTCGCCTTCGCCCAGGAACCGGATCAGATTGCGCAGCTTGATCTGGTAGTCGCCTTCGTCCGTTCCGGGACGGAATTTGACCTCCTTGACCTGGATCTGCTTCAGCTTGAGCCTCGCCTCGTGCTGCTTCTTGGCCTCGCGGTACTTGAACTTACCGTAGTCCATGATGCGGCAAACCGGAGGTTTGGCCGTCGGCGCGATCTCCACGAGATCGAGTTCCGCGGCTTCCGCCTTGGCGACGGCTTCCGCCAGCGTAACGATGCCGAGCTGCTCGCCTTCTTCACCTACCAGTCGGATTTCAGGGGCGTTGATTTCGCCGTTGATCCGCTGTGCTCTGTCCTGGGCTATCGCGCATTCTCCAAGTGAACAAAGAGAGACCGTGCCTCCCACGCCGCGCCACGCTAGTGACGCGCCGCAACCTCCTCGCGGAGGCGCGCGAGCAAGGCATCCACGGGCATCGCCCCCAGATCCTCGCCGCCGCGGGTACGCACGGCCACCTGTAAAGCCTGCATCTCCTTGTCGCCGACGATCAACTGGTACGGCAACTTCTGCAGGCTATGTTCTCGAATCTTATAGGTTATTTTCTCATTACGCAAATCCGACCTGACGCGCAGGCCGGCCGTCCTGAGCCGCGCCTCGATCTCCCGGGCATAGCCTGCCTGCCGGTCGGTGATGTTGAGGACGACCGCCTGGACGGGGCGAGCCAGAGCGGCAGGGCGCCGGCGTAGTTCTCGATCAGGATCCCGATGAAGCGCTCGAGCGAGCCGACGATCGCCCGGTGCAGCATCACGGGGACCTTGCGGGTGTCGTCGTGGTCGACGTACTCGGCGCCGAGGCGGCCGGGCATCTGGAAGTCCGTCTGCATGGTTCCGCATTGCCACGACCGGCCGATCGAGTCCTTGAGGTGATATTCGACCTTGGGGCCGTAGAACGCGCCCTCGCCGGGAAGCTCGGTCCATTCGACGTCGCAGGCCCGCAGCGCCTGCGCGCAGCGCGTTCTCGGCGCGATCCCAGGTCTCGTCGGAGCCGAGCCGCTTGTCGGGGCGGAGCGCGATCTTGATCGCGACGTCGGTGAAGCCGAAGTCCTCGTAGACGGCGAGCGCCTGCCGGTTGAACGCGGTCACCTCCGGCTGGATCTGCTCCTCGGTGCAGAAGATGTGGCCGTCGTCCTGCGTGAAGCCGCGCACGCGCATGATTCCGTGCAGCGCGCCCGACGGCTCGTTGCGATGGCAATTGCCGAACTCGCCGTAGCGCAGCGGCAGCTCGCGATAGCTGCGCAGGTCCGGCGTTGAAGATCTGCACGTGTCCCGGACAGTTCATCGGCTTGATCGCGAAGTCGCGCTTCTCCGACTCGGTCGTGAACATGTTCTCCTTGAAGTTCGCCCAGTGGCCGGATTTCTCCCACAGCGAGCGGTCGAGGATCTGCGGGCACTTCACCTCGAGATAGCCGTTGTCCTGGTACACGCGGCGCATGTACTGCTCGACCTGCTGCCACACGGTCCAGCCCTTCGGATGCCAGAACACCATTCCCGGCGCTTCGTCCTGCAGGTGGAAGAGGTCGAGCTGCCGGCCGAGCCGCCGGTGGTCGCGCTTCTCCGCTTCCTCGATGCGCGGTGAGGTAGGCGTCGAGGTCTTCCTTGCTCGCCCACGCGGTGCCGTAGATGCGCTGGAGCATCTCGTTCTTCGAATCGCCGCGCCAGTACGCGCCGGCGACCTTCATCAGCTTGAAGACCTTGAGCTTGCCGGTCGACGGCACGTGCGGCCCGCGGCAGAGGTCGGTGAACCTGCCCTTCGGAGTAGAGCGAGATGTCCTGCTCGGCCGGGATCGACGCGATGATCTCGGCCTTGTAATGCTCGCCCAGCGCCTTGAAGTACGCGACGGCGTCGTCGCGCGACATCACCTTGCGCGTGACGGGCTCGTCCTTCTTCGCGAGCTCGGCCATCTTCTTCTCGATGGCCGCGAGGTCCTCGGGCGTGAACGGCCGCTTGAACGCGAAGTCGTAGTAGAAGCCGTCCTCGATCACCGGGCCGATCGTCACCTGCGCGTCCGGGAAGAGCTCCTTCACCGCGTAGGCGAGCAGGTGCGCGGTCGAATGGCGCAGCACGTCGAGGCCGGCGGCGTCCTTGGCGGTGACGATGGCGAGCGACGCGTCGCGGTCGATCCGATGCGACGTGTCGACGACCTTGCCGTCGACGCGTCCCGGCCAGCGCGGCCTTGGCGAGGCCGGGGCCGATCGCGGCGGCGACCTCGGCGACCGAAACCGGCGCGGCGAACTCCTTGACGCTGCCGTCGGGCAATGTGATCTTGGGCATGGCGGGCTCCAGAAACAAAAAGTGCGGGCGAGCCGCACTTTTTCGGACACAACGACGTGCGATCTCGCGTTCTCTAAGCGGATTCCCTGCGCGTTCGCGGTGTCATAACCATGCCTTTCCGTCGAGCGGTCGTTGCGGCAGAGCGAAGATCGACTGGTAGGCGCGATTGGACTCGAACCAACGACCCCCACCATGTCAAGGTGGTGCTCTAACCAGCTGAGCTACGCGCCTGCAAAAGCAGCGCAATGTTAGCCGATGCGGCCTTTCGTGACAACTTCGACGGGGCGGCGGGCGAAACGCCCGGACCAGCGTTCGTGATTTAATTCGCGGTCGACGAGCGGCGTCGCGTTGCCGCTGTTGCAATCCGATTCAATACCGTCGTTTCCACTCGCCAAAGGAGTAGTCGAATGAACAAGTTGCTTAGTTACACGCCGGATTCGCCGTCGCAGCCGCTCTGATCTCGCCGGCAGGCGCCTGCAGACCGAGGCCGCCGTCGTCGGAACGGCGCCTGGCATGGCGGGAGCCGCCCAGACCGTCAGCATCACGGCCACGATCACCGCGATCGACAAGAAGACGCGCGACATCACGCTCAAGGGGCCGCAGGGCAATGAGGTGACGTTTACGGCCGGCCCGGACGTGAAGAATTTCGACAACCTGAAAGTGGGCGATCCAGGTCAAGGCCGACTGCACGGAGGCGCTCACGCTGGAGCTCAAGAAGGGCGGCGGCCTCGGTCGTGCAACGCACCGACAAGGCGGCCGTCGCCGGCGGCCAAGCCGGGCGAGCTACCTGCCGGCGCAGGCGGTCGCCAGGTCACGATCGTCGCCGATGTCGTCGCTGTCGACGCGGCCAAGCAGACGATCGCGCTCAAGGGTCCGCTAACGCGACGGTCGAGCTCGGATCCCGAATCCCGAGCAGTTCAAGAAGATCTCGAAGGGCGATCAGGTCGAGGGCGACCTTCACGCAGGCGGTGGCGATCGCGGTCCAGCCGGCGGCGTCAAAAATAGCGTAGATGGCGCTCACCTTAACCGGCCGAGTTCGGCCACCGTGATCGCTGGCGGAGCTAACTGGTTCACCGCTTCCGTAGGCGGAAGGACCACTACGGTCAGGTGAATTGGCGCTTTCGACCCCGAGCGGCCATTCGGTCATGCTGTTGCTAAAAAGCAGTCGATCGCACACCGCCAATACGGCTTCTCGCAGATCGTTCGCGAAGCGCCTCGCATCAGGATACACCCCGCCAGAGTTCGATGCTAGTTCAGTGACCGCAGGTCCTCCGCCGGCAGATGTTGACACCGCGTCATTCCTGCTGGCCCCGTGGCGGAAGCTGACCAACGTATGCGCCATCGTAGATACTGAACGCTTCCACTCCCAAGCATCGCGTGAGGGCCCAGAATGCCAAACAGAATTCGAGTTAATGGAGGAGTGCAGATGCGACTCCGTCGCCCATCTGACGTGAGTTCACTGGAGACATAAAAAGCGAGCGGCTTTCGACCTGCTCCTGAGCGGCAAGACCTGGCTTCCGTCTGAAGCGCTGGCTTCTGCTTTGTTGGACGGCCAGCGATTGGTACGCATCTGGGGCCACCTGGGTGGCGGATGTTGGAAGAACGAGCGCCTCCGCGAAGCCTTTGAGCATTGGTGGCAGCTTCCATCAACTCCTTTGGGCCTTCCGACCTCGCAGGGGTGGAAGGCGCGAGTTGGAATTGACACCGAAGAGGCTTCGGCCTATCAGCGGCAGATCGTCCTCGAACACTCCCGTCCGAGCCCCAACACCGGAGACTGTGCGGGTTAGCCGACAACTCGTCCGACAGAGATTCGCTCTCCCGACACACGCCAAAGCCTGGAAACGCGCACCTTCAGCCAAAGGCGAGTCAATCGAGTATACCTTTTCCCTGCTCAGTGCGCGTAAGCGCATCCTGCCCCAAGGCGACGATCTCAGCGTGGAAGGCGCGATGCCCGTGCTGAAACATTGCGTCGTCCATGCGCATCGGCCGCTGATGCGATCGGTCAAGTGGAGGCAATTCAGCCCAAACGATGCGACCCATGCTCGGCGTTGCGGCAGCTCATCGACCTCAAACGGACGCCGACGGCGAATGCAGGAGCTGCTTGGCGCACCGGTAGTTGCGTTACCGGCCGCGATGTGTCTTCAGCCGACTTAGCGCGAAACCGCTTCTGCTCTCGCCCAAATTCCAGGCCGGCGCAACTATTTGTGGTCAGCTGGAGCTTCCGGTAACGGACGCACGCCGGAGCAGTAATCTCAATCGAAGTCGAGGCCATGTCCGAGATCGGAGGCGTTCGCTACAGCTCGACCGTCGAATCCCTGAGCACGCGCGCATCTCCGCTCCAGGTCGGTGATTGTCGTCCCGCGCCAAGGCACCCAATCGGATTCCGATCCGAAGGGTGCCTTGCCGGAGTTTCGCTGCCCAGCTGCACAGTTGCATGGCGCATGCCGCACTTCATGGTCATTGCTACCGCCAGTCCTGTGTCAATGACATACACGCGGGGGCGCTTGGTCGCCCGCTTGAGGAGAACGTACGCAAGTGTGACACGTATGGAGCATCCGCGCCTTGAAGGTTCAGACTCTACTGAAAAATTGCCGGCTGGAGAGTCAACTCGTTGGCTCCACATCGAATTCGGCGATCCTGTGCCTGCGACGTTGGGGCGGCGCCAGTCCGCCTCAGGCCGATCGGGGACCATGCTTGTCGATCCGAAGTCGCTGAGAGTTATTGACAAAGGACTGGCGAGACGCTTCGCCGAGCCAAGGTGCTGGTCTGCGGCATGCCCAACGGGGCCAGTGCCGCCGCATTTGGGAACTCGACGGAAAGCGGCTGGCGATACGACTCAAACCAGCTGCTGGTGGCTGACATTGAGTCTCTTTGCAGGTACTTGCGAAGCGCGGGATCTCGTACGTCAGGCATTTCAGAGAATAGCAGACGATACTCCGTCAACGCATGGTATTGGTTTAATGGTGCGTGCTTAGAGCGTCACATCTTCAGCTTCACGACGGTTCGTATCGTATGAATGGAGCTTCCATCGTCAGCGGGATGGGGCCGAGGTGTCGGTATTTGACTACGGCGCTCGGCGCCGACAAGACTACTTTGACGTTCTCAGCCAAAGCGAAAGTGTCTGTGAATTCCTACAAGCACGCCGACGATGAATGGAGTTCCAGGCCGGCCTCAGTCTTGGTCGCAGTGCACCCTGGGCACCGAGTCGCAGTCCGAAGCCCTTACGATGGAGCAGACCAGGTCCGCCCAACTACTGACTGCGCAAGATATCTGCGGAGCATCCGGACACAAACCTCTGATCCAGGCAGTATTCTCTGTGGATGTGTCGCACTTAGTCACATTCGATTCCACATTCGCACCGCTTTGGGACACCGCTTCGGGTAGATCTCGCTGCTGATTTGACGAAGCGCACCAGAGTTCGGCGTCACCCGGAATCAAGGTTGAGCACACGTCCTACTACCTGGACACAGCTCCTTCATTCAGCCCATGCGGGAGGTACCTGTGGTCGGCGACGGCGGCGATGGAAAGGGCGGAGATAGGGTGGTCGCTTGGGAATCTCCGCCCTCGGCGTAGTGCTGGACGCGACGTGGCCACCAGCGTCTGCTGAGCCGACCATTAGTCACCCATGAGTAACTGGCTGCTGTCTGGCACCGCGCTGAACGGCGCCTATGGCCAATACTGTTGAACCGCCGCTGAAAGTGGGCGCCTGCGGCTAAGTTGAAAGCAGCGTGTTCGAGGAGACGACGGCGATGATGGGGCAACGAACGGGCGGGCAGAAGCCGTTGTTCTACTCATTCAAGCTCGACGATCACGTTCCGGCGGATCACCTGCTGCGGGGGATTGATCGTTGCCTTGACCTCGGCGAGCTGAGGCGTCACCTCGCACCGTTCTACAGCCATACCGGGCGGCCGTCGATCGATCCTGAGTTGATGGTACGGATGCTGATCGTCGGTTACAGCTTTGGCATTCGTTCCGAGCGCCGGCTGTGCGAAGAGGTCCATCTCAATCTGGCCTATCGCTGGTTCTGTCGACTCGGCCTGGAGGACGCGGTACCGGACCATTCGACCTTCTCGAAGAACCGTCACGGCCGTTTCCGGGAGAGCGACGCGTTTCGGCAGGTGTTCGAGAGCGTGGTCGAGCGATGCATGAAGGAGGGATTGGTCGGTGGCGAAGGCTTTGCCGTCGATGCCAGCGTGATCAAGGCCGACGCCAATCGCAGCCGCAGCACGGCGCGCGAGGGGCGGAGGACCTGCGCGATCCGCGGCACGCGACACGGGCCGTACGCGAGTATCTGGCCGCACTCGATGAGCAGGGTGAGCCGGTCACCGTTCCCGCGTCGATCTCGCCGACGGATCCTGCGGCGCGTTGGACGGCAGTGGACGGCCCGGCGTTTTACGCCTACTCGACCAACTATCTGATCGATGTGCAGGCCGGCATCATCGTCGATGTCGAAGCGACGCCAACGTTGCGGACGGCCGAAGTCAAGGCGACCCGGACGATGATCGAGCGCGTCGAGGAACGGTTTGACCTGAAGCCGGAGCGGCTGATCGGCGACATGGCCTACGGCAATGCCGAGCTGCTGGGCTGGATGGTCAACGACAAAGGGATCGAGCCGCATGTGCCAGTGTGGGACAGGACACAACGCGACGACGGAACGCTATCCAGCAGCGACTTCGAATGGGATGAACAGGCCAACGAATACCGCTGCCCACAGGGCCAGCCGCTGCGGAGCGAATGGCGGATCTTCAAACGCCCGCGAACGCGCATCACCAAAGCAAACACCATCATCTATCACGCCAGCCAAGCCGCATGCAGCAAGTGCCCGATGAAGTCACGTTGCTGTCCGAACACCCCGAATCGGAAGATCGCTCGGAGCGTCCATGAATCCGCACGCGATGTCGCCCGTGACATCGCCAAGACCGATGCTTACAAGCAATCACGCAAGGATCGCAAGAAAGTGGAGATGCTCTTCGCGCACCTCAAGCGAATCCTGAGGCTTGATCGACTGCGCCTGCGTGGGCCGAACGGTGCTCACGACGAGTTTCTTCTGGCGGCGATCGCGCAGAACTTACGACGAATGGCGAAGTGGTTGTTCTCAGCAGAACCAGAAGTGACCAGCATGGCAATCTGAATTGGCGAAGAACTGTCGCCAACCAAAAACAGGTCCTCCGCCACCGATCCACCTTCCGCTAAACGTTCGCGGGAACACGGCTCCTCGCTCAATTACTGCGTTCTTCAACGGCGGCATTACGATAGCGTTGATGAGCCAGGGACTGAACGGGCCGGTTCGCGCTTGCATCCGTTCACGGCGCTGCACCCAATAACGGCTAAGCGTCGATTCGGTCCTTCGCGAAGGCGCGTCAGCTCGATCGACATCATCCTTCAGGTCGAATTTCGATTAGAACAGTTGATGATGGTGCCACGGCGTCACCGCTCGAACTTCGGACTGATGAGGTTTTCGAACGAGAACACCTCGTCCCACTTCTCCTGCGTCAGGAGCTTCCGTTCCTTCACCACGATGTCGTGCAGCGACTTGCCGGTCTCGTAGCCCTCGCGCGCGATCTCGGCGCATTGCTTGTAGCCGAGCGACGGCTTCAGCACCGTGACGATGCCGAGCGAATTGAGCACCATGTCGCGCGTGCGCTCGGCGTTGGCGGTGATGCCGTCGATGCAGTTCACGCGTGAGGCTGTCGACCGCGTGCTCCATCGTCGCGATCGACGTGAACAGCGCGAACGTGATCACCGGCTCCATCACGTTGAGCTGCAGCTGGCCGGCCGAGGCGGCGAGCGTCACCGTGAGGTCGAGGCCGATCACGAGGAAGCTCGACCTGGTTGACGACCTCGGGAATCACCGGATTGACCTTGCCCGGCATGATCGAGCGAGCCCGGCTGCATCTGCGGCAGGTTGATCTCGTTGAAGCCGCAGCGCGGCCCGGACGCGAGCATCCGGATGTCGTTGCAGATCTTGGTGAGCTTGGCCGACGTGCGCTTCAGCACGCCGGACAGCAGCACGTAGGCGCCGGTGTCGGAGGTCGCCTCGATCAGGTCGCCGGCCAGGATGAACTTGCGTGCCGGTCAGTTCGGACAGGTATTTGGTCGCGAGCTCCGGGTAGCCCGGCGCGGCGGTCACCGTCGTGCCGATCGCGGTGGCGCCGAGATTGATCTCGTGCAGGAACTGGCGGACTTCGGCGATGCGCTGCACTTCTTCGCCGATCGTCGTGCCCCAGCCGTGGAACTCCTGGCCGAGCGACATCGGCACCGCGTCCTGCAGGTGCGGTGCGGCCCATCTTCAGCACCCGGTCGAACTCCTTGCTCTTGGCGAAGAAGGCCTCCTGCAGCCGCGGCGAGCGCGTCCATGTAGCTCGAAGCCGCAGGATCAGCGCCAGTCGGAACGCGGTCGGGTAGATGTCGTTGGTCGACTGCCCGAAGTTCACGTGATCGTTCGGATTGACGTACTGGTACTCGCCCTTCTTGTGGCCGAGCGCTTCGAGCGCGAGGTTCGCGATCACCTCGTTCGCGTTCATGTTGGTCGAGGTGCCGGCGCCGCCCTGGATGAAATCGGTGACGAACTGGTCGCGCATTTCGCCGGCGATCAGCCGGTCGCAGGCGCCGGCGATCGCATCGGCGATCTTCGGCGTCGAGCACGCCAAGGTCGCGGTTCGCCAGCGCGGCGGCCTTCTTCACGTAGCCGAAGGCCTTGACGAAGTTCGGCTCCAGCGACATCGGGATGCCGGTGATGTGGAAGTTCTCCTTGCCGCGCAGCGTCTGCACGCCGTAGTACGCGTTGTCGGGAATCTGCTTTTGCGCCGAGGAAGTCCTTCTCGATCCGGGTCGACATGAGGTCTCTCCTTCCCTGCCGTCACGGCGAGGGTACTACGATTCGTGATCGCTCAGCGCAGGCAACGCCGCGGCATAGCAGGTAGACGTCGCTGCGACCGAAGCCGGAACTTGCGAAATACATATGCCGAGCTCCGGATTTTCGGTGTGCGACAGCACGAAACCCGATGGCCACTCGCGCGGCGGCCATTGCAACGGCTGTTGCGGGAAATCGGCGTGCATCGAGGTATGGACGCGACGCTCAAGCCCGCCGCCGACACATCGGTCGCGTAGAGCGCCGATCCCCGCGCCAGCGCGTCGATCTCGGCCGCCACGCTCTCGGAGTCGCCGCGATACTCGCGCTGATAGGCGGGGTACACCCAGAGGGCCGCCACGTATTTGAAGGCGATCGTCGCGATCAGGCAATTGACCACCCAACGCTTGCGTGCGGCGCTTTGCCGCCAAAGCACGTGCGCGATCAGGTAGGCGGCCAGCGGATAAAGCGGCATGACATAGCGGCTGGCCGTGGACGGCCAGAAGCCAATACGGAAGGATAGTTGATGCACGCGATCGACGCGCAGATCGCGACTGAAGCGTCGTGCGCGTCGGCGCTCTGAACGGCGTCCTTGCGTAGCCAGAAATACGCGACGAGCACACTCGCAGGCACGAAGCGCAGAGCTGTTTCCAGCGGAAACCACCACAGCTGATGCAAGTAAGCGCCAGGATCGAACGCGCGCAGCTTCTCCAGCGACCATCCGCAAATCCGGTGTCCTGCTGCGCGCCCCCGGTCAATTGTTGATGCCAGACGAAGTACAGCGCCAGCCGCGGCGACGTGCGGGACGAGGACGCCGGGTCGCAGCAGAAAGCCGCGCAGCTCGCGGCGGCGCAACAGCACGAGCCGCAGCGACGGCGTAGAACACGTAGGCCGTCTGCCCTTTGGTCAGCGCCGCGCACGATACCGCTGCCGCCGCGGTCCACGCCAGCGCGATGGACCGCCGCGTGGTGGCTACCCATAGACAGGCGATGGCCCCGAACGTGAAGAACGCGAACAGCGGATCCGTGTACGCGAGCCAGCCGTGATAGAGCAGCGCATCGCTCGTGAGGTAGACGAGCGCGGCGAACGCGGCAAACCGCTGTCCTCGTGTCAGCGCCGCGACCAGCCAAGCCAGCACCAGTCCGGTCGCGATGGTGGCGCCCGCTGCGACGAGCCGCGAGGCGACGAGCACATGTTCCCAGCCGAGACCATCGGCGAGCGCAATGACGAGCCAGTTGAGAAGCGGCGGCTGACCATGGTTGGTGCCATACAGCGTGTTGATGAAATACTCTCCGCGCGCCTTCATCTCCATCGCGGTGATGGTGTAGATGCCTTCCTCGCCGATGTAGGGCAGCGTGAGCGTCGTCGCGAAGCTCAGCGCGGCGATGCCATAGAGCGTCCACAGCAGGCGCGCATCGGGCGGCGATGGGGCGACGCTGCTCATGACCTGACGACGAGCCATAACGCCCCGAGCAATATCGGCTGATGAACCATGTAGACCGCCAAGCTGTGCCGCCCGAGCCAGCGCAGCCACCGGGGAGCGGAAGCGAGGGGGTGACGGCGCGGAAACCCTGGCGCGCGAGCACGTGCGCCAACGCAATCCCGAGAAACACGAAACCGGCCCAGGGCGCGAGCGGCACGTAGTCCTCGGTCGCGGGCTTGGCGGTCGCGAACCCGATCCAGGAGAGCGGACGCGCATCGAACGCCGGATGCGACAGCAGGAGCCCGAGTGCGATCACGGCGCATCCGATCGCGGCTGCGGACCAGGGCGGCGCACCACGGGTTGGCGAGCACCGACGCTACGGCGATGGCATGCAGCATGCCGAAATAGATGAACGTGCGCGGGAACAGGATCCAGCTCCCGATCGTCGCGAGCAGCGCGCAGGGCGGCGATGATCGCCGATCCGCCGCCAGAAATGGGCGGGCGTTGCCGACGCCCGGTCGGCGAGGAACGAGGCTCATGCCCACCAGCACCATGAACGCGGCCACGATCAGGGCGCGGAAGCCGAGCCAGAACGGATCGTGCTCGAAGTCGGCTGCAAGCACGCCGTAGAAGCGAAGGTCGAACGCAAAGTGGTAGACGAACATCAGGCAGAGCGCGCCGCCGCGCAGGGCGTCGACGCCATCGATACGCGCCGCGTCGGGCTCGCGTCAGCGGCCGGCGGGACGGGCGCCGCGTTGCGGGCAAGGGACGGCCCTCGTCGATGCTTGCGGCTCATCGCAACGGCGCGCGCCAGTCGACGCGCCAGCCTCCGCCTCCGCGGTGCCGATGGCGGAGAGCGTCCGCGTGAGCTCCGCCTGGTCGGCGCGCGCCGGCGTCAGCAGCAACGCGAGTGCAAGACCGTCCTTCGCGTTCATCGTCCATCGACCGCGAAGCGCAAGATCGCCGCCCTCGTTGGCGAGCGGCCCGGAGATCGCATTGCCGTCGGCCTTCACCGTCGAGCGCACTTCGCCCAGATCCAGCGGACCCACGTCGCCGATGCCGTCGATGCGCGCGCCGCGCCAGACAAGACGCGCTTCGCCCCGGTACGACCCTGGCGCCAGTTCGAAGTCGTCGGCGATGGCCCCGACCTCGCCCGCGACCGATGCGGCGTAACCTGACGAAGGCCGCGACGATGGCGGCCGGAAGCGTGACGTCGACGTCGTGCAGCGCGATTGCATCCCCGTGAAGTGCGATCGTTGCGCGCGGCGTCGAGGCGCCGTTACCGAGCGCACCTGCACGCGCACCGTGCCTTGCAGCAGCGGCCGGAAATCGACATCCCACGCGATCGGATTCGCGCCGTCGCCGCGACGATGAGTCCCGCGTCCGCGCCAGACCGTTCCCTCGGCGGCGGCAGAGGCGCACGGCGTCGCCGGTGGCACGCGCGACGCGCGGAATCGAGAAGCGCCGCGGGCGCGAGCCATGCGGCTGCGACGATCGCCGCGAGCGCAACCGCCGCGACCAGGACAACCGCGCGCCGTCGCGGGGCCATCGTCCGGCGCCGTCAGCGGGCGAGCGTGAGCTCTGCGCGCACTGATGCCGGGCTCGACGCGTGCGGTGATCGTCGCCTCCACGGCGCGCAGGCGGGCGTCCCGCTGCAACGCTTCGAGCGCGACGATCAGCGCGTCGTAGCCCACCGCCGCCAGCACGACGTGCGCGCGGCCGTCGCGCCAGTCGACGCTCGTCACGGCGGAGCGCAGTTCTGCTGCAGGAGAGCGCGATCGAGGTCCGCGCGCGCGCGTCGGTCGGGATGCCCTTCGGGGCCGCGCGCGAGCTCGCCATTTCCTTCGTCATCTCGCGGGCGCGGGCGAGAGCGGCGGCATCCACCGTTCGCGCGACGCGAAAGCGATGCCGCGTCGCGCGTCATCGGCTGCCACAGCACCGTCCACAAGACAGGCGATCGCCACCAGGATCGCCAGCGCTACCGCGATTCGGCGCTCGACCGAAGAATGGGTCGCCATCCAGTTCGCAACGGAAGCCGGGACGAGCGCGGCATGCGTCGGATGCGGCACTCATGATCCGCCCAATCGCATGCGCGTTCCGTTGGGTGAGGCCGCAACGAGCGCAGGCACGCCGGCGCCGCGCATGCGCAGCGTCGACGTCGCCGATCGCCGCCGGGTCCGCGAGCGCGAGGTCGAGCGTCCAATGCCCGTCCGCATACGACGCGCGTTTCACCGATCCCGTGGGCAGCGCGGCCAACGCCGGGTGCCGCGCGCGCGAGGAGCGGCAGTGCGTCGTCCGGGTGCGGGCAGGCCATTGGCGTGGCGCAATTCCGCGTAACGGCGCGAGAGCGCGAGGCGAGCGGCAGTGGGGGACGCGGCGGCGTCCGGCGCCACGCCGGCCATGGCGGCGAGGACGTCCACTCCTGCGCGTCGCGTCGCGCTTCCAGCCGCAAGCTGGCCCATTCCGCCGAACTGGCGGCCACGTGGAGCGCCAGCGCGCGCGCCGGCGAGGACCAAGCGCCGGCGCGAAGACGCGTCCCAGGTTGACGCGCGCGCGTCGCTGCGGCGTTGTCGCTGGCCGGGGAAGGAGGTCGATGGCGCCGGCGTATCCCGCCGCCGCCGCTTCCCAGTGCCACGGCGTGCCGCGAACGAATTCGACTCCGTTTCACGGTGCCAGCGTGCGATCGAGGGCTCTTCGAACGGCGCGTCGACGCTGACCCGCAGCGGCGCCGGGTTGCCACGCCGGGCCTGAGCGAGCGCCAACGCAAGCTCGGCCGGAAGCGCGCCACTCGGTGCGGCGCATCGGCCGGGAACGCGCTGCCATCCGGCCGGCGCACGAAGCCCGCGGTGCCCGGCTCCCGCGCGCACCATCTCCAGTCGGTCGGCAGGCGCGGCGAGGTCGGACTCGGCCACGATGCGCGCCACGTTCGGACGAGCGTCGACGATGGCTGCAAGCAGCGATCGCGACGACGATCGCGACGCGAACTCGGCCGTCGCGAGCCTGCGCCGACACGGCGACGTGATGCGCGGCGTTCGGCCCGGCGAGCTGGTCTTCGAGCGCAAATCCGGCGGCGCCGGCGACGCGCGACGCCGGCATGGGCGGCAACGCGATCGTCGCGATGCGCACCTGCGAAGCGGCGAGCACGACCTCGATCCGGTCCGCGCGGGGCCACGCGGCCGGACGATGCCGGCCCTTGCGCACGCAAGCGCCGGCGGCATCGAACAGCGCCCAGGCGTCGGCACGGTCCGCCGCGGGCGCGGCGGCGAGCAGGACGCGCAGCACCGTCATGATGGAGACCCGGGAGCGCGCGCATCGCCGTAGTTTACTCGACGCCTCCGCCGCGAACGATCACTCGACGATCTGCCAGACGATCGCCGACTCTGCGCCGCCGCCACGTCGCACGAGCGCGCGCGCGCGCGACCGCGTCGCGCCCTGGCGCGCCTCGATGGTCACGTAGAAGTAGCTGCTGCCGACAGCAGAGTCCGACGTCGCTTGCGAGCGTCGCGCCGTCCGGCAATCGCGCCCGGAATTCGGCCACGGTCGTGAACGGCTTTCTTGCGCGATCGGCGATGAAGCGCCTCGAGGCGCTCACCGTCGAGATTGTTCGACGATGGCGGCGAGCACTTCGGCGGCGCCGTGTTGACGTTGACCGGCGTACCCGGCGGGCAGCGCCGAAAGAGAGGGGAGCACGGCCGACGAGGCCCGCGGCGTCATGCCCTTGACGAAGCTCAACTCGGCGACGCGAAGCATGGGACCGTTCGCCGCGAGATGCGGCACGGCTCGCGCGAGGTAGAACGCGTCCTCGGCGCCCGAGTCGCGGACGGCGCCGTCCTCGTCGATCCAGTCGGCCGATCGTCGGCGAGCGCGCCGGCGGGCGCGCCGCGCTGCGCGAAAAGCGCCGCGAGGCGCGTGTACTCCGGCGACGATTCCGCCGCATAGCCGAGCGCGTTGATGTTGAGGCGTCCCTGCGCATCGGCGATCGCGCCGCGGATCTCGCCGTCCTCCATCGGAATCGGCGGCAGCGCGAGCGCCCACGGCTCGCCCAGGTGATCGATCGTCCGAGCGGCGGGCGTCGTCGTCGAGAATCTGCCGCGCCCACTGCACGCCCGCCATCGCGAGCGCCTGCGCCTGCACCTGGTCGCGGCGAAGCTCGACGGTCCGGCTCCAGCGCTGCTGATCGGCGAACACCGTCGCCGCGACGGCGGCGGCCAGCGCCGCGATCAGCATCGCCAGGATGATCGCCGCGCCGCGCATGCTGCGTCATCGCAGCGCCAGCCATCGCTCGACGACCTCGCCGCTCGGCGAGCGTCAGCGCGACCCGGATCGCGCGCGGGATCGCGGGCTCGCCCAGCGCCGGCCAGCGATCGCGCCATGCGCCGCGCGCGTCGAGATAGCTGACGCGGAACCGCGTGACGCCGCCGACGAGCGCATAGGCCTGCGGCGCACCGCCGCCGGCTGATCGAGATACGGCCAATACAGCACTTCGACGGCGCCGTTGCGCAGGCGATAGCCGATGCGCTGCCCGCGCGCTTCCGGATTCGAGCGTGAATTCCGGTCCGGCGCGCGAGAAGCGCATTTCCGCGTCGCCGGCACTGTCGACCGCGCCGATCCACGCGGGCTCCGTGCCGGCACCGGTGCGCACGTCGCGCGGCAGCGCGCCGCGGGCATCGGCCTCGAGCCGCGCGAAGAGCGCATCGAGATTGCGCCAGTGGACGCGCTTCGGCGGCGAGCTTCGCTTCGCTGTCGGTCAGCGACGGCGAGCGCGCGATAACCGAGTGTCGCGACCGAGCGCGAGGATCGCGAGCGCGATCAGGAGCTCGATCAGCGTGAAGCCGCCGCGCCTGGTCGCGATCATTCGCGCGGCGGTCTGCCCGAGGAACCCGGACAGCCGCGCGAGCACGTAGTCCGGCTCCGCGGCACCGGCGACGACGATCTCGATCTTGCGAAACGCCGGGTTGGGCGTGCCCGACACGGTCTCGCGCCAGACGAAGTCGCGTGCTCGCCTGCGCGGCATCTCCATCGCGCTGGCCGGGCGCGGGCCACGGCGGTTTCGAGCTGCGCCGGCGGCGAGGCGGTTCTGCGCGACCCACAGCGCGAGCGTGCGCTGCTTCAGCAGCGTCGCGGCATCGGCCGATTGCGCGACCGCGCGCATCCCGGCGGTGAGCGCGACCGCGAGGATCGGCGAGCGCGACGAGTATTTCGACTAGGGTGAAGCCGCTTGCGCCGCGAACTGCACGCGGTTCAGCGGATCGCCGGCGACGAGCACGGACCATGCGGAGTTGGCGAGCAATAGCGCGTAGGGTTCGTTGCGTCCGCTGGGACGAAACGGCAGGACCGCATCTTCCGGCGACCGGAGCGCCGGCGTACGACGCGGGCGTGCATCGTGAAATCGGCCGGCAGCGCGCGCGGCGCGAGGACGGCGTCGTCGTCGAGCGCGATCCAACGGTCGTCGCCGCCGCGGCGCCAGAAGCGGTAGCCGGCGCCTTCCGCCGAGACGCCGAGCGTTTCGCCCTTGCCATTGCGCCAGCGCGGCGGCATGCTCGAGCGCGCCGGCGAGGCGCTTCGCCTCGCGCTCGGTCGCTGCCGCGGTCGTCGCCGTCGAGATTGGCGATCACGACTGCCCGACGCGATCGCGATGACGACCACGACGACGAGGACCTCGATCGAGCGTGAAGCCGCGTCTGCCGCGGCGCGCGCATCACGAGATCCCACGATCCGATGTCGGCGTCGTTCCCGGTGCCGCCCGGCTGGCCGTCGGCGCCGAAGCTGAAGACGTCGATTTCGCCGTGCAGGCCGGGATTCAGGTATTGGTACGGCTGACCCCACGGATCCTTCGGCAGGCGATCGAGATAGCCGTTGGGCTTCCAGTTGGGCGGCAGCGGAGGCAGCGTCGGGCGCGCGCGTCAGCGCGCGCGAGCCCTGCTCCGACGGTGGGATAGCGCTGGTTGTCGAGGCGGTAGAGCTTGAGCGCTGCGAGGATCGCCGCGATGTCGCTCTGCGCCGCGATGACGCGCGCTTCGTCGGGTCGTTCGAGCACGCGCGGCACGACCAGCGCCGCGAGGATCCCGAGGATCACGATGACGACCAGCACCTCGATCAGCGTGAAACCGATGGAGCCGCGTGGATCGCGCGCTGGCGATCCGGGACGCGTCTCATGCGCCGATTATAATCCGCCGGTCCGGCGCGCTCGCGTCCGCCGCGATCGCCTGCATCCGATCCTGCCTCCCGTGTCCCGAACGTCTCGCTCCTTGCGTCCGCGTCGTGGCGATCGCTCTCCATCGTCGCCGCGGCGTGGCGGCGTCGCGCTCGGCTGGTGGCTCGCTGCAGCCGCTGCCGTTGCCGGCGTCGCCGTTCGTGTTCGACGTGAAGCCGGGCGCGAGCCTCAAGTCCGTCGCGCGCGATCTCGTCCGCGCGGGTGTCCTGCCGCTCGAGCTGCCGCTCGTCGCGCTGGCGCGCGCTCGGCAGGCGTCGACCGGTCGATCAAGGCGGGCAACTACGAGATCGCCGCCGGCATCACGCTGCCGCGGCTCCTCGACAAGCTGACGCAGGGCGATGTCACGCAGACCGCGCTGACGGTCGTCGAGGGCGGCACGTTCGCCGAGTTCGCCGCGGCGCTCAGCTGCGAATCCCGCGATCGTCAAGACGCGTGCTGGCGCTGCCCGACGGCCGAGCTTGCGCAACGCATCGGCGTGCCGGGACGAGTCTCGAAGGCTGGTTCTTTCCGGACACCTATTTCTTCGCGGCGGGCTCGACCGATCTCGCGCTCCTCGCGCGCGCGCACCGGCTGATGCGCGCAGCGGCTCGACGCGGCGTGGGCACGGCGCGCCGCGGATTCTCCGCTCAAGGACCCGTACGCGGCGCTGATCCTCGCGTCGATCGTCGAAAAGGAGACGGGCGCGCCGCCGACCGGCCGCTGATCGCCTCGGTGTTCGTCAACCGGCTGCGGCTCGGCATGCGGCTGCAGTCCGATCCCACGGTGATCTACGGCCTGGGCGCGCGCTTCGACGGCAATCTGCGCAAGCGCGACCTCGAGGCCGACACGCCGTACAACACGTATACGCGCGACGGTTTGCCGCCGACGCCGATCGCGCTGCCGGGGCAGGCGTCGCTCGACGCCGCGATCGCATCCGCCGAAGACGGACTTCTCTATTTCGTCGCGCGCGGCGACGGCACGAGCGAATTCTCGGCGAACCTCGCCGATCACAATCGCGCCGTGGCAAGATTCCAGCTCGGCGCGACGCTGAGCGCTGTCGCCTCGGCTCACGCATCCATGCCTCCTCATGACTCCCGCCACAGGACGCTTCATCACGCTCGAAGGCATCGACGGTGCGGGCAAGAGCACGCATGCGGCGTGGATCGCCGACGCGCATCGACGCCCAGGGCCGCACGGTCGATCGCGACGCGCGAGCCCGGCGGCACGACGCTCGGCGAAACGCTGCGCCTCCTGCTGCTGAACGAGCCGATGACGCGCGACACCGAGGCGCTGCTGATGTTCGCGGCGCGGCGCGAGCACCTCGAGCTCGTGATCCGCCCGGCGCTCGCGCGCGGCGACTGGGTCGTGTGCGATCGCTTCACCGACGCGACCTACGCGTATCAGGGCGGCGGGCATGGCGTGCCGCTCGCGCGCATCCGCGAGCTCGAGCGATGGATGCACGGCGATTGCCAGCCCGATCGTCACGTTCCTGTTCGACGTGCCGACCGGCGTGTCGCGCGCGCGGCTCGATTCGCGCGGAGCTGCGGGTCGCGCGCTCGACAAGTTCGAGCGGGAGGCGAACGCCTTTTTCACGCGAGTGCGCGACGCGTACCTCGAGCGCGCCGCCGCCTTGCCGCGAGCGGTTTCGCGTCATCGACAGCACGCGACCGCTGGAAGTCGTGCGCGCGGAGCTCGCGGCGCACCTCACGGCGCTCGGATTGCCGGAATGGCGCGCATGACGATCGAACGGCGCGACGAACGCCCGCGCGGCTGCCATGGTCGCCGCTGTTGCCGTGGCAGTGCGAGGCTGCGCGCGCGGCGCTGGCGCGCCGCGCCACCTGGCCGCATGCGCTTGCTGATTCACGGTGCGCGCGGCATCGGCAAGCATGCGCTTGCGCTCAACTTCGCCGCAGGCGTTGCTGTGCGAGAACACCGCGTGCCGACGGCCTTGCCTGCGGCGAATGCGCCGGCTGCCGGTATGCGGTCGCGGGCCAGCACCCGGATCTCATGCGTCTCGAGCTTGCTGGTGATCGATCCCGAAGAAGACACGCTCGGCACCGTGGAATCCATCGGCATCGACCGCGTGCGGGCGCTCACGGAATTCGTCCAGCTCACGAGCCATCGCCAGCGGGCCAAGGTCGCGGTGATCGCGCCGGCGGAGCGGATGAACGCGGCGGCGGCCAACGCGCTCCTGAAGACGCTCGAAGAGCCGCCGCCGGGAACCTATCTCATCCTCGTCTCGGATCAGCCTGGGCGCGTGCCGGCGACGCTGCGCTCGCGTTGCCGCATGCTCGCGGCGCCCGCTGCCGGCAAGGTCCGACGCGATCGCATGGCTTGCGACACAGGGGTCGCGCGCCCGGACCTGGCGCTTGCGCAGGCAGCGGGCGCGCCGCTGCGCGCGCTCGTCGCACGCCGATCCGGTCGTGCAGGACGAGCGTCGGACGTGGCTTGCGGCGCTCGGAGCGCCGGAACGCTTGTCCGTGACGAGGCTCGCGGCGCGAATCGACGCCGGCGGCAAGGACGAGCGCCGCGCGCGGCTCGCACACGCGGTGGGATGGCTGATCGCGTGGACCGCGGATCTCGCGCGGATCGCCGCCGGCGACACCGTGCGACAGAACCCCGACGCCGCCGAATCGCTGCAGCGACTGGCCGCGCGGGTGGCGCCGATCGCATTGTTTCGCTATCATCGGTCGTTGCTTCGGCAGCGAGCGATGCAGGCGCATCCGCTGCAACCGCGCCTCGTGGCCGAGACGCTTGCTGCTTGATTACCGAGCGTTGTTCTGACCATGGCGGAAAACAAACCGATCAGTGCCGTGCCGGGCGCCGCGATGGCGGCGGCGGGCGCGCGCCCCGGCGTCCTTTCGCTCAACATCCGCGAGCGGGCCGCGCTGTACGCGGCGTACATGCCGTTCCTCAAGGGCGGCGGCATCTTCATCCCGACGTCGCGCCAGTACCAGCTCGGCGAGGAAGTCTTCATGCTGCTCTCGCTGATGGACGACCCCAATCGGATTGCCGTGCAGGGCAAGGTCGTCTGGATCACCCCCGAAGGCGTCCAGGGCAATCGGACGCAGGGCATCGGAGTCCAGTTCACCCAGGACGAAACCGGCGCCACGGCGCGATCGACGATCGAGCAGATCCTGGGCGAGACGCTGGGTTCCATCCGGCCCACGCATACGATGTAGTTTTCGCTCGCCACGACCGTGGCGACCGGTGCCCGCGCGCGCCGCTGCCGTCGGACTCCGCACCCAGCGGTGTGTCGATACGAGATCACCGATGTACGTCGATTCCCATTGCCATCTCGATTTCCCCGAGTTCGCGGCCGAGTTGCCCGTGCTCCTGACGCCATGGCCGCGGCGCGCGTCACGCACGCGCTCTGCATCGGCGTCAATCTGCCGGATTGGCCCGCGGTGCACGCGCTCGCCATGGCGCATCCCAATCTGTATGCGACGCGTCGGCGTGCACCCGACGCCGAAAACACGCCCGAGCCCACGGTCGATGCCCTCGTCGCCCTGGCTGCGCAGCCCAAAGTGATGGCGATCGGCGAGACGGGACTCGACTACTATCGGCTCGCAGGCGACCTCGGCTGGCAGCGCGAGCGGTTCCGGTGCATATCCGCGCCGCGTTGCGGACGGGAAAGCCGCTGGTGGTCCATACACGGGCTGCCGCCGCCGACACGCTTGCGCTCATGCGCGAGGAAAACGCGCGCGATGCCGGCGGCGTGATGCACTGCTTCACGGAAACGTGGGACGTCGCTCGGGCCGCGCTCGATCTCGACTTCCACATTTCGCTCTCGGGCATCGTCACGTTCAAGAACGCGCTCGACGTCGAAGGACGTGGCGCGGCGCGTTCCGCTCGATCGCATGCTGATCGAGACGGATGCGCCTGTATCTCGCGCCGGTGCCGTTCCGGGGCAAGCGCAACCAGCCGGCCTACGTGCCGCACGTCGCGGCCGAGATCGCGCGCCTGCGCGGAATTGTCGCCCGAGGAGGTCGCGCAGGCGACCACGGACAACTTCTTCCGCCTGTTCAAGATCGACTCCGCGGAGACATCGCCATGTTCAGTGATGGCCTGCGCCGATGGCGCAACATCGCCACGATTCTGGTCGTCGCCGCGCTCGGCCTGGCCGCTGCCTGCGCGGCGCGCGCCCAGGTCGGTGCAGGATGACTTCGTGATCGCGGTGGTCAACGACCGGGTCGCAGGAGATCAAGCGCCTGCTGGCGTCGGGCGCCGACCCGGACATGCTCGACCGAGACGGCGACCCGGTGCTCGTGATCGCCGTGCGCGCCGGCAATGCGGCGACGGTGGACCTGCTCCTCGCGACCCGCGCAAACGTCGACGCGCGGACCAGATTCGGCGATACCGCGCTGATGATCGGGGCGCTCGGCGGCCGCCTGGACCTCGTGAAGAAGCTTCGGACGCGCGGTGCCAGCGTCAATCAGCAGGGCTGGACGCCGTTGATCTACGCGGCGACCGGAGGGCACGATGACATCGTCCGCTACCTTCTCGCCGAGGGTGCCGAGATCGACGCGCCGTCCCCGAACGGGACGACGGCGCTGATGATGGCGGCGCGCGAAGGAAAGCGCTCGACGGTGGATCTGCTCGTCGCGCGCGGCGCCGACGTCAATCGTCGCAACCAGAGCGGCGTGAGCGCGCTCGATTGGGCGCGCCGCGCCAAGGAACCCGCGATGGTCGAACGGCTGCAGCGCGCCGGGGCGCGCTAGATGCGACGTCGGCTAGGGCTCGACGTCGGATTCGGGCAGGTTGAGCGGCGCCGCGACGGCCTCGCCGACGAGCGCGGGGAGGAGGCTCGGCAGCACACCGGCCAACCGCCGCGCGCCGTTGAATCGGCGCTGCCAGAACCCGGAATCCAGCGCCGCGACTTCGACCTCACGCCCCCGACGAGGCGCATGGACGAACTGATTGGCGCCGAGATAGATGCCGACATGCGAAAACGCGAAGCGTCGGGTGTTGAAGAAGACGAGGTCGCCCGGTTGCAGCTCGGACAACTCGACCTCCTTGCCGAGATGACTCATGTCCTTCGCGGTGCGCGGAAGCGTCACACCGGTCACCTGCTGGAACACATAACGGACGAGCCCGCTGCAATCGAGGCCCGTTTCGGGCGTGCTGCCGCCCCACTTGTAGCGAATGCCGATGAGGCCGAGCGCGGCTGCTGGCAAGATCCTGCGCCGACCGTAATGCGGTCGCCGCCGCGCCCTTGACCGTGGTCGAAGCGGTCTCCGTGAACGAACGGGTGTCGGTAGTCTTGCGCCACGGCGACAGGCGCGGCCGCCGCCATGACCATCACGAGCAACGCCGTGATGCAATGGCGATGGAGAGGTGTCGGGCGGGGAGAAGCAGGACGGGCAGGGGTCGAAGGCACGGCGGCATTGTCCGCGAATATGTGCCGGCCGGCAAGGTTTTGCCCGCCTTAGGCACAATGTCATGCGTCGTGCGGCGGCCGGTTGCGTGCCCTCGTTCTGCGGCGGCGGCCTTGGCGCGCGCTCGCGCCGCACGCACAGCCTTGGGATCAGCGACCAGGCCGCGGACGATTTCGACTCGGTCGCCATCCGCAAGGCGGGCGCTCGCACCGATGCGCACGCCGAACCGGGCGTACCGAAGCGAAGCCAGATCGAGTCCGTAGTGCGCGACGAGCCCGGAGCGGCGCACCGCATCGGCAACGCTCGCGTCCGGCGAGAGTTCCACCGGGACAATGTCCTGCACGTCCGGTGTTGCCCAAACCACGTGCACGATCACGAGCGTCTCGCGCAGATCACTTCGGCGTGCCAGGCGTCGGTCGCCAGCGGCACGCACTTCCTCACGCTCTGCATGACACGATTGCTAGAATGTGCGGCCCGAGCGGAGTTTCGTTGGCATAGCCATGAGCATCGTCGAGAACAGAAAAGCCTATCACGACTACTTCGTCGAGGAGAAATTCGAAGCCGGGGTGGCGCTCGACGGCTGGGAGGTGAAGGCCATACGCGCGGGCCGCGCGCAGATCAAGGAGGCCTACGTCATCGTGAAGGGCGGTGAGATCGTGCTGATCGGCGCCCACATCACGCCGCTCGTCTCCGCGTCGACGCACGTGGTCGCCGACCCGACGCCGGACTCGCAAGCTGCTCCTGCACCGCCGCGAGATCAACCGGCTCGTCGGCCAGGTGGAACGGGCGGGTTACACGCTCGTGCCGCTCAATCTGCATTTCAGCAAAGGGCGCATCAAGCTCGACCTCGGGCTCGCCAAGGGCAAGAAGCAATACGACAAGCGCGCGACCATCAAGGAGCGCGAATGGAACCGCGAGCAGCAGCGCCTGCTGCGAAGTCGGCGATGAGCGCGCGGGCGCTCGCGACGCCGCTTCCGCGTCGCGGCTTCCAGCGTCGCCGGAAACTCGGCGTCGGTGTAGTCGCCGGCGAGGTAGACGCCGGGCGCGAGGCGACCTCCTGCGCGGGCGCGCGAGACCAGGCGTGCACGCGTACGTCGCGCGCCGTTCGGCGATCACCTGGGAAAACACGACCGCGGGCAGGTCGGGGGCAAGCCGGCGCAGCTGCGATTCGACGTTCGCGCGCGAGCGACGCGTGGTCGAGCGCGTCATGCGGACCGCTGGCGCTGATGACCACCGCGATCAGGCTCGTCGCGCCTCGCTGCCGCCTCGCCTGCCCAGCGCACCGCTGCGGTCGAAGGCCCACTGGCCGGGCGCATCGTCGAGGCGCAGCATCGGTGCGCATGAACGGCACGCGAGCGGAGAACCGAGGTAGATCGTCGTGATCGATTCGTAGGTGAAGCGCGCGACCTGCGCGAGCGCGATCGCGCAAGGTGCCCTCGGCGACGCGGCGTCGCCCCGAGCGTCGTGGCAAGCTGATGCGGTCCGACGGCGACGATCGCCGCGGCGAACGTCTCCACGCCGGTCGCCGATCCCGAGCGCGACGCCACCGGCCACGCTCGTCGATCGCGCGCACGGCAACTGCCGCTTCGCACGCTGCCGCCGCGCGCGTCGATGAAGCGCGCCGCGGCGTCGGGAAAGCACGCGGAAAGGTCGATCGCCGGGCACGAGAAGATCGCTGTCGCGCGACTTGCCGGCGAGCGCGGCACGCAGCACGTCGGGCGAACACCTGGGCCGAGCGCGCGCTCCGGCGGCGTGTTCGAGCGCCGCGAGACACAAGCGGCTCCCAGATCGCGGCGAAGGCGCGGCGCGGCGTCGCGGCGAAGCACTGCGCGACCGTTTCAGTCGCGCCGCACTGAAATCCTCTGCGCGGCGAGGCGCCGGAACTCCGGCAATCAGGCCAACGCGCTCGTGCCACGACAGAGCCCGCGCGCCGAAAGCAGGCCCGCCGCGACGTGGCAGGGCGCCGGGCGCGTTCCATGCGGTGAGCTCGAATCCGTCCGGCGCCGACGCTCGCCAAAGGGCCGCAGCGTCAGCGGCAGGCGATGGAACAGTCGGTTGGCGTCCATGGGTCGATGCACGTCCGCCACGAAGCGCAAGCGTCTGCCGGTACGCGCCGAGGAGCACGATGCTGGCCGTTGTCGAGCGTCGATGCCGTGCTGGACCGACGCGGCGCGCGCGGCCGCCCAGCGTCGGCGCCTGCTCGATGCAGCGTCACCGGAACGCCGGCCGCGGCGAGCGTCACGGCGGCCGCGCATCCTGCCCAGCCGCCGCCGACCACGGCGACGCGCGCGCGGCGCGCGGCATCAGTCACGGCGCGCGCGTCTTCCAGGCGATCCAGAGTTTGCGCAGCGGCGTCAGCGCGATGCGGTGATCGAGCACCCGATAGCCGTCGCGCTCGATCTCGTCGAGCAGCGCGCGATAGATGGCCGCCATGATGAGCCCGGACGCTGCGCGCGACGATCCTCGGCGGCAGCGCGTCCAGCGCGCGCTGCGTGCCAGTGGCGCGCGCGCGCCACCTGCTTCGGCCATCAGCGCGCGCCATCGCTGGCGGAGTGCTCGCGGCTCGAGGAGCGAGCGTCGCGGTGACGCCGTGGCGCGACGAGCTCGTCCTGCGGCAGGTAGATCCGGCCGCGGCGCGCGTCCTCGCCGACGTCGCGGACGATGTTGGTGAGCTGGAACGCGATGCCCAGGTCGCGCGCGTACTGTCGGGTCGCCGGGATTCGCGTAGCCGAAGATCTCCGCCGACATGAGGCCGACGACGCCGGCGACGCAATGGCAATAGCGCTCGAGGTCGGCGAAATCGACGATAGCGGTTGCGCTCGAGATCCATCGCCATGCCGTCGATCACCGTCTGGAAGTGCGCTTCGGGCAGCCGATACGCGCCGACGACGGGACGCAGGCGCGAGCGCGACCGGATGCTGCGGCGTGCCGGTGAACACGGCGCCGATCTCGTGCCGCCACCAGGCGAGCTTCGTGCGGGCGAGCTCCGGATCGGTGGCTTCGTCGACGACGTCGTCGACTTCGCGGCAGAACGCGTAGAGCGCGGTGATCGCGCGCCGCCGCTCCGGCGGCAGGAACAGGAAGCTGTAGTAGAAGCTCGTGCCGCTCTTGCGCCGTCGTTGCTGGCAGTATTCGTCGGGCGTCATGCGGCGCCTGCGGGGTGGGCGAGACGATGCCGGCGCGGAGGAAAGACGGCGTCGCGCGCGACCAGCGCCCAGTCGGTGCGGGACAGCTTGCGGCCGCCGGCGGAAGACGTCGCCGCCCGTCGCGTCGATGCCGTCGAGGATGCGATGGCCGCCGGCGATGCACGCCGGACAATTCGAGGCCGAGCCGCCACGGCAGCGCGCGGGTGAGCGGGCGTCCGGATTCCGAGCATCGCGCGCGCGCGCGACGATCTCGAAGGCGCAGCAGCGCGCGCCACGCGTCGTCGCAGCGCGCCTCGGCGATGTGCGCTTCGGTGACGCCGAATCGCGCGAGATCCTCGCGCGGGCAGGTAGACGCGGCCCTTCTGCCAATCGGACGGCGATGTCCTGCCAGAAGTTGATGAGCTGCAGCGCGGTGCAGATCGCGTCGCTCGCGCCGCGATTCACGGGCGACTCGGCCGTCGTAGAGGCGAAGCATCGAGCCGGCCGATCGGATTGGCGGAGCGGCGGCAGTAGTCGAGCAGGCGCTCGAAGGTCGCGTAGCGCGTCGTCGTCACGTCCTGCGCGGAAGGCCGACAGGAGGTCGCGGAACGGCGCCAGCGGCAGACGGTGGCGCGCGATCGCGCGCGGCGAGCTCGGGAAAGGGCGGCTCGGCGGGCGGCGCGCCCGCTTCGATCGGCGTCGAGCGCGCGCTCGTAGCCGATCGAGCGCCGCCAATCGCGCGCTCGGCGGCGACATCGCCTTCGTCCGCGAAGTCGTCGGCGGTGCGCGCGAAGCGGTAGATCGCGACGACGGCCGGGCGCAAGGCCTGGGCACGAGCCAGCGATGCGACGGGAAAGTTTTCGTAATGAGCGACAGACACGCGAAATCGGGCGCAATGCGCCGAAAGGACTACATTTCATCGGAAAAGGCACGTCGGCAGCAGGGCGTTTTCCTGGCGTCCCGGCCCTGAACCCGCTATAATCGACCCGTTTGGCGAAAGCGGCTGCGAAAGTGGCGGAATTGGTAGACGCACTGGATTTAGGTTCCAGCGGGGCAGCCCGTGGGGGTTCGAGTCCCCCTTTCGCACCATCGATTCACATTAGCAAGGATTCGACCCGTATGCAAACCAGTCTGGAAACCCTCGGCGAACTCGAGCGCAGGCTGACGATGTCCGTGCCCGGTCGCCGAGATCGAGACCGAAATCCAGCAGCGGCTCGCGCGGCTGGCGCAGAACGTCGAAGGTGCCGGGTTTCCGTCCCGGCAAGGTGCCGCTGCAAGATGGTCGCGCAGCAATACGGCCCGCAGGTGCGCTCCGACGTCATTTCCGACGCCGTCAAGGACGACCTTCGCCGACGCGATCCGCGGACAGAACCTGCGCATCGCCGGCAATCCGCGCATCGAGCCCAAGACGCGACGCCGCCGCGCCCGACCAGCTCGAATTCTCGGCGATCTTCGAGGTCTATCCGGAAGTGAAGGTCGGCGACTCTGTCGGACGTCACGATCGAGCGGCCGCAGGCCGAAGTCGGCCCGGAGGATATCGAGCCGCACGATCGAGATGCTGCGCCGGCAGCGCACGCGCTATGAGCACGTTGACGCGCGCGGCGGCGCCGAGGCGATCGCGTGATCGTCGATTTCACGGGCAAGACCGACGGCGTCGAGTTTCCCGGCGGGCAGGCGAGCGACTTCGCGATCGTCCTCGGCGAGGGCGGATGCTGCCGGAGTTCGAAGCCGCGCGTCGCCGGGATGAGCGCAGGGCGAGACGCGAGACGTTCGCGCTCACGTTTCCCGCCGACTATCACGGCAAGGAAGTCGCCGGCAAGGACGCCGAGTTCACGCTGACGGTGAAGTCGCGTCGAGGCGCGGCATCGTGCCCGACGTCGACGCCGAGTTCGCGCGGCGTTCGGCATCGCGAGCGGCAGCGTCGACGAGCTCAGCGCCGAGATCGCGTCGAATCTGAGGCTCGAGCTGAAGCGCAAGATCGAGGCGAAGGTGAAGGAGCAGGTCTTCGCCGCGCTGCGGCAGCAGGCCGATGTTCGTCGCTGCCGAAGTCGCTCGTCGAGACCGAGACGCAGAACATGGTGCAGCGGATGGCGGCGGATATGCGCGAGCAGGGCATGAAGGCCGAGGACATCAAGCTCACGCCGGAGATGTTCCGCGCCGGCGCCGAGAGCCGCGTCGCGCTCGGACTGATCCTCGTCGGAGGTCGTGCGCACGCGAAGGCCTCGGCGCGAAGCCGGAGCAGGTGAAGGCGCTGGTGCAGGAAGCCGCGCAGACGTACGAGCAGCCGGAAGCCGTCGTGCGCTGGCACTACGAGAAGCCCGAGCGGCTCGAACGAATTCGAGGCGCTGGCGGTCGAGCACAACGTCGTCGACTGGGTGCTCGGCGCGCGCGAAGGTGGTCGGACCAGCCGACGGCGTTCGCCGAACTGATGGGAACGCGCACTGCCGCGTACGTCGATCGACGATGCGTGCGCGCAGCTGCGGTACGCCGACACGGCCGTAGTCGACACTGTCGGCAAGTCGACGCGATGCCGGCGCGCACGTCGCACGCGAATTCGCCGCCGTCGGTCGCCGACTGATGCGGCGCGGCGCCGCAATCCGCACTACAATGAACACGCAACGAGCGAAGCGACGAGGCGACAGATGGACGAACCGATGGGTCTGGGGCTGATCCCCATGGTGATCGAGCAGAGCGGACGCGGCGAGCGCGCGTACGACATCTACTCGCGCCTGCTGAAGGAACGCGATCATCTTCCTCGTCGGGCCGGTCACCGAAACGACGGCCAACCTCGTCGTCGCGCAGATGCTGTTCCTCGAGTCGGAAAATCCGGACAAGGACATCAGCTTCTACATCAATTCGCCGGGCGGCTCGGTGGCGGCGGGCATGGCGATCTACGACACGATGGAGTTCATCCGGCCGGACGTCTCGACGCTCTGCATCGGCATGGCGGCGTCGATGGGCGCGTTTCCTGCTCGCGGCCGGCGCCAAGGGCAAGCGGTTCGCGCTGCCCAACTCCACGGTCCTGATTCACCAGCCGTCCGGCGGCTTCCAGGGCCAGGTGTCGGACATCGAGCGCCACGCGCAATTCGTGATCGACCTGAAGCGCCGGTTCATCGAGCAGATGGCGCAGATTCACCGGACGCACGCCGGAGCAGGTCGAGCGCGACCACGACCGTGACAATTTCCTCACAGCCGACCAGGCCAAAGAGTACGGAATCGTCGACCAGGTCTTGCAGAAGCGGGCCCAGGGCGGGTAAAGTCCTTCCGACGCGACCCTGTCGCAGACTTCGGCCCGTGCACGCGATCTCACACGGGTATGCACTCGACTGATGGCCGACAAATCCACCGGCGACAAGCTTCTTTACTGCTCGTTCTGCGGCAAGAGCCAGCACGAGGTGCGCAAGCTCATCGCCGGCCCGTCGGTGTTCATCTGCGACGAGTGCATCGAGCTTTGCAACGACATCATCCGCGAGGAAGGCACGACCGCGGAGACGGCGCGCACCGACAAGAACAAGCTGCCGACGCCGCACGAGATCCGCGCACATCCTCGACCAGTACGTGATCGGCCAGGACCTCGCGAAGAAGATCCTGTCGGTCGCCGTCTACAACCACTACAAGCGGCTCGAGACCGGCGCGCAAGGACGACGAGGTCGAGCTCGCGAAGAGCAACATCCTGCTGATCGGCCCGACCGGCTCGGGCAAGACGCTGCTCGCGCAGACGCTGGCGCGGCTCCTCGACGTGCCGTTCGTGATCGCCGACGCGACGACGCTGACCGAAGCGGGCTACGTCGGCGAGGACGTCGAGAACATCATCCAGAAGCTGCTGCAGAAGTGCGACTACGACATCGAGAAGGCGCAGCGCGGCATCGTCTACATCGACGAGATCGACAAGATCTCGCGCAAGAGCGACAACCCGTCGATCACGCGCGACGTCTCCGGCGAAGGCGTGCAGCAGGCGCTGCTCAAGCTGATCGAGGGCACGATCGCCTCGGTGCCGCCGCAGGGCGGGCGCAAGCATCCGAACCAGGAGTTCGTGCAGGTCGACACGACCAACATCCTGTTCGTCTGCGGCGGCGCGTTCGACGGCCTCGAGAAGATCATCCGCCAGCGGACGGCGAAGACCGGCATCGGCTTCGGCGCCGAGGTGACGAGCCCCGACGACCGCAAGGACATCGGCGCTGCTGCTGCGCGAATGCGAGCCCGAGGACCTGATCAAGTTCGGCCTGATTCCCGAGTTCGTCGGCCGCCTGCCGGTCGTCGCGACGCTCGAGGAGCTGGACGAGTCGGCGCTGATCCAGATCCTGGTCGAGCCCAAGAACGCGCTGATCAAGCAGTACCAGAAGATGTTCCGCATGGAAGGCGTCGAGCTCGAGATCCGCGACGGTGCGCTCCGGGCGATCGCCAGCAAGGCGCTCGCGCGCAAGACCGGCGCGCGGGGCTTGCGCTCGATCCTCGAGCAGGTGCTGCTCGACGTCATGTACGACCTGCCGTCGCAGAACAACCTCGCGCGCGTCGATCGTCGACGAAGCGACGATCACGAACGACGGCAAGCCGCTGCTGATGTTTGCCGACCCGCCGAAGGTCGCGTCCGCGCACAATTGATCAGCGCCGCTGCCTGGCGCAGGCGCTGCGGCGCGCAGGCGGTGCCGCGCTGCGCGGCCGGCGCGCTGCGGGATCAGCCGACGCCACCCGCGCTGCGACGCGATCAGCGCTAACCCCATGGCCACACAGCGATTTTCGCCCATTGACGCCACGTCGACTTGACAGCACCGCTCGCCGGCCCCATGTTGCCATCGGGTACTCCCCTACGAGGCTTCGCATGGCCACTGAATCTCCCCCCTCCTCCGACATGACCTTGCTGCCGCTCCTGCCGCTGCGCGACGTCGTCGTGTTTCCGCACATGGTGATCCCGCTGTTCGTCGGGCGCCCGAAGTCGATCAAGGCGCTCGACGTCGCGATGGACTCCGGCAAGCACATCCTGCTCGTCGCGCAGAAGTCCGCGGCGAAGGACGATCCGGGCGCCGAGGATCTCTACCCGATCGGCTGCGTCGCGACGGTGCTGCAGATGCTGAAGCTGCCCGACGGCACGGTGAAGGTGCTGGTCGAAGGCGCGCATCGCTCGTCGGTCGATCCGCGTCGTCGACGAAGGCGAGTACCTGTCCGCCGAGGCAGCGACGCTTCCCGGCGAGCTCGGCGAGGCGCACGAGGTCGAGGCGATGCGCCGCGCGCTGCTCGCGCAGTTCGACCAGTACGTGAAGCTCAACAAGAAGATCCCGCCCGAGATCCTGACGTCGATGGCCGGCATCGACGACGGCGGCCGGCTGGCCGACGCCATCGCCGCGCATCTGCCGCTGAAGCTCGAGCAGAAGCAGGAAATTCTCGAGATGGGCGCCGTCGCGAAGCGCCTCGAGCACCTGCTCGGGCTGCTCGAAGGCGAGGTCGACATCCTGCAGGTCGAGAAGCGCATCCGCGGCCGCGTCAAGCGGCAGATGGAGAAGAGCCAGCGCGAGTACTACCTGAACGAGCAGGTCAAGGCGATCCAGAAGGAGCTCGGCGAGGGCGACGAGAACGCCGACCTCGACGAGATGGAAAAGAAGATCAAGGCCGCGCAGGATGTCGAAGGAGGCCGAAGCGAAGGCGCTGGCCGAGTTCAAGAAGCTGAAGCTGATGTCGCCGATGTCGGCCGAAGCGACGGTCGTGCGCAACTTCATCGACACGCTGCTCGCGCTGCCGTGGAAGAAGAAGAGCAAGATCAGCAAGGACCTCGCCGCCGCGGTGAAGATCCTCGACGCCGATCACTACGGCCTCGAGAAGGTCAAGGAGCGCATCGTCGAGTACCTCGCGGTGCAGCAGCGCGTCGACCAGCCTGAAGGCGCCCGATCCTGTGCCTCGTCGGGCCGCCCGGCGTCGGCAAGACGTCGCTCGGCCAGTCGATCGCGCAAGGCGACCGGCCGCAAGTTCGTCCGCATGAGCCTGGGCGGCGTGCGCGACGAGGCCGAGATCCGCGGCCACCGGCGCACGTACATCGGCTCGATGCCGGGCAAGATCCTGCAGAACATGTCGAAGGTCGGCGTGCGCAATCCGCTGTTCCTGCTCGACGAAGTCGACAAGATGGGCATGGACTTCCGCGGCGATCCGTCGTCCGCGCTGCTCGAAGTGCTCGACCCCGAGCAGAACAGCACGTTCACCGATCACTACGTCGAGGTCGAGTACGACCTGTCCGGACGTGATGTTCGTGGCGACCGCGAACACGATGAACATCCCGGCGCCGCTGCTCGACCGGATGGAAGTGATCCGCCTGTCGGGCTACACCGAGGACGAGAAGATCGCGATCGCGAAGCAGTACCTGCTGCCGAAGCAGATCAAGCTCAACGGCCTCAAGGCCGACGAGCTGCACGTCGCCGAGAGCGCGCTGCGCGACATCGTGCGCTACTACACGCGCGAGGCCGGCGTGCGCAACCTCGAGCGCGACATCAGCAAGATCTGCCGCAAGGTGGTGAAGGGCCTGCTGCTGCGCCAGAGCGAAGGCAAGGCGCGCAAGGCCAAGAGCCCGGTCGAGGTCACCGCCAAGAATCTCGACAAGTATCTCGGCGTGCGCCGCTTCACGTACGGCATCGCGGAGAAGAAGAACCAGGTCGGGCAGGTCACCGGTCTCGCCTGGACCGAGGTCGGCGGCGACCTGCTGACGATCGAAGCGGTCGCGCTGCCGGGCAAGGGCAAGACGACGACGACCGGCAAGCTCGGCGACGTGATGAACGAGTCGATCGCGGCGGCGCTGTCCGTGGTGCGGCACCGCTCGAAGGCGCTCGGCATCCAGCCGGATTTCTACCAGAAGACCGACCTTCACATCCACCTGCCGGAAGGCGCGACGCCGAAGGACGGCCCGTCGGCCGGCGGCGCGATCGTCACGGCGATCGTCTCGATCCTCACGGGCATTCCGGTGCGCGCCGACGTCGCGATGACCGGCGAGATCACGCTGCGCGGCGAAGTGCTGCCGATCGGCGGTCTCAAGGAGAAGCTGCTCGCGGCCGGCCGCGGCGGGCATCAAGACGGTGCTGATTCCCGGAGGAGAACGTCAAGGATCTCGCCGAGATTCCGGACGAGATCAAGAACCGCCTCGACATCCGGCCGGTGCGCTGGATCGAGCACGTGCTCGAGGCGGCGCTCGAGCGGCAACCTACGCCGCTGCCGGAGGCCGTCGGCCGACGCCGCCGCGGTGCCGCCCGCGCCCGCCCGCGCCGACGAGAAGCCCGCGCGTCATCAAGCACTAACGCCGGCGCACGCGCGAATGCGCGGAGATACGAGGCGCTGCGGATGCAGCGCGTCCGACCGATCGCAGTGGACGGATTTCGCAACGGAGGATGCCGCGTGAACAAGACCGAACTGATCGACGCCATTGCGCGGCACGCCGACATCTCGAAGGCGGCCGCCGGCCGGCGCGCTCGATGCCACCGTCAACGCCATCAAGGGCTCGCTCAAGAACGGCGAGATGCGTGACGCTCGTGGGCTTCGGTTCGTTCTACGTCGGCCAGCGCACCGCGCGGCAGGGCCGCAATCCGCACACCGGCGCGACGATCAAGATCCGCGCCGCGAAAGTGCCGAAGTTCCGCGCTGGCAAAGCCCTCAAGGATGCTGTAAACTAATCGGCTTGTTCACGTTGCGCTCGGCCGTCACGTTCGCAAGCCCGACGCGGCGAGGGTGCTTAGCTCAGCTGGTAGAGCGTCGCCCTTACAAGGCGAATGTCGGCGGTTCGATCCCGTCAGCACCCACCAGATGCACCGGGCGCGAGCCGGCTCGCAGCCGGGAGTGGTAGTTCAGTTGGTTAGAATACCGGCCTGTCACGCCGGGGGTCGCGGGTTCGAGTCCCGTCCACTCCGCCAACTCGAAGGGCGAACGCGAGTTCGCCCTTTTCGCATCCGGTCGCAGGCGGCGCGCCGGAAGCCGGACGTCGCCGGCCGCAGTTGCGCATGCGCCAGCGCGATCGATGCGCGGCGACGAAAGGACAGGGCCAGGCGATGTTTGATCCTCGTGCACAAGCACAAACGGATCGCGCAGTTCATTCTGGCGCTGATCATGATTCCGTTCGCGTTCTTCGGCGTCGACTACTACTTCCGCGGCAGCGGCGGCGTCGGCGAAGTCGCGAAATTCGACGGCGGCAAGATCACCGAAGCCGAATTCGCCCAGGCGATCCGCGACCAGCAGGAACAGCTGCGGCGAAGCGCGCAAGGCGTCGACCCGGCGATCCTCGACAATCCGGAAGTGCGCTTCAACCTGGTGCAGCAACATGCTGCGCGAGCGGCTCGTCGAGAAGAAGGGCGCCGATCTGCATTTCCAGGTCTCGAACGCGCGAAGTCTTCGAGCGCATCGCCGCGGACCCGCGCTTTCGCGACGGCGACCGGTTCTCGCTCGATCGTCTACAAGAATCTGCTTGCGCCAGGCCGGGATCGCCGAGCCCGCGTTCGAGGAGAGCATCCGGCGGCAGATCCTCGCCGAGCGCATCGTCGATCCCATCGCCGCGCGGCGGCGTCGTGCCGAAGGCCGTCGGCGGTCGCGTTCGTGAACCTGCGTCGAGCAGCAGCGCGAGGTCGAGTTCGCCAACATCGACGTCGAGGCGTTCGCCAAGGACGTCACCGTCGACGCGGCCCAGGAAAAGGCGTTCTACGACGCCAACGCGGCCGCGTTCAAGACGCCGGAGGAAGCGAAATTCGAGTACGTCGTGCTGACGCAGGATGCGCTGCTCGCGCAGGTCGCCGTGACGCCGGAGGAGGTGAAGGCGCAGTACGACAGCGCGGCCAAGACCTACCGCCAGGAGGAGCAGCGGCAGGCGGCGCACATCCTGATCGCCGTCAAGCCCGATGCGAGCGAGGCGGAGACGCGCGGCGGCGAAGAAGACCGCGGACGAGATCGCGCGCGCAGGCGAAGGCCAATCCCGCGAAGTTCGCGCGATCTCGCGAAGCAGCGTTCGCAGGATCCGGGCTCGGCGGCGCAGGGCGGCGACCTCGGCAGCAACCCGCGCGGCACGATGGTGAAGGCCTTCGACGACGCCGTGTTCGCGATGAAGCCCGGCGAGATCGCCGGCCCGGTCCAGAGCGAGTTCGGCTGGCACGTGATCCGCCTCATCGGCGTCACGCCTGAAAAGGCGCGCGCGTTCGACGAGGTGAAGACGCAGATCGAAGCGGATCTGAAGCGCCAGAAGGTCGGGCAGAAGTTCGCCGCCGCCGCCGACCAGTTCCAGAACCTCGTGTACGAGCAGGCCGATTCGCTGGCGCCGGTCGCCAAGGCGCTGGGCCTCACGATCCAGACGTCGCCGCTCGTGACGCGAGCGCCAGGCGCAGCAGATCGCGCTCGGCAGCGCCAAGCTCGTGCAGGCGCTCTTCTCGCCGGAGTCGATCGCCGGCGAAGCGCAACACCGACGCGATCGAGGTCGGCAACTGGCGCGATGATGGCGGCCCGGATCGTCGAGTACAAGCCGTCGCGCGGTGCGCCCGTTCGACGACGTGAAGGCCGAGATCCACCGTCAGCTCGTCCGCCAGGCGGCCTCCGAGCTCGCGCAGAAAGCCGGGCGCGACAAGCTGGCGCTCCTCGAGCAGGGCAAGAGCGACAAGGAGGCCGGCGTCGCGTTCTCGAAACCCGTGGCGCTGGTGCGCAACCGGCCGCAGCCGGGTTCACCAACGAGGCCGATCACGCGGATCTTCCAGCTCGACGCGACGAAGCTGCCGGCCTACGTCGGCACCGCGGGCGAGGGCGGCGGCTTCTCGATCTACCGGCTCGTGAAGGTCATTTCGCCGCCGGAGGTCGATCCGGCGAAGGTCGCGGCGGCGCGCGCCAGGATCGGCGAGATGCAGAATCGCGAGCTGTTCGACGCCTACGTCAACACGCTCGAAGGCCAAGGCCAAGGTCGAGATCAACCAGGCCAACCTCGAGAAAAGTAGGATCGCGCGACGCCGCGCGGCCCGCGGCGGCGCTCAGGTCGCCGCGCTTGCGGTGCTCAGTTGCTCGGCTGTTCTGGCAGTTCTGGCGGATCAGTAGTCGAGCCGCTGCCGCTCCGGCCAAGCGCGCGGCATCGCCCATCGCTACGCGCTCGCCCTGTCGGGTTCGTGGTGTAGAGCACGACCTGGTCGGACTTGCGTCGAGCGCGATCGCCTGACCGCGCGCCCGTTGGCACTCCTGAGCTGCGCAGGTTGGCGTCGACGCGCGCCTTGTTCGCCTTGGTGTCGTCCTCGGCGCGCACCTGCTTCTTCTTCTGCAGCTCCACTTCCTTGTTCGCGAGATCCTTCACCGCATTCGGGTTGGCCGGCGGCGGCGGCGCGTTGATCGACTCGACCTTGACGTTGCCCGGCGGCGGCTGATCCGAATAGATGACCCGTCCGTTCGCGTCCGTCCATCTTGTACGAGCGCGGCCGATCGCCGGCGCGCGCCAGCAAGCAGCAACGGCGCGCGATGGCGCACAGGCGCGATGCGCGACGCGCGGCGCAATCGCGGCCCGAGGGCGACTGCGCAGCGGTGGCATGGCGATCGATCGACATGGGCGCTTCCTGCGGCATTTATGACATTGGCAAGGTAATCCAATCGGGGTCGCGCGTCAAACGCGCCGCGGCTCGCACGGAAGCGCGCGCGCACGCGTCCTGTCTCATTTCGTGATCGCGCGGCCGCGGTTTTCCGGACCGGCCGACGCGTGGTATAATCCGTTTTTGCGCATAGGAGAAAATCAAATGCGTGCCGCCCGGAAGGCGCTGACGTTCGACGACGTCCTGCTGGTTCCCGCGCATTCCCTCGTCGTTCCCCGACGACGTCAGCTCTCAAGACCCGCCTCACCGCCAGCATCGCGCTCAACATTCCGCTGTTGTCGGCGGCGATGGACACAGTGACCGAAGCCCGGCTCGCCATCGCCATCGCGCAGGAAGGCGGCCTGGGTGTCGTGCACAAGAACATGCCGCCGCGCGAAGCAGGCGGCCGAAGTGGCGAAGGTCAAGCGCTTCGAAAGCGGCGTGGTCAAGGACCCGATCACGATTCCGCCGAGCGATGTCGGTGCGCGAGGTGCTGGCGTTGACGCAGCGCGCATCGGATTCTCCGGCTTGCCGGTCGTCGAGCGGCAAGCGCGTGCGTCGGCATCGTCACCAATCGCGATCTGCGGTTCGAGACCAACCTCGATCAGCCGGTCGTCGAACATCATGACCAAGGGCGACAGGCTCGTGACGGTCCCCGAAGGCACCGACCTCGAGCGCGCGAAGGCGCTGATGCACCGGCATCGGCTCGAGCGCGTGCTGGTCGTCAACGACGCGATGGAGTTGCGCGGCCTCATCACGGTCAAGGACATCCTCAAGTCGACCGAGCATCCGCTCGCGTCGCAAGGACGAGCTTGGCCGCTTGCGCGTCGGCGCCGCGGTCGGCACGCGGCGGCGACACCGAGGAGCGCGTCGAGGCGCTGGTCGCCGCCGGCGTCGACGTCATCGTCGTCGACACGTCGCACGGACATTCGCAGGGCGTGCTCGATCGCGTGCGCGTGGATCAAGCAAGCGCTATCCGCAGGTGCAGGTCATCGGCGGCAACGTCGCGACGGCCGACGGCGCGCAAGGCGCTGGCCGACCACGGCGCCGACGCCGTGAAGGTCGGCATCGGTCCCGGCTCGATCTGCACGACGCGCATCGTCGCCGGCGTCGGCGTGCCGCAGATCTCGGCGATCCAGTTCGCGCTCGGAGGCGTGCGCGCGCGCCGGCATTCCGGCGATCGCCGACGGCGGCATCCGCTATTCGGGCGACATCGCCAAGGCACTGGCCGCCGGCGCGTCGTGCGGTGATGCTCGGCAGCCTGTTCGCCGGTACCGAGGAAGTCGCCGGGCGAGATCGGAGCTCTATCAGGGCCGCTCGTACAAGAGCTATCGCGGCATGGGCTCGCTCGGCGCGATGCAGCAGGGCAGCTCCGACCGCTATTTCCAGGATGCCGAAGGCGAGGGCGCGCGCGAGAAGCTCGTGCCCGAAGGGCATCGAAGGCCGCGTTCCGTACAAGGGCGCGCTGTCGGCGGTGATCCACCAGCTGATGGGCGGCCTGCGCGCGGCGATGGGCTACTGCGGCTGCGCGACGATCGACGAGCTGTCGCACGCGCGCCGAGTTCGTCGAGATCACGTCGGCCGGCATCCGCGAATCGCACGTGCACGACGTGCAGATCGTCAAGGAAGCTCCCAATTACCGGCGTCGAGTGACTCCGCCGCAGGGCCGGCGCAAGCTGACCTCGCCGGACTCGCACCGCGCTGATCCCATGGCCGCCCCGTCGCATTCCCGGATCCTGATCCTCGATTTCGGCGCGCAATACACGCAGCTCATCGCGCGCCGCCTGCGCGAGACGCACGTCTACTGCGAGATCCATCCGTACGACGTCGGCGACGACTTCGTCCGCGAGCTTCGCACCGAAGGGCATCGTCCTCTCGGGCGGCCCGAACAGCGTGACCGAGGGCGACACGCCGCGCGCGCCGGACGCCGTGTGGACGCTAGGCGTGCCGGTGCTCGGCATCTGCTACGGCATGCAGACGATGGCGGCGCAGCTGGGCGGCGCGGTCGAGCCCGGGCGCGTGCGCGAGTTCGGCTACGCCGAGGTTCGCGCGCGCGGACATTCGACGCTCCTCGCGCGGCATCGAGGATCGCCGCAACGCGGAGGGCCACGGCCTGCTCGACGTCTGGATGAGCCACGGCGACAAGGTCACCGCGTTGCCGCCGGGATTCACGACGATCGCGGCGTCAGCGACGCCTGCGCCATCGCGGCGATGGCCGATCCGAGTGCGCGCGCTTCTACGCCGTGCAGTTCCATCCGGAGGTCACGCACACGAAGCAGGGCGCTGCGATCCTCGCGCGCTTCGCGCACGACATCTGCGGCTGCGGCGCAGGACTGGAACATGGCGACTACGTCGGACGAGGCGGTCGCCGCGATCCGCGCGCAGGTCGGCAGCGACGAGGTGATCCTGGGCCTGTCCGGCGGCGTCGATTCGTCGGTCGCCGCGGCGCTGCATCCACAAGGCGATCGGCGACCAGCTCACCTGCGTGTTCGTCGACCACGGGCTGCTGCGCCAGGACGAGGCCGACGCAGGTGATGGACACGTTCGCGCGCAATCTCGGCGTGCGCGTGGTCCACGTCGACGCCGCCGACGAGATGTACTGCGGCGCTCGCCGGCGTCGCCGATCCGGAGCAGAAGCGGCGCGATCATCGGGCGGCTCTTCGTCGACGTCTTCCAGCGCGAATCGGCGCGGCTCGCGGAGCGCGGCAACGCCGCGAAGTGGCTCGCGCAGGGCACGATCTATCCCGACGTCATCGAGTCGGCGGGTGCGAAGACGAAGAAGGCGCACACGATCAAGTCGCACCACAACGTCGGCGGCTTGCCGGAGACGCTGCACCTGAAGCTGCTCGAGCCGTTGCGCGAGCTGTTCAAGGACGAAGTGCGCGAGCTCGGGCTGGCAGCTCGGACTGCCGCGCGAGATGGTGTTTCGCCATCCGTTCCCGGGCCCGGGCCTTGGCGTGCGGATCCTGGGCGCCGTGACGCGCGAGCACGCGGATCTGCTGCGCCGCGCCGACGCCATCTTCATCGACGAGCTGCGACAGGCGCGCGACGCGAGCGGCAACGTCGTGGTACGACCTTACCGCGCAGGCGTTCGCCGTGTTTCTGCCCGTCCGCTCGGTGGGCGTGATGGGCGACGGCCGCACGTACGAGCACGTCGTCGCGCTGCGCGCGGTGCAGACCACCGATTTCATGACGGCGCACTGGGCGCCGCTGCCGCTACGATCTGCTCGCGAAGGTCTCGAGCCGGATCATCAACGAAGTCCGCGGCATCAATCGCGTCGTGCTACGACATTTCGGGCAAGCCGCCGGCGACGATCGAATGGGAGTGACGCGAGAAGCGGGTCCGTCGGGTGGTCTTCGCCTGCGCGCTCCCGTCCTCTTGTTGCGAAGCGGTTGCGGAAGCAGCAGGATGGCAGAGGAGGGTGAGGGTGGCAGCAATCGCACCTGGTGGCATCGGGCAAGTCGACAACGGCGGCGACCTACGTCTACGTTTCGAATGCCGATGACGGTGACATCAGTACCTATCGATTGGACGACTCGGGCGAGCTCCGTCCGGGCGCGCGGGTCCGGGTGGCGAAGGCGTCATGCCGATGGCCGTCAGTCCCGATCGCCGCTTCCTGTACGCCGTGTCGCGCTCGCTGCCGTGCACGATCCACGTCCATCGCCATCGACCGCGCACCGGCGCGCTGACGCCCGCGTCGACGCTCGCCGCTGGCGGAAAGCCTTCCTTACATCTCGCTCGACAAGACCGGACGCTTTCTGCTCGGCGCGTCGTACGCCGCCAGCGTGAGTTACCCTCATGGCCGTGCATGCCGACGGGAGCGTCGCCCCGAGCCTCTGCAGGTGATCCCCGTGCGGCCGTAACGCCCATTCGATACGCATCGAGGCGACGCAACCGATTCGTCTACGTCCCCAACACTCGGCAGCGATGCCGTCTTCATGTTCACGTTCGACGCGAAAGCCGGGAAGCTCGCGTCGAACACGCCCGCGTCAGCTGACGAGCCCCGGTGCGGGCCGCGCCACTTCGTCACCTCCGGCGACAACAAGTTCCTGTATCTGCTGTGCGAAATGACGGCGACGATCGTGACGTTCGCGGTGGATGGCGCGGACCGGCCTCTTGCGGAAACGGGCGTGGGTCTCCGGGCTGTCGCCAGACGCACTTTGGTTCCGGGTGCGCCGCGCGGCGTGCGCGCCGACGCGAAATCTCGAACGCGACATCTGGGCCGCGGACATTCACGTGACGCCGAACGGCAAGTTTCTCTACATCTCCGGAGCGGACCGATAGCACGCTCAATGCCTTCGGCATCGATGGCCGCAACCGGCGGTCTCACCTACCTGTCGAGCGTTCCCACCGAGCGCCAGCCGCGCGGATTCGCGATCGACCCATCCGGCCGCTTCCTCGTCGCGACGGGGAAAAATCGGAGATGATCTCCCTCTACGGCATCGACGCCGCGAGCGGGCGGACTCGACCTGCGCCACCGGTACGCAAACGGGAACGGTGCCAACTGGGTCGAAATCGTCAGTTTTGACCTTCCGATGGTTGGCCCTCGTCAGCGTGAGGACCGCGACCGTCCACCGCAGCCGATAGCGGTCATTGCGGTCACTGCTGACGGAATGCGCGTCTGCGTCCGGCTGTTTACCGCGGAACTGGCGTCGCTTTCGCCCCGACCTCATCCCGCGAACGCGGGACGGCGGAAACGTTGCCGGGTCGCCCTCACTCTTGGCGGGTCACGTCGACGCGGACGCCGGCTTTTTCCCCGGCTCACAGGCCGCCGCCCCGGCGGTGGCGGGCGGCAGCAGGGCGTCGTGGAGCGTCATCGACAACACGGCCGTCGCGTCGCATGGTTGACGCTGATAGGCGTGGGGCTCGAGTGACACGCAACAGCGCGGATAATTCCGACGGCAGCCTGTGGCGCGACGCGATTCGCGACATCGGCAACGCGGCATTTGCAAGGGACCTCCGCTAACGATTAGCATCGCGCATTCTTCATCGTTCTCCAGTCAACCCCAGCGTTTTCCATCGCTTTCACCCTCGAAAATGCCGGCGAGCGACGACGACTGGATGGCCGAGGCGCTGGCGCTCGCCCATGCGGCAGGCGGGCGCGGCGAGGTTCCGGTGGTGCGATCATCGTCAAGAACGGCGCGATTGTCGGCCGCGGCGGCAATGCGCCGATTGCCGGAACCGACCCTACGGCACACGCGGAAATCGCGGCGCTCCGCGACGCCGGCCGCGCGGCTCGGCAATTACCGGCTGCCCGGGTGTGACCTCTACGTGACGATCGAACCCTGCGCGATGTGCGCCGGGGCGATCTCCATGCGCGCATCGCCCGGGTCGTCTACGGTGCGGCGGATCCAAAACCGGGCGCGTGCGGCTCGGTTGATCGACCTTTCGCCGAGCCCAGGCTCAATCACCATGCAACGGTCAAAGGCGGCGTGCGCGCCGGCGAGTGCGGTGATCTTCTGACCTGTTTTTCGGCGCGCGACGATGGGCTCGCCGCCGCCGATGGACGACGGTTACGGCATCGGTCTCTATGCGCCTGCGGGTTTGTGACCGAACGACGCGGTGCTGGAGCGCGGTGGCGGCGGCTGTCGGCGCTCGGTCGTCGCATCGTCGTCGATGAAAGCTGCACGACGCGCTGGCAGCGATTTTCGGCGACCGGACGACGCGCGGCTCGCGGCGATCGGACGGATGCGCGGACGATCCGCGGGTGACGCTCGCGATCGCAGCCCGGGCAGAGGGTACGGCTGGTCGCGCCTCCTCGATCGCATCGATTTCGCCGCGCTTCGCCGCAAAGAAGAAGCGATGGATGGGGCACAGCGATTTCACGGCATTCCAGCTCGCCAGCGCTGGCGCACGCCGGGATGACGACGTTCGGCGGCCCGATGGCCGCGTCGGACTTCGGTGCGGCCACCCCTTCGGCCTTCAACGCCTCGACCATTGCTGGGGCGTGCTCGAAGCGACCGGTACGAATTCCCGTGCGATCTCGAAGGACCGGATATCGAGGTCGAAGGGACGCTGTGGGGCGGCAACCTGGCGATGGTTTCGCATCTGGTTGGGACGCCGCACCTGCCACTGTGTGGATCACGGCATCCTGTTCGTCGAGGACATCGGCGAACACCCTTACCGGATCGAGCGGATGCTCTATCAGCTCCATTTCGCGGGAATTCTGGCGCGGCAGCGCGCCGTGCTCCTCGGCGCGTTCAACGGCTACGAGCTCGGTCCGAACGATAACGGCCACGATGCGGCGGCGATGGTCGCGCATTTTCGCCGACGCTCGTGCGTGCATACCGGTCTCGCCCCTTCGGCCATGTGCCGGAGAAAAGCTCACGCTGCCTGTCGGCGGCCATTGCGCGCTGACGGTGCGCGACGGCCGCGCGCAGTCGTCCCTCGGACTACTGGCGCTACCAGCGCGCTGACGGCCCTAGACCGGCTCCTCGATCGCGAAGCGAACATCGATTTCGCCGGTCGCGCGTTCCCGTCTCGATCGAAATTTCGTTCGATGAAATGCGCGGCGCCTCGTGCGCCGACGGTGACGACGGTCGAGCAGCGCGCGCCGTATCCGGGCTGACGATGAAGCGAGGCGACGACAGCATCCGCTCCCGCCGAGCGTGACGCCGGTCGCCGGCAGCATTGCGTCGGGCGCGCGCTCGGTATCATGCAAGAGCGCGAAGAGCGCCCCAAGCTCGACCGCGCCGGCGGCACACCACTGGCGGAATGCGTTTTTCGTCCGCCGCTCCTTGGCCACGGTGTCGAGTAGGTGATTCGACACGCCATAGATCCCGGGGCCGAGCCCGACCGGCGCGGCCGCGCGGGTTCGAGTCCCACATCAATGCTCCGGCATCCCGGCGATCAGGTTGTAGCCGTTGTAGTGGGCGGTGTGTCGCGCACGAGCGCGGTACGCGATTCCGACTGGGCGGCGTTCGACGCGAGGAATGCGAGGCACGAACGCCCCGCGCAGCGACCTGGCACCTCGGGATCGTGCCGGATGGATCGCGCACGTTGGTGAAGTGCGACGCGAGCCGCGCCGGTCGATGCCGAAGCCACGTTCCGCCTGCCGTGAGATCGCGCCCGGCGAGAAACCCCTCGCCCACCTGACGCGCGCCGGCGCGCGGCCGGACGCGCATGGAACTCGTCGCGATTGGCCGGCGATGATCAAACGGTAGCGCGGTGTGCCGCGAAGGCGATCAGGGCGAGGGCACATGCGAGGCCGGGCAGCCTTGATCGGTTACGTCCGCCGCGCGAGCGGTCGCGGCGCGGCGACTGCTCGCCATCGCGCCGCCCGCCGTCCGGTGTCGCGTCAACGCCGTCGGCGCTTCTTGACCATCGTGATGATCGCTACGTGGTGTGATCTGGCGGCGCGGCACCATCCACGATTGATCGCGTTATGCTGCAGCGGCGCGGCGCGAGGAGAGCGTTCCGGCGAGCCGGTGCGCGCCTGACGTCGGACATCAACGCGCCGGAGGCCAGGCGCGCCGCAGCGTCATCCAAGGACGATTGGTAGTAGACGAAGTGGCGTGGCCTGCGTCGCCGATAGCGCAATACGTAACTGAACGAAGTACTACC
>ERZ1370068.3429-contig-2542_pt1 | contig 54804 bp, 94 predicted proteins | sample MGYA00561227_ERZ1370068 | MGnify/ENA primary metagenome ERZ1370068 (study PRJEB38410, sample SAMEA6850437) | metagenome | study: Metagenomic assessment of the ecological functions of the soil: analysis of the soil microbiota associated with the... | reverse complement strand
GCGCTTCGTTCAGTTACGTATTATCGTTTGTCGGCCTCCATGCGTCGAGCGGCGGGTGCGAGACGGCAGGGTGGCTCGCCGCGGTGGATCCGTCGCATCCGGCCGCGGGGCCGTCATCGGGGGCGGACGGTGCATCGCCCCGCGCGCGGGCGTATCAGGCGGCGCTTGCGAGTCCCGCCGTCGCCGCGGCCGGTGCGTCGGCACCGGCCGGCGGCGCCGCTCCGACGGACACCGCCTCTCCCCCGCTCGCCGCGCAGGAGCAGCGGCTGCTGACCCTCGGGGACTCGGTGCCTCCGCGCCGCGGGACGTCCGCCGACGGGTGCCCCCTGTCGCGTCGACGGCCCCACCCCGCGATGCGCGACAGCATCGCGCGTTCCTCGACGCGGCGGGCGATGCGCGCGGCGCCCCGTGAGCCCGGCGATCGAGCCCGCGGGCTCGCCCTACACGCTCCGCGCGGGCACGGTGATCCCCGCGCTGCTGCTGACGGGCATCATCTCCGACCTCCCTGGAGACCTCGTCGCCCAGGTGAGCCGCGACGTCTACGACTCGCGGACGCAACGCCTCCTCCTCATCCCGAAGGGCGCGCGGCTCCTCGGCACCTACGACAACCAAGTCGCCGCCGGGGAGGACCGCCTGCTCGTGGCCTGGACGCGGCTCATCTTCCCCGACGGCCGGAGCCTGCGGCTCCCCGGGTTGGCCCTCAAGGACCTCCAAGGCCAGACCGGGGCCAAGGACCAGGTGAACACCCATTGGCGCCGCGTCTTCGGTCGCGCGCTCCTCCTGTCCGCGATCAGCGCCGGCGTCCAGCTCGAGCCAACCGCGGCAGACGAACCTCTCGCGCCGCCCTCTGCCGGACAGGTCGCGGCGAGCGCGCTCGGCCAAGAACTCTCGAACGTCGCGCTCGAGATCCTCCGGCGCGGGATGGACGCGCCGCCCACGATCACCATCCGCCAAGGACACCCGTTCACGGTGTTCTTGAACGGGGATCTTGTTCTGGACGGGCCGTATACAGAGGAAGGGCACGGCGCCCGATGACCGTCGCCGGACGTGGGGAAGCGGTCGCGTGATCGGCGAGACGGACCGGAGCGGTCCCCGGACGCTCAAGGGCAACGCGGAGCGGCCGATGGACGCCCGCCGTCGCCCCACGCCGATCACCCGTTGGTCATCGCGCTCGGGGTGAGCGTGGTGCTCGCCGCCGCGGCGGGAACGCGAGTACGTCGCCTGGCGCTTCGCCTTCCACTCCACGCTGGGCGCACCGCTCCTCGTCTAGCCCGGTGTCGACCAGGTTTTCGCTGAAAGCGCCGAATCCGCTTGCTGCATGATGAAAGAAAAAGTGTCGGCGGCATAAGTTGCCGCGTCGTCTCTTCCCGATCGATGGACCCTGCCAGCCAATCTCGATCAGGACATTGGTGACCGGCTGTTTGATGACGGCGCCAGGCGCTGTTTTGCAGCGGCGGATGATCGACCATGGGAAATTCGACGAAGGGGTCTTTCTCCCGCCGGGGCCAATCGCCGAAAAATTCCTGGGCCATCTGATGAACGTCGGTTGCCTTTACGTCGCCGGTGATCACCAGCGCGGAATTATTCGGTACGTAATAGCGACCCTGGATCAGACGCATCATCGCGGTGGTCGCGGTTGAGACTGTCTGCCGGTTGCCGAGCGGTTGTTTCCGGCTGGGAAACTTATAGTAGAGACGGTCGTTCATTTCTTTGTTGGAGGTAATAGCCCGGCTCAGATTCGTTGCGATCGATTTCACCGATCACGACCTGCCGCTCGCGCTCGAACTCTCGCTCGTCAAACAGAGGATAGCGAGTCGCGTCACGCATGAAATTCATCGCCGAACGCAAATTCGGGCTGGTGGTCGTGAAATAGTATTCGACAACTTCTTCGCGCGTTTCACCGTTGTAAGCAATGCCGAGCTGGCCGATTTGTTGCAGGTAGGCTTCGGCGTTGGCGACGAGCGCGATTCGCTTTGAAGAACATGTGTTCGTACAAGTGCGAGAGTCCGTTCAACTCCGGTGGCTCAGTAAACGAGCCGTTGCGCACCGCCAATTCAATGGTCACGATCGGCACCGAATGATCTTCGAGCACGATGATTTCCAGCCCGTTGGCCAGAACCTTTCCCCTGAATGTCAGAGGCCGGTTTGGCCACAGTTGTTTCTGGCCGGGGCCGCGCCCTGCGCCTGCCGCAGGCGGGACTGCAATTCAATCGCTCTCGGCCGCGCAAAGATCGGAGATACCAGGGAAAAGTAAGCGCAAGATTAAAAGTGTCCGTTTCACGTTGACTCCCGTTTTTCGTTTAGCGATCCGATAGTCTGAATCACAATCAAATCCGAGGCAGTGACTAAATCTACCACAAAGAGTTCGCGCTGGCAGTTCACGGCGCATGCAGCACGGTTGTATTACGAATGCCGAGGGGCACTAAGTTATCTGAAAGCAGTTATCTGGAAGCGATGTCGATGTCGGGAGTGGAATCGAATGAGATGCCGCTACGCCAGCGGACGCTGAGTGTGGTCGTTGTTTATGGCGAGAATGGAGTTGGCAAAATCGACAATCCGCTCACGTGGTTTGAAGGAAATTCCTCTTTGCAGCTTTTCGGCGTCGCGCAACACTTTCGCGCGCAACGCATTATCGTTCTTGATCGATTTCAACGTGTTTGCATCTATCGCGCTTCGCCAGGTTGGGCAATGATCCAGTAGCGGCCGGGGCAATATTTCCAATCGCGAACGTGCCGTCGGTGGCAATGCCTCGCTTCGAAAAACCGCAGAACATTTTCGGCGTTCTCGCGCTCAGCCGGGACCAGATAGATTTTCAAAGCAGGCGGTAAGTTCTGGCCTTCGCCAGTCACGACTCGGCCACGGAATCCGGCGCCACCTTCGGTAATGGCGATAGTAACGGATGGGGTCTTGTCAGCCTGACTTTACGGCAATTCCATTCCTGGCAATATTCGGCACGGCGGCCCGGTTTGCAGCTCCTCTTTGATCCGGCTGATCGAGGATTAACTCTCGCGTATACCAACCTGCGCCGGGCAAACGAACCTCGAAGCGATATGTGCCCGGCATAAGGTTGCGCAAATTGATCTCGCCTTTTTCGTTGGGGACGCGTTCCGGGGACGTTGGGAATAAGAGCTGAGTCAATCACTTCATCCCCCTGACCCCGGACCGTTGGGTTGCCACTTTTCCTCGATTCGCTCGCGACGTACCAGGATCATCGTCTCGCGCATCGCATTATCCCGGCGGCGTCCACAGTTCAATTTTTGGTCAGTTTCGAAGACGATTCGTCCCGTGATTGAGCCCAACGGGGCCAGGACCAGATTGAGCCCGGTAACATCAGCGCCTCGCACGATCACCCGTCGCGGCGCAGACACGTTGAGATCCGCGTTAGGCCCGCCGCCGCTTCCCAGCGCACCGATTTCGTATTCGCCGTCGGAAATCCCATTTATCTGGAAAGCTCGATCGTCACCGGTCACAGGTGCGCTGGCAATTATCGTGTGACTTTCAATGTCGTTTAGTCGAACCCCGGCCCGGCATCTAAACCTCGCGCCCGCCAACGGCAAAGCGCCGGTGACTTTGCCGCTGATTGCATGTCCAGGTTCCCCGCGGTAACGAATATCGCTGGTTACCTCCTGTTCGGAACGAACGATAAACTCGGCGGCTGTGTCGCGGGTGGAAGCGAGTGCGTAGGTTGGGGCATCCTTCGCGTAAGGATCAACGAAACCAAAGTATTGTCCAGATCCCCCAGCGGCAACTATGTATGTCCCGGGTAGTAATCCGTAGATACGGTAATAGCCCCGGTCGTCAGTCATGCGCGGTTGAGCAAAGGCGCTCGAGCGAATTTTGTTGCCCTCGGCATCACGAATCGAAGAGCTTGCACGCCTACATTTACCACAGGTTCGCCGTCAATGTTGGTAACTACGCCCGTGATAACTCCACCTTTGATCAAGGTTAGTGAAGCCGAGTCTCCCGGCCGGTACAGAGTCGCGTTGGTTGGATCTAATTGTGGTATTTGGATGACGTAACCGGGCAGGCCGGCAGACAATCGATAGAAGCCGGGATCCAGACCCTGAAGATTGAAATAACCTTCGCTGTTGGTTGCGGTTCTGGGACCCGACGAACCAGGGGCCCGAAATGCAGATACGCTCGCACCCGACGAGCGGTTGGCCTGATTCAGAAACAACGCGGCCGGTGATCGCTCGTGACTCAGCCGGCGTAGCTTCAGGCGCCGGTTGCTGACCGGATGCTGTCGTCGCGGCGCAAAGGATCGTAATCAGGAAAACGAGGCGCAGCCCGGGAAGTTCGACCCATCACGGCACATCCTTTCCACTCAAATTGACATTGAAAAGGACTTCGGTATCAGGCGCCATCGACGACGGTGATGGTCTGTCGCTGCACGGCGCTGAAACCCTCGCGGGAGTTGCATCGAGCCCAGCGAGATCACTTGCAGGACGACCTCGTAGGTGCCAGGCGAGATGCCTCTGATGAGGAATCGTCCGCGCGAATCCACCTGTCCCGCCGAATTGACTTGGCCCACCCTGACGGTTGACGGACAATGTAAAGGACGGCTTCAACCGGCAGCGTTCCACCCTTCGAACTTGACTTGTCCCCGAATGACGCCGGTTCCAAAAGCCTACGTAAATCTTTACTCCCGAAACACTTTGACCCGCCGTCAGTTCGATCCGGCGATTGGGCACGGGACCGTTGTATTCAATTCGCGTGGTGCTGAACCCGCGCAGACTCAGGCCCGCTGTAGTCCTCGACGTCGAGCGTGACTTTGCCGGGAGGCAGGCCTTCGATCGAAAACGATCCATCGGGATTGACCCTCGAGGCTGAATTGCGACGGGAAAGTTCGGATGTCGGTGGGTGGGTTCTCGACGCTGGCGCTCACTATCAGTCTGGAGATGCGCGCCAGTACAGCCTTGTCGGTAATCCCATCCGGCACTACGACGCCCGGAGATGCTCAGGCCACGTGCTGTGCCTTTAGTTCCAAATTTGTAACATCGGAATCCAGGACCTCAAACGGGAGCGGATCGCTGTAATACTTCGGAGAGGATGAATTACCGATATTGTGTTTGGGTTGATCATTAGTACGTAGCGACCGGGTGTCAGACCTTCCAGGCGAAACTCACCCTCGAGAATTGGTCGGACTTTGATGCGCCGGAAGTGCCGCTGACGAAGCTTTGGTTTTGATTCTGCTGGATGGTGCCGTACGGAAGTGGAAGATACCGGGCAGAGGTTGACCCGCCTTCTGCGTCTGACCGATTCGCCCGCCAACGGAGTAGGTCAAAGCGCGCCGGCCCAGCTTGATGTCGATATTTTTTGCTTCGCCGCCTTCGCTAACATCGATGATTGCGGCTTTGCCTATCTCTGAGCTGTCGGGATAGTAAGTCCTGGGGTAATAACTCTGCCAGCGCGCACACCCCGCCTCTGCCTTCGTCGCCGGCGCTGAGCTTATAGTGACCGGCCGGCAACCCATAAATCCGATAAACGCCGCGGTCATCTGTCTGATGCATCAAGAAGTTTGATGGCCTGAGTTTGGACCTCGTACTACACACCCGTTCTGATCCACTGCAATCAAACTGATTCGCTCTTCGATGACCGGCCGGCCATCCGCATCAGTGACGCGACCGGTAATCACCCCGCCCCGCGCTAATTTGAAATCGATGTCCTTCGCACGGCTTCGTTGGCCGATAAGGTGATCGACTCGCCCCGGGGCCGAACATCATGGCTCGAGCGGAACGTACGTAAACGGGGGCCACCGGGGTCACGCTGATTTGTCTCGCGGCCAGTCCGCCGATGCGATAATTTCCGTCAGCATCAGAAGTCGTCTGTCCCATGGGCTGTCGTAGGAGTTTGGGGCACTGACGACGACATTGCAATCCCCGGTGCAGGTTTTTCGCCGATAGCGACGCGGCCCAGAAATCGACCCCGCTGGTTTCCTTTGGTTTCCGGAGTTTGCGCATGAAGCTGCGTCGCGACGAGGAGCCAGCATTGGCGCACTCAGAGTGAGACGGAAGCAAGGGCGACGTTTCAGTACAGGCCATAGGAGTTCCTCCGACACCACGCCGTGTCAGAACCACGAGCGGTAGCGACCGGATCAAGACGCAATTGAGTCGAACAACGAACGTTTTCAAGTGTATCGCATGATCCGGTCGCTACCGCTCGCGGTTCTGACACGATCATCGCGTGCTCTTTCAGGCGATGCTCATCTAGGAGTTGAGAAACGGATCTGCCCCCAGCGGCCGGGTCGTAGTCTGCCAACTGCTCACAAGGTTTGAGCGCAAGGTTCTTCTTGAGCGCGCTTCTGCTTCGCGTTGCACCGTCGAGCGAAAAGTCTTGTCCCGCCGAATTGACTTGATGGCGCGGACTCCTTTTCTTCGAACGGTCGGGCTACGATCCAATACCTGCCTGGAGCAATATTGTCCTACGGTGAAATTTCCGTTCAAGTCTGGCCGGGATTCATAAAACCTCAGAACATTGTCCGCGCTCTTCTCGCGTTCGGAAGAGTCAGGTAGACGCGGAGCGGTCAGTGGCAGCGTCTGGCCCTCGCGCACTGATATTCGCCCGCCTGCAGTCTCGCCGCGCCTTCCGCAATTGTCACCACCAAACCCGACGTCCGCTCTCCCGTTTTCAACGTCAGGCCATCGCGAAGGTGTTAGGTTCCTGATGGGACGATCGAGATCCTATCGAGCGCGCGAACCAGCCCGAGCGCCGGTTCTCGCGTCGATGAGGAAGGTTCCCGGCACGAGGTTCTTTAAGTGTGAAGCTTCCTCTTGAATCGAGCGTCGATTGGGCGATCGAGTTGCGGAAGCGCGAGAGGCACTTCACTCGCTTGCGTTTCTTTCGGCTGGCGGCCGGCGGTTTTGTCTTCCGTCTCATGCGCGCCGGGCGAAGATCATCGTCTCCAGCAATGCTGATGAGCGGTGCTTTCCGCAGGCAGCCTTTGGATCACTCTCCAGAATCACTCGGCCGTCGATCGACCCGGTCGGCGCCACGGCCAAAGAAATCCCGGTAACGTCAGCTGCCTTGAACTTTGACCTGGATCGGGGAGAGATGAGAGTCTCACCGCTCAGGCTTCCCTGGCGCTGCATGCATTTCATATTCGCCATCGGGCACGCCATAAATAGAGAATACAAAGTTGGTTCCTGAGTATGGCCCGCCGCCAATTTCGGCCTTTGTTCGTCGATCAAGTAACGAGACGGTCGCAGCATAAGATGAAGTGCCGGTAGGCTTGGCGGCGCCCGTGACTCGTGCCGCTGACGATGTGTCCTGGTTCGCTCGATATTGGATGTCAACCGGTCATTTCGTCGCCGTTATTGATCGCGACTTCGACGGCCGCATCCCGAGTGGATGAAGGCGCATAAAGCGGCGTCAACTTCGAAAGCGGTCGGCGGAGTTGGGCAAAGCCAAATCGTGGTGAGCTCCACCTGCCGCCACCACGTAGGTGCCCGGCGGTAAAGCGTACAGGCGGTAAACTCCGCGATCATCGGTCAACCGGTCACGCAACGAAATCTGAAATGGGATCGGCTTGCCCTCGGCGTCCCGCACACGAATGGCCCTGACTGAAATAGCGATCAGAGGGTCGCCGTTCAGATTCTTCACTGTGCCCGTAATCACGCCGCCTTTAATCAACGTGATAGTCGCGTTGTCGCCAGGCCGGTAGTAGGTGGGTATCACCGTTCCCGGTGAGACGTAAGTGACGTACCCAGGCGCAAACGCGGACACTCCGTAGAGCCGGGTTCAAGCGGTTCCGTTTCGAAAGAGCCGCGGCATTGGCCGCGAACCGTCTGGCCGCTGCCGGACACGCCGTAACGAGTGATCGTTACTCGCGCGTAGCTTAATGATTCACCATCGCGAGTCAGTACTCTGCCGGAGATGGCACGCGCCCCTGCACCGGTTTGTGAGTCCTGAGCTTGCGCGTTGGCTTTCGCTGCCGCGACTACAGCCAGGATCGCCATTAGCCCGCAACGGATCGTTGTCCCGGGTCGTTGGTGACTTAATGCGATCATGGCCCACCTCCCGGCCCGGCGAGATTCACGACGAAGTTAATTTCAGCCTCGGCGTCATTGACGACAGTAGCGGTTTGCCGCGGAGTGTTGGGCATGCGCTGGGGCGATCCCGGTGCGTAGATATGCTGTAAGCCGCAGTCATACAGTACCGGGCGCAAATCCTTTCATCAGAAAGTGACCGCGCGCATCTACATTCGCTCCACCGGCAAACGATCTGTTGACCCTGCCGATAGCAAATGACGTCGGTCCGCTGAACGTCTGACGGCAATCCGCCCTCGAGTTTTACATTCCCGGAGATTGCTCCGGTTCCGTACTCGACTACAATCTGCAAGCTCGAAACACTTTGCGCGGGTTGGAGATCGAAACCCTGCGACACGCCGATGCCGCCGTGCGAAGATGCGCAGGACCGATGCCCGCTTCGCCGAACTGGGCGACAGAAACTGTGAACGAAACTTTTCAGGTCTAAGTCCATTGACCTGGAAACTTCCATCCGGCCCAACCGGTCCCCGGCCTGAGGAGCGTAACGTTGAAGGGCTCATTCGGCCGTCTGCCGGGCAGGGTCATCGCTGAAACTTCCAATCCTGGGAGTTGTTGCAAGAGGTCTTTCAGTTGACAAGTTCTCGGCGACGAGCGTCCGCTTATGCTCAGGCCGTGAATAGCTCTGATTTCCAGGCCTGAAACGTTCTTATCGACGACATCGAAGGGGACTGGATCGCTATAAAACTCAGTGTCGCCGGAATCAGCAGCGACGTAAACACTGTATCGGCCCGGCGTGAAGCCTTGCAGCCTGAACTTTCCGTCAGCTTCCGTAGGATTACCAAAAGTTGCTACGGTGCTCGCCTGCCCACCCCGGGATATCATCAACCCAATACGTGCGCCGGCGATTGGTACTCCGGTCTCAGAATCGACGACGCGTCCCGCGATCGAATAGGTTTCTTCGTAGCGCCCAACGCGAATGTCCACGTTGGTAGCTTCCCCGCCTTCGGCTAAATCGATAATCGTCGCTCGCGTCGGATCGGTCGCGTCGGGGTGATAAGTCGACTGGAAATAACCGTTGACCCCGCCGACGTAACCTCGGGACGCATCGGCGCCAACACTCACCTTGTATCGGCCCGCCGGTAAACCGTAGATCCGATACACGCCTCGATCATCAGTGGTGTACATCTGGCCTACAGGAGTTGGCAGCCGGCCTAATCCGTCCGTCCTCCCGAATCGGCGAAAGGTTCACGCGTTCTTCAACGATAGGTTTGTTCTCGGCATCGAGTTACCCGTCCCGTAATCACGCCGCCGCGAACGAGCTTGATGTCGATGTCCTTGACTTCTTCACCGGCTGCCAACAAAACGCTCCTTGCTTGACGCTGAAGATAAGCGAAGCCGAATTGAAAGTCAGTGGTCTGGATCCATCCGGGGTCAGGTTGGTGGTGAAGGTTGTAATTTGATAATTCCCGCCAGCTAATCCGGTGAGATGATAGGAACCCTCGCTGTCGGTTGTTGTTTGGGCCGCGGGTATCCGACGATTCACGGTTGTTGTCGCCGCCGAACGCCCCAACTGCCATTCCAGCCGCCGGCTTGCCGCCGACGATAACATGGCCCTGAGATTGATCCCGTTCGATTGCTCTTCGGCTCCAGAAGTTTGGCCACCGACGATTGCCGGAGACGAGACGACCGTTGCCGCGACCGCAAGAAACACGAGACGCAGATATTTGAGGCCGTGCATTGAGGAACCTCCAAGTATCGGGTTAGCCTGTTTGAGGCCGACATCATCGCACCGTCCGGGAACGTGGCAAGAGTTCGTGGGCGCCGCAATGCTGATCCAATGCCTGCGCGGTGATGCTATGCTGAAAAGCCGTTTACCTTGTAGAATCGGCTCGCTCAGATTATTCCCTTGGAACCTACTTCGTATGGCTCGACTGTAAAGTTACTGACGCCAGCGGGCGCCAGGCGCAACATGAACTCAATGCACGCGTGCTCTGCATGATTGGGCGCGCTCCCGACAATCAGGTGGTCCTGGATGACCCTCGCGCCTCGCGCCACCACGCGCACATCAGTCAAAGCCGAACGATGACGGCTCGTTTACGATCTTCGACGGCATCGTGGTTAACGGCCAGATCAAGCGCAGCGCGAACAAAGGTATTTGTCAACGGCGAACAAAAGTTCGAACACGCCCTCAAGGACGGCGATCGCGTAACCATCGGCGCCAGCACCTTGCAGTTTGAACAGGCTAAAGAAGAGCGCACCGCCGATTTGAGTTTCGACGATAAACCGCTCGGACATACGCAGTTGCTGATGTCCGCGAAGGACGTTCTCACCACGGTGCTGCGCCAATCGGATCCGAGGCACCAGCGGCGATCGTGGTGCCGAAGGGCGATAAAGTGCTGGAAACGCTTCAGCGCAAGGCGAACATCCTCAGCGAAATCTACGAGATGAGCAAAGCGCTCCGGCGCCGGATTCGATCTCGATAAGATCTTTAAGATGGCGACCGACATCATCTTTCGATCGACACCGGCTGATCGCGTCATCGCCCTGCTGGCTGACGGCATCGTCACTGAACAAAACGCCGATGACGCCAAGTTGTTCCCGATTGCGACGCGCGCGCGCGATGAGAAAGCTGGAAGCCCATGCCCGCAAGATGACCATCGGCCGCACGATCACCCGCAAGGTGATGAAGGACCGCGTCGCGCTCCTGAGTCCAGGACGCGGCTGCCGATGAGCAATTTGCCGGCGTCGATTCGATTGTCTCGCAGGGCGTGCGCTCGACGATTTGCGCCCCGCTCTTTACCGAATCAGGGGTCCATGGAGCGCTCTATGCGGATCGTCTCGATCCCTTCTCGGCCTTCAAGCCCGACGATCTGGAGTTGATTAGCGCGGTCGCGGCGCAAACGGCCATCGCAGTCGAAAATGTGCGAGCGCACGAACGCCTGGCGAAGGAGGAAGTGGCCCGCGCCAACTACAGCCGCTTCTCTGCCGGAGTACGTCGTCAAGCAGATGCTCGAGAATCCGAATTCTTTCAAGCTCGGCGGCGTGACGCAGACACGATCACCGTGCTCTTCGCCGACATTCGCGGCTTCACCCGCATCTCTGAGCATGCAGTCGCCGGAACAAGATCGTGCAGTTACTCAATCGATACTTCTCGGCGATGACTGACATCATTTTCGCTCACGGAGGCACGCTCGATAAAGTATCTGGGTGATGGTTTGATGGCTTTGTTTGGCGCGCCGACCGTGACCCCGAAGGATGCCGCGAATGCCGTGTCCGCCGCAGTCGCGATGCAGCGTCGCATGCTCAGCATCAACGATGAGTTGCGGGCTGAAGGGTTATCCGGAAATTGGCATCGGTATCGGTTTGCACACCGGCGAGGCGATTGTTGGTTACATTGGTTCCGAGCGGCGCTCACGAATACACGGCCATCGGTGACACTGGTGAACACGGCTTCGCGTCTTGAATCAAACACCAAGAGCCGGCCAGATTTTCATCAGCGAGGTGGCTGCCAACGCGGCGCAAACGCGTTATCAGCTAGTGCCGCGCGACCCGATCAGCGTCAAGAATCGCGAGCAGCCAGTCCCCCTCTTCGAAGTCGATTGGCAGCACTCGATCAGCAGCGCTTAACGAGGGTACGCACGCCTCCGGCGTGCTGCAGTTGGCTGACTGCGATTCTGCTAGGCACGCCTGAGCGAGCGTACCCGTCTTCGAACTTCTCGTGGATCAAGCGCGTCTAACCCTTTGCTCTTAGCGCTTTCGCCCTTGAGCCCGGTATGAAGCTTCAGGGATTCTTCAAACGACAAATTCTTGTCGCGCGGGTTTATGGCATTCCGGTGCGGATTGATTATCGCTGGTTCATCGTGTTTGCGATGAGCGTCGTCCTGATCGCCGCCAACGTCAGAAAATATCCTTTACAACTCAGCAAGCTGACGATTCCGCCAACCGGCGATTTCATAGCCTGGACGCTGGGAGTCGTGACTACTCTGGGACTCTTTCTTTCCGTATTTGGTCATGAACTGTCGCATGCGTTGATGGGACGCGCCGAAGGAATCGAGATCGAAGAGATCGTCCTGCATCCGTTTGGCGGGCTCGCGCGTTTGAAAACTCAACCGCAGAATCCCAGAGCGGAATTTCGCATCGCAGTCGCCGGCCCGGCGGCGAGTTTCGTCTTCTCGCTGGTCGCCTTTGCCGGAATGATGCTGACGGCGACGTTGCAGTTCAACTTTGGCACAGCCTTCTTCTTTTTTATCGGAGCAGGAAATCTGCTGTTGGCCGTTTTCAATTTGTTTCCAGGCTATCCCCTCGATGGCGGGCGAGTGCTGCGCGCGATCATCTGGAAGCGGACCGGCAACATTCGTGAGGCCACTCGAATTGCCGGCTTTTGCGGCCAGTTGATATCGCTGGTGCTGATCGCGTTTCGGCATTTATATGGCCGTGGCGCCCACCTTCCGCGCTTATTTCATGGGTCTGTGGTCAGTGCTGGTCGGTGTGTTTCTGCTGGGAGCCGCAACCAGTGTGGTTCGCAGCGCGCGGCCAACTGCCACGGTGCGGGATGCGATGTCCCGCCGGTTTCCCTCGACCCCGGAACTTCCTATTAGCCGGTTTGTCGATGGAAATTCTCCCGTTGCATCGTCTGCCAGCTTTCCGGTAGCGCATGATCGCCGGCTGCTGGGAATCCTCGTCGCTTGAAGATCTGAAAAAATTCCGCGCGAGCGTTGGCGCAGCCTGCGTGCCCGCGAAGTCATGCGAGCGGTGAACTCGTCGCTGTTCGTTCCTGAGAACGCGACGATTGAAAGCGTCGAATGATTGCTCGATCACAACGGTGTTGGCGCAGTGGCAGTTGTCGGCCAAACCGGCGAACTGGTTGGCTTCTTCCGCAGAGGCCGGCTGCGAAAGAAATAATTCGAAACATCGTTGCCTCACACGCAATTTTTCCGCGATAATCCCAGCGGAGCGTCTGTGAACTGTAGTCGGGCGCGACCATCTGCGGGGACCCTTTCCGGCAATCGATTTTTGATTTCACGGCTGATGTGAAGTCGACATCAGAGGGTATCCGACTATTCGTTGACTCAAACTGGCGGCGCGCATGCTCTTTTTGTTGATACCAGTAAAGGACTATCTCGCGAGGCTGGCCGAACCGCGTTCGCTGGTGGACATCGCGCTGGTGTTCCTGCTCGTTTACGGCGTGCTGAAACTGTTGCGGGGAACGCGCAGCGGCGGCCATGGCCGCGGGACTGGGCGTGTTCGGTTTTCTCTACTGGCTCGCCGTTAATCAGGGCCTGACGACCCTGGAGTTTGTTTTGCGCGGCGCCCTGCTTTACATCGGCGTGGCGATCATCGTGCTGTTTCAAACTGAGATTCGCCAGGCCTTGATTACGTTTTGGAAATCGATTTCGCGTGCCGTTTGGCCGCCGGCATCGCGGCCAGTTTGGCGAAAGCATTTATGATGAAATTGTTCTGGCCGCCACGACGCTGTCTTCGACAAAGACTGGCGCGCTGATCGTGATTGAGCGCAACGTTGGTTTGAAAGGAATAGTCGATGCAGGTGTGCGGCTGGATGCGGAACTCAGCTACGATCTGATCGTGTCGATCTTTAATCCGGCGTCGCCGCTTCATGACGGCGCCATCATTGTTCGCGATGATCGGATCGCCGCGGCGTCGTGCTTTCTACCGTTGTCGCTGAATCCGCTTTTGTCGAAAGATCTTGGCACCAGGCATCGCGCGGCGTTGGGCATCACCGAAGACTCAGACGCGGTGGCTATTGTGGTGTCGGAAGAAACGGGTCTGGTATCGTTCGTGCGCCGCGGACGGATTAAGCGCGCACTCGATGCTACGCGATTGCGCGCAGCCATTTACAAACAGCTGGAAAGCCGCCCGCGGCGATCGGATCCGCACGGCACCGAAGCCGAAGAAGCCGTATCGGCTTAACCAGGCAAGATGCCTCAGAGAAATCACCAAAGATTTACCGAGCCGGCCGCCGATTCGTGGCAAAGGGTGCGTGGCCTGTTTGTCGACGATTGGGGCCTGAAACTGCTCGCGCTGGCGATAACGCGCTGGTCCCTTTGGTTTATGGTTTCAGGCCGAATTGCCCAACGCGAAGTCATGGTTGAGGCCAAACCGGAAGGAAAGCCTGGCGCCAACATTCGAAGTTAAGGATGTGGTCGCCACTCCCGGTAAAATCAAGATCCAGGGCCCGGTCAACTATCTTAAACGAGATCGAGAAACTTATAGTGCCAATTTCAGTGGAAGGACGCCGGGAGAGCTTTGACGTTTCGCCCGCGCCTTTATCGACGCTTGATCGGAACATTCAACCGCTGGGAACCATCAATGTTCACGTGACGATTGTCTGCCAGCGGCAAATCCGACCGCAAAATCCCAAACACAAATTGAAGCCGAAAAACAACGAAACTTTTCGGCACTGACGGCCATCCGCGCCAAAGCGGGCGAATTTCCGCTCGATTCTGCGACGGTTCGCATCGTTGGTGCTTCCCTGGCTGAACATCTCGCGCGAACGAACCGGTGGGCGCGCGCCGCGAATCATCATCGGGCGCGACACTCGCGAAGTCGGGCGAGCAGATTGAACAAGACCTGATGGCCGGACGCCGGCGCAATCGGTGCAGAGATCGAATCTGGCAGGAATTATCACGACGCCAGGAGTTGCGTTTCTAACGGCGCACTTTCGGCTGACGCCGGAGTCGTCATTAGCGCGCTCGCACAATCCGTATCAGGACAATGGCATCAAGATTTTCGATCCGTCCGGACGTAAGCTCGATAATGCCACTGAACAAAAAATCGAAGCTGACATCGGCGCAGAATAGATTTGCAGATGCTGGTTGAAGGCGCGGAGGGAGCGCACGGCGTCGAAGACAGGCAGCGAGAGCTTCATGGTCGCTACCTTGACTACCTTCAGCACGACGTTGCCGGCGAACTGCCGCTCCAGGGATCAACGATCGTAGTTGATTGTGCGAACGGTGCTGCGCATCTGAGCTGGCGCCTGAGCTCTTGAGGCGGCTGGGTGCGAAGGTGCTGCCAATCAACAATCATCCGGACGGGCGCAACATAAATCTTAACTGTGGCTCGCTGCATATCGAGGGGTTGCAGGAACGCGTCGTGAATGAGGGCGCGGACCTGGGCATTGCCTTTGACGGTGACGCTGATCGGGCGTTGTTTGTTGATGCCCACGGCAAGTTCGTTGACGGTGACGCCACCATGCTGGGTCCTTGCGAATTATCTGAACTCGCGTGAAGAGCTTGTGGGACATCTTGTGGTGTCGACAGTTATGACGAATCTTGGTCTGGAAGTAGCGTTGCGCAGACCGTGACATCAAGCTGGCGCGGACCGACGTGGGAGACAAATATGTCCTGGACGAGCTGCTGCGGACCAAGGCCGTTCTGGGTGGCGAGCAATCAGGCCACATAATCTTTCCAAAGATTAGCCTGGCCGGAGATGGAATGATCACGGCCATCAAGCTTCTGCGAGTGATGCATCGACGAGGGGAAGTCACTCACCGCGCTGACTGAAGGGTTTTCGCGCTACCCACAAACTTTAGTAAACATTCGGGTTAAGGACAAGATTCCCTTCGAAACCATTCCCGCGGTTTACGCCAAGTCAGGAGAAATCGCGGATATCCTGGGTGACCGCGGGCCGATTGCTGCTCCGATATTCCGGCACTGAGGCGCTGGCTCGAGCTGATGATTGAAGGCGAGAACGAACAGCAGGTTCATGCCTGGCCGATGAGTTGGCGGCGGTAATCAAAGAATGAAATAGGCGTGACGAACACCGGTCGCGTGAGCCTCCGCTGGCTAAGAATTGCACGGTCGAGTAATTGTTACCGGCGGGACCGTGAAGAAGTTGCACGCAGGGTGAAATTACCGTTAGCAACGAGCGGTAAGATCATACCTTTTTGGGGCTTTTCCATTCTGAAAAATTTCGATTGCGCGGCACAACTGTTGCGATGTATATTGTGGGGCAAAGAGAGACGGTTGGTGGATCCTCCGTCTCAGAGTGGTTGCTGGGGTGAGGACAGTAACCACGAAAATGGATGAGCGCTGCGACGCCCACGTTGCAGCGCTCATTCGCTTTTGTAGGCCCGCTTTTCTTCAAGCTGTAGCCTCATTTTCGTCACAAATCGCTGCTGACAAGTTGACTCAAGCTCGCAATTCGCGTAGATAGGTGCGGTTTCATGACTGCGCCTTGTCCCATCTCTGTGCGAACGAAATTCGTCGTCTGTTTTTCTTTGGTTTTTCTTCTCCTGCCCGTAACCGGCTGCCGCAGATCTTCTAAGAGTGGTTCGAACGTCAACTCTACCGTCTCTACTGCGTCGGATTCCGAAGAGGCGAAGCGCCAGGTGCAATCAGCTAATTGACAAAGGGCAAGGAGCAGTACAAAAACGATCAGGATGAGCAAGCAGCCGAAACTTTCAAACAAGTAATTAGTCGGGATCCTAATAACGCTGAAGCTCACTTGCGGCTGGGTATGTCATACGCTGCGCTTGATAAAAAGACCGAAAGCGACGACGAGTACAAAAAAGCAATCGAGCTATTCAAGAAGAGAATTCAGGCTGATTCAAAGGACGGAGATGCATTTTTCTATCTGGGGGAAGCTCACAGTTTCTTACACCAGGATGAGGAGGCCGCCCGAGCTTATCGCCAGGCAACAAAATTAAAGCCTGAGGACGAAGAGGCTTTCTACCAGTTAGGCATGGCGGAAACTCGACTGGCCCACTATCCGGAAGCAGCCTCCGCCTTTCAAAAAGCGCTCGAGTTGGATCCCAACGACTACCGGGCAACTGACGCCCTCGAAAACGCCAAAGAGGGTACGCAGCGGATCAAGGAAGGCAAGAAACACGCGGAAGAAATGCTTAAGAAGCAGCAGGAAAATGCTAATGCAAACGGCAATCTGAATTCGAATAGCTCGTCAAAAACACAAACAGCAACGCGAGACCCGCCCCCAGGCGTCCGACGCCGAAACCGTGATAAGGTAGGAACGTTTTCCGGAGACGCGCATATGGCGACCTACACACCACCACCGTATTTTCCTCAGAGTTCCCTGTCACCTCCGGATGAAAAGCGTTATCGCAAATTCAAATTGATGGTTGCGAGCTGTGGTAGTTTCCATCGTCGCGGCGCTCGGCGGGGCCATTATCGGAATTGTTTATCTGGTCAAGTGGCTGGCCCGGTAAACGAAAAGCCTCAGGCTCGCTTGACATGAATCGGGTGGGCCATTATAGTTTCCCGTTTCGGACTCCGGTCTCCGGGTTCCTCTAGTGCAACGCTATAACTGGTTCTGTCGGTGCGGAGGCGTTGCCCGGTTCGATGCGAAGGCGTCAACCGTTGATTATTGTGGCGTAGAAATTCGCGTGGTTTTTCTGATAGGCGCGAGTTCGTAACCAGGCGAATCCAATCGCTCGGGCGACGCCACAGAAAAGCTTCGGCTATATTTTGGGCTAATTGGGAAGCCAAATCCGCGCCCGCCTGAACAGCGAAATCAGAACGTCCCTTTAACAAAATTAGTAGCAGGGCAGTTTGTCTGCGCTGACCTGCCGGACAAGTTCCGGAAAGAGGCAGGCCAAGGCCCTTTTTGCGCTTTAGAGCGCGCGAAGTTGGAGTGAAAGCCGGAAGCGAAATAGCGGCCGGGCTAATCAAAGAAGAAAACGATGCCGACGATTAATCAGCTAGTTCGCAAGGGCCGGCAGCAGGTCAAATACAAAACGGCCAGTCCGGCGCTACAAAGTTCGCCTCAAAAGCGCGGAGTTTGCACTCGCGTCTATACGCAGACGCCCAAGAAGCCGAACTCGGCGCTGCGAAAAGTTGCGCGCGTGCGTCTGACCAATGGCATCGAAGTGACTACTTATATTCCCGGCGTCGGCCACAATTTGCAGGAACACTCGATCGTTCTGATTCGCGGGGGCGCGTCAAGGACTTGCCGGGTGTTCGTTATCACGTGATTCGCGGCACGCTGGATTCGGTAGGTGTCGGCGACCGCAAGAAGAGCCGTTCGAAGTATGGCGCCAAGCGCCCGAAGGGAGGCGCGAAGTAATTTATGCCAAGACGTAGAGTTGCAGAGCGACGCGCCGTGCTTCCTGATCCGGTTTATAGCAGTCCGCTGGTGACCAAGTTCATCAACGGCATCATGTGGGGCGGTAAGCGTTCAATTGCCGGAGCGGACCTTTTATACGGCGCTGAGTCAAGTCGGCGAGAAGGCCGGCGAAGAGCCTTGAAGGTTTTCAAGCGCGCGATCGAAAACGTGCGGCCCACGGTCGAGGTGAAATCACGTCGCGTCGGTGGATCCACCTATCAGGTTCCGGTTGAAGTGCACCAGGAGCGCCGCGGCGCTCTGGCAATTCGCTGGATCGTGCAGTACGCGCGCGGACGAGGCGAGAAGACGATGACCGATCGGCTCGCTGCTGAATTGCTGGACGCGGCTAATAATCGCGGCAACGCGGTAAAGAAGAAGGAAGATACGCATCGCATGGCGGATGCCAACAAGGCGTTCGCTCACTATAAGTGGTAATGGCAAAGCAAGACTTAAATCTGTTCCGGAATATCGGCATCATGGCGCACATCGATGCCGGTAAGACCACCACGACTGAACGTGTCCTTTATTACACGGGCATCACGCACAAAATCGGCGAGGTGCACGAGGGCACGGCGATCATGGACTGGATGGAGCAGGAGCAGGAGCGCGGCATCACCATCACCAGTGCGGCCACGACTTGTTTCTGGGAACGGAACGGCGTCGATCATCGCATCAATATCATAGACACTCCGGGCCACGTGGATTTCACGATGGAAGTTGAGCGCAGCCTGCGCGTGCTCGACGGCGCAGTCGCCGTATTCGACGGTGTTGCCGGGGTCGAACCGCAGTCAGAGACGGTCTGGCGTCAGGCCGATAAGTATCGCGTTCCGCGCATTTGTTTCATTAACAAGCTCGATCGCGCCGGCGCGTCTTTCCAGCGTTCCTTTGATTCGATTATTGCCCGCCTGGGCGCAAATCCCGTCGCCATTCAAATTCCCATCGGTTTAGAAGATCAGTTCAAAGGCGTCGTGGACATCATCGCGATGAAGGGTTTGATCTGGAGCGATGAATCGAAGGGCGCCGAGTACGAAGTCGTTGAGATTCCCGAAGAGCTGAAAGAAGAAGCTGCCGCGGCGCGCGAGAAGCTGATCGAGGCTGTGGCGACCGTCGACGACGACTTGATGCACAAGTACATCGAAGGCGAAAAAGATTACCGAAGACGAAATTCGGCAAGGCCCTGCGCAAAGGCACTATCGAGTTGAGACTCGTGCCCGTGGTTACGGGCTCAGCCTTCAAAAATAAAGGCGTGCAGACTCTGCTGGACGCGGTGGTTGATTACCTGCCGTCGCCGCTTGATATTCCGCCGGTTGAAGGCGTGAATCCCAAGAATGGCCAGAAGGAAACTCGGCCTCCGGATGCGAGTGCTCCGTTCAGCGGTTTGGTCTTCAAGATCATGGCCGATAAGCATTTGGGCCAGCTTTCGTTCGTGCGGATTTACAGCGGCACGATCAAGTCCGGTTCTTATGCCTACAACACGGCGAAGGATTCGCGCGAGCGCGTGGGCCGCCTGATGCGCATGCACGCAAACAAGCGTGAGGATATTGAGGATGCGAGCGCCGGCGAGATCATTGCCATTGGCGGCATGAAGCAGGTGACCACCGGCGATACGGTGTGTGACGAAAACAAGCCGATCATTCTTGAGGCGATCGAGTTTCCGGCGCCGGTGATTCGCGTCGCGGTCGAGCCCAAGACCCGCGCCGATCAGGACAAGCTGGGCATCGCGCTCGGGACGGCTGGCTCAGGAAGATCCTTCGTTCAATGTTTCCACCGATCATGAAACCGGCCAGACGATTATTGCCGGCATGGGCGAGCTGCACTGGAAATTATCGTCGACCGCATGAAGCGCGAGTTTGGCGTCGAGGCGAATGTCGGCAAGCCGCAGGTGGCTTATCGCGAAACCATTACGCAGGCCGCTCCCGGCAAAGAAATATTCAAGAAGCAGACTGGCGGTCGCGGACAGTACGCGCATGTCGAGCTCGAGATCGAGCCGGCGCCGGGCGAAGGCTTTGTTTTCGAGAACGAGATCAAGGGCGGCGCAATTCCGCGCGAGTTCATCAAGCCGACCGAGCAGGGCGTTCACGATGCTATGGAGCGAGGCTTTCTCGCCGGCTATGACCTGGTCGACATTAAAGTGCGTCTGGTTGACGGCGGTTTTCACGAGGTTGACTCGGACGAGCGGGCCTTCATTATTGCCGGTTCGCTGGCTTTCCAGGACGCGGTCAGGAAGGCCAAGCCGGTTCTGCTGGAGCCGATCATGCGGATCGAGGTGGTGACGCCCGACGATTATGTGGGCGCCGTTAATGGCGATCTGATGAGGCGTCGCGGCCAGTTCGCAGGGCACCGAGATGAGGCCGGGCGGGGCCCAGGTGATTACCGCCTACGTACCGTTGTCGGAAATGTTTGGCTATACGACCGACCTGCGCTCAGCGACACAGGGGCGCGCAACTTCGACGATGCATTTCGAGCGTTATGATCAGGCGCCTAAGAATGTCGCGGAAGAAGTGATTGCGAAGGTTCAGGGCGTGGCAAGCAAGTAGTGTTTAGAGGCGGGCTTTTTGCCCGCCGTTTCTTGTGGGGACGAGAGACAATGAGCAAAGAGAAATTTGATCGCAGTAAGCCGCACGTGAACATCGGGACGATTGGTCACGTGGACCACGGGAAGACGACTTTGACGGCGGCCATCACGAAGGTTTTGGCGAAGAACAATCCGAAAGTGCAGTTTGTGGCTTTCGATCAGATTGATAAAGCGCCGGAAGAGAAGGCCAGAGGCATCACGATCGCCACGGCGCACGTGGAGTACGAGACCAAGAACCGGCACTATGCGCACGTGGACTGTCCGGGACACGCCGACTATGTGAAGAACATGATCACGGGCGCGGCCCAGATGGACGGAGCGATCCTGGTGGTGGCGGCTACCGACGGCCCGATGCCGCAGACGCGTGAGCACATTCTGCTGGCCCGCCAGGTAGGCGTGCCGGCGATGGTGGTGGCCCTGAATAAGGTCGATGCGGTCGACGATCCGGAACTGCTCGAGTTGGTGGAATTGGAAGTTCGTGAGCTGCTTTCGCAGTACGAGTTTCCGGGCGACGACATTCCGGTGGTCAAGGTTTCGGCTTTGAAAGCGCTGGAAGGCGACGAGAACTGGGAGAAGAACATCCTGGAGTTGATGGAAGCGGTGGATCTCTACATTCCGACTCCGGCGCGCGACATTGAGAAGCCTTTCCTGATGCCGGTGGAAGATATCTTCACGATTCAGGGCCGCGGCACGGTGGCGACGGGCGAGAGTCGAGCGCGGCAAGGTGAAAGTGAACGAGACGGTGGAAGTAGTGGGCATCCGGCCGACACATAAAGACGGTGGTGACGGGCGTGGAGATGTTCAAGAAGCTGCTGGATGAAGGGACGGCCGGCGACAACGTGGGATTGCTGCTCAGGGGAGTGGAGCGTAAGGACATCGAGCGTGGGCAGGTAATCTCGAAGCCCGGTTCGATCACGCCGCACACGAAGTTCAAGGCGGAAGCGTACGTCTTGACGAAGGAAGAAGGCGGGCGGCACACGCCGTTCTTTACCGGGTACCGGCCGCAGTTCTACTTCCGGACGACGGACGTGACCGGGGTGGCGCACCTGCCGGAGGGAGTGGAGATGGTGATGCCGGGCGACAACGTGCAGATGGAGATTGAGTTGATCGCGCCGATTGCGATGGAGAAGGGTCTGCGCTTCGCAATTCGCGAGGGCGGCCGGACCGTCGGCGCCGGCACTGTTAGTGATGTAGTGGAATAGGTCCCATCAGACCTATAGGACCGTATAAAACCTATGCTTAACGAAAAAATCAGAATCAGGCTCAAGGCGTACGACCACCGCGTGCTCGATCAGTCGACAACGGAAATTGTCGAGAACAGCCAAGCGAACCGGCGCGCGCGTGGCCGGGCCGATTCCGCTGCCGACCGTGAAGAATAAATGGACGGTACTGCGCTCGCCGCACGTGGATAAGAAATCGCGCGAGCAGTTTGAAATCAGAACGCACAAGCGTCTGATGGATATTCTCGATCCGACGCCGCAGACGGTTGATGCTTTGATGAAGCTGGATCTGCCCGCGGGCGTGGACGTCGAGATTAAGGCGTTTGGAAAGCAGTAAGACATTGATTCATTGATCCATTGACTCAGTTCCGATTGGCAATCGAGCCATGAATTCAATCGACCAAATGAGTCAATGAATCAATTGACTATCATGATTAACGGAATCATCGGTAAAAAGTTGGGATGACGCAGTTGTTCGCGGCGGACGGCACGGTCACTCCGGTCACGGTCATCAAGGCCGGCCCGTGCGTGGTGGTGCAAAAGAAATCTGCCGGCGGCAAGGATGGCTACGACGCGGTGCAGCTCGGTCTGGTTGAAGATCGGCCGATCAAGCTGAAGAACGTGAACAAGCCGATGCGCGGCCATTTTGAAAAGACTGGCGGCGGCGTTCCGCCGGCGCGGATCCTGAAAGAGTTTCGTTTGACGGCGTCCGACGACAGCACCAACGTGGGCGACAAGATCCTGGTCGATCAGTTTGCCGATGGTGACATCGTCGACGTGGTTGGCAAGTCGAAGGGTCGCGGCTTTGCCGGAACGATCAAGCGCCACAACTTCAATCGCGGTCCCTGAGTCGCACGGTTCGATGAATGTGCGCGCGCCGGGTTCGATTGGCGCAGTCGGCGTATCCGTCGCGAGTCGTAAAGGGCATGCGCTCGTCGGGTCATATGGGTGACGTGCGCGATGACCATCAAAGCGGCTGACCGTGGCGCGCGTCGATGCCGAAAACAATCTGTTGATGATTAGGGGCGCGGTGCCGGGTGCGAACGGCAGTGTGGTCGTCGTAAAAAGGCGGCGCGCACAAGGGAAGAAGTAGTCTGACGAACGCGAGTTCGTTTTCTGAAACGGAGATTTGTTATGCCAACAACCAAAGTTCTCGACCTGGCCAACAAGGAGGTTGGCGAGATTGAACTACCCGACACGGTTTTCGGCGTACCTCTCAACGAGCCGCTGGTCCATGAGGCTGTGCGCAGCTTTCTGGCGAATCGGCGCGCCGGCACTTCGGCGACCAAAACGCGCGGCGACGTTTCCGGCGCCGGCCGCAAGCTTTGGCGCCAGAAGGGCACTGGCCGGGCTCGCATAGCGAGCTTGCGCTCGCCCCTGTGGAAAGGCGGCGGTAACGTGCATGGACCGCAGCCCCGTGACTGGTCCTACAACTTGCCGAAGAAGATGAGAAAGCGCGCGATGTGCGCGGCGATCTCGGAACGGTTGCGAGAGGGAAATCTGATCATAGTTGACGATTGGAAGCTTGACGCTCCCAAGACGAAGGATTTCATCAACACGCTCGGCAACTGTTGAAGCTGACCGGCAAGACCCTGATCGTTGATTCGCTTGAAGAATACGAACCTGATGCTGGCGTCGCGAAACGTGCAAACCACGAAAGTGGTCAACAGCTATGGCGTGAACATTTACGATCTGGTCAATCATCAGAAGCTGGTGCTGACGCCGCGGACCGTGGAAGAGTTGACGGAGATTCTCAAGCCGCGGGCGAAGAGACGATGGCGAGGATTTTCACTGAGCGTTCGCACGATGGCGAAAGCCGGAGCCCGCAACGCGTGCCGAAGGATAGAGGAGCGGCCGTTTAAGCAATGCGAACTGTTTGGGACATTATCAAATCGCCGGTCATTACTGAGAAGGCGCTGGTGGCCAAGGAAGAGACGCAGGACCGCCGCCAGTTGCTGACGTTTCGTGTCGATCGCCGGGCGACCAAGCCGGAGATCAAGACAGCGGTCGAAACCATCTTTCAGGTCAAGGTCGATCAGGTGCGAACCGCGCAGTATCATGGGCAAGATGGCCCGGCGCGGGCGCTTCGAAGGTCGCAAGCCTTCCTGGAAGAAAGCATTTGTGACGCTGAAGCAGGGCGAGAAGCCGGTTGATTACGGCGAAGCGATCTAGGAATTTCAGATCTCAAATCTGGTCTCAAATTTGAGATCTGAGATCAAAAGACTATGGGAATTAAGAAACTAACACCGACATCGCCGGCGCGGCGCTATCAGACTTATCTGACGCGCGATGAGTTGACTGTGGGCGCGGTCCCGGAGAAGTCTCTGCTCGAGCCCAAGAAGCGTATTTCTGGTCGCAACAACGATGGCCACATCACGGTGCGCCGGCGTCGGGGCGGCGGTCACAAGCGGTTCTATCGGATCGATCGACTTCAAGCGCGACAAGGATGGCGTGCCCGGACGGGTGACGCAGATTGAATACGATCCGAATCGCTCGGCGACATATCGCGCTGATTACCTACCTTGACGGCGAGAAGCGTTACATCCTCGCGCCCAGTGGTCTGGAAGTCGGCAAGACCATCATGAGCGGCGCCGAGGCGGACATTCTGCCGGGCAATACTTTGCCGCTGATCAATATCCCGCTGGGCACGCAGGTTCATAACATTGAGTTGCGTCCCGGTAAGGGTGGTCAGATGGCGCGCTCGGCCGGTGCGTTTGCGCAGTTGGTTGCCAAGGAAGGTGTCTATGCGCAGATGCGTATGCCTTCGGGCGAAGTGCGGCGCGTGCCGCTGGTCTGCCGGGCGACCGATCGGGCCAGGTAGGAAACATCGAGCACGAAAACGTTTCGTACGGCAAAGCCGGTCGCAGTCGCTGGAAGGGCATCCGGCCACACGTGCGCGGTGTGGCGATGAATCCGGTGGACCACCCGCATGGTGGTGGTGAAGGCAAGACCTCTGGCGGTCGCAATCCGGTCACGCCCTGGGGGCAGCCGACTCGTGGTTACAAGACGAGGCACAACAAGCGGACGCAGAAGATGATTTTGCGGGATCGAAGGACAAAGTAGTTTCGATATGAGTTTCGATTTTTGGTCTTAGGTCTCGGGTCTTGGTTTAGTCAAAGACCAAAAGCCAAACACCAAAGACCAAATCGCAAATCTGAAATCGAGAATCGCAAATCGGAGAATTCATGGCACGTTCAATCAAAAAGGGACCATTCATCGACAAGAGTATTGCCAAGGCCGTGGAGAAGATTCGCGCCAGTGGCCAGCGTCCGCCAGGTGATCAAGACCTGGTCGCGGCGTTCGACGATCACGCCCGACATGGTTGGGCCTGACGTTCGGCGTGCATAACGGCAAACGACACTTGCCGATTTACGTGACGGAGAACATGGTGGGACACAAGCTGGGCGAGTTCGCCGCCACGCGCACGTTCAAGGGCCACTCCGGCACCAAGGTTGAGAAGGCCACCAAGGTGGCGAAAAGTAACCGTGAACTGTAAACCGTAAACAGTGTGACACGATTCAGATCGCGACTGTTTCACGGTTTACGATTTACGGTTTACGAGGGTTTCTGATGGAAGCAACTGCGAGTGCGAAAGTATCTTGCGAGGATCGGCGCAGAAGGCGCGGCTGGTCATCGACATGATCCGCGGCAAGGACGTCAACCAGGCGCTGGCGATCCTGCGTTACGCCAATAAGCGCGCCGCGGCCGGTATCGAAAAGTGCGTGCGCTCGGCGATCGCCAACGCCAACGAAGCGGCCGAGAAGGCGAACGTTTCGATCGATCCCGACGATCTTTGGGTGAAGGCGGCTTACGTCGATCGCGGGCCCACCAAGAATCGCCGTCGTGTGACGCCCGGCGCCTCAGGGGCGGGCTTATCGCGAGCAGCGCCACTTTTGTCACGTGACGATCCTGCTCTCCAACGACGAACGCGTGGCCGTAAAGCAGCGAAGGGATCGGTCGAAGTCCGGCGAGCGCAAGCCTGCAAGCTGGCTGAAAGCAAGACCCGCAAGCGGGGCGGAGCGGTAGCGGCGCCGCGAGCTCAGCGCGCACGCGCAGGCCGAGCTAAGCCGGAGGCGGCGGCGGAGACGTGAGTCGAGAAGAAGCCGGCAAAGGGCTGCGAAGAAGAAGACGGAGACGCGCGAAGAAGACGTCGCAGAAAGAACGAGATCGAATCGAGTCTCGAATCTGCAGTTGAATGATTTGAGCGAGATCGAAGCATACAGCAATCGCAGTTTAGGTAACTGACGCAGCGAGTCACAAACACTGGAGAAGATTGTGGGTCAGAAAGTTCATCCATACGGTTTCCGCCTCGGCTACAACAAGGACTGGCATTCGCACTGGTACGCGAAGAAGCAGTTCGGTGAGTTTCTGCTCGAGGATCTCAAGCTGAAGAAGGATCTGAAAGAGCCGCTTTGCCGGCGCCGGCGTGTCGCACGTGGATATCGAGCGCGCTGCGAATCGCCTGAAGATCATCATCTACACCTCGCGTCCGGGAATCATCATCGGTCGCAAGAGGCGCCGAGATTGACAAGCTCGAAGGGTGACCTTTCGGCCAAGACCGGCCGCGAAGTGCTGGTTTCGATTCAGGAGATTCACAAGCCGGAGCTTGAACGCCCAGTTGCAGGCCGAGAAGATCGCCGCGCAGCTTGAGAAGCGCATTGCTTTTCGGCGGGCCATGCGCAAGGCCGTGGAAGAGTCGCTGCGCTTCGGCGCGCAGGGAATCAAGGTGAAGGTGGGCGGCCGTCTCAATGGCGCTGAAATCGCACGCAGTGAGTGGCACCTGCAGGGCCGCTTGCCGCTGCACACCTTGCGCGCGGATATCGACTACGGTTTGGCTGAAGCGCAGACAACGTTCGGGATCATCGGCGTCAAGGTTTGGATTTATCGTGGCGAGATTCTGGATCCAAGGCGGCGATGGCGCGCGGCACGGGTTCTGATCCGATCAACGAGACTCGCACTGGGCGAACGCGAGCGGCGGCCGCGCACTCGTCGTGAACGCGAAGCGCGCAGCCGGGGCGAAGAATAGACAGTGTAGGCCTTGGGTCTTTGGTCTTAGGTCTTTGACAAAGACCAAAGACCGAAAGCCAATGACCTAAAGCGAATCTGAGCGTCAGAAATACGCAACCTGGATAAATCATCATGTTGATGCCGAAGAAAGTTAAGCACCGGAAGCAGATGCGTGGACGCATGACCGGTGCCGCACACTCGGGGCAGTGAGATCAGCTTCGGTGAGTATGGACTCAAGTGTCTGGAGCCGGCGTGGATCACCGATCGACAGATCGAAGCCGCGCGTATTGCCATGACCAGGCATATCAAACGCGGCGGCAAGATCTGGATCCGCATGTTTCCCGGACAAGCCGGTCACCAAGAAGCCGGCGGAAACTCGTATGGGCAAAGGCAAGGGCGCACCGGAGTATTGGGTGGCGGTGGTCAAGCCGGGCCGCATTCTTTACGAGATCGAAGGCGTTGACGAAACCACGGCACGTGAAGCGATGCGTCTGGCGGCTCAGAAGCTGCCGATCAAAACGAAGTTTCGTCAGCCGCGCTGATCAGGAAGGGGGCGCGATCTAGAAATGAAGACGACGCGAAGAATTGGATAAGTATCGCGAGCTGGCCGCAGAGGAATTGCGAGCGGAGACGGCGCGTTTGAAAGAATCGCTGTTTCGCTTGAATTTCAAGCTGGCGCTCGGCGGAGATGGATGCGGTCAAGCGCATTCGCCAGGAGAAGAAATCGCTGGCCCGTATTCAGACGCTGATGCGCCAACGCGAGTTGCAGTAGAGTCCGACAAACTCAGTTTGTCGTAATGCTTGAAGCGGTCTACGTAGCAGTAGCGACAAACCAACGTTTGTCGGACAAAGTGGTGATACATGGCAGAAGAAGAGAAACAAGAAGAGACCAACGAGGTAGCTGCGGCGAGTGCGCCGGCACGGAGGCGCTCAAGATCAGCCGGACGCGGTCGCCGGGTGCAGAAAGTCGGCATCGTGTCTTCCGACAAGATGCAGAAGACCGTTTTGGTTCGGGTTGACCGGCTGGTCGTTGCACCGCAAATATCGTCGTTACGTCCGCCGAACCTCGCAGTTCATGGCGCACGATGAGATGGGTTCGACGATCGGCGACAAAGTGCGAATCGTCGAAACCAGACCGCTGTCGGCACGCAAGCGCTGGCGCGTGGTTGAGATTCTGCAGAAGGCAGCAAAGTAAAGGTAGGTATCGGGTTCCGGGTCTCGGGTGATGGCAAAGAATCAGCTGGCACCCAGTACCTGACGCCTGACACCGCGAACGGGTGAGCAACAATGATTCAAATGCAAACCTCGCTCGAGGTTGCCGATAACTCGGGCGCGCGGCGGGTAGAGATGATTATGCCGATCGGCGGATCCACCGGAAAGATTGCCAGCATCGGTGACCGCATCAAGGTAACGGTCAAAGAGGCTTCGCCGGACGGCACCATCAAAAAGGGCACGGTCAGGACGCCGTAATTGTGCGTACCCGGAAAGAGGTGCGGCGTAAAGATGGCACCTATATCCGCTTTGATCAGAATGCAGCGGTGCTGATCAAGGAAGACGGAACACCGATTGGAACGCGCGTGTTTGGTCCGGTGGCTCGCGAACTGCGCGACAAGAATTTTATGAAGATTGTTTCCCTGGCGCCGGAGGTTATTTAAGGATCATGCGCGGCACAAAGCGTTCAAAGATTAAGAAAAACGATCAGGTCGTGATCATCGCCGGACGAGACCGTGGTAAACGCGGTCGGGTGCTGGAAGTGGCGCCCGTCAGAGGCAAGGTGAAGGTTGAAGCGGCGGGTATGATTAAGCGCCATCAGAAAGCCAATCCGCAGAGCAATCGCGGCGGCGGCATCATCGATAAAGAGGCCTGGATAGATATTTCCAACGTCCAGGCGATTGATCCGGAGAGCGGCAAGCCGACCCGGGTACGGTACCAGAAGCGAGGACGACGGCTCGCAAGATCCGTGTCGCCGCTCGCAGCGGGCAGTGCGTTGGATCGTTGATCAGTCCGGCAAACTTCAGTTTGTCGCTGCGGCAGAATAGGCACGCATCGACTGCGAGAGCGATTATCAGGAAACCAACGACAAACTAAAGTTTGTCGGACAGCAAAAGCGAGACTTCAATGGCAGCAAGGTTGAAAGAGCGTTATCAGAAGGAAATCGCCCCGGCGATTGCCAAGGAGTTTGCCATCAAGAACCCTATGGCGATACCGCGGCTGGACAAAGTAGTGATCAATATGGGCATGGGCGAGGCGATTGCCAACGCCAAGATATTCGATACGGCGGCCGACGAACTGCGAGCGATCACCGGGCCAGAAACCGGTCGTCACCAAGGCAAAGAAGTCGATCGCTTCGTTCAAGCTCCGCCAGGGAATGCCGATTGGCACGATGGTCACGCTGCGGGGCGATCGAATGTACGAGTTCCTGGATCGGCTGGTCTCGGTAGCTTTGCCTCGGGTGCGGGATTTTCGCGGCGTCTCGCCAAAGGCCTTTGATGGCCGTGGAAACTACACGATCGGCGTGCGCGAGCAGTTGATTTTCCCGGAAATCGACTTTAACAAGGTAGAGAAGCTGCGCGGTATGAACATCTCGATTGTTACTACGGCGGCGTAACCGACGAACTGGCGCGAGCGCTTGCTGAAAGCCCTGGGGATGCCGTTTAGGGCGTGAATCGCAAATCGTGAATCGTAGATAGAGGAGCGGCTTCGACGGTTCACCACTCGCAGTTCACGTTAAGGTTACTATTCACGATTGACGATTTACTATTTACGAAACAATGGCAAAGACATCATTAATTGCAAAGGCGGCGCGAAAACCGAAGTTCAAAGTGCGCGGCTATACGCGGTGCAAGCGGTGCGGCCGCCCTCGCGCTTATCTGCGCAAATTCAATTTGTGCCGCATCTGTTTCCGCGACCTGGCGCTGCAGGGGCAAATCCCCGGCGTCGTTAAGGTCGAGCTGGTAAAGAACCAGGTGCCCGGTTTCGGGTGTCAGGTGCCGGTTGAGAACCGAGTCACTAGTCCGGCACCTGAAACCCGACACCCGATACCTGATTTGGAGTTAATACATGACTGATCCCATTGCCGATATGTTGACGCGAATCCGCAATGCCATTGCGGCGAAAGCACTCGCGCGTGGATATTCCGGCTTCGAAGCTGAAAGCTTGAAATCGCCCGCATTCTGAAAGAAGAAGGCTACATCAATAACTTCGTCGTCAAGGGCGAGGGTGTGAAGCGTTCGGTCCGTATCTTTCTTCGCTACGACGCCCGCGGGCACGTCATCGATTACTTACCTGGCGAGAGTTTCGAGGCCCGGCCGGCGCGTCTATGTTGGCTCGCATGAAATCCCCAAGGTGCTCGCGCGGCTACGGTGTCAACATCGTTTCCACTTCGCGTGGATTGATGAGCGGCAAGACCGCCCGTCGCGAGAAATATTGGCGGAGAACTGTTGGCGCAGATTTACTAAAGGATGAGGGATGAAGGATGAAGGATGAAGGTCGGCAAGGCTTGAGGCGAGTGTTATTTGTCGCTTCATCCTTCATCCTTCATCCCCATCCTGAATTAAAAGCTATGTCTCGCATTGGAAAAAAACCGATCACGATCCCCAAAGGCGTGACCATCACTATTCAGGAGCGCGAGCTCGAGGTGAAGGGACCAAAGGGCGTGCTGAAGACGCCGATCCCGCAAGGCATCGCCTTCAAAGCTCGACGGGGATCAATTGCAGGCCGAGCGAGAAATCTGACGAACAGGCTGCGCTGCACGGTCTGGCGCGGGCCCTGGCCAATAGCGCGATTCGTTGGCGTCACTGAAGGTTTCTCAAAACAAATGGACGTTGTTGGCGTCGGCTATAAGGCAGATGTGCAGGCCAGGAAGAATTGTGTTCTCGCTCGGCTACTCGCACCCCATCGAGTTTTCCCTGCCCGAAGGCATCGAGGCCAAGGCTGAACGTATGACCACCAAGAGCAGCATTCAGCAATATCAAACCACGCTGACCTTGAGCGAGTATCGACAAGCAACGGCTGGGTCAGGTGGCGGCAGAGATGCATCAATTGCGAAAAGCCCGACGCCTATAAGGGCAAAGGCATTCGCTATGCTGACGTGCCGCTCAAGTTGAAGCCCGGAAAGACCGGGTAAGTAATTTTGATTTTCGATTGTTGATTGCCGATTTGTATCGTCTGCTTGAGTTCAAATCGCAAGTCAAAAATCCAAATTCGAAAATGCTTTAGAGGAAGAAATGGCAAAGACGAAGTAGAGCGACAATTCGTACCGCAGTCCACCGCCGCATCCGGCGCAAAGTTAGAGGCACTACGGATCATCCGCGCCTGGCGGTCTATCGTAGCTTGAACCATATCTACGCGCAGGTGATCGACGACGAGCGCGGGCTGACTCTGGTTTCCGCCTCAACTGCAGAGAAAGATCTGCGCGGTGCGACGGGCGGTAACGTCGATGCCGCCAAACGCATTGGTCGAGAGATCGCCCGAGCGGGCGCTGGCGAAAGGCATCACCGAGGTGGTGTTCGACCGCGGCGGCTATCTCTATCACGGTCGGGTCAAGGCCTTGACGGATGCCGCTCGCGAGGCAGGCTTGAACAAAAGCGAAGCAATCGAAAACGGCTGACGAGCAAAGCCGAAGAGTAGCAATGAGACAACCCAAGCAACGCATTTCACCTCAGGGACTGGATCTGAAGGACCAGGTTATTTCCATCAACCGCGTAACCAAAGTGGTCAAGGGCGGCAAGAATCTGTCGTTCGCGGCGCTGGTCGTGGTGGGTGACGAATCCGGACATGTGGGCTTCGGCACTGGCAAGGCCCGCGAAGTTCCCATCGCGATCAAGAAGGCTGTCGAAGCCGCCAAGAAGAGTCTGATTCGCGTGCCGCTAATTGACAACACCCTGCCGCATCAATTGATTGGCCGTTACGGGGCCGGCCGGGTGATGGTCAAGCCGGCCTCACAGAGGCACAGGCGTAATCGCCGGCGGTGCAGTGCGCGCGGTAATGCAGGCGGTTGGCGTTCACGACGTGCGCACCAAGGTGCTGGGCTCGACAAACCCACACAACGTGGTACGGGCCACCTTCGATGCGCTGTTACGGATGAAGGACCCGATGGAGCTGGCGCGCTTGCGCGGCAAACAGGTGGAAGATCTATAAGTTGCGGATTTTCGGCGTTGTTTACGCCTAAAAGAATTGGCCAGTATTGCGAGGTCGTATGCCCAGAAAAGCAAAGAGCGAAAACCGTGAAAGCGAAAGGTAAGGACGCTAAAGTAAAGCGACCGCCGGCGTTATTCGCATTCAGTATTACCGGAGTTTCATTGCCACACCGAAGACGCACAAGACTATTGTTCGCAGCGTTGGTCTGACCAAGCTCAATCAGATTGTGGAACGGCCGGATAATGACTCGATGCGCGGCGTGGTGGCGAAGGTGCCGCACCTTTTGCGAATTGTCGAGTAGTTGAACAGCTGCAGAGCAGAAGAATCATTTTCCATTGGTCATTTGACAGTTTTCATTTGAATCTCGGTAACCTCTACCTGGCCTCGGAAACCATCGTAGCTGTAGGCGATGAAGGAAATTGACAAATGAAAGATGTCAAATGATAACTGGAAAATGATCGAGGTTTATTGGAGCGAACAATGACTCTTAGTCTCAACAATATTCATCCCGCCAAGGGTTCAACCCATAAGAAGAAGAGGGTAGGTCGTGGACCGGGTTCAGGTTTGGGAAAAACCGCGGGCCGCGGAGAAAAGGGCCAGAAATCACGTTCCGGTTATTCCCGAAAATAGGGTTTGAAGGCGGTCAGATGCCTCTGCATCGTCGCCTGCCAAAGCGCGGTTTTACGAACATCTTCAGAAGCGCTGGCTGGAGGTCAGCCTGGCCGCACTGGATCGGCATTTTTCGGCAAACGAAGAAGTGACCCCGGAGCTGTTGCACCAGCGCGGTATTATCAAGAAAGCCAGGCACGATGTGGTGGTCCTGGGGACGGGCGAGCTGGGTAAGCCCTTGCGGATCTCGGCTCATCGGTTCACGCGCAGTGCTCGGGAAAGATCGAGAAGGCTGGTGGCACCGTCAGCGGAGATTGGGGCAGCGTAGACTTTAGTGCTGCGTATTCTTCAAAACCAGGCGCCCGGGGGACACAGATTGAATTCTGTGTGACTTGATTATGGAAAAGTTTTTCGCCGCTGTTCGCAACATGTTCAATGTGCCGGATCTGCGCAAGCGGATTCTCTTCACACTGGGGCTGCTGGCTGTCTATCGCCTGGGCGCGCATATCGGTGCTCCGGGCATCAACAAGACTCGCCTGGATGCAGGTGTGGCGCGATGTCGCAGGCACCTTGCTCGGCGTGCTCGATCTTTTCTCGGGCGGAAACTTTCGCACGATCTCGGTTTTCGCGCTGGGCGTCACGCCCTACATTACCGCGTCAATCATCTTGCAGCTGATGACCGTCGTCTCGCCCCAGTTGAAGAAACTGCAGGAAGAAGGCGAGATGGGCCGCCAGAAGATCAATCAATGGACTCGTTATCTGACCGTTGGCCTGTGCACCGTGCAGACTGGATTCGTCGCGCATTGGCTTCAGATAAATGGCGTCGGCGCTCCGACCTGGGGATTTCTCCTGACGACGATCCTGACTTTGACTACCGGGACTATCTTCGTGATGTGGCTTGGTGAGCAGATCACTGAACGCGGTATCGGTAACGGCATCTCGCTGCTGATATTTTCCGGCATTGTCATCGGCTTGCCTCGTGGCATTCAACAGGTGTTCGATCGCCTTAAGGGCGGCGATACGTTGGAAGCCATAGGCGTCATCGGCCTGGTGGTGGCGCTGGTTGCGGTGATTGCTTTTATCGTTTTTGTCGAAGCGGCGCGGCGCAAAGTCCCGGTGAGCTACGCGAAACGGCATGTGGGCCGGCAACTGGTCGGCGGCCAACAAACAACAATGCCGCTGAAGATCAACATGGGAGGTGTGATCCCCGTCATCTTTGCGTCGTCGGTGCTGTCGATGCCGCAGAGTTTGTTTGCTGCGCTGCCGCCCAATCCGAATAATCCGGACGGCGTATGGGCGAAGATCTTTGGATTCTTTCAAACATTCCACGCCAGCGATCCCTATTACGAGCTGATCTTTATCTCGTTGATTGTCTTTTTACCTTCTTCTACGTCTCAATTGTTTTTAACGTCGAGGAAGTAGCCGACAATTTGCGCAAGCATGGTGGCTTTATGCCCGGCATCAGGCCGGGAAGAGCAACGGCCGAGTATCTCAATACGATTCTGACTCGATTGACAGTGGTAGGCGCGCTTTATCTGGCTATCGTGGCCTTTATACCGCAGTTCATGCTCAGCGGTTTCAAGGTGGCCCGCTTGCCGTGGATCGGGCCCTGGCTCGATTCGCTTGTGAGCACTACTCCAGGTCTTGGCTGGATCCCCACCGGTATGGGTTACCAGTTCTATTTTGGCGGCACGTCACTGCTGATTCTGGTAGGTGTGGCCATGGATACGGTGTCCCAGATCGAGGCCCAGCTGGTGATGCGGAACTACGAGGGATTTCTCGGCAGCGGCGGACGCCTGCGCGGTCGGAGAGCGTGAGATAACGAATTAGGAGATGCTCACGTTGGTGCCGGGCAATCGCCTGCTGCGGCAGAGTAGATACGTTTCTGAATCAAAGTTCCTATGTCCAAGATCATTGTTCTGATGGGGGCGCCTGGTGCTGGCAAAGGCACGCAGGCGCGTTTGATTCAGGAACGGTTGAGAGCTGCCGCACATCTCTACCGGCGATATGTTACGCGCCCTTCGTGAAGCTGAAGATATCCATACCACTCAGGCGTCAGGAGGCTGGTTTCCGGACGACGTAGTTATCCGGAGTTGTCGCGGGAGCGTACGGCACGCGACGATTGCCGGAATGGTTACATCTGGACGGCTTTCCGCGAACGCTGGCCCAGGCCAGGATGCTGGAGGACTTGGCTCTTGAACAGGGCAAGGCGATCACTGGCAATAGTGGTCGACGTTCCTTTTGATGTGCTGGCGAAGCGAATCACGGGCCGGCGAACCTGTCCCGTATGCGGCGAGATCTGCAATGTCTATTTTCAAAGCCACCAAAGGCCGACGAAACCTGTGATTTACATCCAGGTGTGAAGTTGACGATTCGTCCGGACGACAGCGCGGAAAAGGTTCGGGTGCGGATCCAGACTTATGAGACAGAGACCGCCCCTGATTGATTACTATGAAGGGTCGAACCGGTTTCACCGAGTCGATGGCGACGCAGCCGACCGAACGAATCTACCGGGAGATTGAGCCGCGGGTTGCCAATGGCTCGCTGGGTGCCGCTTAGTTCTCGGCCGCGGCTCAGTGAACAGGTTATCGATTGAATATGGCAGGATGATCATCGCGAAGTCAAAAAGGAACTCGAGAAGATGCGAGCGTCCGGCCAGCTGGTAGGGTTGGTGCTTGCAGTCGCTGCGGCAGATGGTTCAGCCTGGCATCACCACTCTGGAAGTGGACCGCGCCGCTGAACGAATGATTCGCGACGCGGGCGCGCTGCCTACGTTTAAGGGCTATAACGGTTTTCCTTATTCGATCTGCGCCTCTGTCAACGAACAGGTGGTTCACGGCTTCCCCTCTAGCATATGAGCTGCAGGAAGGGGATACTCTTTTCGATTGATGTGGGGTGACACTGGCAGGTTTTGTTGGCGACACAGCCATCACAGTTCCAGTCGGGACCGTGAGCGAAGAGCTGTCGGAAACTGGTTGGTGTGACTGAAGAGTGTCTCGAGCTGGCGATTGAGCAGTGCCGCGCCGGTAAGCATCTTGGGGATATCGGCTGGGCAGTGCAGCAACATGCCGAAGAGCCATGGTTACTCGGTGGTGCGGGACTATGTTGGTCACGGCATCGGCAGACGCATGCACGAGGATCCGCAGATTCCGAATTACGGGAAGCCAGGCCATGGCCCAAAGATTCAGGAGGGATACGTTTTCGCCGTCGAGCCCATGGTCAACCTCGGCACTCACCAAACCAAGGTCTTAGCGGATGGTTGGACCGTTGTAGACGCTGGATGGCCGGCCCAGTGCCCATGTCGAGCACACGATCGCGATTACAGAGGGCGGGCCGGAAGTGTTCACCCGTGTGAATCGAACCGTTAACACTCAACCGGACTGGCCGCCCGTAACTCATAGCCTGGGTCGCCTTGGCAAGGTGCGACCTGCGTGCTATTATTTGCAGTTTGTCGGTGCAGCCTAATCGCCGCTTAGAGATTATGGCGAAGGAATCGTTAGCCTGGGCGAGGCCGGCCCGGGATTGGGACGTGGCGAACGGTCATGTTGGCGGCTGATTCGGCTGGAGTCGAAACCCCAGGTTTGAAATGGCGTTTATTGAGGACAAAGTGATGAAGGTGCGTGCGTCGGTAAAGAAGATGTGTGATAAGTGCAAGGTTATCCACCGCAAGGCGTGGTGCGGGTGATCTGCGTCAATCCCAAGCACAAACAGCGACAGGGATAGGATGTTCCGTCAGGATGCGGGCACTTCTTTGCCTGCCGTCCGGAAGGTAGTTGAAACGGGAGTGAACGAATAAATGGCACGTGTAGCTGGCGTTGATCTTCCACCCCACAAGCGGGCTGAGATTGGCTTAACTTACATTTACGGTATTGGGCGTTCACGATCGGCGGCGATTCTTAATGAAGCGCGCGTGAATCTGGATACGCGAATCAAGGACCTTAACGAGGATGAGCTCAGTCGCATCCGCGGCGTGCTCGAAGCCCAGGGCGAAATCGAAGGCGACCTGCGCAAGCGGTGCAGATGGATATTAAGCGGCTGATGGATATTGGTTGCTATCGAGGATTACGGCACCGGCGTTCGTTGCCTGTGCGGGGACAGCGCACGCATACCAACGCGCGCACTCGAAAGGGACCGCGGCGCGCCACCATCGCCAAGAAGAAGGCGCCCGGCAAGAAATAGTTCATTGTCAGTAGTTAGTGGTCCGTAGTTAGTTGCGGAGCTGCTCACTGACTACTGACTACTGAACCACTGACAAACTTATGGCAAAAGCAACTGGCGGAAAAAGAAGGTCTTTCGCAAGAAGGAGAAGAAGAACGTCCCGGTCGGTGATCGTGCACGTTGCGGCGTCGTTCAATAACACGATGATTTCGATTACTGACCTGGAAGGCAATCTGATCGCGCAGTCGTCCGCCGGTTCCCGCGGCTTTCGCGGCTCGCGCAAGGGCACTCCCTTCGCGGCGCCAGCAAGCGGCCTTCGAAGCCGCCAAGAAAGCGCACGAAGCCGGGATGCAGCAGTGTGAGGTGCGAGTTAAAGGACCGGGCGGCGGCGCGGGAGTCGGCGATTCGCGCGATCGCTAATGCGGGCATTAGGATCACCACGATTCGCGATGCCACGCCCATTCCGCACAACGGATGCAGGCCGCCGAAACGGCGCAGAGTTTAGATTATTTTAGATTGCCAATTGCCGATTTGTGATTTGATTCGCGGCTGGTTTCAGAGTTGGCAAGTGGAATTGTAATTGGTATCGGCAATTGGTTTTAACCTAAAGGATGAAGGGCAGCGAGCGGTATTTGCGATCCCGACCATAGATTTCAAGAGCAGATTTCAAAATCTGAAATCAAGAATCTGAATCTAAAATCGCAAGAGGCCTGTAAACTTTCCGTCTGGCAAGTAGAGACTGGAGGCAAAATAGTTGGCTAGGTATAGAGATGCGGTGTGTCGGCTTTGCCGCCGCGAAGGCGCAAAGCTTTTTCTCAAGGGAGATCGTTGCTACAAACCGTCGTGTCCGATTGAAAAGCGCGGCACTCAACCGCCCGGACAACACGGTAACTCCCTGCGACGCGGCAAGGCCCTGGTTGGTTACGGTCAGCAGCTTGCGCGAAAAGCAAAAAGTCAAGCGGATCTACTTCATTCTTGAAGGTCAGTTTCGACAACTACTTCGAGCGCGCGGCGCGGATGAAAGGAATTACCGGTGAGAACTTGTTGTTCCTTCTGGAGCGGCGTCTGGACAACACGGCCTATCGCGCCGGCTTCTCGACCTCGCGTCGGCAGGCATCGCCAACTGGTGAATCACGGTCACATGCTGGTGAACGGCCGCAAGGTTGATATTCCCTCTTATCAGGTGAAAGTCGGCGACGTGATCACGGTCAAGGATCCGCTCGCAAGAACCCCCATGTCGAGAGGCGCCTGGCAGACTGCGGCGGGCCGCGGTCGTCCGTCATCCTGGATTGCCTCAGGACGGCACGGATATGGGCGCCAGGGTGACTGCGTTGCCAGCCCGGGATGACATCGACCGCTCGATCAACGAGCAACTCATCGTGGAACTTTATAGCAAGTAATGAACTCGACGGCGGCGTTCTGCGGGAACGGTCGTCGTCGGAGCATTTCTTAGCTAATCGAGCACAAATTATGGCTATGGCTATGGATCAGAACAATCTCTGGACCGGGTTTCAAATGCCCCAGGCGGCTGGCGGCGGACACCGAAACTATTACCGAACGTTACGGGCGGTTCTCCGCTCAGCCTTTCGAGCGTGGCTTTGGCACGACGATCGGCAGCCTCGTTGCGTCGCGCCCTTTTGTCGTCGATTGAGGGGGCGGCGATCACCGCCGTAAAGATCGAGGGAGTCGAGCACGAGTTCTCATCGGTTAAGGTGTTGTCAGAGAGAGAGAAGAGGGAGGAGAGAGAGAGAGAGAGGAAGAGAGAGAGGGAGGAAGGAGAGGGAGGGGAGGAGAGAGAGAGGGAGGGAAGAGGGAGAGAGAGAGAGAGGAAGAGAGAGGGAGAGAAGAGAGGAGAGGGAGGAAGGGAGGGAGGAAGAGGGAGGAAGGAGAGAGGGAAGGGAAGGGAGAGGAAGGGAGGAGGAGAGAGGGAGAGGAAGAGAGAGAGGGATGCCACCGACGCGTTATCCTGAACCTCAAGCAAGTACCCTTGCCCCAAGGTCCATACCGGCGAATCCGGAGCACGCTCAGAATTTCCAAAGACAGCGCCAGGGAGGAGTGACTGCCGCGAGACGGTGAAACTGACGCGGACGTCGAAGTGCTGGAATCCGTCGGTGCGCACTGCGACTGTTAGCGAAGGCGGCTCATTAAAGTCGAGATGCGGCTTGAAACGCGGTCGTGGCTGCGATCCTCCAGCCAGATCGAAACTTCGACGACGATCTATCGCTCGGCGCTATATTCCGATCGATTCCGTGCATGCAGCCGAGTGAAGAGGTCAACTACGCACTGTCGAAGAAGCGGCACGCCTGGGGCAGAAACGCAGGGTTCGATAAACTCTCGATTGAGGTCTGGACTGATGGCTCGGTGGTGAAGGCCGGAGGACGCGATCGGCCTGGCACGCGAAGTTGATCAAGGATCACATTGTCGAAATCTTCATCAACTTTGAAGAGGACTCTGACGAGTTCGCCTATCCGCGGCGAAAAGATCGAGCGGCCACCACTGCCGCGCAACGACCAGCTCGCGATCGATTCGGTGGATGAGGTTGGAGCTCTCTCTCCGTACGCTCCTACAACTGTTTGAAGAATGCTGATATTCGGACGATTCGCGATTTGGTGCAGCGCTCTGAGCGGGAGATGCTGGCGACCGAGAACTTCGGAGAGTCTCAACGAAATCAAGGATCATCCTGAATGGAGATGGGCCTGGATTTCCGGCGTGCGGGTTCCCGAGCGAGCAGGGGGATCCTGTTCCGGGTCCGGAGGTCGTGACGCCAGCGATCTGCAGGCGATTACGAGCGAACCGGAACAGTAGTTTTACGATTGCAACCTTGGATTTCAAGCGGGGATCGAGGATCAATTCCCGGCTGCCGGAAATCGAAAGTTGCTGGATTCAACATGCGACACTTGCAGGCACATCGGAAACTCGGCCGTACCAGCGAGCATCGGAACTCGATGCTGCGCAACCTCGGCTTGGAAACTTCTTTGATCAAGCTCGCGCGAGGATCAGCATCGTGACTACGCTGCCCAAGGCCAAGGAACTGCGGCGCCTTCGTGGAACGTGCCGTTACGCTTTCCCGGCGGGCGCAGGCACTTGAATGAGGATGACTCGGGGACTGGCGCGTTGCGCGGCGCCAGGCTGCGGTTTTCCTGGGGTAATGAACAGCGAGCAGCCACCGCGGGACGACGCGGACAAAACACCGCTGCCGCGAACTGCCAGCGGCGGCGCTGCCGCCTGTTTGACGAGTTGGGCGAGCGTTACAAAGATCAGGCCGGGGTTATACGAGAGGCATGTTGAAGCTCGGCGCGTGGGTGATAACGCGGAGTTAGCCATCAATAGAGCTGGTTGACAAATCACGCGAACTGGAGGCTCTGGAAGCCGCGCGGAAGAGAGAAGCAGACGCGGCGCGAAGAAGAGATCGGCAAGACGGAACAGATCAAAAATGACAGAAGGATCGAAACAGGCGCGGTCGCTGAAACGACGGTAGCGCCCGGCGGTTACTGCCGACGTAGCCGCCAAGTCGAAGCGACTGAAGCCGATCAGGACGCAGACCCCAAGATCATTCGGATCGAACGGGGGAGGCCTTTCAGGGACTCAGCTCGCGATCAGCACAGGCCCCCAATTGACGGTGATCGGCATGAACGCCTCAAGTCTCTTGGGGCTAATCCTTTTACTGAGCATTTATCGGCATTGCCGTCTGAGGACATCATTTAAGCTGACTTTGATGATGAGGATCCGCGGCGTAAACGGCAGTCAGTCCGGAAGCCCTGGCGCAGGCGCAGGGGCGCAGGCAAGCCAGAGGCATCCGTGATCTATGGAGGAGCTGCGTGAATTGATCCGCACTGTTGCGCGACCGGCGGACTTTCAGAATTCAGTTGGGCGCGAGCTTTCGCGTTCGTTGCGACAGGGCTTTGATCTGAGCTGGAGAGTCACCACCGCCAGCACCGCGCCGGCGTGCCAGCTTTCACCGGCGAAAAGGTTTCTCGGACGCGGTTTCGGAATTTCACCGCGGCGGCGGTGACGGTGAAAGAGCGCCGCTTCAGCGAGGAAGATCAGGATTCGCTGCCATCATTCCCTCCGCCGATCAGTGGGAACAGCTACCACAGCTCGCTCCCGGATCGCCAACGGCTGACGCGCGCGTTTGTGACGGTTGGGACCAGCGTCGAATCGGATACCGTGGTCTGTATCATAGAGGCCATGAAGCTGATGAACGAAATTCAGGCGGGAGGCTGACGAGGTGTGGTCGCCAAGATTTACGTGGAGAACGGCCAGCCTGTGGAGTACGGCCAGCCGCTCTTCGGGATAAAGAACCAGGCATTCCCAGGTCCAATGTCCAAAGATGTCCAATGCCCTGTTTGGGACAAATGACATTGGACTTTGGACTTTAGAGTTGGATGAGTATGAATTCCGGCACTCGCACAATTGCGCAAGATTCCCTGATCGCCAATCGCGGTGAGATTGCCTGCCGATCATTTGGACTGCAAAGGAGATGGGCGGCATTCGCACGTGTGGCGTTCACAGCGACGTCGATCGCGATTCCCTGCACGTCGCTTTGCCGACGAAGCGGCTTGTATTCGGGCCGGCGCCTTCCGCTCAGAGCTATCTTGAATATCTCCGCGATCATCAGCGCCGCCGGAGATCTTCAACGTGGACGCAATCCACCCCGGCTACGGCTTCCCTGGCTGAGTCTTCCTACTTTGCGGAGATCTGCGAAGCCTGCAACATCAAGTTCATCGGTCCGTCTTCAAAGATCGATCAGCGTTGATGGGTGACAAGGTCCGAGGCCCGGCGAGCGATGAAGGAGGCCGGGTCTGCCGATCATGCCTGGCAGTGAAGAGCCGATTACCTCCGAAGCCGAAGGGTTGGCCATTGCTTCGCGAGATTGGCTATCCGGTGATCGTTAAAGCCTGCAGCAGGTGGCGGTGGTCGCGGGATGCGCGTTGTGCGTTCCGAAGCAGAGCTGGGCGCTGCGCTGGAGACGGCTTCGACGCGAAGCGGCGGCCGCGTTCAAGGATGGCAGCGTCTTACATCGAGCGTTTCATGGAGCAGCCCCGGCACATCGAGATCCAGGTGCTGGCCGATGAGTACGGAGACTGCATCCACCTCGGCGAACGCGAGTGCTCAATTCAGCGCCGTCACCAGAAACTGCTCGAAGAAGCGCCTCTCCTGTCCTCTCAGCCGAGCTGCGCGAACAGATGGGCGAAGCGTCGGTTGCCGCCTGCAAAAACTGGGTTACTCGAGCGCCGGAACGATCGAATTTCTGCTGGACAAGAGACAACAAGTTCTACTTCATGGAGATGAACACGCGTATCCAGGTTGAGCACGCCGTTACCGAAATGGTGACGCTGGCGGACATCGTGCGCAACCAGATCCGGATCGCCGAAGGCGAGAGGCTGGGGTTTTGCGCAGGACGATCTGATGATTGTCGGTCACGCGATCGAAGTGTCGCATCAACGCCGAGAATCCGGAAACGTTCGCTCCTTCTCCCGGGCGGATTACCGCGTTCAATCTGCCCGGAGGCCCGGAGTGCGCGTTGACACGTATGTGTCATGCGCGGGTATCACGGTGCCGCCCTTCTACGATTCGATGATCGCCGAGGTGATTGTTCACGCGCGCACGCGCGACCTGGCCATCGCCCGCATGAGGCGAGCCTTGATGCCATGGTGATCGAAGGCATCAAGACGACTATTCCCTTGCATCTGAAAATTATGGACGATCCAAAATTCCAGGCCGGCGAGATATCGACCGCGCTTTATGGAGCGAGTTCCTCGCCAGCAAACGCCCCAGAAGGGCCAGCGACCGGTGGCAGTCTCGCGCAGATGGAGGGGTTCGGCGGTTGCTGATTGGGTCTGTGGGCTCTATAATACTCAACTTTTCCATGGCGAGCTTTTTTCGTCTGAGAGGACAAAGCATATGGCACACGCAGTTGTTAGAACAGGCGGCAAGCAGTTTTTGATCGAGGAAGGCCAGACTATTCGCGTCGCCTTCGGTCAAGGCTGAGGCCGGTCAATCAGTCGAGTTGGATGCTTTGATAACGGGGGGCGATGACACCAGCGTTGGCGCTCCAGCCGTCGAAGGCATCAAAGTTTCCGCGAACGGTGGTCGACCACGGGCGCGGCGCAAAAGATCATCGTCTTCAAGAAGAAGCGACGAAAACAGTATAAGCGCAAACAAGGACACCGTCAGGACTACACGACTTCGAGGATCGATTCGATTGGATAAGGAATGGGTCTCAGGTATCGGGTGCCAGGTGTCGGGTTTCATTCGCGACCGACACCTGACACCCGATAGCTGAAACCTGAGGAGTTTGATATGGCACACAAAAGGGAGTTGGATCATCTCGAAACGGTCGCGATTCACAGTCGCAGCGACTGGGCCTGAAAAAATTTGGCGGCGAGACGGTGCGGGGCGGCAACATCATCGCGCGCCAGCGAGGGACAAAGTGGAAGCCCGGCAAGAACGTTGGTCGCGGCAAAGATGACACGTTGTTTGCGTTGATCGACGGGGTCGTGAAAGTTTGAGGATAAAGGTCGCGCTGGAAAGTACGTCAGTGTTTATCCTTCGTCGCCGGCTGAGCAAGCGCCGCCGGTCGCCGCCTAGGGCTCGTGACTTCAAAACCAGTTCCTGCGCGACGCCCGATCGGTGAGAGAGGGCGTCGCTTTCGCTTTCAATGTTTATCGACCGCACCAAGATTCGCGCTTCAGGGGGCAATGGCGGAAACGGCGTGACTGCTTTTCGGCGAGAGAAATTTGTCCCGCGCGGTGGTCCATCCGGAGGCGATGGCGGACGCGGCGGTGACGTTTGGGTGGTTGCAGATTCATCGCTGAATACGTTGCTCCATTTGCGCTTACAACCCGGAGCACATCTGCCGGTCGCGGAATGCATGGTGAGGGCTCAAACCGCTCCGGCCGTGACGGACTATGATGAATTTGTTCGGGTGCCGGTGGGCACCAGATCTTTGACACTCTGACAGGCGACCTGGTTCACGACCTGAAGATGACGGCGCGCGGTGGCTGGCAGCGAAGGGCGGCCGCGGCGGTTTTGGCAATGCTCACTTTGTTTCGTCGACTAACCGCGCCCCACGCTATCACCAGGAAGGAAGTGAGGGCGAGAAGCTCGAGTTGCAGCTGGAGCTTAAGCTACTTGCCGATGTCGGGTTGGTGGGATTCCCGAACGCGCGGAAAATCGACGCTGATCTCAACCATCTCCGCCGCCAAACCGAAGATCGCCGACTCACCCCTTCACCACTCTCGAGCCGCATCTCCGGAGTCGTCGATCGCCGGGGATTTCCGGACATTTGTAGTAGCCGATATTCCGGGGCTGCGATCGAAGGGGCGCACCTGGGGAGCGGGTTTGGGCGATCGTTTCCTGCGTCACATCGAGCGCACGAAACTGCTGTTGCACTGGTCGATGTGTCGTCACTCTTCCGACGAGACTCAGTGCAGGATTATGAAGTTATCAATGACGAGTTAAAGGCCTACAGCTCCGGAGCTGGCCCTCGCGTGAGCGAGATCGTTGTCGCTACCAAAATTGATGCGCTCCGACGAGCCGGAACGACTCGAGGCGCTGCGCGCCTTAGGGTGATCGCCGATGGCCGGACTTTGCTGGCGATTTCTGCTGTAGCCAATCGCGGGCTGCGCGAATTGGTGGAACATGGTTACCGGGCGGTTGGCTGATCTGACTGACTCGGAGCGCGAGACCCAGGACGTGGTGGAGATTGGTCTCTAGCTGGCCAGGCGTTTCGGTCCGGCGCTCCGATAACGATGATCATGGCCAGAGTTGAGAAACCTGATGGACGACGGAAGCGCATTGCTCTTTACGGAGGAACGTTCGATCCCCGTTCATCTGGGGCACCTGGAAGTAGCCGCCAGAATCACCCAGCTGTTTGAAATTGACCAGCTGCTGTTCGTGCCGGCGAAGTTGGCGCCGCACAAGCTGCAGCGTGTGGTCAGTGCGGCCCTGCATCGATATGCGATGTTAGCGCTGGCCACGCAGGACGCGCCGCACCTGTCGATCTCGACATTTGAACTCGATGCCCCAGGAAGATGTTACACCGTGGATACGGTTGGGTATTTCGAGAGTCAGCTGGGTGAATCGGCCGATCTCTTTTTGTGATGGGGGCAGACTCGTGGGCGGAGATCACGAGCTGGCACAAGTGAGAGCGTTTGTTGAAGATCACGAAACATATCGTCGTCACTCGACCTGGTTACAACCTGGCCGAGCCGCCGATGATGCCCCTTGCCCGCAACACAGATAGTCGATCTGCGAGGCGCGCAGGTGTAATCAGATTGCGGATCAATCTACGCCGCAGCCAACAGTCAGGGGTTTTTATCACCGACGCGGTGATGATCGATGTATCAGCCACCGGCATACGCAGAGCGGTGAGCGGGAAAACAGAAGAGCTCGGCGGAATGGTGCCAGCGGCGGTCGCGGAATATATCCGCAAGTATCGGCTTTACGAAGATTGGAATGAAACCTAATACAACTATCAAGGAAAAGGCACTGAATCCAGAGGAGTGTGCTGCGCGTCCGGCAGCGACGCGACGATCGAATCGCGGGGCGAGACCAGGGTCGAGGAACTCGATGAACGAATTCTGACGGCGTTGTCCGCGGCCAGTGAAAGAAGGCCCTGGAGATCGTTGTTCTGGATCTGCGGGAGATCGCCACATTTACTGACTACTTTTGATCACCAGCGGCGCCAATGAACGTCAGGTCCAGGCAATCTCTGATGAGGTGGTCAGCGCTGGAAGAAGTCAGGAACGCCGCGGCCCGTGTCGAGGGTTATCGTACGGCCGAGTGGATCCTGATGGACTACGGTGACTTCGTCGTGCATGTCTTTGCGGACAAGGCGCGAAAATTTGTACGACCTGGAGCGTCTCTGGCGAAGGCCGGCAGGGTGGAGTTGCCTGCGGAGTTCGTGAACGACAGTCAGTTCTTTGAGAAAAGAATCGTGATCGGGATTGTGGCGCTATCGCAGTCGATGCGCGAGGCAGTTGGTCTCGCCGAGCGCGTTGCTCCGACCGATGCGAATGTGCTGATTACCACGGCGAGTCGGGAGTTGGAAGGACGCTCTGGCAGCTTTCATCCATTCCCGCTCACCCCGGGCGGCCCGACCCTGCGTGAACAATAGATTGCGCGGCGTTGTCGAGTGACTTACTTGAGGCCGAGCTTTCGAGGTACGAACGAGGGGCCTCTACCGGAGCCAGCGAAGCCAAGCCGGGCAGACTCTGAAGCTGCTTTCATCACGCGGCGCGGCTGATCCACCTGGACAGGGAATGGCCCCTGATTTTGGCCCAATGGCGCGCAGGCAGAAACTTTTGCAGGTCATTGAAACCCGCGGAATTCGAACGCCTTGGCGGTGCGCGCAATCAAGGTTGATGCGCGTCTGATTGCCCTGACAAATGTTGAGCCTTGTTCGAGGCAGGTGCGGCGAAAGGATTTTCGCGAGGATCTCTGCTACGAAAAACCGACGTCGTGCGCCATTCAAAGGTGCCGCCACTGCGTCAGTCGAAGGGGAAGACGACCGGCTTTGGTTTCGGAGGTTTTTGGCGACCTGACTTCACGAAAGCACGGGCGTCGAGGTTGTCAGGCATCGGCTCGGCCTCGCTGGCCTTGCTCAGGGAATATGAATTTCCGGCAATGTGCGGGAGTTGGCTAATGCCATCGAGCGGGCTGTGATCGTGGCCACTGGCCAGCGTGTGGAAAGAGAGGCGACTTGCTCGAAAGCTTTCCTGCGAGATGCGCGTCACGTTGCAGAAGAAGACGCCAACGGCCACGCACCCTGGCGCAATTGGAGAAGCTGAGTACTGTGACCGAGATCACAGAGCGCTGCGAAAGGGAACAAGGCTACGAGGCCGCGCGCATTCCTAGGCATTAGTCGCAAGAATCTCTACGAGCGGATCGCGCCTGGGGGTTGATAAAGGATGAAGGCGGAAGGATGAAGGATGAAAGGCGGAAGGTTGAAGGCGGAAGGACGGAAGGTTTCGGTCGGAACATGGCGCAATCTCTTTCAGGGTTAGCGGGGACCGTCAGGATGAACCGCAGTTGCCAAAGCCGGTCTGACTTCATCCTTCATCCTTCTTTCGCCTTCATTCTTTAGCGAATGATGCGTTTGCGTTTATCTGGACTGGCAAGACCAGGGACGCGCGTTTTGCGCTCGCTCGTTGAAGAACTACCTAAAGCGTCTCCGGTCACTTCGTGCGTTGTGAGATCACTGAACTGCGCGAGACGGTGGGGGCGATCCGCAGTCGGGCATCGAGAGGGATTCAAAGCGCATCTCAGACGCGCTGCACAGCGGCGCTTTGGCGACCGTGTTTGCTTGATCCGGCTGGGGATGAATGGAGCTCTACCGCAGGTTGGCCGATGAGGGTGCGGCGTTGGAATGGCAGCGGAACTAAAGGGAGGTACTTTCGTTATCGGTGGACCGCTGGGCGTTTCGCGATCCCTGGCCGCCGCGGTGGACAAGCGCCGGTCTTCTTTGTCACGACTTTGCTTTTACGCATGAACTGTTGGCGCGAGCAGTAGTACTGGAACAGGTGTATCGCGCCTACGCGATTGTTCGTGGTTTTGCCGTACCAGCAGGAAGTGAAGGCATTTTGGCATTGCCGATTTCAATTGCTGATTTTGCGGAGAATTTTGTTGTTTCCGAGGCGTGTGGCAACCTCGAATGTTTGTGACGAGAGGCAGTTTTGTGAGCGACAACTAGACGACGAAAAGGAATGAATCGGCAGTCGGCAATCGACAATCAAAAGTATGAGGAGTTGGAGGGATTTGAGAAGCACTGGATAAGAGAAGAGTGCGAGGCCTTTCGCGACAAGTTGCTTGATCGGCGCATAGGGTTAGTGGGACGCGAGTTCGGGAGGCCAGAGCTTGCTACAGCCGCGAGGCGTGACTCCGAAGCGACGCAGGATCCGGCCGACATGGCGGCGAAGATGCCTACACAAAGAATTGCTCGATGTCGATGTCGACAATGATCGCGAAGTTGCTGAATCCTGGTTGATGAAGGGCGCTGGAAAGGATCGAAGAGGGAGGAGTACGGAAGAGTGTGCTCGTTGCGGTAATCCCTTACCCGAGAAGCGGCTCGAACGCTGTACCCTGGGCTCGGCTCTGTATTTCCTGTCAGGATCTGCGGGAGAAGGGGTTGCTTACAGAAGAGGAAGATTAGCCGTGTCTTGAGTTCAGTGAGATACTGCGGCCTGCACCACAAGCAGAGTCAGGAGGCCGTTTTCTCCTGAGTGTGTAATCAAGTGTTACCGGGCAGCGCGGCGGGCGCTGTCGATGCTCCTAATGTTCGCCACACACGCATTCAGTTCCCTTTACGACGCCGCACTCGCTGTCGCTTATCCTGCAGGTGTGCGCCGTTTGCGCTGGCAGCGTGAACACAGATTTGACGGGTGGCGTGCGCCGGCTGTTGGGAAGAGATGCGCCTGATCACAGCGACGGACACCCTTTGCGGGAAGTGCGGTGCTTTAACCCTGAGCAGCGCTTCCAATGAGCAACCAGAGGCGGTGCGTTGCCGTCGTTGCGCGATGACGCCCGTGTTTGACGCAGCGCGAGCCTGCGGATTATACCAGGGAGCCCTGCGCGCCTCAGTGATCGAACTCCGGCGTGTTCCACAAGTTCCGAGGCGGCTGGCAGCGCTGATGCTCGAGACTTGCTCGCCGCCCCCGCGCTTGATCGGGCAACCCTGATCGTGCCGGTTCCTCTTCATCCGCAGCGCTGGGACCGAGCGCGGGTTCAACCAGGCGATGGTACTGGCTCCGGGTAGTCTCGGGCCTGACTCGCTTACCCATCGCTGAGAACTGTTTGCTCAGAGTTGCGCACACTGAACGGCATCGAGCAGGGATGGATGCACAGGCTCGTCGTGAAAGCGTGGAGGGCGCGTTTGCCTCAGTGAATCCGCGGTTTGTCGAAGATGAGACGTCCTGCTCATCGATGACGTGGTTGACAACCGGCTCGTATCCCTTTCGGCTTGCGCGGTAGCCTTGAGAATCGCCGGTGTGAGAGAAGTGCTGGCGCTGACTCTGGCCAGACGACTTGCATAGCAGTTCTCAGGAATCAGACCCACGTCGAACACCTCAGGGATGAACTACTGAGCCGTCCGCGTACTGATCTCTTTATTCGCTCGGACGAGGGCGCCGACCGGCGATTCTGGCGGCGAGAACAGATTGGCAAAAGTAGCGGGCAAGCATTTATCATGGGTGTCAAATGAGAAAACCTTTATGATCCCATTGAGCCTTATGCGACCGGTAAGCTGAAGTCTCTGATCTCCACGAGCTCTATTATGAGCAATGTGGTAATCCCGACGGTCAGCCGGTAGTTTTTCTTCACGGTGGACCAGGGGCCGGTTTGATTCCCGATTATCGCCGCTTTTTTGATCCAGATGCCTATCGAATTGTCCTTTCGATCAGCGCGGCTCCGGGCAAAGCAGTCCGCATGCTTGTCTGGAGGACAACACCACCTGGCACCTTGTCGAGGACATCGAGCGGTTGCGCACGGAATTGGGAGTCCAGCGCTGGCTGGTCTTTGGCGGCTCGTGGGCAGCACTCTATCGCTCGCCTATGCGGAAACGCATCCCGAGCGCGTGCGGGGATTGGTGTTGCAGCGGAATATTCCTTGCCGGCAAAGAGAGATTAGCTGGTTTTACCAGGAAGGCACGGGCGCCGGCGCAATCTTTCCCGATGTCTGGGAGCAGTTTCTTAACCTTATTCCGGAAGCGGAGCGGAGCAGACATGTTGAGTGCCTATCACCAGGCGGCTGACCAGCGATGATCAGGCGATTCGTTTGCAGGCAGCCAGGGTCTGGTCTATCTTTGGGAAGCCAGCGCTTTGAAGCTTTTACCTGATCAGGATTTCGGTGGATCAATTCAGCGAGCCCCAATTGGCGCTCTCCTGGCCCGGATCGAATGTCACTACTTCGTGAATAACTGCTTCTCTTGAGACTGGACAACTACCTGATCGAAAATGTTGGCAAGATTCGCGCCATCCCGGCGGTGATTGTTCAGGGAAGATACGATATTGTCTGTCCGATGATGAGTGCCTGGGAACTCCACCGGGCGTGGCCGGAAGCCGAGTTTCAGGTCATCCCCGATGCCGGGCATTCGGTTAGCGAACCGGGCATCGCCAGCGCCCTGATTGAAGCCACAGACCGATTCCGCGACCTCAAATAGCCGATTTCCAACATATTCCGTCTGACTTGAAAGGCGGGCAATTCTATCGGTAACTCCGGGTGTCCGGCCCGCCGGCCGGATCAGCATTCAATTTTCTGGTGGAATAGTGGCTTGGAAGGTAGGGCGGGCGGGACGCCCGCGGTCCCAGCAGGAACAGTGTTTTTGACACCTTCTGATACGCTCGCGTAATAATATCGCTTTCAGTATGACGGGACGCGTCCTGGTTCTAAATGCTTCTTTACGAGCCCATCAACGTGTGCAATGAACGGCGCGCCGTAGTGATGATCTTTAAAGGTGTGGCCAGGGTAGAAGAGCATAATGGCCATATGCTGCACCTCGGCAAAGCTCGAGATTCACGCGCCCTCTGTGATTCTGTCTTACCGAGTACGTCCAGATTCCATTTGAGCGGCGGTCGCTTTCGCGAAAGAATATTTTGCTCCGCGACCATTCGACCTGCCAGTACTGTGGCCGCCAATACCCGCCGTCGGAGTTAACGCTGGATCATGTAGAGCCACGGTCGCGTGGCGGAGAGTCGTCATGGGATAATCTGGTTGCGCTGTTGCCGGCGGTGCAATCATCGCAAAAGGCAATCGCACGCCGGAAGAGTCGGGAATGAAGTTGTTGCGCCGGCCGCGTGGGTTTTCGATGCATGTCAGCCGCCAAATCATGCGCTATCTGGGACGAGCTGACGAAACGTGGCGCAAGTATCTGTTCTACGAGTCGGACACGTGGCAATAGGGAGTGTTCTTAATTTCGTAACGCAAGCGGTTAGCTTGCGCCGCCGCAAACTAACAGTTTGTGTTACCGCGGACCAAAGGAGCCTGTGATGAGTGCATTGTTTTTTTGCCAGAGCCAGGAATGAGTTGGCTGATTGTGATTGCGATTATCGCGCTGCTCTTTGGCGGCAGCAAGCTTCCCAACTGGCGAAGGCCCTCGGTCAAAGCAAGAAAGCTTTCAAGGATGGTCTGGCTGAAGGTGAAGAGGAAGCCGCTAAGAGAAGAGCCGCCGGGAGCTGGCTGATAACCAAAAGGCGTCGCTGTCGTCGGTTGACGATGAAGAACCGTTTGAAGAAGCACGCCGGCGCGCGCGCCGCTGCGGGTGGCCGAGGGCAGCATTCCCGAAGACCGAAAGTAGAACAAACTTCCGCCTCTTCTGCTTCCTCACGGCCCCCATAGACGGAAGGTCTATGCCGGTTTAGCCCGCCACAGGCAGATCCACCTTTCTTCCCATCCACCAAAGCTGCTTTGACGGTCAGCGAAAACTCGGCATTGTGCCTCTCTTCATCTATCAGGGCTTGCGCTGCTTCCTGGACCACCCGCTCCCTGGATTCTTCGGGGGATGGATCTAAGCCACATCCTTCATCAGGAAATCCGAAATCAAGGGTGACCTGGTGAATGCCCTCGGCAGAGTCATAGTCGAATTCTTCAATTTGCGTCCAGGACAAAACAACAACTTCTAAACCCTCGCACCTCGCTATCTCTTCCACCTGCGAGACGGTTGGTAATTCAGCGCGGATCAACCTTTCGACTTCGAGTTCCTGATTGATAAAACCGGAATTTATGGAGCGCCTCCCGGTAAGACGATCGAAAAAGAACTCTCCAAAACTTGATGAGGTGGGCAGGCTAAAGGCAACGGTGGCTCCTGGAGCGGCAACGCGAACTGGTTTACCGAATCGTCGTCGGCGCAACCCACGACTTCGGTGCTACTAATGACCCGTCGGCGAGTGCCAGGATCAAACTGATTGGTTTCGAACTCCAGCGACGTTAAGGAGCCCTGTTGAAAACGCTACTGGCGCTCTGGTGGCGAGCGCTTTGGCACGAGCTAGTTCAAACGCCTCTCGTTGCTTTCATCGATACAAAGGAACTTCAGTTCTGTAAATCCAGCACGTTGCTGCAAGGAGATTGCATGGCCACCCCGTACCGGCATTGAGGATAAAGGGCGCGGCCTTCCTTGGGCAGCGGCGCGCTGGTCAATCAGTTCGGCAAACCTCTCGCCCCAGTCAGTGGCGATCAACGGAGTCCTGGAGGAAAGCGAGTTCCTTTTCAGTCTTGTTCGGGGTCATCTTGCTGAGTTATCGGTAGGGGCGCCTGCCTGCGGCGGATCTGCTATGCTGCGCGAAGTAGGTTTTTCCTCTCAGCTTCTCCGGGCAAAACAAAGACATCTCGTCCTTCGCGTTCGCGTCGCTGTGTACATAACGATAGCCCTCCCCATAGCCGAGACGCTTCATCAGCGGGTGCTCGCAGCGTTGCGTAAATGCAACGGCACAGGCTCGCGCGCTGTTTCCGTGGCGTCGGCGACTGCGCAGCTGAATAGGCGCGCAGAACGGCGTTTGATCGCGGGCGCGGAAGCCAGGTAAATCGTCGCCTGCGCCAGCGGGAAGAGCACGCCTCCGGCAGTCCGATTAATCCGCGTGCTATCTGAGTCGGCAGCCGCCGCCTGGACCATCTGCGCCACGCGGATCGGCCAGGCCGATATCTTCAAGAAGCGAGAATGCAGAGGCGCCGTACGATGAACACCGGATCCGCGCGCGCTGGCGATCAGCCGCGCCAGCCGTTAATACAGCGCCGCATCGACGTCTGACAGGCCACGCAAAGACTTGATCAGCGCCGGTGCCGGGTTGTAATGCTCTTCCGCCGCCGCTTGTCATAGGCGTAGCGAGCTCGGCCCAGCGCCTCAATTACCGTTTCGCTGGTAATGGACCGCACTCCGCCGTCGCCAGGTTCAGTCGACTCAACAGCCGCTTCCAGTGCGGCCAGGGCCACGCGGGCATCGCCACCGGAAGAATGCGCCAGCCGATCCGAGCACCTCATTTGAGATTTTCGGGAGTAGCTTTGCGAGACCGCGTTCTTCATCGCTGAGGGCCCTTGCAGAATCGTTGTGATTTCGTCGGTGCCCAGCGGATTCAGGACCAGCACCCGGCATCGCGAAAGCGAAGCTTGCCGGTTACTTCAAAGGAAGAGGTTCTCGGTTGTCGCTCCCACGAGGTGTCAGCGGTTCCGTCTTCACGACTGCATGCAGCAAAGCATCCTGTTGTCCTTTGTTAGAAGCGATGGATTTCATCTATGAACAGGACGGTGCGGGCGCCAAATTTCGACCCGCGTTTTGCCTCGGCAATCGCGTCAGCGCAGATCCCTTTGCTCCCGGAAAGACCGCGGACATAGGCACCGACCGCGCCTTTCGCTTTTGTCAGCTAACAGTCGTTTGCCAGGGTAGTCTTCCGGTGCCTGCGTGCTCCCCAGAAGAATCAGGCGAGGGCGAAGCGACCTGCCGCCCGCTTCGATTAGCCGGCGCAGGATACGACCGTCGCCGACCAGATGGTCCTGACCCGGTAAACTCGGCCAGAGAGCGCGGGCGCAGGCGCTCCGGCAATGGCGCAAACCGCTCTGGCTTTGTGTTCAAAGCGCTCCTTCGTCAAAAAGATTTCTGGTAGTGGAACCAGCCATGGCTATATAATTAACGCCGCATCAATACCCAGCGACCGCCCCACGGCAAACCCTCAGGGAAACCGGTAGATCTGCGCCGCGTATTGAGCTTAGCATGGAGTTGATTGATGACGAGTTCTCCAGTCTGACAACGAACGCAACAAATGTTCAATGGAACGCATGGCGCAGACGATTCGTATACCGAGCCGAGCACGAAAATCGAGAGTTTCGGGGGCCGACGAAATTGAGCAAAGGCTACGTGGAGGATTAGGCGATGAGCGACGCAAAAGGAAATGTATTCAGAGTTTGAAGGGATAGTTTACATCTTGGGGATTTTCACCGTGCTGGCAGTAGGTATACCGGTGGTATTGACGGCAGCTGGTGTCACCTTAGGCATTCTTCATTTTCTATTTGGCCTGGCAGTCTTCCTGATCAAGGTAGCGGTTGTAGTAGCCGTCGGGCATCTGATTCTGGTCGGTATTCGCGCCTTCGCTCCGTTAATCCATCTTGGGATTCAAAGTTGGCGGCCTTACGTCTTCGAGCTTCGTCAAAGGACCGCCATCGCTGAACAGACGCCGCGCGACCGCATCGCTCTATTTTCGATGCGGTCGCTTTGTTTTTGATCGGCAGCAGACTCTCACCCATGAGGCCCCAGTTCGATCCGCTTGACCAGAGCCGTATTCTCACGCGATGATGTCTCACCCACCTACCAAACGAAAGCGGTAGGAGCCGATGACACCCGAAGACCGAGTTAGACCGATTAGAACGGATCGTCAGGTTATTCGTCAGGGAAGGCCGACGCAGCCTCGTCTCGAAATCCGACATCAGAACGATAAGATAAATATTTTTGATCGATGCGCAGATTAGGAATGAAGAGGAGTTTGCGACGCTTTGCGGAATCGCAGACTCACACTGACCGCCGTCTTGATGCCTTGATCGATATTGTCCGGAGAAGACCGGAATGGCGATTTCCTCTTACCCGAAAACATGAGGGGCTTTTTCAATGACCTCTCGGACCCAGAAAATGGATCGAGTTGAACGCATGGCAAGGCTATTGTGCGAACCAGACTTGCGTTCGGTGCGAGGTGTGGCGACAACAGACCGAGAAACTAATTTCTATTGCTTGAAAGGCAGAAAAAGAACGACGGTCCGGTTGCGAACCCCAGGAAACTGACAAGCAGGGTGAGGAAGCCAAAGCGGCAGCTTAGAGTGCACGTGAGGAACGAAGCGACGCTGACTAAGGCATCAGAACTGGAAAAGCGGCAAGTCCGATTCTGACTCAAGCGAAAGGGATCGATAAGACAACTCGCGACAAGAGCTTCATACGTTAAATCTAAAGTGCACCACGTCGCCTTCCTGCATCAGGTAGATCTTTACCTTCCAGTCTTAACAACCCCTGTTCACGAGCGGCGGCGTACGAACCGGCGCGCAAAGGTCTTCAGCAATACGTAGC
>ERZ1370068.8675-contig-751_pt1 | contig 54847 bp, 50 predicted proteins | sample MGYA00561227_ERZ1370068 | MGnify/ENA primary metagenome ERZ1370068 (study PRJEB38410, sample SAMEA6850437) | metagenome | study: Metagenomic assessment of the ecological functions of the soil: analysis of the soil microbiota associated with the... | reverse complement strand
CAGTTGACGTATTGCGATCCTCTCTCTCTCTCTCTGCGCCCCACTCTGCGCAGCAGGTCCACCCGGTCGCGGTACCCCCATCGACGGCCGCCATCTCGCCCAGCTCCTCGACGCCCGAGGCCGCGACGCGCGCTGTCGCGCATCTGGTTCAGCCGCCGCTGCGCATCGCCCAGGCGCCGCAGCGCATCGCTGCGGTCCGCCGTGCGCGGGCGCCGCGGCCGGAGTCCGAACATCGACCAGCCCCATGAGCAGCAGCAGCGCCGCCCGCCGCGAGCAGCGGACCCACACACGCTCGACGCCCCCGCCGGTCTGGGCCACACGACCGCGCCCGCCACGGCCCCCGCCAGCCCCGTGCCCGTGTCGCTACCCAGGCCGGCGACGCGCCAGCGGCTGCGCTGGGCGTCCCACGATCTCCCGCAGCATCCTCGTTGCCCATCGGTGCGCGTGCGCTCCAGCGGTCGCGACCTCGGTCTGGCAGGCGAGCGCGCGCGTCGGCCTGAGCGCAGCAGCAGCCGCTGCTGCGGGCACGGCGAGCTCCCCGAAGCGCTGCGGTGAGCCGCCGGACGCGCGCCGATCGTGGCCCCTGGCTGGCCAGCGACTCGCGCAGCGTGAACGACCGCGGTGCGCACGCCGGAAAGTCCTCCGCCGCCACGCGCTTGAGCTCGGCCGCCAGCGTGAGCGCAGCGGTCGGCGTCCGCGGGCCGCGGCGCTGGCGCATGGGGCCCGAGCGCCCCCAGCCCTTCCTGGCTGCTTCGCGCTCGCGCGCCAGCTCCTGGCGCTTCTCCTCGAGCTTCGCCAGGTTGACGCCGGGCTTTCCTCCGAGCCGCGTCACGGTCTCGCGGAACTCGGTCTCGGCCCGGCCGGCAAGCTGCCGCCGGCGATTGGCCAGCGACTCCGCCTCGGCCTCGATACCGATCCAGCTCTGCCGATGCGCTTCGCGTGCTCGGCCGAGCTGGCGCCGCACGTCGTCGGCCAGAGAATCACGGCGCTTCCTCGTAGTCGAGCTTGCGCATCCGCTCGCGCGCCGCCTGTTCCTCGCCGCCGAGCTCGAGCAGGCCCTCGAGCGGGCCCTCGCGATCCCGGCGTGGTCGTGCTCGAGCGTCCTCGAGACTCGGCCTCCAGCGTCTCGCCGGAGCAGCTCGAGGCGCTGGATCGCGGTGTCCACCGGCCCGTGGTGACTCGAGCTCGGGGCGCGTGATACTTGCGCGGGCGCCCTCCGAGCACGCGCCAGCGCCCGGTGGCGTTGGTGTCGCCGCACGCGCGTGTCGGCCGGCATTCTCGAGCCGCGGCGTGGCAGCGTGGCGGTCGCGGCCGCACCGTCGGGTCGGACGGGCACCACCTCGTCCAGCTCGTGCTGCAGCGACCAGCGCGCACTTGGCGAACTCGTCGGCGTCGAGCCCGGGTCAGCGCTGCGCGGCCGACCGGGTAGTCGGTCCTTGCCCTCGCGGAACTCCTGCGGTGACCTCCTGCCCGCGCGCGTTCCGAGCACCGCCACCGTGCCGCGCGTCGAAGTCGCGGCGTGATCGTGTAGCGCTCGTCCTCGCCCTCCGACCTCGAGCTCCAGACGCTGTAGGCGCCGCCGTCCCACGGCCGCCAGCGCTCGAGCGGCGTGAGCACGCGATGGCTGCGTCCGGTCGTTCTCGAGCCCGTAGAGCGCCGCCGTGACCGCCGGCCAGCAGCGTGGACTTGCCGCGCTCGTTGTCGTCCACCAGCAGCGTCAGCCGCGTCGGGTCGAACGCGAACTCGCCCTTGAGCGCGCCGAACCCGTCCACCTTGAGACGCCAGAGCTTCATGCGCGCGCCCTCACTCGCCCAGGCTCCTCGTAGGCCGGAACCACTCTCGCGCAGGCGGAACGCGTCGAGGCCGTAGTAGAGGGCGCTCTCGAGCAGCGCCGTCTGCTCGGGATCGGTCTCCTTGTCGAGCTGGTCCAGCAGCGCGCGCGCGAAGCGCTCCTCGGTGGTGCGTGGGCGTCGCGCGACGCGGTAGGCCTCCAGGTCGTAGTCGGGGCTGCAGGCGGCTTGCGTCGAAGCGCATGGAAGCACGCGGCGGCGCTCGCGGCCCCGGCTCGCGAAGCGCACGCCGCGCGCGAGTCGTCCGGAGAGCCGCACGGTGACGATGTCCTCGTCGCCGCGCCCCGGCGTCGCCCAGCGCCTTCAGCCGACCCGGCGGTCGACCTGCTCGGGGCTGGTGGCCTGCGCGGATCTCGACGGTCAGGTCGTGCACCCGGCGCGGTCCAGCTCCACGAACTCGGTCTCGACGAACGGCAGGCGCCGTCCGTACTCGATCCGCACCTCGAGCTTCTCCGTGGGCGCCGGTCTCGGTGGCGATCCACCGCCCGCCGCCGACCCGGCGTAGGCGAGCCGCACGCCGGCCGAGGCCTCCGCGTCAGCTCGAGCCGTGACTGGCCGTGGTAGTGGCCGACCGCGTGGTAGGCGAACGGGCTCGCCACCGCCTCCGTCGTCGAGAAGGGTGCCGTCACCTTCTGGCCCGGCGGGCACTGGCCCTCCGCGCGAGCCGTGGAAGAGCGCCAGCTCGAAGCCGGTGCGGGTCGACCGCCGGGAGCGCCGGCGAGCCGAGGCGCGGTCCAGCGGGCGCTCCTGCGACTCCACGTTGGCGACGAAACAGCGGCCCCGACACCCGCACGCTCGGCGGCCGCGGCACACTGCGCGGGCTCCAGCGACGGCGTCGAGAACACGTGACGTGCGCCGGCCAGCGCATCCCGCGCGCCTCGAGCAGCGCGCTCGTTCCAGCACAGGCTCTGCTCGGAGCAGGGGTCGTGGTTGCCGGGGGCGATGACACCGGCGGGCAGCCGGTCACGTCGAAGGCGCCGGAGCGCGAAGCGCCAGGGTCGCGGCGTCGGTGCCCTCGCCGGTCGAACAGGTCGCCGGGCAGGAGGATCGCGTCCACGCCGCGCTCGATCGCCTGGCGGACCGCGCCGCTCCGGAGCACCGTCCGCTGGTCGCGGCGCCGGGCTCGCGGCGATCGGCCGGCAGCCACCGGAACGAGGGCGCCGAGGTGCAGGTCCGAAACCTGTAGGAACCGCGCGAGGGCCATGGTGGTGATCGTCTCCCTGACGATGGGGCTGGAACCGGCACCCTTATCAGGACGATACGCCGCGGGCAACGGATTGCTGGCGGGGCCCCCGCCCGTACGATGCGGCGCCGTGATGAACCGCTCCCGACTCGGTTTCGCACCGCGAGCACATCGTTCGTCAACAACCGGCGCTGACGGCGCTGGCTACGGTCTGTCCTCGGCTCCGGCTCGTCGTCCATGCCGCGGCCCCGGCGCCGACTCGACCGCCCACCCGCCCTCGCTGACGCTCACCCGTGGCGACGCCTGGTACTGGCTGGGCGCGCCGGGGTGGCGATCGGGGGCACCGCGTTCGCCGACATCAAAGTGCGCGGAGCGGGCGCTCACCTGGGATGGCGAGCCGGACACGCGAAGAACGTGGCGAGAAGTGGCCGCGGCCACCTGCCGCTGCGCGGCGGGCGCCGCGGTGTTGCGGCTACGTCGGCGGGCGGGCGTTCGACCACTCCGAACTGGAGAATGCCAGCCGCTCGGATCGGGATCTCGATGGCGGTGGTGGCGGTCGCGACCGAGCTCATCAGGCGGCTGGTCGGGCGGGTGCGAGCCGGAGGACATCGGACACCGAGACCGACAACTATCAACCGTTCTCGGGCAACGTCTCGTTCCCCTCTCCGGCCACTACGCTCGCTCGTTCGCGTGGGCGACCGCGGTCGACCGCGAGACGAAGGCAGGATGGGTGCCGTGGGTGGTCTACTCCGCTGGCGTCCCTGGTGGGCTGGTCGCGGATCCACGACGACAAGCACTGGGCGAGCGACGTGGTGGCGGGGCGGCGCGCTGGGCGGCTGGGCCGCCTGAAGCATCGGAGGTGACTCGTCTCCCGCGCCCGCGACGGCGTCGGGTCGCCTCGTCGGCCGTCGGGCCCGGCGGCTCTGGCGGGCACGCCGATCTTCGTCATCCGGGTGACGTTCTAGATCACGGCCGCTCGTCGAGCGCCGGGAGGGAGCACGAAGCGTCAGACGAAGCAAGCAGACGCACACCCGATCGACCCCGGCGTCCAGAATCGGCCACGCCCATCTCAAGGTCGCCGACCTCGAGCGCTCGCTGGCGTTTTACTGTGCGGCGTGCTGGGGCCCGAGCTCATGCAGCGGCTGCCGCAGGCCGCGTTCATGTCTCCGCGGGCGGCTATCACCACCACATCGCCCTCAACACCCGGCAGAGCTCCTGGGCGGCTCTCCCCCGCCGCGCGTCTCACCGGGGCTCTATCGCGTCGCGATCCTCTACCCGTCGCGCGCGGCGCTGGGCATGCGCTGCGGTCTGCGCGGGCGCATTCGGCTCGGCGGGCGTCGACCACGGGGTGAGCGAGGCGCTCTACCTGCGCGATCCGGACGGTAACGGCTCATTCTACCACGACCGGCCGCGCGAGGAGTGGCCGCGCGATGCGGCCGGCAACCCGGGCGCTGGTGAGCGATCCGCCGATGTCGTGCGGCGCTGCTCAGGGAAGGGACGCCGTAGCCGGAATCGCGCGCTCCTTTGCCGCGATTCGTTTGTGCGCATGAACTCAGCCGCCGAACGTGCACCTCGGCCGCGAACTGGTTGTGCGGCCCGGCATCGGAGTCGCAGATTGTCCGCCGTCGCCTTTCGCCGCCACGGAGTGCGACTTCCTGACGTGATCGAGCCCGACCAACTTGCGCTCCTGGCACCGATGCCCGTCGCTCACGAACGTGCACTGGCCATGATCGCGTTGCCAGACCGCGCGCTGGACGTGCGCCGGGATGGTGCCGTGAGGTGGTTCTCGGACCGGCGCCCGGGCGGTGGGCGCGGCGCGTGGTCGTCGCAGAGAACCTGCGCCTTCTCGAGCCGCGGGATCAGCGCGCGTCGAGTGCCCGCTCGAAGCACCTGCGCGAGGTCGCCGGAAGGCAGCCTGGCGGCCCAGCAGCTCCTGCACGTAGCGCAGCTTGTCGTGGGGCGCTCTGGCCCAATGGTGAACCGCACCGGGCGAACCGCTGCGGCGCCAACGGCTTCACGCGCGGGCGATCGCCCGGCGGCGGCGCGACGACCAGCCTGAACAGGCCCCGGGGCCTGTTCGTGCTCGGCTGGCCCGATACGGGCCGCTGGTGGCCTGGCGAACGACAGTGCCCCGGGGCCGGCTGAAGCCGGGCGAGATCGCCTGCACTCCAGGCCAGCACGTCCGGCTGCGGGAACCGTTCCGCCAGCAGCCGCTCGATCTCGGCTTTCTGGTCAGGTGCAACGGCCGCCGCGAGCAGCCTCCGCCAGGTGTCCTCGCTGGAGAGATGAGGGGCCGCGCATGACCACGGCGCTGTGATGCAGCCGTCCCATGCGCCTGTCTACCTCGGCGATATAGGCCAGACCTCGGCGGCGACGGTGCGTTTCGCGGGCCACGGCCGAGGCCAGATCACGGAGCAACGCGTCGGACAGAGGTGACAGCATGCAGCGCTTCACGGCGAACTCCTCGACGGGGGCGGGTGCGTGTCGAGGGCTGACATGTGACTTGTATCAGCGTGTTTTCCGACGCTCACAAATACCGGCAGCGTTTCTCGCAACTCGCCGGGCCCCGAAGATTCGCGCGCGCCCGATCAGATTCGGCCAGTCAGCAACCGTTTGGCGCGCTCTGGTGCGCATCGAATCATAGAGGACGAAGCGCGAGCAAAAACGCCGCAATATCGTCAAGTAAATTCCCGGTGGTCCAGACCGGGCACACTGGTTACAGATCGTGACCGGAGAAATGGCTAACAGCCTGGCCGGTGCGCGGCTCAGCGCCCCCGCGCTTTGGCGAGGCTGTCGGCCTGCGCGCTTCGTAGCGGGCGATGTCGTCCAGATCCTTTGGCGTCGGTGTTGGCGGGTCGCGGCGGAGCTCGGTTGCTGCGCGCTTGCCTCGGCACGTCGCAGGCTCATCGAGGCGGCGGTGAGCCCGCCCAGCCCATCTTGTTGCCGGGGTCTTTCTGGGCAGGCGCCTGCGCGGCGTGGTCGTGGCCGGCCATCGCCGCGGCGTAGCGCCCACTCGTGCAGGATGCGCGGGCTCGGCGAGGTCTCGGCGGCGTGCGACAGCGCCTCCTCGGCCTCGGCGTAAGCGCTCGAGCCGGTAGCTGCGGATGCCCGAGGAAATCCCAGGTGGTGCCGCGCTGCGCGTCCGGGCGCTCGGGCGGCTCGGTCACGAACGCGCGCACGCGTGCCAGCCCGCACCGTGTCGGCGTGGACCAGCAGCCACTGGAGGCTCGGCACCGCGACGCCGAGCGCCACCGCCACCGCGAGCCACGCGAAGCGGCAGGCTGTCGCGCAGCGTCTCGCGCCGCGAGCCAGGCCACGATCAGCGACAGCGCGATCCCGGTGGCGGCGAAGTCGTCCCAGTCGCGGAACAGTCCCTGCGCCGGGATGGATGAACATCATGACGACGAGCGAACGGAAGCGCCAGCGCCGCCAGCACCAGCATCTCGACGCCGCGGCCGGCGCGGCGCGCCGGCGCGACCAGCCCGCGAGCGGCACGATCGCGAGCGCCAGCGGCGAGAGGCATGAGCACCAGGCTCACGAGGATCGAACGTGCCGCGTCGCCCGAGAGCGCCGCTCCCAGCACGCCGCCGCCGCTGCTGCACCTCGGCCGGGCGCGAAGTGCACCGATGGTGTCGGTCTTCATCACCGTCTCCGGCGATGCGCGGCACCATGATCGCGAGCGCCACGAGCGGCGCCGCGAACGCCGCCAGCACGCCGGGCTTCCGCCACGCGCCGCGCCGGCCGTTGACGCGCGAGCCACACGCCCCAGACCAGCGCCAGCACCGGGAGCATGCCGAGCGCCGAGCGGTGGAGCAGGATCCCGACCGCGACCGCCAAGCCGAGCGGCAGCAGCCCGCGGCCGCCGCGCACCACGCCGATCGCGCTCGACGCCCGCGATCGCGACCAGCACGCATCATCTCGGCGAACGCCTTGCTGTAGCCGGTGTAACATGCCGAGGTAGCCGCCGAACAGCACCACCGCGGCGCCGCGAACGCAGCGCACCGCCGCGCAGCGCTGAGCGCTGCGCGAACGCCGCCGCCGCGCGCCGCAGCGCCGCCGCCTCGAGCGCGCCGAGCATGCGCGCGCGCGCCGTTGGCGTCCAGCAGCCTGCGTGGCGGTGAACCGCGCAGCGGCACCGTGTAGTGCAGGAACACGTCGAGCGGCAGCGCCTGCGGGAACAGCAGCCCCGGGCGCTCGGCGATCTCGACCGTGCCCTGGCGAAGCAGGAAGTCGCCGACGAAGCGCACGCGGTCGGGCAGCACGAGCGCGATCGCCGCGGCGCCAGCGCCCAGCCGGTGGCGGTCAGCGCCGGCGAGCGACCGATCTGCGTCGCCCCAGCGGGTGACGAGCGTGAGCAGCCGCGCGCGAGCGCCGGGCACGCAGCGCCAGCGCCGCGATGAGCCATAGCCCCCAGCCCGCGATCGGCATGAGAAGCGGTGGAGCGTGAGCGACCAGAACCCAGGTGCCCGGCACGAACGAGCCGAACGCCGCGCGCAGAGCGACCATCACCGCGAGCGTCACCCACAGCGCGATCGCCGCGCGATCAGCCGCGATCGGAGGCGGCAGGGCTCGCGGGCGGCGCGATCGCGCTGCGCCGCGGCGGTCGCCCCGCGGCGCGGACTTGACGGCTCACCGCAGGGCCGGCGCCACGCGGGTCGAGTCCGGCCCGGTCGAGCTGCTCAGGATCGCCAGCGCCTGCGGATCGCCGGGCTCAGGCCGCAGCATCTGCGTCGCGCCGCGCGCCGGCACTCGGCGGGATCGTTGCGCGCCACGAGACGAAGGCCAGCCCGTACCACGCGCCAGTCGTCCGGGGTCAGTGCGACCAGACGCCGATAGACCTGACTGGGCGCCGAGATCATTGCCGCGTCGTCTGCTCGGCGAGCGCCCACTGGAGCAGCACCCGCGGGACTCGGGCGCAGCTCGGCGGCCTGCTCCATGGCGTGCGCGGAGCGGTCCCAGCGGTCGAGCTGAGGCGTAGCGGATGCCGAGGAAGTCCCAGGTCTTGGCGCGCTTCCTCCTCGGAGCAGCGGCGGCGGCTCGCTCGAGATAGGTCTCGATCGCGCGTGAGCCCGCGCGTGGAAGATCGGCGTTGTGCGCCAGCCACAGCACCGAGGTGCGCCATCGGCGGCCGAGGCACGCCGCAGCGCAGCCAGCTCCAGCCGCGCGCCGTGCGGGCCGGCGAGCGCGAGGCAGCCAGCGCGGTCATCAGCGAGAGTCGCGACCGCGGCGGCGCGTGAAGTCGTCCCAGTCGCGGAACATGCCCTGCGGCGGGTGGATGAGCAGCAGCATCGCGAGCCACGGGAGCGCCAGTGCCGCGAGCAGCGTGCCCCGCGCGCGTGAGCTCCCCCAGCGCCCGAGGGCGATCAGCCCGAACGGCAGCGCCAGCGCCAGCGGCGAGAGCAGCCCGATCACGCTCACTACGAGGTCGGCGGGCCGGGCGCCGGCGAACATCGCGGCCCAGGATGCCGCCCCTGGCGCACCACCGCGGGCGGCGTGAAGTGCACCGAGTCCATGCGTGCGCGAACGGTGCGAGGATGCGGCAGCATGATCGCCAGCACCACGATCGGGACGCCGGCCGCGAGCCAGTGGCGGGCTGCGTTGCGGCGCACCGGCGAGCCCTGGGCGCGGAGCGCGAATGCCCAGCACACGAGCAGCGCCGGGATCAGGCCCAGCGTCGAGCGGTGGAGCAGGAATCCGGCGGCGACGCACAGCGAGCGCGCATCAGTCCCGCGGCCCTCGCGGATCACGCGCAGCCCGAACACCGCCGCCGCCACGGTGAGCAGCGGCACCTCGGCGATCGCCTTGCCGTAGCCGGTGAAGAGCCCCAGGTAGCCGCCCCAGAAGACGATCGCCGCGGTCGCGACCGCGAACGAGCCGCGCTGCCCCAGTGCGCGCGCGCGAAGGCGATCGCGAGGCACCGCGAGCAGCGGCCGCTTCGAGCGAGCCGAGCCGGGCGCTGGTGTTCACGTCCATGTGCACGCGCGCCGTCGAACAGCCGCGGGATACCGTAGTGGAGCAGCACGTCGAGCGGCAGCGCCTGGGGAAAGCGCCGAGGGCTTGAGCGCCCGCTCGGCGGTGCCGAAGCGGAGCAGGAAGTCGCCCACGAAGCGCAGCCGGTCGGGGAATATCCACACCAGCGCCGCGGCGAACGCCGCGACGAGACGCCGTAGGCGAAGCGCTGCGAGCGATCAGAACTTCTCCCAGCGCTTCCATCACCCGCGCCAGCCTGCGCCCGACCCGGCAGCAGCGGCAGTGCCGGCGATCCCCACAGCGTCCAGCCCAGCCGCGCGGGACGAAGCGCATGAGATCAAGCCCCCAGCCCCACATCGAGTGCGCGCAAGCGCCCGGCCGCGCGCCGCGGTGAGCGCCATCAGACCCAGCCTGACATGCGCCATCGCCGCGCGCGCCCGGCGCTCACGCGCGAGGCGCGACGTGGGTCTGGAAGCCGTCCCGACTCGACCCGCACCGATTCGGGCGCCTGCCGGCTAGTGGCCACGCGCACTCCTCAGGCTGTCGAGGTGGCGATCAGCGCGCGGCGCTCCGGATCGGTCGGACCGAGCCGCAGCATCCTCGCCCGCCGCAGCGGCGCCTCGTCCAGGTCGCCGATCTGGAACGAGCCGCGCCAGCTCGTACCAGCCGGCGCGCGCGCGTGGGAAGCGGGTCAGCATCTGGCGATAGATCTCCTGTGCGCGCGCGCGGGTCCCCGCGCAGCGCCTCGGTCGCTGCCCACTGTCGCATGACCCGCGGGCTCGGCTGCACCTGCGGCGATCGGCCGAACGCGGCCGCCGCACTCCTCGAAGCGCCCGAGATCGGTGAGCCGCCAGCCGAGATAATCCCACGCCCGGGCACGCTCCGACCCGGTGCGCGGCGGCGGCTCGCTCAGGAACGCATCGACGCGATGCGAGCCCGCGGTTGATACGTCGCTCTGGTGCACCAGCCACGCGAGGCTTGGCGCCGCAGCGCCGAGCAACGCGGCGACCGCGAGCCAGGCGTGACGCGGGCTCCGCTCGAGCGCCGCGCCACCAGCCACACGGTCGCATCGACGAGCGTCATCCCGGCGGCCGCGAAGTCGTCCCAGTCGCGGTAGTAGCCCTGGCCCGGGTGGATGAACGGCATGGTGAGCACGAACGGAAGCGCCAGCGAGCCACGAGCCTCAGCGCCTCCGCTCCGCACACCGAGGAGCGCCCCGAGCAGCCACGCCATCGCAGGTGCGGCGAGCGCCACCGGCGAGCATGACGATCACGTTGCGAGAGATCTACGAGCCGCGTGCCGAGGAAGAGCCCCGGCAGAGATGCCGCCCGCCGCTGGCGCACCTCGTCGGGCGTAAAGTGCATGGGATCGATGCGGGTCGACGATGCGGATGATGCGCGGCAGCATCGCCGCGAGAGGGCCGACCGGGAGCGCCAGCGCCGACGAGCGACGGGGCTTCGCCAGGCTGCCGGATGCGCGCGGCGCCCAGAGCGCCAGCGTCACCAGCGCCAGCGGCAAGGGCCCGAGCGCCGAGCGGTGGAGCACGAAGCCCGGCCGCCAGCACCAGCGCGAACGGGAACGGGCTCCCGCCCTCGCGGCACCAGCGACAGCGCGGTGGTGGCGGCGGCCGCCATCACCAGCGGCAGCTCTGAGAACGCCTTGTTGTAGCCGGTCAGCATGGTGCAGGTAGATAGCCGCCCCAGAACACCAGCCCCCGCCGCCGCCAGCCGCGCGCCGCCGCCGCGGACAGCTTCGAGCGCGCGCGCGAACGCCGACCGCGAGCGCGCCAGCAGACCCGCCTCGATCGCGCCCAGGAGTCGCCCGGTGTCGTTGGCGAGGAAGCCCAGCCGGTGCATGAGAAAGCGGCCCGACGCGTGTCGCAGGAACAGGTCGAGCGGCGGCGCGTACGGATACCAGGTCGAGATCGCGGTCGGTCGGTCCTGAGCGTGTACTGGCGCAGCGGGAAGTCGCCCGACGAACCAGCGCCGGTCGGGGAGCAGCGCGACCAGCGCGCGCGGCGAGCGCCGCGACCGCCAGCATGATCCGGCCCGGGCGCATGCGCGCGATCGCATCGCCGAGCGCGCCGAGCGCCGGCGAGAGGGCGGCGCGAGCGCGCGGAACGAGCGCAGCGCCGGCGACTGCCCACAGGGTCCAGCCGATCGCAGGCGCCATGAAGCGCGCGCGAGGTTGAGCGACCACGCCCACATCGAGCGGCGAACGGAGAGGCTGCAGCGCAGGCTAGGCGCCGCGAGCGCCAGCCACAGACGCCAGGCACGCGGCGCCGCGGCCGTGCCGCCGCGCGCCGTCGGTCGCGGCGCCGACCCTTGCCCGGCCGCGCGCGCGGGCGGGCGTCCGGCTCTTCCGCCTACCGTCGACGTCGGCATCCGCCAGCCAGTAGACGGCGTTAGCATCGGGACGTGGGCGCGCGCGCGACCACACGCGAGGCCACCGCCGAGCCGGCCAGCCGCTCGGATGCAGCCACGGCTTGCGGCCGCCGGTACTCGAGGGATCCGGATCCTCTCCCGGCGCCACGCCGGCGCGGCGGCGCCCCGGCTGATCGCCTGCTCGAGGCCGCCGATCTGTCCACCAGCTTTGCGCTGAGCGCATCCTCACCCATCTACACCCGCCCTGTGCTACCGCGTCGACTGCCGACCAGTCAGCGCGCCCGTCGGCCACCTTGGAGACGAACGCCCGGTAGAAGTCCATGATCGACGAGTCGGCCGAGGCCTGCATGGCGCGATCCCAGTCGCGGGCGGTCGGACAGGCCGCGCATGTAGCGCGCCGCGCTCGAAGTCGTCCTGCGCACGCCGTGCTTCGCGTACCAGCCTGGAACGACGGGCTTGATGGTGACGCACGCCGATCGAGCCGGTGCGGGTGTAGCGGTCGGCGAAGATGCTGGTCGCCGTGGCGCCGCGATGTAGTAGCCGCCGCTGCCCGCGACACTCGCCCATCGAGACGATCAGCGGCTTGCCGGTCTCGCGCTTGAGCCGCTGGACGGCGTGATCGATCAGGTTCGAGGCGAGCCCTGAGCCGCCCGGGCTCTCGACGCGCAGCACCACCGCGCGCACGTCCGGATTGCGTGGAACGCGCGCTCGAGCTGGCGCACCATCGTGGCACGGAGCCCATGTAGGGGCCGAGGAAGCAGATCGTTGCCGCTGCCGGCCGGTCTCGATCGCGCCGGTCGCGTACACCACCGCGATCGGCGTGGGCTGCGTCCACGCGCGCCGCGCCTGCTTGGTGCGGGCGAGGTTCGCAGTGCGCGGCTCCGGGCCGATGCGCGGCGAGCGCCTCCCAGTATCCGCAGCGCGTCCTCGCGGTAGCCGACCGAGTCGACCAGGCCCGAGCTGCGCGAGATCGCGGCTCCACGGCCGGCCGTCGAGCGCGGTGAGCAGCCGTTCGCGCTCGATCCGGCGGTCGGCGGACGACCGCCGACACGAACAGCTCCTGCGCCTGACGTCCAGGTTGCGCTCGATCGCCTCGCGATCCGCGGTCGGGGTCGAGTCGACGCTGTAGTTCCGATACGCCGACTTGTACGCGCCGTACGAGCTGCGGTCGATCCGCACGCCCCAGTCGGCGAGCAGGCTGCTGGTAGTAGCGGCGCTCGGCGCGCAGCCGAGCCCGCGAACAGAGCTTCTGCGCGAACCACGTCGTGCCGCGCGCGGCGGCCAGGTAGAAGTCGCCGCGCCCGCCGCCCGTGCTCGAGGTAGGCGACCACCGGCTTGCCGGCCTGCGCGCAGGCGTGCGATGCGCGGGCGCAGCTCCTCGAGCTGCGCCATGTTGGCGCACGCCGCCCAGCTCGAGCAGCACGCCGCGCGTGCGCGGATCCTCGAGCGCCCGCTCGAGCTGCCGGTGGATCGGCGCCGCCGACCGTGCCCCCGGTCGCCGTCGGTGACAGTGAAGCCCGTCGAGCGCGTCGTCGCCCAGCACGCCCTGCACCGGGCACCACTGCGACCCGGCCCCGGCGCTCGCCGAACGCGTTCCGCCCTCGTGCATCGGCGAGGCGTGAGTCACGCGCAGGCCGGTGTCGTCGATGGGCAGGCGGCGCTCCCGTGGTAGCCCCGCGCCCAGGATCCCGATCCCGAGCTGGAAGCTGCCGTGATCCTGCATCGCGCCGCGCAGCTGCAGGCCCGTGTACCGGCCTCGATCTCGGCGCCCGAACGCGCCGCGCCTGCGACGTCGAGGCGTGCTCGGCCATCAGCAGGTCGGCGGTCAAGGTGACCGTCGAGCCCAGCTTGTCCGCCTGCGTGCGGCTCAGAGCGCGAACGGGCGCAGCCCCAGGCCCATCGTGTACTGGCGCTCGAAGCAGCTGGCCCAGAAGCGCGGCTGGAAGAGGTGGCTGGCGGTGCCGCCGAGCGAGAGCCACGGCTTGGCGGCGCGAGAGCAGGCCCACGTCGTAGTCGCTGGCCCGGCCCGAGCCGCCGTTCTCGTAGAGCCGCGTGTACGAGGTGCCGAGCGCGCGATCTTGTCGGGCCCGCCGCCAAAGCCCAGCAGCCAGCGCGCGCGCCGATTGTCGGGGATCGAGAGCGCGACGCCCGCGCCGGTCGTGCGAGAAGGCGCCGCGGTAGACGTTGCCGCTTGGACTCGAGCGCGCTGTACGGAGAGCAGCAGCTCGGCCGGGTAGCCAGGCCGCCGGCGGCGGGATTGACGGTGAAGCCCCAGGCGCCGTCGGTGGCGGCGACACTCTCGTTGCCGTAGATCGGGAACGGAAAGTCGGGCGTCGCCGCGGCGCCGAGCCGCGGACGCCGCGACGCAGCGCGGACAGGGTGAGGAGCAGGAGCTTGAACGCGCATCGGGTGCACCTCCGTGTGCTGCGCCGGCGGACCGCTACTGCTGAGGCGGTCACCCCGGTGCGGGGACAGTGGGGAGCGAGCGGACAGATCGAGCAGCGCGGCTTGCGCGCCACGCACACCCGGCGTCCGTGCAGGATGAGCCAGTGGGAGAACACCGACCAGCGCTCGCGCGGCACGATCGGCATGAGCGCGAACTCGATCTTGACCGGATCGGTCTCGCGCGTGAGGCCCGAGCCGCTTCGCGAGCCGTGCGACGTGCGTGTCCACCACGATGCCCGGGATGCCGAAGGCGTTCCCGAGCACGACGTTCGCGGTCTTGCGCCCGACGCCGCGGAGCGCCGTCAGCTCTTCCAGCGTGCGCGGCACCTCGCCGCCGTGGCGGGCGACGAGGTCGGCGCAGCAGGCCTGGATCGACTTCGCCTTGTTCCGGTAGAACCCGGTCGGAGCGCACCATCGTCCTCCAGGTCGGCGCGCGTCGGCGCGCGGCGAACGGCGGCGGCGTCCGGGTAGCGGCGCGAACAGCGCCGGCGTCACCATGGTTCACGCGCTCGTCGGTGCACTGCGCGGAGAGGATGGTGGCGATCAGGAGTTGGAGGGCGTTGTCGTGATGGAGGGCGGTGCGTGGCGTCGGGATACGCCTGCTCGAGCAACCCGAGCAGCGCCTGGACGTGCGCCGGGTCGGGTGGGCGGAAGCGGCGGCGGGGTGCCTCCCGAACCACGGTCGGCCGCGGGCGTCGCGCCGCAGAGGGGCGCCCCACCGCGGCCCGAGCGCGTTTCCCGCCCCTCGGGCGCCACGGGCGGCGTGGCGGCTCAGCCGCGTGGCCTTGCCGCGGGTCGCGGCCCGGGTGCCCCGGGGTCGCCCGCGGGCGGCGCTTGCCGGGAATCCGCGGCTCCGCTTCGGGTTTCCGGCGTGCGCGAGGGGACTTGCGGGGGCATGGCCGGTGGAGCCTAATGGACCCCACCGGTGGCGGCAAGAAACCTGTGGCGGCGCGGTCAGTTACGGGCGGCGGAGTGCTCCCTGCAAAACACGGCGCGGGGCCCCGAAGGACCCCGCGCGGTCAAACACGGCGCGGGGCCCCGAAGGACCCCGCGCCTTCCCGCGGCGGTGGCAGGGGCCGCACCCACCATCCGACCTGCGAGAGTTCTTGCCGTCCAGCAACCGATGTCGATTCGCTCGCCCCTGAAGATTAGGGGTGGTGCGGCTCCAGAGATGTCCGTCTGGGGCTGGTGATCCGCCGGAAGCACGCCATACTTCCGACTGGAGCCGCACCGGGGTGCGCATCAACTTCCGTGGTTTGCTCAGTGCAACCGGCGCCAGCGCGACGGCGAAGGATCGGCAGCGTGGAAACAGCACTTACGCGGTGTGGAAAACGTTTTCTTCCGGCCAGGGGCGAATGCGCGCAGCAAGTTCTACAAAAGGGCGGGCTCGGAGGGCGTCGCGCGCCCCTGGCTCAGTGGCCGTGAACGCCCGGGTCCGCAGTGCAGCCGGCCGGCCTGGTACACGGCGAGGCGGGCTGTAGAGGGTCTGAGGCTGATGCCGAGGCCCCGGCCGTGCGCTTCTTGTCGCCCGCAAAGCGCGCCATCGTGGCGAGGATCAGCACGCGCTCGCCGGCCTCGAGCGTCGATCCGATCGGGATCGAGACCACCCCTCGCCGCCGGAGGAGGTCACCGGGGGCCCGCGCCCGCGGAGTCCGGGAAGCAGCTCGCGCGCCGATCGCGTCGTCGGCGAGGATCGCGGCGCGCTCGACGGCGTTCTTCAGCTCGCGCACGTTGCCCGGCCAGCGCGTGCGCGCGCAGCGCTCGAGCGCCGTCCGGCGTCCAGCGCTTGCTGCGTCGCCCTCGCGCGCGTTGAGCAGCCTCGAGGAAGTGCTCGGCCAGCAGCTCGATGTCGTCGCCGCGCGTCGCGCAGCGGCGGCATGGCGATCGGGAACACGTTGAGCCGGTAGTAGAGGTCCTCGCGCAGCTCGCCCGCTCGCGACCGCCCGCGGCCGGGTCGCGGTTGGTGGCCGCGATCACGCGCACGTCGACCGGCGATCGGCTCGATGCCGCCGACGCGCAGCGACGCTGCCGGTCTCGAGCACGCGCAGCAGCTTCACCTGCAGCTCCATGCGGCATCTCGGTGACCTCGTCGAGGAACAGCGTGCCGCCGTGGGCGCGCTCGAAGTAGCCGCTGACGCGCTGGTCCGGCGCCGGTGAAGCTGCCCTGCTCGTGGCCGAACAGCTCGCTCTCGATCAGCGTTGCGGCGACACCGCGCCGCAGTTGACGGCGAGGAACGGCGCCTTGTCGGCGCCGGCTCAGCGTCGTGGATGGTCTGCGCCGCCAGCTCCTTGCCGGTGCCGCTCTCGCCGGTGAGCAGCACGCGTGGCCTCGGTGGGCGCCACGCGCGCGATCAGGTCGTAGACCTTCTGCATCGCCGGCGAGCGGCCGACCAGATCAGCCGAAGCGCCCGAGCCGGCGCGAGCTCCCTCGCGCGAGCGCTGCCGACCTCGGCCTGGTACGCGCGGGTGTGCGCGAGGCACTGGCCGAGCACACTCTTTGAGCGCAGGGATCGAGCGGCTTGGTGAGATAGTCTGAGCGCGCCGTCGCGCCATGGCCTCGACCGCCGACTCGACGGTCGCGTTGCCGGTGATCACCACCGTCTCGCTGCGCGGATCGCGACCTCTTCGTCGTGCAGCAGCTCACGACGCGCCGCTCCCGTCCGGCGGCCGAAGATCCACCAGGATCACGTCCGGCCAGCTCTCGGCCAGGCGCAGCCGCCTTGTCGGCCAGCGTCAGGTCGCCGTGCGCACGTCGAAGCCCTCGCGGTCCACGCCAGCGCCGCGAGACTCTCCCGGAAGACCTTGTCGTCATCCACGACCAGCGCCGCGAAGCGGGTCATAAAGCTTTCCTCGTCGTGCGATGCGGGCGCGGCCAGCCCAGCGCCCGGAGCCGGCGTCAGACACCACGACGGTGGTTCGGCGCGGTGAACGAAAACCCGCTGCGCCTCCGTCGAGCCGTCGAAACTCTCCGCCCCAGACGCGCCCGCCGTTAGCTTGCGGACGATCCGGGCGACGATCGCCAGGCCCAGTCCCGAGCCTTCCACGTCCTCGCGGGTGGCGCCGCGTTGAAACGGCTGGAACAGGATCTCGCCCTTCGCCGGATCGAAGCCACTGCCGTTGTCGGCCGCCCGGTACGTGTTCTCATGCTCACCGGCATCCCCGGTCACGGTGATGCGCCGCTCCGGCAGACGCCGTGTGCTACGTTGCCGCGTTAAGGTATGTAGCTGAACACGCGGCCCGGCGAGGGCCCCGTTTCCGTGGGCGGGCGGCAAATCTTGAAGTACGAACTGGGGATCGAGTCGTGTTGCCCTCGCCGCCCACCACCACCTCGGCATAGGCGGCGCGGGCCACGGCGGTCATGTCCACCTCGGCCGCCCCTCCGTTCTGTTTGTTCTACCCGCGCGAGGCCGCACCGGCTGAGTCGAGCATGCGCCCGGCCGAGCCGGAGTTCGACTGGATGCGCTGCAGCATGCTCGTCTCTCTCCGCCGTCAGCCGGCCGCGCGTGTCCTGCAGCCAGAGCCGCGGCGTGGTTCACCACCGCCCCGATCGGCGAGCGCGAGATCGTGCGAGAGCGAATGGCTGAAGGCTGCGGCTCGGCCATCGCCGCCCTCGAGGTCCTCGGAGATCGTGCGCAGCCTGGCCTCGGCGCGCGCCCGCTCCGCGACCGCCAGAGGCCAGCACCAGCGTGGCGGCAGCGGTCACCGCCAGGAACACCTGGGCACCTGCAGCGATTCGTTGCGTTGCTCGGTGCCGAGCGCCCAGGTGCCCACGACCGTGCCCCACACCGCCATCACCGAAAGCAGCAGCGTGGCGGTGGCGCCGCCGTACGCTGATCGAACCGGAACGCGATCCAGATCAGCACCGGCATGCACACGAACTTGAGCGAATAGCCTCCCGGTGTGGAACGGCGGCAGCAAGCTGAAGGCGGCCAGTCCCACGACGACCAGCACGGCCAGCAGACTCCCCGGCCTCCAGCAACGCCGGTCGATCCCAACGCACCCGGACCCGGACTGCCCCCACCAGGATCAGCACCGGCGCCACCACCAGGCCGCCCCCATGTCGCCCAGCCACCAGGTGAGCCAGATGCGCCCGTATTCGGCCCAGGGCGCGAACCCGGCGGCGGCGAGGGCTCGTGACCCCGAATGTGGCGCTGATCGTGGTGCTGACCAGGCCGGCGAGCAGCGCGAAGCGGAAGGTGTCCATCGTGCGGTGGAACGCCTGGCGCCCGTTCGCGAACCGGTTCACCAGGTAGGCGCCCACCAGCCCCTCGAGCGTGTTTCCACTGGCGATGCCGAGCGACGTCGCCACCGAGCCGGCGGTGACCAGGTTGACCAGGAAAGCCCCGGCAAAGATGGCCGGGCCACACGCCGTAGCCGAACAGCAGCAGGGCCGCGAGCGTGATGCCGGTGGACGGCCATACGGCGGTGGCGCCGGGATGGACCAGTGCCAGCATGAGCCCGAGCTTGCCGGCCAGGATGTAGAGCGCCCCGATCAGAACGAGCCGCGGCAGGCGGGGAAGTCGCGCGGAAACTGCGGCAAGGGTGGGCGTCACGGGGCCTCCGACGCCGGGGCGGATGATCCCGAGCCCGAGATTCGCTTTGCGCGTACCCGTAGGTCTCTATAACAAACGGATCGCGGTCGGGGTGCGGCCCCAGCACGCGGATACTCACAGACGGCGAGCGCTCGTGGCAAGCGCGGTCCGCGCGCACGCGGGCCGGCCCCGCACCGGGCCCTGAAACGCCGCGGGGCACATAACAGCGCGGGGCCCGTGGGGGCCCCGCAGGTTCTTCGTGCCGGTGGAGGTGCTTCAGAGCGACGACGCCTCGCTCACGGTCGTGATCGCCTGGTGCGCCGCCTCCGCGCGCTTCTGCGCGCTCCTGCACCCGCTCCTGCGCGCGCTCCACCCGCTTCACGGCGAGAATCGCACGCACCTGGGCGCGACAGGCTGCACTCTGCCAGGCCGCGAGCCGCGCGTCGGCGGCGGCAGCGCCGGACGCCCCCGCACCACCATGAGGTAACGGTACGAGCAGTTCACGCGAGCGTGCGGAGCGGTGCGCGCCACGCGGATCGAGGTCGCGGCGGCCACACGTTCCGCCGTGCCATCGGTTCCTACGGCGGGGTTCCTACGGCGGGGTTCCTACGGCGGGGATCGCGCTGCAGAACGCACCCGGCGCCACGCTCTCGATCCCGCCCACCGCCGCCTGTGCCGCCGCGTCGGTGAAGCCGCGTTCACCATCGACTGGGTCGCCACCCGCGCCGTGCGGGCCGCGGACTGAACCAGCGGCATTCCCGTAACCCCGGCCAGCGAACGCAACGCGGCGGGGGCCGCCGCCTGAGGCCGACCATCTCGACCGCGAGCAGACCGCCCGCGAACGCGACCAGCGCCAAGTCCTTCGCTTTCATCCCGAACATCGCCGACCTCCTCTCTTTCCTGCGGCGCCGGTGTCCCGACCCGCTTCCGTTCCCTGTTGCATCCGACGCCCCTATGACGGGGCCCGGGGCCCGAACGTTTGACGCTTCCAGGCCGAGGAGCGCCGGACGCGGAATTTGCCAGGGGCTGACAGAACTCCGGACGCCCCCGCGACCATCGGCTCGACCCTGCCGCGTCCGGCGCTCCATCCACTGCGCTGGTCGCCGGGCGTCGGGCCGCAGGCCGGGCCCGTTCGTCGCCTGCATGGCGGCGCCGAGCCAGTTCCCCGTTGCCGTTCGGGGCGCTGGGTCGCTACGCTCGTGCATCCCTTCGGCCGTTGCTGCATCCTTGAGGCGATGGAAGCCATGCTCGATACGCAGCGAGACATCCGGTTGCATCCCCTGGCCCATCCTGCGCGGTTCGCCCCCTTCCACGCGCGCCTGGTGCTCGAGGGGCTTTCGCCGGGGCGCTCATGGTGCTGGCCGGCTGCGGCGCCGGGGGCGGCCGCGGCCCGCAGCGCGGTCGCCGGTCGCGGTGGCCGCTGGTCGTGAGCCGGAGCGTGCCCTACGAGATCGAGGCCACCGGCACGGTGGAGCCGCTCCAGAGCCGCCGAAGTCACCGCACAAGCGGGCGGGCTCATCACCCGCGTGCTGATCCGGCGAGGGCGCCGAGGTGGCCCAGGGCCAGCCGCTGTTCCAGATCGACCCGCGCCCCTACGAGGCGGCGCGCGCCGAGGCGGCGGCGGCGCTCGGCGCGCGCCCGCGCCCAGGCCGAGACCGCGCGTCTCGATGCCGAGCACGCGCGAGGCGCTCGCGGCGCAACAGCTGGTCTCGCCCGACGAGCCCGCACCAAGCGCGCCATCTCGGTGGCGATGGCGGCGACGGTGAGCGCCGATTCGGCGGCGCTGATGAGCGCCGACCTCGATCTCGAGCACGCCACGGTGCGGGCGCCCGATCGGCGGCCAGCACCGGGAGCCTCGCGGTGCGCGACGGGCGACCTGGTGCGCGCCAACGACATCACGCACGCCGCTGGTCAGCATCAACCAGATCGCGGCCGATCCGCGTGCGCGTTCACCGTGAGCCAGGCCGACCTGCCCGAGGTCCGCCGCGCGCGCGAGCGGCCCGGCGCGCGCGTGGACGATCGCCGCCGGCGAGCGGGACTCGGCGTGGATCACCGGGACGCTCGGCGTTCGTGGACAACGCCGGTGGACGAGGCGAGCGGCACGCTGCTGCTCAAGGCCGAGACGCCGAACCGCGACGGGGCGCTGTGGCCGGGCCAGTTCGTGCGCGTGCGGCTCCGGCTGTACGACCAGGCGCGGCGCCACCGTGGTGCCGGCGGTGGCGGTCACCAGCTCGCAGCGAGGGCCCGTACTGCTACGTCGTCGAAGCCCGACACCACGGTCGAGATGCGCCCGGTCACCGTGCAGCGCACCTGGCGGGATCTGGCGGTGATCGCGAGCGGCGTCTCGGGCGGCGAGACCGTGGTCACCGACGGCCAGCTCCGGCTTGTCGCCCGGGCGCGCGCGGTGGTCCGCAATCCGGCCGGACGCAGATGCCGCGGCGGCGGCGGCGGACGGCGGCGGAGCGGCGACGGCCCGCAGCGCGACGCAGCGCGATCCGAGGGGCGGCGGCAAATGAGCATCTCCGCACCGTTCATCCACCGTCCGGTCGCCACCACGCTGGTCATGCTGGGCATCCTGCTGTTCGGCGTGCTCGGCTACCGGCGACCTGCCGGTGAGCGACCTGCCCAACGTGGACTACCCGGTCATCAACGTGCGCGCGAGCCTGCCCGGCGCGCAGCCCGAGACCATGGCCTCGGCGGTCGCGACTCCGCTCGAGAAGCAGTTCTCGACCATCGCCGGGCTCGACGCGATGACCTCGAGCTAGCAGCCTCGGCTCCACCAACATCACGCTCCAGTTCACGCTCTCGCGCGACATCGACAACGCCGCGCAGGACGTGCAGGCGGCGATCGCCCAGGTGCTGCGCCAGCTGCCGCAGGGGATCCGTGCCGCCCTCCTATCAGAAGTCGAACCCGGCCGACTCGCCGATCCTTCACCTCGCGCTCACCTCGACCAGCTGCCGCTCTCGGCGATCGACGAGTACGCGCAGACCTTCCTCGGCCCAGCGCATCTCGACCGTGGCCGGCGTGGCGCAGGTGAACGTGTTCGGCTCGCAGAAGTATCGCGGTGCGCGTCCGGCTCGACCCGCAGGCGCTCGGCCGCGCGCGGCGTGGGCATCGACCAGGTGGCCGCGCGCGATCGACGCGCGGCAACGTGAACCTGCCGACCGGCGTGCTGTGGGGCCCCGACCAGGCGCTCACCATCCGCGCCGACGGCCAGCTCGAGAACGCCGAAGGAGTTCCGCATCGCTGGTGGTGGCGACCCGCAACGGCGCGCCGGTGCGGCTCGGCGATCGTCGGCGACGTCGTCGACGACGTCGAGAACACCCGGGCAACGCGACCTGGTTCAACGGCAGGCGCGGCATCGTGCTCGCGATCCAGCGCCAGCCCGGCACCAACACGGTGGCGGTGGCGGACGCCGTGCACGCGCTGGTCGAGCCGCCTGCGCCCGCAGCTCCCGGCGCTCGGTGCACCTCGAGACGCTCAACGACCGCTCGGTCTCGATCCGCCACTCGGTGACCGACGTGCAGATCACGCTGCTGCGTCGCGCTGGTGCTGGTGGTGCATCGTCATCTTCCTGTTCCTGCGCAACCTGTCGGCGACGCTGATCCCGAGCCTGGCGCTGCCGTTCTCGATCGTCGGCACGTTCGCGGTGATGAAGCCGCTGGGCTTCAGCCTCGACAACCTCTCGCTGATGGCGCTGACGCTGGCGGTCGGGTTCGTGGTGGACGACGCGATCGTGATGCTCGAGAACATCGTGCGCCACCTGGAGATGGGCAAGCGCCCGATGCAGGCGGCGCTCGACGGCGCGCGCGAGATCGGCTTCACCATCCTCTCGATGACGATCTCGCTGGTCGCGGTGTTCATCCCGGTGCTGTTCATGGGCGGACTGCTCGGCCGGCTGTTCCACGAGTTCGCGGTGGTGATCGGCGTCGCGATCCTGGTCTCGGGCTTCGTCTCGCTGACGCTGACGCCCGATGATGTGCAGCCGGTTCCTCAAGGCGCCGACCGCGACAAGCGCCACGGCACACTTCTACGAGCGGCCTCGAGCGGCGTGTTCCAGCGCTCGCTCGCACTTCTACGAGAACACGCTCGCGTGGGTGATGAACCGCCGCCGCGATCGCCGTCGCTGTTCTCGCTCGCGATCCTGATCGGCACCGTCGGCGCTGTACATGGCTGGTGCCCAAGGGCTTCATCCCGAGCGAGGACATCGACCAGATCACCGGCACCACCGAGACTGCCGGAGGGCACCTCGTTCGATTCCATGGTCCGCCACCAGCAGGCGGTCGCCGCCATCGTGCAGAAGGATCCCGAACGTCGCCGGCTTCATGTCGTCGGTGGGCGGCGGCGGCGGCGGCACCTGATCAATCAGGGGCGCATCGTCTGCGCCTCAAGCCGCGCCGCCAGCGGAGCCTGAGCGCCGACCAGCTCATCCGCCAGCTCACGCCCAGGCTCAACGCGGTGCCCGGCATCCGCGTGTTCCTCCAGAACCCGCCGCCGGTGCGGATCGGCAGCCGCGCCGCCAAGAGCCAGTACCAGTACACGCTGCAGAGCACCGACATCGCCTCGCTCTACGACAACGCCAGCGCAAGCTCGAGGCACAAGCTCAAGACCGTGCCGGTGCTCGACAACGTGACCAGCGACCTGCAGATCAAGAATCCCGAGGTGCGGGTCGACATCGACCGCGACCGCGCCGCCGCGCTGGGCGTGACCGCCGAGGCAGATCCAGGAGGCGCTCTACTACGCCTACGGCTCGCGCCAGGTGTCCACCATCTTCACCCCCAACAACCAGTACGCGGTCATCATGGAGCTGGCGCCGCGCTTCCAGACCGACCTCACTGCGCTGCGGCTGCATGAGCGTGCGCGCGAGCACCGGGCCGCTGGTGCCGATCGGCTCGATCGCCCGGCTCTCGCTCGGGCTCGGCGCGCTGAGCGGTCAACCATGCCGGGCAGGTGCCGGCGGTGACGATCTCGTTCGACATGAAGCCCGGCGTCGGCCTGAGCGATGGGGTCGCTGCGATCCAGGTCGGCGGCGCGCCAGACGCTGACCTCCGACATCACCACCAACTTCGCCGGCACGGCGCAGGCGTTCCAGGCCAGCCAGCAGGGGCTCGCGGTGCTGCTCCTGATCGCGGTGCTGGTCATCTATCTGGTGCTGGGCGTGCTCTACGAGAGCTTCATCCACCCGATCACGATTCTCTCCGGCCTCCCGTTCGCGGGCTTCGGCGCGCTGCTCACGCTGTTCCTGTTCCGCACCGAGCTTACCGTCTACGCGTTCGTGGGCGTGATCCTGCTGGTCGGCCTGGTCAAGAAGAATGCGATCATGATGATCGACTTCGCCCTCGACGCCGAGCGCAACGGATGGCAAAGACGCCGCGCGAGGCGATCCTCGCGGCGTGCAGCATCCGCTTCCGCCCGATCATGATGACCACCATGGCGGCGCTGGTCGGCACGCTGCCGATCGCGCTCGGCTGGGGTGCCGGCGCCGAGTCGCGCCGCCCGCTCGGGCTCGCGGTGGTGGGCGGTCTCGCGTTCTCGCAGATCGTCACGCTCTACGTGACGCCGGTGTTCTACACCTACCTCGACGAGTTCCAGCGCCGGTTCCAGAGCCGGAAGCCCACCGCCCCGCGCCACGCGGGACGCGAGGGCGTGGAGATCGCGATACCCGCCGAGGTCCCGAGCCGCGGATAGCGCCGCGCGCCCGGAGGGGCCCGGCGCGCTACTTCTTCGCCCAGTTGGCGATGATCATCACCGGGAACATGCCACCCTCCTTGATGATGTTCACCACTCCCACCTGACGCCGTCGGTCTTGCGCGCGAAGTTCACGACCGCCAGCTGCAGGCCCCCGGCGTTCTCGGTGTAGTTGACCGTGCCCAGCTGGAGACCATGGGCGGTGCCTTTATTGATGTTGATTGCCGCGATCTGGAGGCCCTTGAACTCGGCTTCGGTGTAGTTGGCGAATCCCCACTGCAGCCCATTCGACAGGCCGGTGGTCGTGTGGTTCACGAGGCCGATGTCGACGACCTTGACGGCAGTGTTCTTGCCGTAGATCAGGTTGAAGCGGAACGCCGTGACCGAATCCTCCGGCCTTGGCGATCGCGATCGGCGGGAAGATCGAGAGGTTGATCGACTTTTCCGCGGCGAAGGCGGGAAGCGTCAGCAGCATCGTGATCACCCATGCAACCCGCGCACCCGCACCCAACGACCTCATGGCTGCCTCCCGATTGGTCATTCAACCCCGGCAAAACGGCCGCGCATCGTGATTCCTGTGGGAGCGAACGCCAGCAACAAGGCGGCCCCCCAACAAGCCGGTCGCTGGCCGCGCTTGAGCCGCTGGGACGGCGTCGCGATTACCGGATCACGCCTCACGCGGCGGACCACCGAGCGCCCGGCCTGACTCAGGCGCAGGAGATAGACGCCGGGAGGCAGACGCCCCGCGCTCGCGAGATCGATCGTTTCGCTCCCGCGGTGGGTCACCGTCTGCTCGATCACCCGGCGACCCGAGACATCGAGCAACTCGAGCCGCGCCGGCCCTTCTCCCGAGTGAAAACGTCACCGAGAGCTCGCGATCCACCGGGTTGGGGCGCACTTCGCGGATCGCGAGCCCGGCCGGCGCGGGCGTCACGCCCTCCACCGCCGTCGTGTTCAGCGGGATCGTGGCCGTGTAGACGTCCGGGTCACCGTTCCGCCCGTCGCCCCAGGCGGGTGGAGCGACGTCGTGCTCCCGAACAGCGCGATGTAGTCACCCTGGTTGGGGATGATGTTGGAGGAAACGAACGTCCAGGCGCTCTGCGCGTCGCTCACCGGGCCGAGCGAGGTCCAGCTGACGCCGCCATCGTCGGAGCGGGCGCCGTAGATGCTCGAGACCGCACCGCAGGACGCCACCGGGGCATCGCGCCAGTCGAACCACACCACGTAGGGGCGGCCCGTCCCCCACCGCAACCTCGGGGAACCAGTTGTCGAAGTGCGGCGCATCGTCGTTGACCAGGACGGCGTGCTCCAGGTGGTGCTGTCGTCCGACGAGCACACGAACACGTCGCGATGGTCGCGGGAGCGCTCGGGCCCGGGCGTGTTGAAGCCGGTGTCGATGCTGTAGGCGCCGGTCCCGCTGCCGGAGGCGACGCGCAGGGTGTAGGTGCCGGTGCCAGGCAGGGTGAAGACGACGACCGCCTCGCCGCCCGCTCCCGAGCGTGAGAACGCGAGCCGGCTCACCGCATCACCGCAGAAGAGGCGGAACGTCGCGTCGAGCGGTGCGGTCGCGTGGAGCTGGCAGATGATCGTCTGGCCTTCGCTCCCGGCGAAGCTCCAGTAGTCGTTGTCCGCGCCCGAAGAGACGCTGCCGGTCAGCGTCTGCCCGATCGTGAAGGCGTCCGCCGCGCCCGGAAAGTCGTTGGGTTCGCTCTCCGTCACATTCCCGTTCTGGCCGAGGAGATCGTTGTAGAAGTTGATCGACTCGTTCCAGGCGAGGTAGGCGCGCCCGCGATGGGGTCCGGGGGTGCGGTCCACCGCGAGCCCGGGAAACGCGAACCCCTCGCCGCGATTGAACCCCGGCGCCCCGGTGCCGAAGTTGGTGAAGTACGACACCGCGGTCGACTGCGGTCCCCAGGTGGCTCCGAAGGCTGGTCGAACGCCGGACGCGCATGAAGTCGGCGTCGACCGGCCCGATCGCGAACCATGCCGCCCACAGGTCGCCAGTCGGGACCGACCGCGACCCGGGGGCCTGTGCGCGCGACCCTCGTCGCCAGCGGCTCGAAAGCGTGATCGGCGCCTCGAACGGAAGGGCATCCGACCTTGCGCTGGACGTCGATGCGGTTGGTGGTGATCGAGCCGCCGGTGACGGCGAAGCGGGCGTAGGCGAGGTACATCGTTGCCGCTGGTCGAATCCGCCGCGATCCACTCCTTGTCGTAGATCACGCTCGGGCTGGCGCCTGAGATCGCGAGCTCGGGTGCCCCAGAGCGAACGATCCGCCGCTGAACGTGCCCTTCACCACGCCGATGCCGTTGCTCCCGGAGGCCGGCTGGCAGAGCCCGGCGAGATAGAACTCGCCGCTCTTCTCGTTGACCGCGAGCGCCGGATCCCCGGCCCAGGTGCCGATGCTGGCGGTAGGCGGGATCCCGCCATCCGTCCAGGTGAGCCCGCCGTCCAGGACCAGGCGTAGCCCTGGATGCTCGAGCCGGTGAAGAATCCCTCGCCGTCGTTGAACGTGGCGACGACGTGGTTGCCGAACGCGGCGATCGCCACCGGCCTCGGCCCGAGGAGGGCGCGGCGTCGGCCGCGCGGTTGTTGACCGCGACATTGGGATAGGCCGAGGTCAGCCCGGTGCGGGCGAGTTCCGGCCGCCGAAGCATCTGAGCCGGGCGCCCGCGCGCCCCTGGTCGTCGCCGGCCTCGGCGGTATCCGGCGGGCGGCGCGGGCGGATTCCGGCCGTCTTCGTGCGTGTCGAATCCGGGCGCGGTAGCGCTCGAGCCGGGCCTGCATTTCTCAAACAGGAGTCGTTGCTCGGCCGCCTTGAGCGCCCGGGCGCGCGCCACCGTGACCGGCGGCAGGGTGGCATCCGCAGCGACCCGTTCTGCGGGACCTGGAAGGACCGCGAGGGTCACCAGCGCAACCACTCTCCACCGGCAGGACGCCATGCGTGTGTCTCGCTGGGATGCGTGGCCGAGGTACAAGCGTACGCCCGGGCGGCGCAGGCCGCCATGGACGATCACGCCCGTGCTAGCCTCGCCCCATGCGGGCGATCCGGTGCACGAGACCGGCGGGCCGGAAGTGCTGCGCCCGAGGAGCTGCCCGAGCCCTCCCCAGGCCCGGGCCAGGCGCTGGTCCGGATCGAGGCGATAGGCGTCAACTTCATCGAGATCTACCAGCGGCGCGGGCTCTACAAAGGTGCCGCTGCCCGCGACTCCGGGGACCGAAGCGGCCGGCGTGGTGGTGGCGGTGGCGGCGGACGTTGCCGATCTCCGTCCCGGCGACCGCGTCGCGTCCGTGAGCTTCGGGATCGTACTTCGGCGTTTGCACTCGCCGCGGCCGAGCGCCTGGTGAAGCTCCCGGACGGTGTCACCGCCCATCAGGGCGGCGGCGGCGGCGCTGCTCCAAGCCATGACCGCGCACTACCTCGTCCACTCGACCCACGCCCTGAAGCCGGGCGACACCTGCCTGGTGCACGCCGCGGCCGGCGGCGTGGGCCTGCTGCTCACGCAGCTGGCGAAGCGCCTGGGCGCGCGGGTGATCGGCACCGTCTCGACGCGCGAGAAGGCGGCGGCTGGCGCGGGAGGCCGGGGCGGACGAGGTGGTGCTCTACACGGAGCAGGACTTCGACGTCGAGGTGAAACGCACTGACCGGCGGGCGTGGCGTCCAGGTGGTGTACGACTCGGTGGGCCTCACCACGTTCGAGAAGAGCCTGCGCTCGCTGGCCCCGCGCGTGCACGATGGCGCTGTTCGGCCAGGTCGAGCGGACCGGTTCCGCTGTTCGATCCACAGCGGCTGAACCAGCTCGGCTCGCTGTTCCTCACCCGCCCGAAGCTCAACGACTACGTCCTCACCCGGGCGAGCTCCTGTCCCGCGCAAACGAAGTGCTGGGCCGGGTGGCGGACGGAACTCCTGCAGGGTGCGGATCGATCGCGAAGTTCCGAGCTCGCGCGGGCCGCCGAAGCCCACCAGGCGCTCGAGGCGCGCGCCACCACCGGCAAGGTGCTGCTGGTCCCCTGAATCCTGTGGCCGGGGAACCTGGACGGGTTAGGATTCGACTCCTCGGTCTGGCCGTCGCCCGCCGGGAACCGACCGCAACCTGCCCGTTCCCGTCGAGGTTTCCGACATGCGACTCGTTTCCATCGCCGCGCTGCTCGCCGCCCTGCCGCTGCTCGCCGCCACCCCGGCCCGCGCCCAGACCCCGCCGGCCCACGACAAGGTGGTGGTGGTGATCATGGAGAACAAGAGCTACGACCAGGCGCGCGTTCACGCCCTATACCGCCGGCCTGATGGCCCGGCGGGGCCACGCTCACCAACTCGCGCGCGGTGGCGCACCCCTCGCAGCCCAACTACTTCGCGCTGTTCGCCGGGAACACGCTCGGGGTCTCGAGCGACGCGTGCCTGGTGCCCGGCACGCCCTTTCCGTACGAGAATCTCGGCCAGGCGTGCGAGGCAAATGGAAAGACATGGACCGCGTACAGCGAGAACCTCGCCGAGCGCGGGCTCCGACGGTGTGCTCGGCGGACGGCAACAGCAGCACCGGGCTCTCTACACCCGCAAGCACGATCCGTGGACCTATTTCAGCAATATCAATCACCTCAACGAACGCCCCTATTCCGAGCTGGCCGGCGTGCTGGCGGCGCACGCGCTGCCGAACCTTCACCTTCGTCGTCCCCAACAACTGCCACAATAGCCACAACGATTCGACCCCCGGCTGCACGATCGCCGATGGCGATACCTGGCTGTCGAACAACCTGCCCCGATCCTCTGCCGACCATTGGGCCTTAACGGCATGCTGATCCTCACCTGGGACGAGGACGACAGCTCGGCCAGCAACCACATCTCTGACCGTGGTCACCGGCCCCAAGGTGGTCCCGGAGCTCGACCTACGACCCGGTCGCCCAGCACTACGCGACGGTGCGCATGATCTGCGACGTGCTGGGACTGCCCGCCCTCGGCTACGCACAGTTCGAAGAGCCGATCACCGGCATCTGGACCGCCGCAACGCCTCCGCCCATGGCACGAGCTGGGCACGCTCAAGACCATCTATCGATAGCGGCGGGACCGACCCGGGACGTGCCCGCCCGGGGCCCGGATCGGGCCAGTATCAATGGATGGCAGAGCGTTCGCGGTCGAATAGAAATCGGATGCTGAATCGTAGTCCGGCGGGAGTAGGATCAACCCCGCCGCCTCGGGCGATCCCCGCCGCAGACGGCGCGGGCCGATCGCCGCTCGACCCCATGGCTTCGCGGCCCGCCTCGAACAGGAGGCCGTGCGCATGAATCCTGCCCCACCGGCGCCCGGTCACGGGCCACCCGCGGAAGTGCTCATCTACGTATTGCCGAAGGTCGGGAGAACACGGCCGGCACTCGCTGATGGTCTACCCGCGACGGCTCGGCGACACCAGGGTCTATTACACCGCGCCGGGTTGAGAAACCCCGAGCATGGCGCGCGAAGTCCTGTGGGTCCCGAGCTGGGCTCGGCGCCGGCCAGGTGCTGACCATCTCGGAAAAGGCGAACAGCCGCAGCAAGGGGAACTTTGGCGCCATCCCGCCGATCTCACTCGCACACGCCGATGCAGTTGAGCGGGCCGGTGGTGAGGGGACCGACATGCCCCGGCCATCTGGAGCTATGAGATCCGCCTCACCGACGCAACCGGGGAGCTGGCTTCGCTCGATCCCGACGTCATCATCGTCAGCGACCCCTAGGCTCCGTTCCGCCGGGGGGCAGGTTCCCACGAGGGCTGAGCTGGCGCCGTGCGCCGGCCTGCTCTTCTTTGTGCCGCCGAGCGCGAGAAACGCAGGGTCGTCCGCCATCCAGCCGAACTCATCCTGCTGCCGGACAAAGGGCCAGGCGGCTCCCAGCGCCAGCGCCCGGCGAATGCCAGCGATCGCCTCCGACCGCGGCGACAGACCGCGTTGACCTTGGCGATCCGCAACGCCTGCCTCGGCGTCGCTCGCGGACACCTGGCTCGCGACCTCGGTCAGCGCCGTCCGGCTCGCGTCGCACTGCCCGAGCTTCGCGAAGCAGCACCGCGCGATCCAGCTGGAGGTTCACGTTCTTCGATCCACGTGCAGCTGGTCGTTGATCAGGTCCACCCCCGTGCGTATTCCGCCCGCGCCGAGTCCGCCTTGCCCTCCCGCGCGTGCAGGTAGATCCGCCAGGCAGCCCAGCCACGAGCTGTTCCAAGCGGTTCGAGCCGGACCGCCTGCTCGGAAGTAACGCCGCGCCTCGTCGAAACGTCCCCGGAAGCAATAGGCGGCACCCATGTTCGAAGCCACAGCGCCGGTGCTGGGCGGGGACGGCAGGCGCTGGTAGGCGGCCATCGCGGCCGCGTAGTCGCCCCCGTTTCGTCTCGGGACCGGCGCCGAGCTGCTCATAGCCGTGGTTCTTCTCGGGGATCAGCCTGAATGACCTGCCGGAACGCCGCCGCCAGCCTCGTCGTATCGCGCCAATCGGAAGTACAAGGCTCCGAGCTGACCTCCGGTTCCGCCAATAGCTGGCCGCTGAAGCCCCACGGCCCGAGCCGAGTCGCGACGGCATTCTCGCGCTGTCGCCGGCGTCCCGGTAGCTTGCCGCGAGATGAATCAGCGCCTCGGTCCAGCTCGGATCTCACGCGCAGCACGTCTCCGAGCTCGCGGGGATGGACTCGGCGTAGCGGCTGTTGGTGCGGTAGATCCGTGGCGCGCCAGGCGCGCCTCGAGCAGCTCCGGGTTGAGGCGGATCGCGCGGGTTCGCAGCCTCTTCCGCGCGTCGGGACGGACTCTGGGTCTTGTCGCGAAGATTCCAGATCTTCCACAACGCCCGGCTCTCCCCGGCCCACGCCAGCGCGCGAAATCCGGATCGATGTCGACGGCGCGCGCATACCGCTCGAGCGCTTTGTCGGCGCCCTCTGCGGATCGCCCGGATCCTCGAGGAAGGCTCCGGCGCGCAGGCAGAGATCGTAGGCCGAGGGCGAAAGCGTGCGGTCACGGCTGGAGTGGAGTCCGGTCCGGCCGGTGACGCCAGCCGCCGATCCGGCCGATGATCTGATGGCACGATCTCCTGCTCGATGTTGGCCGCGTCGTTCAGCGCGTACGGAAGCGGTTGGTCCAGCGGGACGAAACCGTCGTGTCCTGGTGAGCTGCACGTCCACGAACGTGATTCCGCTCTCGCGGATCACGGCGCCTTCGACCACGGAACCCACTCCCCAGCTGGCGTGAAACCGCCCCCGCGCTGCGGTGGTCGGAGTCGAGGCCGCGCGTTACCGAAAAGCCTTCGCCACGTTGAAGCGCGGCGCGCACCAGCTCGCCGGTGAGGCTGGCGGCCATGCCGTCCCCAGGTAGTCGAGGTCGCCGGTGCGGCCCCCGAACGGCATCACCGCAATGCTCGGCGCCCGAGGTGGAAACATCGAACCGCCGCACCAGCCACCCGACCAGCGCCACCAGCGCCACCGCGCCGGCTCGCGGCCGCGATCCGCGCCGGCAGCGGCCATGGGGGTCCGGCAGCGGCCCGGGCTTGCGCAGCGACGTCCCGTCCCGCAGGCGCTCGAGGTCGGTGCGCACCAAAGCCGACTGGTGGGGCGGCGGTCGGCGTCCTTCTCCAGCAGCTTGCCCACCACGCGTTGCAGCCTGGGGAACCCGGCTGGCGTAGCGGGCAAGCGGCGCTGGTTCGTCGGTCGCGGCCGAGTTGGTCACCAGGTAGTCGGAATCGCCGGTGAACGGGAGCCGCCCGGTGACCAGCTGGTGAGAGAATCACTCCCAGCGAGAACAAGATCGCTTCGGGCATCGGTCGTGCGCCCCGCGCGCCTGCTCGGGAGCCATGCAGTGCACCGAGCCCAGCACCCGCCCGGGGCGCGAGGTGCTGAGGCTCGGCGACATCGAACGGCCCGCCGGTGCGCTGGAGGTTCTCCATGCGTGCCAGACCGAAGTCCACGATCTTGATGCGGTCGTCGGTCATCCAGCGGATGTTGGCCGACCCTTGAGATCCCGGTGTGGATGATGCCGGCGGTGTGGGCGGATTCCAGGCCGGCGCAGATCTGGATGCCGATCTCGACTTCACGCGGGAGATCGCGAGCGGCGGGCCATTGACCAGCTCGAGCAGATCGCCCCCGGGGACGTATTACTCCATCACCAGGTAGAGCACCCGCTCCGGTGGGGCTCCGGGCCTCCCGGATCGAGCAGGTCGTGCGCGGATGGGAGCCGCGCCTCGCCCGCGTCGAAGCAGGTGGCGATCGAGGTGTGGCTGAGCGAGGCCTCGGCGCTTTGCGCTTCCCAGCGCAGGAAAGCGCGTGCGGTATTCGGGATCCCGGGCCAGCTCGTCGCGCAGGATCTTGATGGCCCACGACGCGGTCCAGGCGGGGAGTCGCGGCTCTTTGGCAGACCACGCCCATCCACGCCCCCTGCCGATCTTTTCCAACAGCTCGTAGCCAGCGACGCGGCCAATCATCGTCTCGCTGTGCCGTGGGGGCGACGGCCTCTCCTTCTAACGCAATAGCATACCGTTGCGGCGCCAGGTGAGTCCAACGATTGCAAAATCATCTCCGGCTGTCACCAGGCCTCCGGCGGGCTTGCGTTCCAACGACTTTGCGGAACGAGGGAGGGCCGGGCGCGGGGGGCTATTTCGGCGCTAGAATGCGCCGCGTACGGAATGGCCGTACACCTAATGACCTTCCTATCCGCTGGAGGAGTTGATGAAGGGGAAGAATCGCGCTGTTGGGTGTGTTCTGTTCTGGGGCGCTGCCGGTCGTGGCGTCGAGCGCCGAGTGCGAAGGCCGGCGCCGCGGCGAAGCGCCAAGTCCTCACTTCGAGGCGTCGCAGCAGGTGACCAGAACAGGCCACCGTGGTGTCGGTCAGCAAGAGCAAGCGCACGGTGAAGCTGCGCACCGAGGACAGGGACACGAGTCAGTGTCGAGCGCAGGCCGGAGGTCAAGAACTTCGCGCAGATCAAGGCCAAGGACATGGTCAACGCCACCTACACCGAGAAGCTCGTGGTCACGGTCGAGGGACCCGGTGAGGCGGGCGAGAAGGAAGAGGCGGCCATGACCTCTCCGCCAAGGCGGGCGAGAAGCCCAGGCGCCGCGGCCAGCGCCGATGATGCGCGTACAAGGCGGGCATCACGGCGATCGACAGGGAGAAGGGCACCGTGGCCCTCAGGGCCTCGGATGGCCGTGAGGCAACGATCAAGCCGCGCAACCCGCCAACCTCGAGAAGGTGAAGGTCGGCGACCTGGGTGGTCTCTCACCTACGCAGGCGCTGGCGGTTTCGGTCACCAAGCTGGAACTCCGTCCGCGAGCAGTGGCGGCGGCGAGCCGGTGGCGCAGCGACGCCGAAACGACGACGGGCGGCCCCACGGGGCCGCCCGTTCGCCTGCGTACGACGTGCGCGGCTCAGAATCCCCAGCTCAATCCGCCACGGACGCCGAAGCCGTCGGTGCTGATGGTCTCGCGCACCACCGCGCCGTAGTACGGGTCGTAGACATCGCGGCCGACGTTGCCCTGGTTCATGAACACCTCGCTGATCAGCCGAGTGCGTCCCACCATCGTGATCCCGGCGCCGCCCCACGCCTGCCAGCCCCAGCCGTTGTGGTAGGTGGCGTCGAAGCGCTGCCCGGTCGTGTAGTCGTCGGCCTGCAGGAACAGGACCTGCCAGCTTCCGGCGATCCCCACGTAGGGAACGATCCGCCGCGCCGGGCCGGAGAGCTGGGCGTAAGCCAGCACCGGGAGCAGGTTGGACGTGAAGTGCGCCGCCTCGATCTGCGTCACGATGGTCTCGCCGCCCGGGCCCAGCGACGAATGCGCGAGCGAGGTGGTGTTGCCCGACTTGGTGCGCCAGTCGAGACCGACGCCGAGCTGGAACATCTGGTCGACCTCGTGTCCGGCGCGGAATCCCATGTCGAATCCCACCTCCGACGGGCCGTCGGGTCCAGGAACCGGCGTGGAGCTGGCTCGACGCCGCGCCAGTGCGAAGCGGCACTCGGCGCATGGTAGCGGAGCGCGGCGCGGCTGAAAGCTCACCGCTTCGAGCGTGGTGGGATGCGCGTAGGGAATCGGCGGGTGATCCGCGGGCAGGTCGGACGCAGCATCCGGCGAGGAGCGCTCGGGGGAGACCTGCGCACGAACTCGGACGCGATCTCGGACGCACTCCCGTCGCTCGCCGGCCCGGCCGCGTTCGGGCCAAGGACATAGGGGATCGGGCGGGCAAAAGCGGACGCCGGTTCATCCATGGCCGGGGAGCGCGGGCATGGCCGCGCGTGCGGCGGCACCTGGGGCAGAGTCAGGAGCAGCGCCGTGCAGAGGGCGCAGGACGAACGGCGAAACATGACGTGCCTCCTTCGAACCCATCGGGGCGTCGCGTGGACCGCCAAACCCCACCGGCGCGGTGGATCCGGGGCCGGACGAGGGAGCGTTCTTGCACGCGCCGTGCCGGACAGATTCTGCACACAGCGGGGCCTTCGGCGCGTAAACAACGCGGCAGTGGGCCGCGGTGTCGCGGCGCCGCGGCCAGGGGTGTGGCGGACTGTTGCGGGGCCGCCGCACCGATGCTAGCGTCCCGCGCCTCTCGGGAGACCCATGCTGCCGACCGCTAAGCTCCAGCTGCCGCGCCGCCGGACAACCTCGCTATCGATTGTGGCGCTCCCTTTACGCCCCTGAGCACCGCCCTGATCACCGCCCTGCTCGCCGCCCAGCTCGTATGCCGCCCCGCCTCGCCGAGCCTCCCCGCCTCGCTCGGGCCCACGCTGGCGGTCGAGGACACGATGCACACCGAGGTGCCGGAGGTGCTGATCACGGCGCCGCGGGTGACCCTGGACGAGATCCTGGACCGGGTCGCCTCGCGGCGAGGCGCACCGCGACTCGGCGCTCCATGACGTTTCGTTCACCGGCACGTCCCTGCGTGGTGCGCAATCCCGGCAGCCAGAAGCCCGAGCTGTTCATGGAGCAGGTGGTGCGCGTCTACCGCAAGAGCCCGGCAGAAGTGCGCGCCGTGGACGCTGCGCTACTGGGAAGCCAAGCCGAAGAAGAACGGGAAGGAAGGCGAGAACATCGAGTTCTCCTCCAGCACCGAGGAGGAGGTGGTGAACTTCGCCTTCAAGCCCGAAGCGCGGCGCGAATACAAGTACCACATCGAAGGGCGCGACCTGCTCGGCGACCACCTCATCTATCGCATCGCCTTCGAGCCGCGCTCGCGGGCTGGGCGCCGAGAGCCGGGCGGACTGGTGTGGGTGGACACGCGCGACTTCGTGATCGTGCGCGAGGAGCTGGACTTCGGTTCGTCGCCGGCGCCGCTGGTGCTCAAGGGCATCGACCGCGCGGTGATCGAGCGCCAGCAGGGTGGACGGCCACTGGGTGCTGCGGCGCCTGCTCATGCGCGCCAGCTTCACGCGTGCCGATCCCGCGCTTCGGGAAGGCGTTCGACATCGCGATCCGAGTACGACGACTACAAGATCAACCAGGGGATCGACGACGCGATGTTCGCCAAGGCGGCCAAGCCATGAGCCGGCGGGCGCGGATGCTGGCGCTGGCGCTCGCGGCGCGGGTCGAGGCGGGCGGGGCGGCCCAGGCGCAGTACAGGGCCTGCAGGCGGATGCCCCGGCCGCTGCGCAATCCGACAGCTCGCTCCATCGCTTCCCGGGCTCGCTCGCCGATTCCACCGATCGCTACTTCGGCTTGACTCGCAGCACCGGTCGACACCGCGGGCCTGGACAGCACGCTGGAAGCCCGTCTCGAGAAGCCGTGGAGCGGCCCGCGCCGTCGCGCTGTATCGCTCGATCCTTCCCATGTACCGCTTCACTGCGGGGTTGATGGATCGCTGTGGGGCGGAAAAGTCTCGCTCAGCAACCCGCGCGAGCGCTGGCGGGTGAGCGGCGACGTCGGCTACGCCGACGGCTCCAAACACCTGGCTCGGGGGCGGCGAAGTCTCGGTGTCGAAGCGGAAGGAAGAGACGGTGTGGCGGTTCACCGTGGCGGGCGGCCGGCGCACCGAGCCCATCAACCGCGACTGGGACGAGTTCGAGATCGCCGCACTCCGGGCCCTGTTCTCGGGGAACGACAACCAGAGCTATCTGCGGCGCGACGGGTTCACGGCCGGCCTGACGCGTGGGCGGCGGCTGGCGCGCGGCGCTCAAGTATCGCTACTGGCGTGAAGCGTCACTCAACGTCGTCAGCAGCTACAACTTCGCTCACGACCCGCTGGTGAATCCCTTCAACCTCGCCGTCACCCGGGGACGCGCGAGCGAGACTCGGCATCGACTGGCGCGCGCAGATCCCGGGCACGCTGTTCCGCGCGCAGCTCGGCTTCGGGTGGTCCGACGGCGTGATCGGCAGCGACTTCGACTATCGGCGCCTGCGCTTAGGCCTGGCGGGCGACCTCCCGGCCGGGCGCCACGTCTCGTTCGTGCCGCAGGCCGATGTACGGACGCCTGAGCGGCGAGGCCGTGCCGCAGGCGAAGTTCTACCTGGGCGGCCCGGGCACGCTGCGCAGCGTGCCGACCGATTCGTTCAGCGGCACCGGGCTCGCGGTGGCGCGCCTGGACGTGATCGGTCACGACGACATCCTGGCCGTGATGCACATTCCCCACCCGGCCATGTTCCCGATCCAGATCGGGTTGTTCGCGGCGACCGGCGCGGTGTGGCAACCCCCGATTCCTTGCCCGGCGCGCCGAGCGCCGGCTGGCCGGAACGCAGCGACTGGCGGAGCGAGGCCGGGTTCTCGTTCCTCTATCGCCCCGGGATCCCGGATGAAGAGCGTACGTCAAGATCAACGCCGCCTGGCCGGTGGGTAACGTGGACCGCTTAGGGGACCACGAGGTGCGCTGGAGCGTGCACCTACTCGCGGGCGCTGGATCTGCTGAAGCCGTTCTAGGACCCGCTGGGGCTGCGCGAGAGTCCCCGCCCGCGTGGGGACGCACGCCCAATCGGCCGATCGAAGGTGGCGTCGCCGACACCGCGCGCTCGTCCCTCCGCCCGCGCGACGCGCACCGTGCCCTGCACCCAGTCCGTTCGCGCACATCAGGTTGCCCTGCGTGACCGCAGCGCCACGCCGGGGCGCGCGATCGGGCACGCATCGCTGGCCCTACCCTGCGTCTGCTCCATCGGGTTCTCGCGGGCTACCGCGTGCTCGACATCTTGTTCCCCGGAGTTCCCTTGCTGGCTCGTCATCATCGTCTGTCCGTCATGCCACGGTTCGCGCTGCCCCTCCTCCTTGCCGGGGCGGCGCTGAGCCAGGCGTGCCCGCGTTCGCGGCCGGCCCCGGGCCGCGCCAGACCCGCGCCGAATACATTTTCGCGCATCCGGGAGAGCAAGGCGCGCGAGCGCGAGCTGCTCGCGGAGGACGCGAAGCAGCGCACGGCCGCGGCCAAGCGCTGGGTAGCCGCGGCACGGCGCCGCGAAGGTGCGGGGCGAAGCACCTCCCGCCGCGAACGTGTGGAGGCCGTTCGCGATCCACGAGGACGGCGCGCATCTCCTACGAGGTGGACGTTCACGCACGCCGCTACGCCACGCACGTCGCGGCCAACGCGCCGGTCAACCTGCGGGTGAACGATCCGGGCCCCGATTCCACGCGCGCTTCTCAGGCGGCATCGTCGATCGCCGCCACCGGCAATACGGTGCTGATCGCCTGGAGCAGCTCCCGGGAGGCCGCCCCTTCGGTTGCGGCTACTCGACCGACGGCGGACAGACGTTCGTCGACGGCGGGGCGCCACCTTCCCCACCCGGCTGGCTCGGGTCCGGCGATCCGGTGGTCACCGTCAACCCGAACGCCGGAACCTTCTACCTCTGTGCGCGCGTCGAGCCGGGCGGCGCCACGCGCACGGCATCGCCGTCGATGTCGGCGTCCCTGGGCGGGCGACACGCTCTCACTGGGGCACGCCGGTGCTGGCGCGCTCCGCGGACAGCACCGCGGTCATCCTCGACCAGCCCTGGATCGTGGCCGATTCGACCGGCGGCAATCTCTACCTCACCTGCCGCACGTTCGACGCCGCGACCGGAGACCACATCGACTTCCAGCGCTCGACGGATGGTGGCCAAATGTGGAGCGCTCCGACCCAGATCTCGAGCCGCGCCGATGACGGCGGAGTCGAGGGCGCGCGGCCGGCGGTGGGCCCCAGGGCGAAGCTCTACGTGGCCTGGTCGGCGATCGGCAGCGGCCCCGGGACTACATCCGGTTCCGCAGATCCATGAGCCGGGGAGAGAAATGGGATGCCGAGGTGACGCCCGCCTCGGTCTACCTCAACTTCGGCACCGGGGCTCCCGGCTGGAATCGCGAGCGCGGCATGGACCTGCCCGCGATCGCGGTGGATCACAGCCGCGGCACGAATCGCGGCCGCGTTCACCTGGCGTGGACCGAGTGCCTGACACCGCTACGACGACGCCCTCAACACCCGCGACACGCGGCTCGAGCAAGAAAACGACGACTTGCTTCAGCCGCGCCACGCCGTTCACGCCCGGCCAGCGGCTGCGCGGCGCCCTGACGCGCGCGCGACCGCGACTACTTCTCATTCTCCGCCAAGGAAGGGACCAGCTACATGTTCGAGTGCGACTCGGTCCCGGGCCCGCTCTACACGCTGCGGCTCTTCTGCGGACGTGACACCACCGCGCGCCTCGCCTTCTCCGGCGACGTCACCGCTCCCGCCGGCGGACGCGGCTACCTGCATCTGGACCGCTCCGCGCCGGCGCATCTACTACCTGCGCATGGCCGCCGTGCCGGAGCGCCAAGTCCGGGCGGCTACCGCATCTCGACCGGCGTGGCGCGTCCCGGCCTCGAGCGCGCGCGATGCGCGCGCGACCTGTTCGCCGCCTACTCCGACGACGGCGCCAGCTGGTCGACGCCGGCGCTGGCGGGCGACGCCGGCCCGCGCTACGGCGAGTTACCTGCCCGACATCGCGGTGGCCGCCGACGGCATGCCCGTACGTGAGCTGGCTCGACTGGCGCGACGACCGCTACGGCGGGAAGTCGTACCGGTACGTCGCCCGCTCGACCGACGGCGGCGATGCGTGGGGGACGAGCCAGCGCTTCTCGGACGCCCAGAACCACTGGACCAACCTCTCGCTCGCCAGCGACCTCGCTCCCGACATGGGGGCCACGGCCGCCATGTGCGTCGATGGCGGCTTCACTGCGCCCGGTCTGGACCGACAGGCGCGGGACAGCGGCTCCCGACGTCTACACGCGAACGCATTGCCACCGGCTTCAGCCTCACCGCCTGCCAGGGGGACGTGGCGTCGAACCCCGGCAGCTCGATCAGGCCGGCTGGACGCTGACCAACCTCAATCACGCTGTTTCGCCAGCCCCGTACTCGTGGACGCTGATGAGCCAGCGCAACTGGCCTTCCACCGGCGCGGGGGCGGTGATGGCGGTCGCGGACGGATCGGTCAGTCATCAATTCGAGCGTTACCATTCCCGACAGCGCAGCCACCGGGACCAATCAGATCTGTCTATTGGTCAGGGACGCCCGCGACGCCCAGACCCGGCTGTGTTGCTTCAATGTCACCATCCAGCCGGCGCCGATGAGCGATGCCGATCCTGGCCTCGGACTTCGACCTCCAGGCGAGCGCGCCCAATCCGCCACGCACCAGACGCGCATCGACTTCGGCCTCCCCAGCAGTGGCCCGGTGCAGCTGCACGTCTTCGGCATGAAGGGCGAGCTGGTGCGCACGCTGGCCGACGGCGAACGCCCGGCCGGCCCCAACTCGGTCACCTGGGACGGGCGCGACGACCGCGGCTCCCAGGCCGGCGCCGGCGCCTACATGTGCCGCCTCGAGGGCTTCGGCAGCGTCCGGGTGCAGCGCCTGATCTGGATCCGGTAGCCGAACGCAGGTCGGCGGCGCTCCGCAGCAAGACTCCGCGCTGAGCCTCCCGGCCGTCAGCCTCCGACGGCCGGCTGCAAGCCCTCGATCCATCGCTGCGCAGCGCTCACCACCGTAGGCGCGATCGTGTGACCCCCCGCGTGCCACTCGACCGATCACCTCGGCACCGCACGCCTCGAGCAGCTCCGACAGCCGCTCGACCTGGGCCGGCAGGCGATCAGGTCGGCGCGTCCGGCGCCGATCAACACCGCCGTCCCGGAGAGATCGGGCAGCGAGTCGGGCTCGAAGGGCACCATCGGGGCGAGGAGCACCGCGCCGCGCAGCAGCCCGGGATCGCGCAGCAGCAGGCTCGCGGCGATGTTGGCGCCGTTCGAGAATCCCACCGCCACGATCCCGCTTCGGATCCAGCCGGTAGCGGCTGGCGGCGCCACGGACGAACTCGGCCAGGTCCGCGGTGCGCCGCGCGAGATCCTCAGGTCGAACACGCCCTCCGCGATCCGCCGGAAGAAGCGCGGCATCCCGTTCTCGAGCACCGGGCCGCGCGGGCTCAGGAGCCGGCTTCCGGGAGCAGCATGCGGCCGAGCGGCAGCAGATCCTCCTCGTTCCGCCGGTGCCGGTGGAGCATCAGCAAGCGTCATTCCACCTTGCGCTCCGGAGGCCTCCGGCGGCGGGTAGCGGTGCGTGAATCGCGGCGGGGTGGAGCCCAGGGGGTCGGCGGACCCCTCGACCTCGCCGGGATCGGCGCCCGGCATGCGCAGCGGCGGCGCCGCTTCGATCACGCGCCGCGTGCGCTCGTGCTGGGGCGGCAGCATCGGGCGCCCGCCCGAGACAGGTTGCCGGCTCGTCGATCGCGAAGCCCGGGCCGTCGGTGGCGAGCTCGAACAGCACCCGCCCGGCTCGCGGAAGTAGACGGAGCGAAAGTAGGTGCGATCGATCACCGGGGTCGGCCTGCGGCCGGCAGCGATCACCGACTCGCGCACCGCGAGCCGGAGCAGCCTCGTCCGCGACCCGCCACGCCACGTGGTGCGCGGTGCCTGCCCCCCTCTGCGCCGCGCGGGAAGCCGGCCACCGCGCGCGACGTCGAGGTGCCCGGTCGGCGCAACCGCAGCCCGGCTCGGCGACCGGGACGAAGCGCCGAGTGGACTCTTCCTGGCCCGAAGGCGCATGCCAGTGTATCCACCAGCAGGCGCTCGCTCTCTTCGTGACGGTCCACCCACATCGCGACCGCGTGGATGCCGCGCAGCGCTCCGCTCCGGCCGGCACGCCGGCCGCCGCCCCAGCCGGGATGCTGGGTGGGCTGCCGGGCGCAGCGGCGCGCCTGCACGATCTCGAGCATCAGCCCGTCGGGTCGCGGAAGGCGATCACGCTCTCCACTCGCTGCCGGAAGCACGCGGCGCTGGGCGCTGGGCCTGAGGCGATCGCGGTGGCGCATCAGGCGCTCGAGCCGGAAGCCGGTCGCCGCCCGCCAGGGGCGGCGAACGACGTCACCGCCGCTGCCCCGCGCCGCGCGCCGCGCCGCGCCCCGGGCCAGGGAAGAACGTGAGCAGGCTCCCCGGGCGATCCGTTCTCGTCGCCGAAATAGAGATGATGATAGGTCTGCGGATCGTCGAAGTTGACGGTGCGCCCTTGACCAGCCTGAGGGCCCAGGATGCCGGCGTACGAAATCGAGGTTGCGCTGCGGGTCGCTGGCGATCGCGGTGACGTGGTGGATGCCCAGCACCGCGTCATGTCGTGCGGCGCCCCAGCGCGCGGAACACCACGATGTGCCCGAACACAATGCCGCCTGCACCAGGAACGTCGGCAGCCACACGTAGGGAAACATTCCGGGCAAACGATTGGCGGGCTCGTTCATGCGAAGTGCCGGAGCGGCGTCGGGGCGGAGAGCGCGGCGATCACGACGATGTTGGCGAGCAACCCGAGGCCGACCAGGTTCCACGCCAGCACCAGCCCGCGCCCTCCGCGCCCTCGCCACCAGCAGCAGGGCCACCATCGCCGCCGAGATCCCGCTCAGGATGTCGAAGTTGCGCCCGGCGTAGGTCATCTGCACCGGCACCACGCCTTCCACGAACAGCCGGTGCAGCGTCCATTCCACCGGCACGCGGAAGAAGCTGGTAGCCGACCAGTCGCGGCGAGCGGCACCGAGGACGCGAACCGGGCGCCCACCGGCGAGCGCCAGCACCACCGTGGCGACCGTGAGCACCGCGCCGATCAGCACCAGCGCCGGGGGGCGGCGGCTGCCAGCGATCCAGCACCCCGCGCGCTGCAGGCACGCCGGGACCGCAGGCCAGCCGAGCGCCACGAGCAGCGCGCTTAGCACCCGCGACCGCCGGCGCCGGGGCCGGTACCGCGCCAGGCGCTCAGGAACATCCAGCCACGGCCAGCACGATCATCACGAACACCGCGTTCGAAACGACGGAAGGGAGGGTGCACGGGGCGACAGCATGGGCCCGGCACTTGCCCCGGGGCAAGTGCCGTAAGGCCAGGCAGCATGGGCACCCAAAGGCCCTTGCACCCCGGCCGGGTTGTAGTTTTATTCACTGTTCTGAATAAGTTATTCAGCCGATACCCGGCCCTGGAGGTCCGACGTGCATCGTTCCCAGCGTCTCGCCGTGCTCGCCCACGGCTGATCGGCGAGCGGCAGTTCTCGTAGCCAGAGCTGAGCTCGCCCGCGCGCTGCGCGCGCGAGCACGCGCCGGTGACCCAGGCGACGCTGTCGCGCGATCTCCGGCAGCCTGGGCGTCGGCAAGCGTCCCGGAACGGGCGGCAAGCCGGTCTACCAGCTTCCCGGCCCGGCCAGCGAGACGCCTCGACCGCGAGCGGCAGCTCATCGACCTCAAGGCGTTCGTGAGGCGAGTGCCGGATCGCGCAGAACCTGGCGCTGGTGCGCACTCCGCCCGGGCACGCCAACGGCGTCGCGCGCGCCATCGACCTGCTGGCGTTCGATCGCCTGGTGGGCTCGGTGGCCGGCGACGACACCGTGCTGGTGGCGATGCACGACCACGCCGGGCGCTGCGCTTCAAGCGCCGTCTCAAGCCTGGCCGCCCGCACCAATGGCGTGTCCGCGCGCGGTGTCTCCCGCGGCGTCTCTCCCCGTGGAGTCTCTCCCCTCCGGGTATCTAAATGACCCTTCCCTCGGATCTTCGACCGCACTCGGCACCTCGACCGCTTCCGCACCCGGCGCCGGCCCGCGCGGCCGATTTCTCCCCGCGCCTCCAGTGCGGGCCGGCGGCGCGCTCACCACGCGTCGTCGCGGTGCTGGGCGCGAGCGGCTACTCGGGCCAGGAGTTCGCGCGGCTTGCGCTCGGGCACCCCGGCCTCAAGCTCTCGGTGCTGGCGCCTCGCGCGAGCATGCCGGCCGCCCGGCGGCGGAGCTCGCTGCCGGGCATCGATCCGCGTGCGGTCACGCTGCCGATCGTGGCCGAGCCCGAGGCGCTGGTGGATCTGCTCGCCGACGGCGTCTTCGACACGCTGGTGTGCTGCCTGCCGCACGGCGCGTGGCAGACGGTGGCCGCCGAGCACCCGGCGCTCGCCTCTCGCTCCGGCGCGCATCATCGATCTCTCCTCCGACTTCCGCGGCGAGAGCGCCTCACGCCGCGGGTGGGACGGCCTACCTCTATGGTCTCCCGAGGCGTTCCGCACCCCGCTGGCTCGCGGGCGCCACGCCGCATCGCCAATCCCGGCTGCTATCCCACCGCGGCGACGCTCGGCCCTGATGCCGGCCGCGCGAGCACGGCTGGCTCGGAGGAGCCGGGTCATGGTGAGCGCGCTGCTCGGGCGTTTCTGGCGCCGGGCCGCTCGCCGGCGCTCAAGACCTCGTTCGTCGAGCTGGAGGGCGGCGCCTCCATCTACAACGCCGGCTCCAGCCACCAGCACGTGCCGGAGATGGAGCGCAATCCTGGAGCGGCTCGCGGGCGCACCGGTCCTGCGATCGGTTTCGTTCCCAGCTCGCGCCGATGTCGCGCGGCATCCTGCTCACCGCCAACGCCAGGCTCACGCCGCCCGGTGTCGCCCGAGGAGGCGCGCGCCGCGCCTATCTCGCCCGCTACGAGCACGAGCCGTTCGTGCGCGTGCTGGAGCCGGGGCACTGGCCCGAGACCGCGCGCGGTCAAGGCGTCCGAACCGCTCGCGTGACCTGCGCGGTCACGACGCTGCACGGCGGCCGCACGCTGCTCGCCACCGCGGCCCTCGACAATCTCGTCAAGGTGTGCTGCCGGTCAGGCGATCCAGAACCTGAACCTCATGCTGGGCTGGCCTGAGAGCTGGGGCCTGCCGGTGCACGGGAGCCCATGGTGACGGCAGCGTCGCGGAACGACACGCTGACTGCCCAGTGCATCGGTAGTCAAAGCTCGGGGGCCGCGCGCTGGAAGCGCCGGGTGCCGCGCGGGAACTCGCGGCCGAGCTGGCGCAGCTGCCGGGCGGGAGCCTGCGTCGATCCCACGGCGGCGGCGCCGAGGTGACGCAGTGGAGCGAGAAGCTCGGCATCGCGCCGCGCTTCCTCGATGGCCTGCGCGTCACCGATCCCGAGACGCTCGAGGTGGCGGGTCGCGCGTGCTCGCGCGGACTCGCCAACAAGCGCCTGGTCGCCATGCTCTGCGCGAGGCGGGCGTCGACGCGGTCGGGGCTCGCGGCGCATGGATGGCGGCACGGCCGAGGTGGCGCGCCACGAGGATGCGGCACGGCTCAGGCGCCGTGGGGCGCGGTGGTGGCCGTGCATCCCCAGCTGCTCGAGACGCTTGCTCGCCCAGGGCCGCACCGCCGGTGCTGGCCAGCATCGGCGCGGAAGGCGGGCAGATGCTCAACATCAAGCGCCGACGATCTTGCGCTCCGCCATCGCCGCTTCACTCGCGCGCCAGGGCGCTGCTGCTGCTGAGCGACACGCCGGGCTCAAGCTCGACGGGCGCGTGGTGCAGGCGGCTGGGCACCCACGAGTTGGCGGCGGCACTGCGCTCACCCGGATGTGAAGGACGGCATGCGGCCCGAGCTGCGCGCGCGGCGGCCGCGGCCATCGAAGCGGGGGCGCAGCGCGTCGTGATCGGCGCGTGGGCGGGCCCCGGAACGCTCACCGCTCTGCTCCTTGGGCGTAGGCGGTGGCACCACGCTCGATCGCCCCGGCACTGGAGGCTTCCCGTGGCTGGACACGCTCTACACCGCGACCACCGCGATCCTCGTCCGCTCCGCCCCGCCCGATACCGGCCGCGTCTGCCCCGAGGAGGTGGGCCTGTTCGCGCCGGTCTACAACTTCCCGCGCGTCCAGCTGGGTCTCGGGCAAGGGTGCGCTGCGTCACCGACAGCCGCAGGGCCGCGAGTACCTGGACTTCGTGAGCGGCATCGCGGTCAATGCGTTCGGCCACGCGCCGTCGGGGCTCGCCAGCGCGGTGTCGCGAAGCAGATGCGCCAGCTCGGCCACCACTCGAACCTGTTCGCCAACGACGCCGGCGATCACGCTCGCCCAGGCGCTCAGCAAGGCGACCGGATACCCGAGCGTCTTCCTCTGTAACAGCGGGACCGAGGGATCGAGGCCGCGCTCAGTTCGCCCGGGCGCGCGCCGGGGCGAAGGGCCTCGCCGGGCGCGACATCGTCGCCTTCCGCGGCGGCTTCCACGGCCGCACCGGTTTCGCGCGTCTCCGCCACCTGGACCCCTCCTACCGCGCGCCGTTCGAGCCGCTGATTCCCGGCGTGCGCTTCGCCGACTTCAACGACGTGGCCGGCCTCGACACCGCGATCGACGCCCACGTGGCGGCGGTGATCGTGGAGCCGGTGCAGGGCGAAGGGCGGTGCGGTGGCCGCGCAGCACAAGTTCCTCCAGGCGCTCCGGCAGAAGACCTACGGCGGTCGGCGCGGCGCTGATCTTCGACGAGGTGCAGTGCGGCATGGGCCGCTGCGGCCAGCTGCTCGCCGCGCAGCACTACGGCATCACCGCCGACATGATGGTGCTGAGCAAGGCGCTGGGCGGCGGCATCCCGCTCGCCGCGGTGCTGGTGACCGCCGAGGTGGCGGACACGCTCAAGTCCGGGATGCACGGCTGCACGTTCGGCGGCAATCCGGTCGCCGCCACCGCCGGCAACTGGGTGCTGTCGCGCATCAACCGCCCCGGCTTCCTCGCCCGCGTGAGCAAGCGCGGCAAGGAGCTGGGCGCCGCGCTCGAGGCGCTGGTGAAGAAGCACTCGACGCCTGGCCGAGGTGCGCGGCCTGGGCCTGCTGCGCGCGATCGAGATCCAGGCCGACGCCCGGTTCGACCCGCCGGCGCTGGTCAAGGCGGCCCTGGCGCGCGGCCTGCTGCTGGTGCGCGGCGGCGAGCGCGCCGGTGCGGCTGCTGCCGCCGCTCACCGTGTCGCCGCAGGAGATCGCGCGAAGCGCTGGAGCGGCTCGACGCCGCACTCACCGATCTCGAACGAGAGGTGCGCGGTGATGACCGCAAGCGCTCCATTCGTCGCGCGCGCCCTCGCCTATTCGGGCGGGCTCGACACCAGCATCATCGTGCCGTGGCTCAAGGAGCACTACGGCTGCGAGGTGGTGTGCTACTGCTCCGACGTCGGGCAGGGCGCCGGAGCTGGACGGGCTCGAGGCCAAGGCGCGCAAGATCGGCGCGAGCGAGGTGGTCGTCGAGGACCTGCAGCTCCCGTTCGTGCGCGACTTCTGCTTCCCGGCGCTGCGCGCGGGCGCGATCTACGAAGGCACCTATCTGCTCGGCACACGCACTGGCGCGCCCGCTCATCGCCGCGCGGCAGGTGTGGTGCGCCGGCGAGACCGGGTGCGACGCGCTCGCCCACGGCTGCACCGGCAAGGGCAACGACCAGGTGCGCTTCGAGCTCACCTACACTGGCGCTCGCGCCCCAGCTGCCGGTGATCGCGCCGTGGCGCGAGTGGGACATCGTCTCGCGCGAGGACGCGATCCGCTACGCCGAGCGGCACGGCGTTCCGATCGCGCAGACGAAATCCGATCTCTACTCGCGCGACGCCAACCTGTGGCACATCTCGCACGAGGGCGGTCCGCTCGAGGACCCGGCGGTGCGCACCGCCCGAGAGCATGTGGAAGCTCACCGCCTCGCCCGAGCGCCGGCCCGCGACGCCGGAGATGGTGACGATCGGCTTCGACGGCGGCCGGCCGGTGCGGCTCAACGGCAAGACGCTCGATCCCGGTGGCGCCTGGTCACCGCGCTCAACCAGATCGCCGGCCGGCACGGCGTCGGCCGCACCGACCTGGTCGAGAGCCGGCTGGTGGGCATGAAGTCGCGCGGCGCCTACGAGACGCCGGCCGGCACGGTGCTCTACGAGGCGCTCGAGGACCTCTGCCGCGCTCACGCTCCCGCACGACCTGCTGCGCACGCGCGCCGAGCTGGCGCCGCGCATGGCCGAGCTGATCTACAACGGGCTCTGGTTCTCGCCGCTGCGCCGCGCGCTCCAGGCGTTCGTCGACACCGCGCTCCAGGTGACCACCGGCGAGGTGACGGTCGAGCTGTTCCACGGCCAGGGCGCAGGCGGTCGCGCGCACGAGCCCGCAGTCGCTCTACCGCCCCGATCTCGCCTCGTTCGACATGACCGGCTACGACGCCGAACCAGGCGGAAGGGTTCATCCGCCTGTTCGGTCTGCCGCTCGCGACCGTCGGCCCGGCGCGAGCAGCGCCGAGGGCTGCAGACGGTGCTGGCGATCGAGCCGGCCGACGAGTGAAGAGTGGCGCCTAGCCAGCCGCCGGTGCCGGAAGTCTGGCGCGGACGCCTCGGCTCGGGGCTGGATCCGAGGCGCGCAGGCGCTCAACGACTCGCTCGGCGGTGGACGCGCCGCCTGTGGCCCGAGGAGCTGGCGCTCACCCGCGCCTACGGCCAGCGCTGCGCGAGGCCGGCGTGCTCACGGCGCCGGAGCTGGCGGCGCTGATCGCGGCCGCCGACAGCGCTCGAGGGCGATCTCGCCGCCGGCACCACGCAGCTCGAAGGCGAGGACGTGCACTCGGCGGTCGAGGCCGAGCCTCACCCGCCGCTGCGGCGATCCAGCGCAGCAAGCTCCACACCGGCCGGAGCCGCAACGATCAGGTGGCGACCCTGCTGCGGCTGCGCGTGATCGCGCTGTGCGAGGAGGCGGTGGAAGGTGTGCGCGACCTCGAGCGGGCGCTGGTCATGCAGGCGCAGCGCGGCCGGCGATCAGGCGGTGGCGGCCTACACCACCTCCAGCCGGCGCAGCCGGTGCTGCTCGCCCACTGGTGGCTGGCGCACGTGGCGGCGTTCGAGCGCGACGAGGAGCGCTTCAAGTCCGCGAGCCAGTGCGCCGATCAGCTCCCGCTCGGCGCGGGTGCGGTGGCCGGGACACCGCTCCACCTACGACCGCGCGGCGCTGGCGACGCGGCTCGGGTTCAGCCGGCTCGCCGACAACAGCCTCGATGCGGTCGGCGATCGCGACTTCGCGCTCGAGTACCTGAACGCGGCGGCGGCGCTGGCCATCCACCTCTCGCGCCTGGCCGAGGACCTGGTGCTGTGGTGCTCGCCCGGCTTCGGCTGGTTCGGAGCACCCGGACGGGTTCTCGACCGGATCGAGCCTGCTGCCGCAGAAGAAGAACCCCGACCTGTTCGAGCTGGCGCGCGGCAAGAGCGGGCGCCTGATCGCCAACGCCGAGCGGCTCGCGATCGTGCTCAAGGGCCTGCCGTCCGCGTACCAGAAGGATCTCCAGGAGGACAAGGAGGCGGTGTTCGACACCGGCGACACGCTGGCCGACACTGCTCGGCGTGCGCTGCCGGCGGCGATCACCGCGCTGCGCGGGCGGCGCGAGAAGATGGACGCCTCGCTCACGCGACGACCTGCTCGCGGTCGGAGCTGGCCGACGCGCTGGTCGCCGAGGGCGTTCCGTTCCGCGAGGCGCACGCCGCGGTCGGCCGCCTGTGGGCCGCCGCCGAGCGCGCGGGCGTGACGCCGGCGGCACTCCCGGAAGCCGAGCGCCTGGCGCTCTCGCCGCTACTTCACCAGCTCGCGGCTCACCGCACTCGACGTGGACTGCGGCGCTCGCGCGTCGCAACCACCTGCCCGGCGCGGGTCCCAGGTCGGTGGCCCTGCAGCTGGCCCGCCACGAAGCGCGGCTCGGCCTGGGCCCGGCGATCGAGCCTCGCGCATCCGGTGCCGGTCACAGCGCGCACGCCGGCGGGCGCCGCACCGGCGGGCCCGGCGCCGATCCCGGCGGCACGCAGCGGCGCTCCGATCTCGAGATGCTGGCCGACGGCACGCTGATCCGCCGCGCGCGGCTCGCCGACGTGCCCGGCGATCGCCGCGCATCATGGCCGAATACGTCATGCAGGGCGTGCTGCTGCCCGCGGCCGGTGAGCGAGCTCTACCAGTGCGTGCGCGAGTTCGTGGTCGCCGAGCGCCGGGCAAGGCGGTGCCCCGAGATCGTGGCGTGCGCGGCGCTGCGCGTGCTGTGGGACGACGTGGGCGAAGTGCGCACGCTGGCGGTGCGTCCCGACCACCACGGGCGCGGGCTGGGCGGACACCTGGTCGCATCGCCTGGTCGCCGATGCGCAGGCGCTCGGGTCTGCCCGCGGGTGATCGCGCTCACGCGCGAGGTTGCCGCTTCTTCGAGCGCTGCGGGTTCGTGGTCGGTGCCGCGCGAGACGCTGCCGCGCAAGGTGTGGACCGACTGCGTGCGTTGCCCCAAGCGCCACGCCTGCGACGAGGTCGCGGTGGTGCTCGACCTGCGTTCCCGGTGCCACCGCCGCGGCGGAGGCCGCCGGCCGCGAGTTCACGCTGTCCCTGCCCCAGCTCGACGCCCAGCGCGGCGCGAGCCTGCCGATCGTCTCCTAGAGGAGGGTGGACCCCACGATGCCCAACGCCCCGCTCCACTTCGTCGACCTGCTCGGCCTCGAGCGGGAATGGCTTGATGCAGGTGTTCGACGAGGCCGAACGGCTGCGTCTCGCGCGCGGCACGAAGGCGGCGCCCCGCGTCCGCTGGCCGGCAGGACCGCGGCGCTGGTGTTCCACAAGCCTTCGCTCCGCACGCGGGTCTCGTTCACGGTCGGCATGCACGACCTGGGCGGCGACGTGGTGGATCTCTCGGCCGCCGAGGTGTCGGAGAGCGGGCGCGAGAGCCTGCCGGACGTGGCCGGCGTGCTGTCCGGCATGTGCTCGCTGATCGTGGTCCGCACCTTCGCGCATCGCATCGTCGCAGACGCTGGCCGAGCACGCGACGGTGCCGGTGATCAACGCGCTCACCGACCACTCGCACCCCTGCCAGATCCTCTCCGACCTCTACACGCTCGAGCGCGCAGGGGCCGCGACCTCGACAAGCATGACCGTGGCGTGGGTGGGCGACGGCAACAACGTGCTCCACTCTGTGGCTCCAGGCCGCGACGCATTTTCGGATTCCGGCTGAACGTGGCCGTCCCCGACGGCTTCGGAGCCCGACGGCGGGCTGTTCATCGAGGCCGAGCGGCGCTCGAAGGGCGGCGTGCTGCCGCACCCGCGACCCGCGCGAGGCGGTGCTGGGCGCCGACGTCGTCTACACCGACACCTGGACCAGCATGGGCCAGGAGAAGGACGCCGATTGGCGGCGCGTCATGTTCGCCGGCTTCAGGTGAACGAGGAGCTGATGTCGCTCGCCAAGCCCGAACGCCCTGTTCATGCACTGCCTGCCCGCGCATCGCGGCGAAGAGGTGACCAACGCGGTGATGGACGGCCCGCAGAGCATCGTGATGGAGCAGGCCGAGAACCGCCTCCACCTCCAGAAGGGGCTGATGAGCGAGCTGGTAAAGGCGGCGGAGATGGTTCCGCCCGCGCGCCGGATGACCGCCGCGGGGCGGGCGCGCGCGGGTAGTTTGCGGCGCGCAAGAGAGAGGTACTGTCGGGGCCCGGGGCACCATCAGGTGCGATGTTGCCCCGGTTCCCCAACTGGCTTCCCATCTTCAGCGCCCGGACTTGGTGCCCACCGCCGTGGCCCTGCCGTTTCGCGGTCGCGCGCGCCCCCAGCTGCGGGGAGCCGCCCGAGCCGGCCCGCCGCGGCCCCCAGCGTTCACCATCTTCCGGCTGGCCGAGCCCCTGTCTGAGTGACCCGGCAAGAGCCGAAGCCCGGCGGGGGCCAGCCGCACGTAAGGTCCGCGGTTACTCATTGACAACCGCGAGCTGCGGCGCTGCTGCCAGCTCCCAATCTTCAGCCGGAAAAAGTAGATCCCGAGCCTGACCCGGCGCCCGTCGGTGTCTGTGAGACTCCACTGGATCTCATGGTATCCGGCCTCGCGCACGTCGTCGGCCAGCGTGCGAACCAGCCTCTCCCTCGGCATCGAAAACCTCGAGTCGCACGCGCCCTTCGCGCCGGCAAACCAAACGTGATGCTCACGCTCCCCGTTGTGGGATTCGGTCGCGGCGGCGCCAGTTCTCGGCTCTGGGAATCCGACTGGCGGGCAAGCCCTCGTCTATCGCTCCACCTGCAGCAAACCCTGACCCGCACGCTCCGGAGGATCGAAAACTCCTGCGTCACTCCTATCGGAACCCAGGATCGCGATCGCCGGGCTGGGAGGATCCCAGCGTGGTGAAGCACCTCCACACGATAGGTTGTGCCGGACTATCCATTGCAATAGTCGGTCCAGTCAGAACGCACCGTTGTCGACACAGGTTGGGTGGCGATCGGCGTACCTTGTAGTCCCCGAGATCAGGTTCAACGTGACCTTCGCCTGCTGGACCGGCCAGGGCGCGCGCTCGTGGCCCATCGAATCGGGATTGTCGGCACGGACGTGGCAGTTCGCGTGTACACCTCACTGCCGTTGGGCGAGATGACCTGACGCGTCTGTGCAGAAATGGCCCCATGTGACTGCTGAGAGAATGAGAGGTCGCCGGCGTCGACCGATCCGCCGCTGTTGTTGAGGTCGCCGCAAGGAGTGTTCGTGCCGAGCAAAGAGGCCAGCCAGCTCGTGTCGTACTTGTCCACAGTGCCAAAGACGCTCCGTCGCCAGATCGGCCGATCGAAACTCCACTGGGTATGTGCCGCCGCTGGCGATCGTCCCATCGGTCTTCAGAATCTGTGCGCTACACCCGCCATCGCGCGCGCAGCCCGAGATCTTCCCACGTCGAAGGTGAACGTCGCGACTCCCCGCATTGAAGGCCTTTGTGCCGGGGATGCTGAATACGGAAACTCCGGAAACGGTGTCTGAGCGTCCCAGATCTTGAATCCGATCGCGCCTCCGAGAATGCCCGCGGTCGTGGTGGCCGCATCGATGCCGCAAGACGGGGAGCTACGAACGACGAGCGTCGCCACGAAGTGGCCGGCGTCACCCTCGGGCAACCGATCACTCGGGTGGAAACGTGGCGCTAACCAGGTATTCGTGCACACGGTTAGCGGACGTTTGCGGAGCGTCCAGCGCCGGGCGCGGCTGCAGTGAAGACCGCGACCTGGTTCGGAATGATTCCTGTGCCGTTTTCTCCGGGATATCGCGAAATGTCCAGGTGAGTGACTGTCGCCGTGAGCGTCCCATTGCCGGGATTGAAAGTCGTTGCCAGATCGCGACCATTGAGCTGAACCACTGAATGGGCGCGAAAGCGATATCCCGGTGCGCGACGAGCGAGAAGTCGGGATCGTTCGTGTGAATCATGCTGGGCGAGAGCGAACTGGATGCGGCAGCGGCTGCTGGGCGACTCACGAACTGATTGCCGGACGACGTCTCTCCTTGCTGAACGAGTCTGCACTTCGGCATGTCCGCTGCGTCGATCACGGACTGATCGAACGCGCCCGAACCGGCGGTCGCCTGCGGGCAACGGCGCGCCGGCCACGCCATCGCGGATGACGTGGGTCGCGGCCGGCTTCCCGGTCGGTAGCAAACCGAACGCGAAATGCCCCGCCGCGTCGGTGATGGCCTTGGCTACCACCTGACCGGGAAACTTGAGTTCCACGGGGACGTTTGCGCGCGCTGTCCGACCCCGGAGGCATCCGACAGGACGGTCCCGGAGATGTTGGCGTCGCCATAGGTCGCAGTACATGGGACCGAGTGCGGTTGCCTGCCGCGTTGGGCCGCCGTCCTTGCCCGTTCTCCGGAATAGTGAGCGCCTCGTTGGTGGTCGCGTTCCTGGACGCCGATACTCGTCCACGCCTGGCATCCCCGTGTAGTCCCCCCAGATGGCCTGCGCGCACGCTGTGCCGCCTCCTCGTGACGCCACTGCCACGGTAGGAGGCCGTTCCGCTCCGCGCACTGAGGCCGTACTGCAGCGCTTGCTGTGCCCCCCGGCGTGCTGTCATGTAACACGACGCCGCGTTCGACTGCTGCGGATCGGTCGCAAAGCCGATCACGCCAGGCGTACCGTGGGGAGTCTTCGCGGCATACGCTCCCGTGCGTATAGTCGATTCCGATTGCTCCAACGTAAAAAATTATCCGCGACACGGTGAACGGGGAAGAGCTATTGAAGCGCACAATGCGTACCTGGCCCCTGGCGAGGGCGGAGTGCCATCGCCATGAGTCGCGCTCGGACTTGAATCGAGCAGCGTCACTGACGCATCCGAATTGCGTGCGTATGATGTCCGGGAGTCGGGAGTTCCACCTCCAGTCCCTCCATGCCCGCAACAGTCCACGGCAAGCATCGAAATCGGGCTGTCGAAACCGCGCAGAACCTTCCCCGAGACATCCGCCGCACGCTCAGAACGAGCGTCGGAGCGGAGAGCCGTGGGGGACTGTGGCGTTCCACCCGAGTGAGCGGTAGGGTACTACGATCGGTCTGTCCCGATTCCAACCAAATGCGCAGTATTGCCCACGCTGATATCTCCGCACGGCGCCTGACTGCATAGCCCGTCGTCGAAATCGAGTATCGACAGGCTCGTAATGGGAACGCGATCTGCTCCCCGCCAGCAAATGTATCATGTCGCTCTCGCCAGCCCGGTCGATGAGGCTGAACCGGTTGTCTACGATGCCGGTAGGCCGATGTTCGCCCGTAAGACGATCATCGCGTCTGACAGGCCGAGACTTGGGTAGTCGGGGCGGCGACAGGTTGCTGACATAGTAGGTCCACCATTGCGACGGGCTGGTCGGAAGGCTCTGCCCGGCCTTCGAAATAGCTGGCATCGTCCGCGTTACCGGACGTGGCCTCAAGCGCCGCGACCGGGAACCTTCCGCGCACTGGCGTCGTGAGTATCCGACCGCGTCGAACGAGCCCAAAACACCGAACAGGGTATTGACTTGCAGGGTTCCCGACAAAGTGTGTGCGGCGTCCTTCGTGTAGAACAGCTAAGCGAGCCGGGCGCAACCTCCATGATGTACTGGCCACAGGGAGCGCATGCATTCCGGAGCGATCTCCGTCAGCTGCGCCATTGACGGTGCCGGTCAGGCTACCGTACCGTTGTGGCTTCGGCCGTGCTGAAACTGACGGCGATGCCGGGATTGCCAGAATGAACCGCCTGGCCTGGACGTGCACTGCTGACCTTTGTCCACTCATGGGACCTCCGACCTCGCTCGGGCCCCGGGCGGCACAGACCCTGCCGCCGCCGTCGCACGCCAGCTGCGGGGGTGTTCTTGCCGCCTCAGCCGGGCAGGAAGGTAGACGGAGGCCGGGGATGGAATACGAGGTCGTTGGTTCACCGTTCACCTGGGCATGTTTTCCCACGCCCCGATTCACAGTCGGCGGCGTGCCTTGTGCCGGCCCAGCGCCGCCTCCGGCTCCGCCAGGCTCGCCCGGCCGGCTCTTTGCCGCGCCGCCGCCCGCCACACCCGCCGCCGCGACTCACCAGGGTGATGGGCGGCCCGCACAGCAGCCGGCCGCGAGCCCCGTGAAAGGCGCCGGGGCTCGCAGTTCCGGTAGCACTCCTTGGTCGCGGTCGCTCGGCCGCGCCACGCGTGCGCCCCGCCGAGCTGATCTTCACGTTGACGTAGGACGGGCGCGAGTTCAAACTTCTGGGTGCGGAGAGAGGTCCCTTCCCCGGGGCCCGCCCTGCCCGGGGTTGGAGGCTCGCCCTTCCCGGCTGGGATTTCCGGCGTCCCAGGCCGTCCCCCGGCGCGTATATCGGACCGCGAGGCCCCACGACCACGCGAGAGGACGCCATGCAGCAATACGTAACTGAACGAAGTACAAC
>ERZ1370068.8267-contig-7136_pt1 | contig 54851 bp, 90 predicted proteins | sample MGYA00561227_ERZ1370068 | MGnify/ENA primary metagenome ERZ1370068 (study PRJEB38410, sample SAMEA6850437) | metagenome | study: Metagenomic assessment of the ecological functions of the soil: analysis of the soil microbiota associated with the... | reverse complement strand
GTTACGTATTGTCGGCGACCAGGTCAAGAGCGGCCCGGTATTGAAAACGTTTTTGCCGGGCGAGGATATCGATCTCTTCAAATTCCGTGCCGTTTTGGCACGAGCGCGACGGTGGGCGATACATCGGCACTGGTCACGTCGTGGATTACCCGCATCCCGACGAAGACTGGATTAACGTCGATGATCGAGTCACGGTCCACGATCGAAACACCATGGGGCACGAACATCCCGCCGGGGAAAACATGGCGGATGCATCGGCAGAAACTATTTCGACCAGGGGAAGGCTTGTCCAGTGGCGCCGTTGTTTCGGCGTCGATCCGTTGCTGCACATGATCGCCACCCGGCCGGAGCCGTACGGACGGAGTGAATTCGACGCGGTCGGGGGCATCAAAGGCGAGCCTGTGGAGGTAAACCAAGGCGAATACACCGGCCTGCCGATTCCCTGCTTACGCCGAGATCCGCCATCGAGGCGAGTTCTTGCCGATCAGCAAAGAAGAAGGACCGTTCAGCGAATGGACGGGTTACTATGCCAGCGTGGTGGTAAAAATTCGAGCCGCTGATCAAGCGTGCAGCGGCTTTACCACCGCAACGATCCAATTATTACTGCGTCGCCGGAGTAGACCGACGAGCGCGCTGAACTTATTGTTACGAGCTGCTGCGCGCTGCATCATATCGCGACCAAGTCGAAAGGCCGTGTGCCGGACGTGCAAAGCAGTGGCGAGTGTATTCTCGCCGTTTTTGACCGTGATCTCCATCCGCCAACGCTATTCCATGGCCACGCGCGCCAAGCTGGGCTCGTCGCCAGCCAGTCGCCGAGGCGCGGGCGTATTCTCGGCAGGTACATCGTTGTCGTCGACGACGATATCGACGCCTGCCGATCATCAACGACGACGCTTCTGGGCGATGTGTAGCCGCACCGATCCGGTCGATTCGGCGGAAATCATTCGACGCTGCTGGAGACGGGCCGCTCGATCCGATCATTCCGAAAGAACGAAAGTAGGCTTTAGCTCGCGCATGATCATCGACGCCCGCCGGCCTTTTGCATCGGCGTGATCGATTTCCTCCTGCCGCCACGATTAGTGGCCAACGCCAGCAGAGATCATGAAAAAGTGAAGAAAAGAGATGTTTAGCTGATGGCCTCTCGGCGAATTCTCGTGCTCCGGTAAATTTAATGCGGCAACTGGTCGCACAAGGCCAGCGGATAATCCCGGTGATAAAGCAGAGGCCGGACTCTGGCGAGTTCGGCCTCTTGCCACTGAACGTGACGGGGGTTCTCCAGTGGCGGCCGCTATTCCCGTGGAGCTGTGCTGAAGGAGGCAGGCGGGAAGCGGCACACTAATCCAGTTTGAAGGCTCTCCGAAGGGCGCAGAAATTTATGGCGTCGCAAGCGGCGTTGCAAAATAAGTATTTTTCGGCCAATCCCACCAGTACCGGAAGCTCTTCGCCGGTGTAAGCCGCGCCGTTTACTTTGCTCTGCAAAAATACCAGGTCGCCAGTGAGCTGGGTTCTTTCCTTGATCTGAGTCCGTCGCTTTCATCTCCGTTTCTCCTTCTTTCCTTTTGTTAGACGATGATCGAGATAATCGAGTAGCATATTGTCACCGTCTCCATCTTATGCTGAGCGCTCGATTCTGAGTTAGCCTTTCTTGCTTTTTAATCGCGCCATTTGTCCCCGTCGGCTATCTCTCAAAAGCATGAGACGTGCCGAGGGGCAAAATCGCTTCATCAGTACCGCTTGTCATTGATTGTCAGGAAAATTCCTGCCTGACCGGTGGAGGCATGGAGTCCGGTGGGGGCGACCTATAAACGTTCGGTCAAAATTGCCAGCAGGCAGCAATTAGGGCGATTGAATAGATGGAAGAAAGACGTTCAGGTTGTCTTTTAAGGACCGGCGTTTACTGTCGAGAGTCTCGGGTCTCCGGCTAGCTCAAGACACCGGATGATTGTAATTCCACCTCACTGTAGGCGTGATCAAATGCCTTCGAACTTGGCGAGCTTGAAGCGGATGACGTGGCTGCGGCCGCCTTGGCACGAGGTCCTGCTGGCGCTCGGTCTGGGCACGCTTGGCGATTACCTCGCGGGCATCTCGGATGTTCGTGGTCGGCGCTGAAGATTAAAGTCGCTAATGGCCATGTCGTGGCCATGCTGAGTGGAGAAGGCGCTCTGTTTATAGTCCCTAAGAAGAATAGAGGAGGCTATATGACAAAATTATCCATGGACTACTTATGTGTTTGGCCTTTTCGCCGCGTCTCCCGAGTCACGCCCAAGAGTATCCCAACAAAGTAATCACGATCATCGTGCCCTATGCCGCCGGAGGACCGACGGATACCGTGGCGCGGTTGATCGCCGTGCCGATGACCAACAATCTCAAGACACAGATGATCATCGAAAATGTCGCCGGCGCCGGCGGCATCATCGCCGCCAATCGGGTGGCCAAGGCGGCGCCCGATGGCTACACGCTATTGATTCACCATATCGGCCACTCGCACCGCTCCAGCGCTTTATCGCAAAGCTGCCCTACGATGCGATCAACGATTTCGAGCCCATCGGATTGATCAACGAAGTGCCGATGACGCATGGTCGCGAAGAAAGATTTTCCGGCCAATGATCTGAAGGAACTGATCGCTTACGTGAAGGCGAACAAGGACAAAATCAATTTGGCCAACGCCGGCTCTCGGCGCCGCCTCGCATCTCTGCGGCATGCTTTTCATGACGCGCGATCCAGACCGAGTCTGACGACCGTTCCTTACAATGGCACGGCGCCCGGCAATGAACGACCTGTTGGGCGGCCAAGTGGACATTCATGTGCGACCAAACCACCAACACGACCAGCCAGATCAAAGCCGGAAAGATCAAGGTCTACGGCGTAACGACCAAGAAGCGCGTCGCTTCGCTGCCCAATGTTCCGACCATGGACGAGAGCTGGTTTAAAGGGCTTCGAGGTTTCGCGTCTGGCATGGTCTTTACGCGCCGAAAGGCACGCCGAAGCCGGTGATCGACAAGCTGACCAACGCTCTGCACGCGGCGCTAAAGGACCCGATAGTGTGAAGCAGCGCTTTGACCGAACTGGGCAGCCGAGCTCGGTGCGCCGAAAACCGCGCCACACCGGCGGCGTTGCGCGCACATCTCAAAGGCCGAGATCGACAAATGGACCCCGATCATCAAAGAAAGCTGGCGTGTATGCCGATCTGAAGTTGCTTGCCACGCAAAATTATAGCACGGAAGGCCGGGCATTGCCCGGCCTTTGTTTTGTTCGCGACTTGTTGTAGTACGGACGCGCTGATCAGATGCTCGGTGTCCGTGACAGCCTTTCGCAACCGCAGCGTGACGCACTCATGATACGCAGCACTAAAGATCTGTGGATCGGGCTGATTTACATTTTCTTCGGCTCAAGCGCGATTCTGATCGCTCGCTGACTCACTAGCATGGGGACGGCGATCTAGAATGAGGCCGGCATATTTTCCCACCATTCTCGGTGGCTTGCTTATTGCCATCGGCGTGATCTCAGTGATTCGATCTTTCGTCGTGCCGCGGCACGCCGATCGAACGCGTTCGCGATCTAAGGGGCTCGTCCTGGTTACCGCGTTTCGGTTGTCGTTTTTGGGTTTGTCGTACGCGGTCTGGGCGTGGCTGATGTCGCGTTGCCCTGTTGCTCATTATCGTTAGCGCCTACGCCAGCGCGCGATTCCGCTGGCGTCCGACGCTCCTGATGGCGGCAGGCCTGACAATTTTCTGTGTCTTCGTGTTTTTGAAAGGTTTGGGCATTCCTCTGCCGATCATCGGTCCGTGGATCGGCGGTTGAGCTCAAGAAGAGTTAAACCGAGGATATCCTGAGCGTGGAATTACTTGACTCATCTTTCTCTGGGGTTACAGACTGCCGCCAGCTCTCACGCAATTTGTTTTTACTGTTTCGTTGGCGTCTTACTCTGGACGGCGATCGGTGTTTTGCCCGGTCTCGGACCGACGGCGACGCATCGCCATGCTATTGCCGGTCACATTCGTCTTGCCGCCGGTTACTGCTCTGATCATGCTAGCGGGAATTTACTATGGATCGCAGTATGGCGGTTCGACCACTTCGATCCTGGTCAACATCCCGGGTGAAGCGGCGTCCGTCGTGACCACTCTTGACGGCTATCAAATGGCGAAACAGCGGAAGGGCCGGGCCCAGCGCTGGCGGCTTCGGCCATCGGCTCATTTTTCGCTGGCACGGTTGCGACATTTCTGATCGCCGCTTTCGGCCCGCGCTTGCACGCCGCGGCGCGTCAAGTTCGGGCCGGCGGAATTTTTCTCGCTGATGGTCCTGGGCCTGGTGGCATCGGTCGTGCTCGCGCAGGGTTCGTTGCTCCATGCCATTGGCATGGTTGTTCTTGGACTGCTGTTAGGACTCATTGGCACCGATGTCAATTCCGGGACGCAACGCTTTACCTTTGGGATTTTTGAACTCGCCGACGGCATCGGCTTCGTCACCGTCGCCATGGGCATGTTCGGTTTGGGCGAAATCATACGCAACTTGCAAGACGAAGAAGAGCGCTCGGTGATGGTCACAAAGATCACCGGTCTGTGGCCGACCAAGAGACGACTTGCAAACGCATGGTCGCGCCGATTCTGCGCGGCACGCTTATCGGCTCGGCGTTGGGAATTCTTCCTGGCAGCGGTTCCATCCTCGGTTCGTTCGCCGCCTACTCGATCGAAAAAAAGGTCTCGAAGAATCGCGCCCAGTTTGGCAAAGGCGCGATCGAAGGCGTTGCCGCGCCGGAAGTCGGCGAACAATGCCGGCGCGCAAACGTCTTTCATTCCGATTGCTCACCCTGGGAATCCCGTCCAACCCGGTCAGCGCGCTGATGGTCGGAGCCGATGATCAGTCCACGGGATTCAACCGGGACCGTCCGTCATTACGGAACAGCCGGCACTTTTCTGGGGCATGATCGTGTCGATGTGGATCGGCAATTTATTTCTCGTCATCCTCAACTATCCGCTCATCGGCATGTGGGTGCGGATGATTATGATTCCCTATCAATTCTTGTATCCGGGAATTCTGGTTTTCTGCGCTATTGGTGTTTTCAGCCTCAAAAACACCGAATTCGATATCTACTTCATGGCGCTGTTCGGCGCCCTCGGCTATCTTCTTTCCAAGCTCGGCGGCGAGCCGGCGCCCGATGCTGCTCGCATTCATCCTCGGCCCGTTGATGGAAGAATACCTTGCGCCGCGCCATGCTGCTCTCGCGCGGTAACCCGTGGGTTTTCGTCCAGCGCCCGATCAGCGCGACGTTGCTCGCGCTGGCTGCGCTGGCGATGTGCTCAGTGTTGATTCCAGCTTTCAGCAAGACGCGCGAAGAAGCTTTGTCGAAGGATTTCGGCTTAGGGGACTGCTGAACTTGGCGTCTGTACGGCACAGTAGAGACGGGCCACCGATGGGGAATTCTAGATTCGTTGCGCCCCAACGAGTCGACAGCTGAAGCTTTCGCACCGACGCGTTCCGCGCCATCGGTTACAGCGCGGGTCGGTAGAATTGCATCGCGTTACCGCCCAATACGGCTTCCTTGTCCTGCGCGTGAGATCATCGCGCCCAAAAGCTCGTCGATTTCATGCCGGCATTTCGCCGCGTCGAGACACTTCGTGCGGGAAGTCGCTGCCGAACAGAAACGATTGCCGTCCGCCTTTGGTAACCGCGTGTACCTAGACCATCGTCATCGCAGTCGAAGCCGACGAAGAATCCGGCCGTCGCGCAATTGTTTTTGAAATAGTCGCTCGCCTTTTCGCCTTGCTTCGGCCCGCCGAGCAGATCTGCCATTCAACATCCAAGCTGCATATGGCCGTCGTGATAGGAACGATCAAGCTGATCCATCGCTGAACGGCACCCAGGTCGCGCCGCCTTCGAGAAACGCCACGCGCAGATTGGGAAGCGATCGAATACGCCGTGCGCGAGCATGGCCGACGCCTGAATCATCAGAGCTAAACGGATGGCCGAGAGCGTGCACCGGATAATAAGTCGCTGAACGAGTCCATGACCGATGCGACGAGAGACAGCCGACGTGGACGGCTAGCGCGCAACCGAGCTTTTCCGCCTCTTCGTAGAGCGGCCAATAGATCTTGATTTCCCAAGTCGTCCTTGAATCGCTTCGCCGTTGGACGGCAGCATGCCGCCCAGCATGCCAAGCTCTTTGACCGCGCGGCGTAATTCGCAGAATCGCCGCGTCGATGTCTTGAAAGGGAATGAGAGCGACACCTCTGAGTCGTGAATTCTTGCTTAGAAATTTTTCATAGAGCCAGGTGTTGTAGGCTTTGCAGGCCAGCACCGCCCAATCCGGCGCCATGATGCTTCCGACCGCGAGGCCGGCAGTCGGATAAAGAACCGTCCAACTGATTTCGGTCTTGTCGAGAAACTGATTCCATCTCCGGCGACAGGGTTGCCCGTGGCGCGCTCGATTTTGTTTCAAATAGCGAAAGTGCAGATGATCGAACTCCGGGAAAGGCTTTCGTTAGCTGATTGCCTTGGGCATGTGCGCGGCGATTTCCTCGCCGCAGGCGTGATCGTTGATATGTCCGTCGGCATCGATGATTTGCATGCGATAATTCCTCCCCGCGTGATCGGCGTTCGGCATTGTTTTCGCTGGCCAGTTGTCAGTGGCGAACGGTCCGAATAGGTGCTCATGAAAATGATTATTATGGAGCCGGTGAGGCGGTCACAGAGACGAGTTTATTCGCCGCAGCATTTTGCGTCGATCATTGGACTTCTGCTATGGTCGACCGCTGGTGGAAATTAGCGCACGCAGTTTCCCTGATTACCCACGCCAACATACAACGCGGAGGCGAAGTGGACTGGCTATTTCAGACGGAACATCTGCATTGTCATATGTTTTTCTGCGCTTCGGGTTGGCGCTGACATTTTTCATGCACGGCACGCAGCATGCCTTTCGGTTAGCATCGGCGGCAAAGGACCGAAGGCCCAGGTAACCAACTGGCGCGACAAATATCGCATCTCGCATGCGGTGGGGCTTTTGCAAGCTGGTGATCAGAGCTTTCTACCGTGATTTCGATGACGCTCGGTTTCTTGGTAAGGCCGGTGGCGTTTTGTTTGGCGGTTTTTATCGCCTTTGCCATGTTTCTGAGCCACTGGAGCTCTGGTTTTTTCTCGCCTCAGCGGGACCCGGCAAGGTAGTGGTGGTCGAATACACGCTGGCGTCTTATAATGGCGCTGGCCGTCATGTTCGGCGGCGCCGGAGCGATTGTCGATCGACGGGCTGATCGGCCGTTAGATAAGCCACTTGTCTAACGTTCATCGTTTAATCCGCCCGCTAATATGATCGCGCCGATTCAATCGCGATAATTCTCAGCCGGATCTCCGCGTTTATAAACCGGCTCCGGTAGTGGCGCTGATGTTGAGATGACCGATACTCGACCAGCGCCAGTCTATGCCTCACCCGCAGGTCTGCGACCTTCACTGATGTCGATAATTTTCAAATCGTCGCGGTCTCTCAAGAGTTGATAGTCCTCCTCCCACATCAGCAGATAAAAAGGGCGGGTTTAGTTTACGCGCCTCTGTCACGTATCGCGGAATATGACGACCGGCATAGAACTACGGCGCCGTAATCGAAGCCACGATAGAAAATAAGCGGCATTTTGGGGTCTATTTTTTCTTGGACCCGCGACATAAAAGCTTCATTGTGTAGCCCGTATGCTGAGCGGCGAAAAAGACAGTGATCTTCATGACCACGCTTACTGCGATTGTGATCGAAGCCAGGGATGCGAAAACGAGACGCCAGTTCTGCTTGAGAAGAGCCCAGGTGAAACATAGCACGCTCGCGGCGTAGATCAGCAAGCACGCCGCAATTAGCGGTGAGGGCGGTATAAGGCCGCGGAGAATATGCGAGAGATTTTTGAACTTTGTCAGCATGGCCAAAAGATTCCAATTTATCAGCCCGTACACCCCGGCAAAGTGGAAGCAGAGGTGCCACAAGTGCGAACAAGCAGTAAGAGGCTACGACTAAGCCGATTATACGTGTGTGAGCGTATTTTTATGCTCCGTGCTTTCTTCGAGCCGTTGCCACCAGGCGCCGAAGAGCAACGCCATGGGCGGATAGAGGGGAAGAATATAGACGCCCCTCTTGCCCAACGAAGCCGAGAAAAATATAAGTCCGGTAACTAGCCAGGTCAATGGAAATAAAAACCCTTGCTCCGATAATTTGTCGCGTTGCGTGTAAATGAAAAGCGCCAGCGGCGGGAAAAAGCAATTCCGCGGAATCGTATTTTCCAGAAAGACCGGAATGTAATAGTAGATCGGCTGGAAATGTCCATAAGTGCCGAGCGGCAGTTCCGGAAGTTTTCATCGACGATTTGCCGAAAGAAAAATGCCGGGCCGCCTTGCCATAGCGCCGCGCCGTACCATGAGCCGTTATCAAAAGAAACCGCGGCGCTCGCCGAGAGGTGGAGCTTTTCACAGAAAGCGAAAATCTCTGCGCAGCCAGAGGAAAACCAGAAATACAAGCATGGAACGGCCAATCCCAACGGGCCTTTGGCCAAAGTGGCGAGTCCTAGTAGCAACGGGAGCCCGAGAGATTTTATCCAACCCAAAATCTTGCCGCCGATAAAGAAAATAAAAATACAAGCAAGCCGCGCTAATGAAGAACGTCAACGTTCATATCCACTTGGGCGATGGTGCCGGCTTTGCCACCATTCGCCGCAGCTTAGAAGAACGATGCCCGCGACAACACCCGCCTTTTCCCCAGAGTCGCGCGCCGGTTCGATAAATCATCAGCACGCCCGCAGCAGCGAGGAGCGCCGAAGGCAAACGCAGAGTAAATCTTCGTCAATGCGCCCGAAGATAGCTCCCACAAGAAGTGCGAGCCAGTGAAATAGCGGAGGTTTGAATGGAACGTATTCGCCGTTTACCACCGGAAGAATCCAGTTTCCGGAGAAATTCATCTCCCAGACTACGAGACCCTCGCGCGGCTCGCCGCGGAAAAACGGCAGATCGCCCAATCCCCTGAACAGCGGGATAAGACAGAGGCCTACGAGGATGCGCGGTGTCACGCAACCACCACGCCTGCGCACGCCGGAAAGCTCAATTACAGAAAGTCGTTTCTGCTCGAGTTGCTTTGTCAATGTACTCTTCATACCAGCGCTGAAAGACAAGCAGAGTCCACAGTGGCTCGCGGTGGTGCGTTGGTTTTCGGCGAGTTGTTCGTCAAGCAGCAGTTTTATGTAGGGATAATGAAAATGCCCTGGCGCCGAATCCTTCCTCGCTTAGAGTGTCCAGCATGAACTCCTTGAGATCCGTGCCGAGCCACTTGGCGAGGGGAATGCCGAAGCCTTTTTCGTCGATGAATAATGTTTTTGGGCAGCATGCCTGCGGCCGCTTTTGAGCAGATACTTGGCTTGAAAACCCTAAGCTTGTATTTCGTCGGCAGGCGGCAAACGAATTCCACGACTTCCTGATCCAGGAGCGGGCAGCGCACCTCCAGGCCATTGGCCATGCTGGCTGATCCACCGTCACCAGATTATTGTCTTGCAGATAAAGCTTCATGGAAAGATAAAGGAGTCGGTCGAGCGGGTTGGTTAGACCGCTTTGGCCGGACGTAACGGTCGATATCATCGTAGCCAGTGTGAAAAGTCAAGCTCGCGCGGCGAATGTCTGGATTCAAGAGCTTTTCTTTCTCGGCTATGGAGAAAGCGCCGCGCCAAAGAAAAAGCGGATCTCAGCGCAAACGCCGTCACCCTTTAAAAACTGTTGATCTTGTAGTCGGCGCTCAAAATAGTTGTGCGAAACCGGCAGGATGCAGTGAGATCTTTCCGGATCGAGTCTTTGACGAAACCCGGCGAGCGTGCTGTAATAGCTCGTGAGCTTGTGCGCCTGGAAGGTTTGATAGCCGCCGAAAAGCTCGTCGCCACCGTCGCCGCTCAACACGACCTTCATGTGTTCGGGAAGCTAATCGAGACAAAGGTAGAGCGGGAAAACCGACGGATCCGCCAGGGGCTCGTCGAGGATCTGGGGCAGCTTTTGCACCAGCTGCAGCATTTTCTTCCGCGCTAAAAATTTTCGAAATGATGATGGATGCCGAGACTCGTCGCGACTTGCTTTCGAGTACGCGCTCTCGTCGAAGCTCGGCTCGTCAAAGCCGATGGAAAACACTGTAGTTGATTTTTCGCCTTTGCGGCAAAGGCGGCGACGATGCCGGAGTCGAGGCCGCCGCTGACGAAAACAGCCCCACCGGCACGTCGGCGACCAGTCTGCGCTTCACGGCACGATCCAAGACTTCTGTTAGTTCTTCAGTGTACTGCCTTTCGCTTCGATGCGTTACCGGATCGTCCTCCATGGGAATGTCCCAATAGCGCGAAACTCGGGGTTCGCCGTCGGCATAAACCAGATAATGCCCCGGCTCCAACTTTTTTATCGAGCGAAAGATCGTGTCGGGAGCTGGAACGTATTCGTAAGCTGGAGATATTTGCTGAGAGCTCTGAGATCCAAGTCGCGCTGAACAGCGGGGTGTTGCCAAGAGCGACTTAATCTCGGACGCGAGAGATCAGTTCTCCTGCCGTTGAGGCAATAGTGCAGCAGCTTTTTGCCCACTCGATCGCGTGCGAGGAGCAAGGATTTTTTGCTTACTGTCCCACAGGGCGAGAAGGCAAACATGCCGTTGAGCTTATCCAAGCATTTCGTTCCGCTTTCTTCGTACAAGTGGACGACCACTTCGCTGTCAGAATGGGATTTGAAACGATGACCCTTATTTTCAAGCTCCTTTCTGAGCTCTCGGTAATTGTAAATCTCGCCGTTAAGCGTGAGCCACACGGACTCGTCTTCGTTGGCCATCGGCGCTGCTTGCCAGCCGCGGAGAGATCGATAATGCTCAGCCGCTTATGCCCGAGTCCGACGCATGCGGCGTTGGAGTTCTCGGTTATCTCGCCCTCGTCGTCGGGCCCGCGGTGCGAGAGAGCGCGCCCCATGCGCTGCATTATTTCAGGATTGATTTTCCTCTCGCTGAGTTACGTATCCGTAAATGCCACACATCGGGTTTTAGAAAAGTTGAGTTCTCTCAGGTGCCAAATGATTTGTGACGATGTTTAGCCGCGTGTCAATTGGAAACCAAAAGCAGGCCGCAGGTCTTCGAGAAGGACTTTCGCAGAATTTCCCACTTCACGCTCCAAGTGCGGTAGATTTTTCGGTTTTATAAACACCACGAAATGATTTTCGGCGCCTTTGCCCACTGCTCGTCGAATTCCTCAAAGGTCAGCAACACGCGGCCAAATCCTGGCGTTGACCGGGCCGTTTCCTCGGCCAAGTAGAAACTTCCCATCACACTGGCTTTTTCACCGGACCAAACGATCCATATGGGCTGGTTGATTTTCAGATAGAAAGGCAGGCTTTCACGAAGCGAAAGTATCGTAGATGATTACCTGCGTGTCGGGCTCGATATAAGAAGACACTTGGGTCGCCAAGTCGCGCGTAGATCGGAGGGCCTGAGCTTCCGACCAAAATATATCCGAGCAAATCCATGTAGAAGATGAGAGCGAGACTTGATCCGGCAAAAATCGTGACCTGCGTTTTCCAGCGACCGCTCCAGGTGAATAACCCGACGCCGGCCAAGACGATCACGGTGGAGCAGAGCAATGGCGCGCAGCGGATCGGGAATCTCCGTGAAGCCGAACTGTGCCGGCTCGAGGAAAACGTGTGGTGACGAAGCGGCGAAAATGAAACCGGCGATCAGTAAGCATAGACAGAAACAGGAAAGGATCAACGGCCAAAGCCGCGACTCACTCCGCCAGCCGTTATTTTGCGCTCCAAGCTTATTCCCGTAAGCAACGTGCCAAGGGCGGAAGATGGGCAGGATGTAGTGCGGCAGCCTGGCGCTGGAGAAGGAAAAAATATGAACGGTAACACTGCCCAAAGAAGCAAAAGAGCATGGTATCGTCGCGCCGCCCGCGCCACGCTTCTCTCGAGCGCTTCTGGAATCCAAAGAGTCCAAGGAAGAAAGCCAACCGCGAGCACCCAGAAAAAATAATACCAACCCTCAGTTCGGTTGAAGTGCGGCAGTCAGATAACGGATAAAATTTTCTTCCCAAAAATAGCGCGCAAGTATCCGGGATTGAGCCGTTCGACTTCGTAGTACCAAGGCGCCACGATGGCGACGAAGAGCGGGATGCCAAAATGGAGCCCGAGTTCGCGCAGCAAAAATAATTTGCGACAAATGAGCAGGTAGGCGAGCGCCACCATGCCCGGCAAAACGACACCGATCGGTCCTTTCACGAGGTGTGGCGGCACCCAAGGAGACGTACACGTCAAACCGAGCCATGATGTTCGCCGCCGGCTCTTCTCTTCGCGCAAGGCGTAAAAAAACGAAAACAACGACAATGTCATGAAGAATGTCAAAGGTCATGTCAGAAGATCACAATGCGCGCAAGCAGGTAAAACTCTAGACTTGTCACGAGAATAAGGCTGCTCCAAAGGCCTTCCCAAAACCCGAAGAATCGCCGCGCGAGAAGAAAATACCAAGGCGACGCAACCCAGGCCGGCAAGTGCCGACGGCAAAGCGAGCCGACGATTCGGAAATACCAAACGCCCGGTAGGATGCGGCCACCAGCCAATAGTAGAAAATCGGCTTGTCTAAAACGACGGCAAAGCTTTCATGGGGCGTGATCAATCATGGAGCAGCAGATTTCTCTAGCCTTCTCGGCATTCCGTCCTTCGTCGGGGTCGAGTACAGCGCGGTGCGCCGAGTTTGACGAACAGTGCTACTGCGCAAGCATCAACGGGGCGCCGAGGGCGATGCGGTTTCCGACCCGAGACATCGATTCGATCTCGATCACCGGGGCGGGATTATTGACGCTGGTATCGATTGAAGCCCAGCTTAAATCCGAACTTTAGCTCCACCGCGCTGGGAGCTTCTCGCCCGCTGCCAAGGTTTCGAGGACCCTCAAAGAAAACGCAGCGTCGGAGATGCCGGCGCGCGATCGGTGAGAATGCCGGCTAGAAATCACTGACGGCAAGAACCAAAGGCTCCTGATCGGTTAAGCCCGGTAACGTGTGTTCGGCGATCATCTTAGCCGGTATCGTCGTTGGACGTTCCTCTGCCAAATCGCCGTGGCCGCAGTCTTCCTCGACGGCGTATTCGTATACGTGTGACCGCGCGTTTTCTCGAATTTTCCTTCGTAAACGCAACATTTTTGCTGCCGACGACCGTGAGCTTGGCCGTGTTCTCGGGGAAGAGCCAGTTGCTGATAGATAAACGCCGAAGCGCCGTCCGACATTTCCACCACGGCCATGCTGAGGTCTTCCAAAGTTCGGCTGCAAATAGCGATAGCCGTGTACCGCTATGGTCTCGGGCACGCTACTCAAAAGATACAGCAGAATCGAGATATGCGTGAGGGGCGGAATTCCACCAAACGTTGGAATCGCGCTTGATTCGTCCCAAATTGAGCCGCTGCGAATAAATATGGCGAACACCTGCCGAGACTCGCCCTGGACGATCCAGCTCGCGAATTTCCCGTATCGCCGGATCGTACAAGAAAGTGTGATCGACAAAAAGAACCGTCTCCTTGGATCGGCTTAGGGCGACGAGTTCTGGCCTTCTTCCACGCATAAGCGCCAGCGCGCTTTTCGATCCATACGTGTTTGCCCGCCTCGATCGGCTCTACGCGCCGAGGAAAAATGCGTCGCCGGCGGTCGCCAGAACGACACGCCGCGATGCCAGGTCAGAGAATTTCATCGAAGGGAAGGCGTCGTCGGAATATCCGGGTAGGTCTGGTTCATCTCGGCGCGATGGGTTGGACGGACATCACAGATGATTCTCACCAAGCTGTCGTTGCTTCGAACAAATTTCGGCAGCAGCAACTTTTTTCCCCAATAGCCAGCGCCCACCAGGGCGACGCGACACGTTGCGCTTCGCGCTTTCACCTATAGTCCTTGATGCGGAATCCGGGCTTGGTTTCGGCTCGAATAAACCGACCGAGATTCCAAGCGTTCGAATGGGCGATCAGACCGAAGAAAAACGCGATCGCGCGCGAATCCATCGGTTACTCGCCGCCAGCGGCTACGGCGACCGCCAGGAAAACCATTTCAGGAAATAGAAACGCTTTTTCCAGTACATCGGCCCGCGTAGGGCAGGGCAATGCGGCGAGATCGCGCAGGACAAAAAACACCCGGTTGAGGCCGGTAGTGCGACTGTCCCGGAAATCCGCGGCCGATCGACAGCATCGACTTCGGCAAATTCATGCGCCCGCACACCCAGCGCAGCGGAGAGGAAACGATTCATGACAGCCTTCGGGAACGAATTTATTTTCCAAGACTTCGCGCCGATAGGCTTTTAAGCCGGCAGCCGCAATCGTGGACCGGCACGCCGCTGACGATGCGAATCAGAGCATTGGCCCACTTGCGAGGGGCAGCAGCCGGCGCCAAAGCTTTTCCACGCGCTGCCGCCGGCGCAGCCGAGACGACGCGATACCCTTTTGCCAGCTCATCGAGGAGCGCCGGTATGTAGGCGGGATCGGCTTTTGATAATCACCATCGATGGTCACCAGCACATTGCCCCGTGCTTTCGAAACTCCGGCCAACAAAGCCCAGTTCTCGCCAGACGTTGGCTTCCAGAGTCGGACGTAGTGAAAGCGAAGATCGCGGCAATGGATTTTTTCATCCGCGCCAAGCTGGCGTCGGTACTCACGTCATTGATGAAGATAATCTCGTAGGGACGATCCAAACCGCGCCATGACTTTGCTGATGTCCTGGTAGAGCGGAATAACGTTGCCTTCTTCGTTATGTATCGGTGCGATCACCGAGATCTCGATCCTGGACACGCGGCTTATCAATCACGCGCGCTGAAAAATAATCTTCCACGGCGCTGATGACGTACTCGACCTCGCCGTCGGTCAGCTCGGCAAACATGGGCAGAGCGATGTTCTCACTTGCGTAACGTTCCGATTCGGGCAGCGAATACGATGGCATGCCGCGCGCTAGCGCACGCCTCGTGTCCATGCAGCGGCACAGGATGAAGTAAATGCCGGTGCCTATGCCTTTGCTCCGAGGAATTGCCTGAGGTCGTCGCGGTGCGGTGTTTCGATGACGTATTGGTGATGGGCGCTTTTTCGGTCGGCGAACACGGGCGGGGTTTTCACGGGCAGCCGACAAAATTGATTTGTATACGCGACGGCGATTTCGCGCCGTCTCGCGTTGTCCTGATCCAGGGTCGGAAGTTTAACCCGCAGGACACACGCCTGGATTTTCGTCAAGGCGGCTGTTCCAGCCGTAGGATTTTATGGTTGCGCTTCTCTCGCTTGTCCGTGCACGCGCAGCGATCGAACGGTTTGCGCCAAGGCATCGTCATTTGTCAGCACGACGCCGCCGTCGCCATAGCAAGCCAAGTTCTTGACCGACCCCAAGCTCATGGGCGTAATGATTCCAAGCCCGGCGGCCCGTTTACCGCGATACATCGCTCCCTGGGCTTGGGATGAGATCTTCCACGACGGGAATCCGCATGTTCCGCGGCGATGCGGCCGATCGATTCCATATCGCATGGAAGACCGAGCAGATGCACCGCCATGACTGCGCTTGGTCTTGGAAGTAATCGCACTTTGCAGACTCTGTCAGGTCAGGCCCGTAATCGTCTCGTGCGCTTTGTCGATTAAAACCGGTACGGCGCCGACATAGACAATCGGTTCAATCACCGGGGCAGGCGCATGAGCCGGCAGGGGATCACTTCGTCGCCGGGTCCGATCCCGAGCCCGCGCAACGATAGAAAAATCGCGTCGGTGCCCGAGCCAACGCCGATAGCGTGGCGCACATCGCAACAGCGCGAAAACTCGTCTTCGAAGAACGCCAGGTTGCGCCGTTCGGTAAGCGCATGGACTCGACGGTATGATCCCAGTGATGGCGCAATTGCGCTCTATGGAACGATACTTTCGCGTTAAATCCAGCAGCGGGATGATCCCTGGCAGAGGACTGTCGAGGAGCTTTTTGCCAACTTTGTTCGAAACTTGTTTTGGTGAATTATTCAGAGCATTCGTGTGCTTACTTCGAGTGGATAGACCCATGTAAATCTCCCTTTTGACCCGTGCCGTCCGAAATTTCTGAGACGACGGCCGCTCCGGTGTAATCGCTGCCGACAATCCGGCAGGGGCGGAAAAGTTACGGATCAAATCAGAGGAGAAAGGCGACACTTCATCTCAAAGGCTTACAATCTTCTCCAATGATCGTGAGCGCTTTTTGCGACGCGTTGACCGACGATGAGTTCTAGCGGATTGAGGCGAAAAACCGCTGGAAAGGCAGCGAAGTTGAATAGCCTGTAGCTGCTAAGATCGTCCCCTGAGTCCTGGTTATCCGTGGCGACGATCGACGTGGTGCATTATGAGGTGCCGAAATCATCGTCCGCGGCATAGCTAATCACATTCAGTCCCAGCCAGATGGCGAGAACAAAACAATGCGACGACTCGGAAGAACATAAAGGTGCGTATACAACTTGCTTGCCATCCAAACAATAGAGCTAGGGAAGTGGCGCGCTCTAACTGATGGAGGTAGCCGCTAAACAGGATCGCACGATGCGCTGTTATTTTTTCGATTTTAATCCTGTGCTGCCGGTGAGTCGAAACTACCGCACTAGAGACGCGCTGTAACGCGAAAGTATTGCGCCAACCTTGCCCTGACATTGCAATTTTGAAGATTCGGACGCTGCCGTGTCGTACGGCTTCGAGGGTGTGGTGGGCCGGTGTTCCGGTGGACCTCAAAGCGCGACCGGGTTTTTCGCGGATTTTGGAACTGCAGCATCAAGGCTGCGCACCCGAACCGTGGCTTGACTGAGACAGGCCCCATGTTAACCTACGGGGCCATTAGGTCTCGACGAGGAGTTCTAGATGAAAAAACATTATCAACGGTTGGCCGTGCTGATTGTGTTCGGCATCGTCGGTTGGGTGCCGTCAGTATTCGCCCAAACCGACTTCTACAAAGGCAAAACTATCACCGTCTATATCGGCACCACGCCGGGGCGCTGTACGATCAATGGGGCCGGCTTCTCGCGCAGCATATGGGTAAGCATATTCCCGGCAAGCCGGACATGATCGTACAAAACATGCCAGGCGCGGGACACATGATCGCGGCCAACTACGTTTACAACAGGACCAAGCCGGATGGCTTGAGCTTGATCGGCACGATCGTGCCGACGCTTTATTTCGATCAGCTCGTCGGGCGCAAGGAAGCGCAATACGATTGGGCCAAATTTGTCTGGATCGGGTCGCCGGTGCAGGGCGAATCGCAGATGTACATGCGCGCCGATACGCCGTACAAAACGATCGAAGACGTGCGCAGCGCCAAAGAGCCGCCGCGCTGCGGCGCAAGGCACCTCCGATTCGGCTTATTATTTGCCGAAGCTCTTCAGAAGAAGCCATCGGCGCCAAGTTCAATCTCGTACAAGGCTATCCAGGCGGGCCGGAAATCGATTTAGCGGTGGAACGCGGCGAGATCCACTGTCGGGCATTCACGATCGAAGCGTTCATGTCGCGCGAGCCGTATCACACCTGGCGCAAAAAAGGTTTCGTGCGCAATATCATTCAAACCGGAAAGAAAAGGGATGCGAAACTGCCGGAAACGCCGACGCTGTGGGAATTGATGGACCGCTACAAGACTCCTGAAGGAAGCCGCCGACTGGCGACGCTCATGCTTGCATCCGGCCAGCTCGGCCGGCCGGTGATGGGCACGCCGGGTATCCCCGCCGATCGAGTGAAAATTCTGCGCGACGCTTTCAACGCGACGGTGAAAGACCCCGAATTCCTCGCCGATATCGATAAGCGGCAGTTCGATCTCGATCCGGTGTCCGGGGAAGAGCCTCGAAAAGATCGTCAAGGACGTTATGAGCCAGCCGGCGGACGTTATCGCTAGAATGAAAAAACTGCTGGGCAATTAAGCGCGACAATCTTAATTTACGCTCTCGGCAAAGCGGCGGCAGGAAAATACCTGCCGCCGCTTTTAGCGTAAAGTGGGCCGTCGATGTAGCCGGATTTATCCAGCTCTTCGAGAAAGCTGACGATCGACGAATCTTTAGGGTTAGCCGTCCTGGCGGCGGGGTATGCGATCGCTGACGTCTTTGAAAATGGTCTTGAAGCTTCCAGGTTGGGATAGGGTTTTACTTTTTGCCGTTTCGCGCAGCGTTTGCAGGCGTCTTCGAGCGTTCGCTTCTCGTCTCTGGTCTTGCGGTATTTGACGAACGCCCGCTTGGTGACTTCGGTGGGGGTTGGTTCTGACTAGATGGATCGCTTCTGACGTAACTCTTCACCATGCGCTGAACCAGGTCGCGATTTTCGCGATATAACGCGTTGCGTCGAGACCAGGACCGGTGTCCTTGATAAAAAATATTCAGCTCGGCCATGTCGACCAGGCAGATCCTCATGCCCGCTTGCTGCGCCGCGAGATGATCGGGCGGCGCAGAAGCTCGAGGCATCGACCGCGTTTCCCGTCATGGCAATGATCCGCGCCGGCGTGTCGCCGATCTGCAGAAAAGTCGCATCTTTTTCGCCATGAGACCAGTAGCGCGGGCAGGATGCTTGAGCACGCGCATGTGCGACGCCGCGCCGAAGCGCGGAGATCGCGATGCGTCTGCCGCCTTGAGATCCTCCGGCGTCTTGATGTTGGGCCGCACGACGAGCCGGTCGTCGAGCAGCTCCCGGACGCTCGACGAGCATCACCGGGTCGCCGCCTGGAGCCGAATCGGCGACATCAGCGCGCCGGTCATCTGGCCGAACTGGATTCTGCCGGCCATCAACGAGCGGCGCGAGCAATGTTGCCAGGCATAGGTAAATGATTTCACACATCGAGATTGTTTTTCTTGAAAAGGCCGGCGGTATCGCCGAGCCAAAGAAGGCCATGTTGAGGGCCCGGCGCGGTGTAGCCGATGCGGACGCATCGGCGGCAGGTGAGCGGGGCCGCCGAAAGCTCTCAGCGCCAGGCGCGAGAGTGTTATCACGGCAAGCGACGTCGACGACCCTGATTCGCCTGACGATCCATCTCGTGCCTCCTGCGATCTCACGCACAGAAAATCCGATCTTCGGACGCTAGGTGTAATGCGCGCCGTCTCGTCTCCGTCGGCAGGAAAATTTGCTTGAGAAAAATTTGTTGATGAGATCGCGGCCGCTGCCGCAGCGACGATCGCCCGAGAGACGTCTCCTACGGGCGCAAGACATTAAGGTTCGGGTATTGACGATCGCCCGGCACATTTCCAGCCGCCTGGCGTTGTGATATGGAATTTTCATTATGGAAAAAATTATCGACGAGATTCCGCGAGTTGCTCCCACCGGCGCGAGCTCCTCGTGATGTCCGGCGGTTTTTAGCCGCTGCACGCGCGCATGTCGGAGGTGCTCGGCTACGAGGCGTTCTTTATGTCGGGCTCGCAGGTATGCGCCTACGTTTACGGTTATCCCGATGTCGGTCTGCTCGGCTTGAGCGAAATGTCTGAAGCGGTGCGCCGGCCTCACCGTCGCGTGCAATATTCCGATCTTCGCCGACGCCGACACCGGTTACGGCAACGCGGTGAATGTCTACCACGGTTGCAAGCGCTATCATCCGCGCCGGGGCCGCCAGCTTCACATCGAAGATCAAGAAGCGCCGAAGAAATCGGGAACGCTCGCCGGCCGACGTTGCTGATCTCGCGCGAGGAAGCGATCGGCAAAATTTAAAGCTGCGGTGGCGGCGCGAAAAGAGCTGATCCGGACTCTCGTTATTTGTGCGCGCTGCGACTCGATCGGCTCCGGAAGGCGGCAACCTCCAAGACGCCGTCGAGCGCTCTGATCGCCCTTACGTGGAAGAAGCGGCGTGATCGATCTGGGTGAATACGCCGACCCAGCGCGAAGAAATTGAAGAGGCTGGTGCCGCCATGCATTGCGGCGCCGGTGATCGCGCCTTACACTACGGACGCGGCCATCGCCGACCTCTTGAAGAATTTGTAAAGCTTGGTGCCGGCGGCGGTTTTGTATCCGAGTCTGACGACGGCCAACGGGCTGCAGGCGACTTGGGAACTACTGCATCGAGTTCAAAGAACGTGGCCCGGTGGTGCTCGAAGCGATGGAACAAAAGCGCAGAGCCCCCAGGCAGCGTGCCGCGCACCCAGGATCCGATTCTGCCGGCGCAAAAATTCATCAGCTCGAAGACAGAGTCTATTCCTGCAGCGAGCTGCAACGCGATTACACGAAAACCTTTGGACATGATCGGCACTGAACGACGACACGCGCAACGTTTTTGCGGTGGTCAACCATTCGAAGATCATGTAGGGCAACCTCTGTGGTTGCCGCGTTAGAAAGAGGGCAGACATAAGTGGTCTCCTCTACGGTCTACCGTATTGACAATCAATGGTCTCGTCCTCGATGGGTTGATTCGGATCACGCCGCCTTGGTGTCGCCGCGGCGCAGAGCGCGTAGAGCAGATCGCGCATCGCGCCATCGCCGCTTAGTTGTACCAAAGAAATCTTGACCAGCCCCGGCCCGCCGATTTGGCGAGCGGTCTTTTATTTGCCGCCAGGCTTGCTGCATCGTCGCGCGCATGAAAGTCTGGTCCGTGCTCTGGTCAATGGCGAACACGACGCGTTCTGCAGCGGCAAGACATTGACAAGCTCGTGAATTTCGAAAATGCACCCCGGAATTCTGGGCTGCGAAAATCGCGTAGATCCATCAAGCACCGCATCGCTTTCATCGGGCCAACCTTCGCCAAAAGCGAGTTTCACGCATCGTCGGACGGTGAAAACTCCGTCACGCGATAACAAGCCGTCTCCATCGGGCGCCAAATCCATTTGATCGATGCGCAGGTCCAGGCTACCGCCGGGTGCCGATAAACCGGCGGTCCAATCTTCCGCTCACAAAATCGAGAAATTCATGGGGCCTCGATAGTCGACGTGGCGAGATCGGCCCGGCGATCATCTGCATGCCGCCGACCGCGCGCCGGGATTTGCCGAGGGAGTCGTAAAGGTTCTCGCCTGCGCCTGCCGAGGGCGAAACCCCGGAGTAGCAACAAGCGTCGGGCCACGCGAGCTTCCCGCGCCGCGCCATTTCTGAACGCATGAAACAAACCGACGGCGACAACGAGTTTGTAGAGGACAAAAGCGGCGATACCGCTGAAGATCCAAAAGCGCCCTTCGGAAGACCAAGCCGATGGAATTGACGATGCCGAAAAGCAGCCACATGGCGTCGACGGTGATCGATTGCTCGCTGATGTATTTTTCTGATAGTAGCCGGCGCAGCGTTCCCTAGAATGATCCATCCGACGACGGCGAAGGCGCGCGAAACCGATCAGATGCAGCACGGTCGTGGTACCGGTCGCGGTCAGTCCGATCGAGTGGCTGAAATCGCTGACCGCTTTGAGCAACTTGAGATTATGGCCGATGAGGGGTAACGACAAAGTCGCGCCGGTGACGCTCAGAATCATGAAAACCAAAACCATCGGCCCCAAAGCGCGATGCGGCGATTGAGAAAGATCGCAAGCTAAAACAGTCGGTGGGGCATTGAAATCGAGCCACAGATATAACAACTGTCCGATCGATAGAGTCTGGGCTTTTGAGCCAGAGATAGCGCCAACGATGCCACCGATCAGAAAATAAACCATTGCCGCGATCAGCTTGGCGCGGCGAGAAAGTCTCGCGACAAGATCAATCGCGATAACGAGCCGGCCAGGCATTTGCCCAGGTGATAAACACATAAATCGGAAAGGAACAAAAAGCCATTTTTCCAGCGGACAAAAAATGCCGTGGTCATCGCCGCCGCAAAGCAGCAGCCAGCAATCGTGTGAACACCGGCGACGAGTAATCGGCGCCGATTGGCGCTGCGATAGAGCCGTCGCGGCGTCGGGATCTCGCTTGCGCCGCGTCGCGCGTGACGAAAGTGAAAGTGAGCGCGGCGTCATTCGGTTTATGTTCCGGTTCAGGAGGCAAAAATCCTTTGGGCCTCGCGGATCGCGCTCCGACTGCGCCGCCGCATCGACTTGATCACCGCGCGGCGATAAAGACGCAAGATCAAATACGAAGCAATCAGCGCGAGAAAGGCGGAGAGGACAAGAATAAAAGTGAGCTGCCCAGTCAGGGCGACAGAGTGAGGGTATCGGATCTGCCGACTCATATTCGCGCTAGGTTCCGGCTTTGTGGAAAGAAAATCAAGGCTGAGTGGCTAGCTTGTCATCGTTTAATCATACGAGTTTTTCTCTTTCTGATAATTTCATGGAGATGATCGCACAATAGCGACTCGTCTCGAAATCCGTCATTCCCGCATGCCTTTAGTGGGAATCCAGGCGCATCGGCCTCCACTAATCATTCCCGGGGAGAAATTTTAGGAAGGCTGTCACGCAAAATTATGCTGAGTAATCACGACTTGATTTTGTCGGCGTCGAAAGATTGGGCATTGGGAATTCCGCCGGCATCAATCGATTGACGGTAGGTTAACCGTTCCGGTTCAGGACGCGCCGCTTGAATCGCGTCGTCTTTTACAGCCGGCAATTAGAGTGCGGTATCAAGTACACTCACTCTACGCCTCCATGTGAACGAATGACTTCTACGGATTTTTGCCAGTCTTCCAAGGAAGCGTTGGAAAATTGTTTCCATTGGCCCTGCGTTCCACCTACTGCACACGCCAGTGGCGTAAGACCGTGCTTGTTACGTTGACTTGGGTCTGAGCCAGCGGCCAGTAGGACCGCTACCACTTCGGGACGACCGAAGAGAGGCCGCCCATCCGAGGGCAATTGCGTCACTTTCTGAATCCAAGAGCGTAACGTCTGCGCCGTAATCGAGTAGCAACCGGGCAGCGTGAGCCTGACCAAACTCTGCCGCAACGTGCAGCGGATATGTGCCTCTTATATCCGTCTCGCTACGGGCATTCGCTAATGAGTGGCCTGCTTCAAGCAGCGCTTTCATCTCAGCGAGATCCCCTCGCTTTACCGCATCGTGTAAATCGCTGATCTTCGACATCTGTGCTCCCATGCGCTCTAACCATTTAGGCTGAGCATTGTTAGGTAATCCTCCCAGTGACACGGGTAAGAAGATCATTAGCGCAACGACAAGCGACGAGCTTGTGCTCGAAGTCACGAATAAAATCCATGGCTCGCTTCAAATTATCGACATCATGCTTGTGATTCCACTGGATGAGTCGATAGAGCCGTGGGATAATTAAACGACACGACAACGGGAATTTGCTCGGTCATTCAACGACTTGTTAAAGCCGACTCGGACATGACACCACAATACACTGGTCAGTGTCTTACCAATATCCCCGCCGAAAGACTCTCACCTACGAGCTTCCTGCTCATTCATTCGGCATCGAAAGTTGTAGGTGATGGCCGTCGGGGTCGTTGAAATAGACGCAATGCGGATCATTTTTGCGGCCGTGGACTTTGATGCCGGCGTTTTCGAGCGTCGCTTTGACGCGCTCATAGTCTCCGGCCGCCAGGCGTAGCGCCATGTGATTGACTTCACTGCCGCCGTGGACATCTTCGTTGTCTTTCGACTTCGAACAGGGCGACGCCTTGGCTGCCGCACTTTAGAAAACATTGCCACGAGCTTTCATGGTCGATCTCCATGCCCAAGAAATCGATATAGAACTTCTTCGCGCTCCACCGAGGTCTTTGACGTGAAAGACGACGTGGTCAATGCCGGTGACTTTAAACGGTGCTTCGCATAGTTCACCTCCAGCAATAAAAAATTAAAATCGAAATTCGAATGTCGAAATCCGAAACAAACGGAAACAGAAATACTCGACCCTAAGTGACAAATCCCAAATCCGAACCGCGCGGTTTTGAATTTTCTGCTTTTCGATCATTTGGATTTGTTTCGAATTTCGGATTTCGGTATTGAGTTCTTGTTTTGCCTCAGTCTACCACGGCGATGGCTTGAATCTCGATCATCATCTCCGGGCCGGGCCAGTTCTTTGATGCCGATGAGCGCGCTGGCTGGATAGCTCGCCTTCTTTGAAAAACTCCTTTCTGAGTTGGGTGAAGCGCGTGCCGTTGGCCATGTCGGTGATAAAGACCGTCATGGTCACGATGTCGTCGAGTTTGCCGCCGGCAGTTTCGAGGGTCTCTGCGCATGCGCTCGAAAGCCACGCGCGCTTGGCCATCGAAGTTATTCGGATAAGTCTCGCCGCGTTCGTCTTGGTAGCCGGTCTGTCCGGCCAAGTAGATCGTCGTGCCGCCGTTGATCTTGACGGCGGGGAGTAAGCGCGTTCCCGCTGACGCGCGTCGCGCTTTCAAGTATTCTCGTCGCGCCATGGCTTCTCCTCCTATTTCAAAATATTTTTGGAACTCCTGAGTTCTTTCCTTGAATTCGCTAGCGTCGAAATCGTCCATTTCCACCGCTTGAATTTTATCCGCGCCGGGGAGCGGCGGGTAAATCCTTGCAGGTTTACGAACTCGCCCATCTTGGCGAGGATCCTCATGCTCTCGTCGCCGAGAAAAATCGATAAAGGCCTTGCCGCCGTTCGGTCGAGTCGCCTTATTGCTGAGGGGCTAGATACTGGCCCGTGCTCAACATCTTTGCCGAGCCGCACATAATCCACCGGCGCGCCTTCTCGCTGTAGGTCACTGTATAGCGGATTAGGCTGATCGCGATCGGCGTTTCGCCGGTCGACACGCGCTCGGCGGACGGGGCAAAAGGATTCCACCAGGAGCAGCTTGGCGGCGCCCAAGTCGCGAATGTACTTGTCGGATTTTCTTTGCCCATGATTTTATACAAGCTCGCGAGCCACTGGAGCGTGGTCGTATGCTGGGTCGGATCGGGCATGACGAACTTACCGCGATATTTTGGATTCGGCAGATCTTCCAATGAGCGCGGTGCTCTCGGCGCTGCTAATGGATCCTTTGTTGTCAGACGATACCGATCGGAGTGTTGCGATAGACCGGACCGAGATCGGGATCGATCACCTCTTTGGGAAACGCTTTGGCTGCGGGCGAGAATATATTTGGCGAACAACCCCTTCCTTTTTCATGACCTGGATAGCGCCGCTGTTGTTGACCATGACATCGAAGACCGATTTACCGGCGCGTTGTTCGGCCAAAGCGCGATCCATCACTTTGGTCGCCGAGGCGCGCCAGTATTCTACCGTCAATAACCAGTTTTTTCTTGAATGCTTCGACGATCGGCTCCACGGTGTTCGATTCCAGTGAGCCGTAGGCGATGATCGGACCGGGTTCTTTCTTCGCTGCTTCGATGAGTTTGGCGTCTTGAGCGATCGCGCTGAACGAGATCAACAAGCTAAGCAATACCGCGATAGTCACTTGCCGAATCATCGATAGTTCTCCTCGGATGGAAACAAGGATTTCACCACAGAGACGCAAAGTACGCAGAGTTTTTATTTTTACAACTCGGCCTCTGTGCCCTCCGCGCCTCGGCGGTGAATTTCGATCTTGGCGTTGTTCCCGTCCTACATGGTGAATGGAAACCTCGGCTTACAGGTGAATCAGATTCAAGGCATTGTCTTCCAAAATCAGTTTTTTCTGTTTCGGCGAAATGTCCGGCCGCTCGCGGATGCCGCTCACGGTTTTCGGGAACGTGGAATCGAAGTGCGGGTAGTCCGTCGCCATGAGAACGTGGTCTCGCCGACCTCGGCCTAGCGCCAGCGGCAGCCATTTTTCATCGGCCTCACAGGTGATGTAGCAGTTTCGTTTCACGTACTCGGACGGCAGCATGCTCAACTGCGGGGCACATGCCGGCGTCCTTGATCACTTCGTAGTCGTCATCCATGCGGTGCATCCAGAAAACCAAAAACTCAGCCGTGACTTCGAAGAAGACGACTTTCAAGCGCGGAAACTTTTCAAAAATCCCACCAAGAACCAATGCGACCAGGGGCGCGACGCAGTTGAGCGGGCGGCCGAGGATATGCATCGGGAAAAGTGAGTTTGGCGGCTTGATCAACGTGCCGACGTCGCCGAGCGTGCTTGGATGGCAAAAGAGCGGGACATCGAGCTCTTGTGCGGCTTGGTAAAGCGGAAAGAAAGCCGGATCGTCCATCTGCTTGTCTTTGGTATAGCTCACCAGAGTGGGCGGCTTTGCAGCCCAGATCGTTGACGCAATGTCTCAACTCGTTGGCCATTTCTTCGGGGCAGCCGGCGGGCATCATCGCGACGGGCGAGAGCCGGTCTCGATGACCGGCGACGAGTTTATGCGCCCAGTCGTTATAAGCGCGCGCGAGCGCCGCTCCCAGTGCGCCGGGATTTTGCGATGGTAGGTCGATCTGAGTCGGAAAGATTAGCTGAAAGTCGATGCCTTCGCGGCCGTTATCCTTCATGCGGTATTCCACGTCGTAACCGCCCTGTTGCCATTGCATGACTTCGTTGCCGCGCTGATTCGCTTCCGGATTGTAAAAACCTGGTGTGTCACCGGCTTTTTAAAGTTCGCATTGCGCCACCGGATCTTCCATCGGCGAAAGATTGTGCTCGAACTTCGAATAGAAATATTTGCCGTCGCCGATGCGTCTCGGCGAAAATTTAGCGAAGGGTTCAGGGCAGTCGATAAATCTCGTCGAGCAACCAACCGTCGCGCAAGTGAGAATCCAAATCGATGATGGCCATAACCGCTCCTTTTAGATGTTGAAAATTTCAGTCCGGAGGACCGCCCGTGTCTGTTACGTGATTCGATTCATCCGTGTTCAGTTATTCGAAGGAAAACGTAGTACAGGGAGGGCAGAGCGTCAAGCCAAGTCAGCTCGCCGACATGAAAGTTTCCGACAACGTTTGGCATGTCAACAAGGAAGCCTTGCTTGCCGAGATCTAAGTCTTTGGCGCAGCGAAAGGTTTATATAGGGCTTTGGCGGGCTTTGGCACGTAAAAGATTTGCAGCGTTCCGGCTTGGTAGTGTAAAGGGAACCAAGCGAGAATTTTGTGCCGGAGGAAAGATCTTATGCCGTTTAGAATCGGAACATCGGAACAGGGTGGAACTTTTATACCCAGGCTCTGGCCTTCGCCGAGCTTTTCAACCGCGGACGCGCACAAGCCGATCAGTGTGTCGTCAAAACCACCGACGCAAGCATTCACAACGCCGAGCAGCTCGATCGAGACGAGCTCGACTTCGGCTTTATGGCGTCAAACTGGATCGGTCGCGCGAAGGACGCGACGCCGCCATTCAAAAACAAAATCTCGCTGCGCATGGTGGCGCCGGCCAACGCCGGGCCGATGTGTTTTGTGAAAATCGCGGATTCGCCGATCCGATCCGTCGCCGACTTCAAAGGCAAACGCATCGCCATCGGCGCCAAAGGGCAGCGGCATGGAGCAACATATCCATACGATCTTCGGCGTCCTGGGAATTTCGTTCGACAGTTTCACGCCGGTGCACGTGGGATTCGCTGAGGGCGCGGACGCGTTGGCTCGTGGCGCCATCGACGTGCAATTCCATCCGCCGATTCCGAATAAAGGTGTTGACCGATCTCAGTCAGCGCGCTGACATTCGGGTGATTCCCTTCAGCGCAGATCAACTGGAGAAGGTGCTGGCACAAGTGCCGTTTTACCGTCCCGTCGTTGTGGAAAAAACGCCTTCCGCGGAGTGATTGAAGATGTAACGCAAGTCGGCGTTATCAATGTCGTCGTCACTACACGAACGGGTGGCGGAAAGCGTCGTTTACGACATGGCCAAAGCGATTGCCGACAATCTCGACAAGTTGCCGCAGATGAATCCACTGTTTCAAGGATTGAAGAGTCTATTTGAACCGCTTCGCACCCAGGGAGCCGCGGCATTCGAGTTCGGCGGCGTTGCGCTGCATCCAGGAGCGATCAAAGCTTATCGTGAAACCGGCTGGTTGAAATTGTAGAGGCGCGCTGCATCGCGCCTTTGCCCTCACCCGCCGCTCGCGTGGCGGTCTCTGCCAGACGGCGAGGCCATTGACCACAGAATAATCTGACCCGTCGATTACGGCGTCCAGCCGCTTTGGGTTACTTCGGCTTGGGCGCGATTGAGAAAAGAAAAATCAAAGATTTCTTCGGGACGCACGTCGCGCGTGACGCCGGTAAATCGTTTGCTGCGCTCGATGACGATGCGCTGGAGCTTTTCCGAGATCGTGCCGTCGCGCGCGATAGTTTTCATGTGATCGTCGTAAACGCGCGCTGTCAAGTCGCGGTCGCTCTGGCGGGTGAACTCCATGATCGCCGCGATCCCCGCTTGGCGGTTTGCCAGGTAGACGCGCTGCCCTTTGATCGTGGCGCGCATGAAGCGGCGCACCAGATCAGCTTGGCGCGCGAGCCGATCGTCGGTGGCGACGATCGATGCTTGGATGTCTTCCAGATGATCGGCAAAGCGAAACAGCGTCGAATAACCCAAAGATTGCGCCATTAGACTCGACGGCGGGCTCAACGACGCGGCATCGATGCTGCCCGCCCTTAGCGCCGTATAACGGGAGCTCGTTGATCCGACGGGAACAAAGTTAACGTCCTTCTCAAGCTGCAGGCCGAACTTCGGCAGCACTTCTTTCAACCAGCCGTAGTCCAGGCTGCCGACCGTGGAGCCGCCGACTCTCTTGCCGCGCAATTCGCCGCATGCTCTTGATCCCGCGGTTGCGCCATGAATTCTCCCGGCGGTTTGTCGTTGAAGACCATGAGGATTTTAAGTTTTGCGCCTTGAACTGCGGCGGTCGGATTGCTCGCCGAGCCGAATTCGACGCTGTTGCCGATGAGCGCCCGCGTGCTGGTGAGTCCGGCCATCAGGATGATTTCGACGATCATGCCTTCTTCGGCGTAAAAGCCGCGCTTCTGGGCGATGTGCATCGAAATGTAGGATGCGGAAAAATTGGAGATCGCGACATGCACTCGCTCCTGGGCGTTGATGGTCCCGGCCAGGGTGCAAAAATGATGCTTGCCGCAGAGGCAAGTGAAATATTTTATTTGCGCCATTGTTTCTCCGCGATGCGCGACCGCGAGCGGACACGCCGTCAAAATTTCGGTATGCGCAATGTCTTGCTAATCATCATGCTGCCGTTGACGAAAAAGAGCAGGGATAACGGATGCCAGCGCGCGCCGCCGATTTCGACCACACCAAACGGTAGATTGTCGTCGGCGCGACCGAAGTAGACGCAGAGCGCCAGCACGGCGACGAGAATCAAGCTCGAAGGAATCGGCGTACCCTCGAAATATTTTACCTTGCCGCTGGTGTCGGCGAGTTGACCGGCGGTGACGTTATAACGCGCCAAACGGCTGATGCCGCAGGCAACAAAATAAATAAGAACGATCACGTCGAGGGTGCCGCGCATGCCGAGACCGTAGGCGAGCCCCAGGGGCAACGCCGAAGCTGACGATGTCGGCGAGCGAATCCAGCTCTTGGCCGAAAGGCGACGGCTCGTTGTGCCGGCGCGCGACTTTGCCATCGGCGATGTCGAGGATCAGCGCCAGCGGCAATAAGGACAAGGCCAGATAGATGCGCCACGGCTCTGGCGTCGTCAAATAACTCATGGTGGCGAAGACGGAGGCGGTTCCGGCGGCGCCGTTGGCGAAGCGTGATCAGATCCGCCAGCTGATAGTTACGAAGCATCGAGAAGTGGACGCGCGGTTTAGGCGGGCTTGGCTGCGTCATGTTTCACTCGTGTCCATATTTTTACCCGACGGCGATGGTGGTCGCTCGAAACGGATCGATAGACGCTTTCGCGCGAAGGACGTTAAGCCATTCATTATCTATTCCTGCGGAAAAATGTCGTAGTATCTCTGCGCCGCCTCGGCGCCGCCGCAAATATATACCGCGTCCTCCGGTTGGAAGCGAAAGGCAGGAGCAAACTCGACGAGCAACTCTTCGCCGCGCTCGACGGCGACAACGGTACAGCCGGTTTTGACGCGAATATCCGCGTGGCTTGGGTGATATTTTTCCAAGCCGCGAGTGGATACTTTGATCACACGAAGCTCGGGATCGACGGCGACGGATTCTTTGCCGAGCAGCCGCCAGGCAAGCAGTTGCCCAGAAACTTGGCTGATCGAAAGCGCAAAGTCAGCGCCCGCGGCGCAGATTCGTTCGACGTTTTCAGCGCGATTGACCCGGGCGATGACCGGAACATCGGGCGCCAGGTCTTTGAAAATGACCGTAGCGAAGAGTGTCGTCGAATCGGTGTTCAGCGCCAGGATTACCGCCTGGATGTTTTCCACGCCGGCTTGTTTCAATAGCTGCGTGTCGAGGACGTTGCCGACTAAATTAACGCTGGGTCCGGGCTGGGTGTCGATGAGAAAAGTTTCTTCGCCGGCGTCAGCTCAACAATTCAACGACCTTGCGTCCGACTTCGCCGCCGCCGGCAATTAGAAACGGGCCGTGGCGGCGTAACTGGCGCGCGCCGGCGCAAAGATTCATGAAGCGCTGCAAACTTTCGGCATTGCCGGCAAGGACGAGAATCCCGCCCGGTTCGAGCCGCATGTCCGGCGTCGGCGGCGTGATGAGCTTACCGCCGATCCACTGGCCGATCACGGTGACGCCGGCGTGCTGGCCGAGATCGGCTTCGGCGAGTGTCTTGCCGCCGAGCACGCTATCGCGGGTGATGCGCGCCTCGCCGACCTGAAGCTTATGGCCGAGGTGCTGGATCCCGGCGACTGTCGGGCTGACTTTCTGGCTGGCGCGAGCGGCCAAGGCGGCGCCCAACACGTGACGCGGCGTGTAAGCGCCACTGGCGCCGGCCAGGATGATCGGCTACGCGATGATAAGGGTCTTCGACCAACGCGAGGATCTCGCCTTTGAAGCCAAGCTGGCGTGCGGTCAGAATCGTCGCGGCGTTCCGATCGTCGGTGCTGTTGACGATGAGCGCGCGCGCCTGGATCAAATGAGTTTTCTGCAACACTCCTTCGTCGAGATTGCCGTGAATGACCCGATGCCCTTGTTCATGCAGGCGGCGCGCGTCGTTTTCGTCTTCTTCGACGACAACGGTTGCGATGCCGGCTTGCTCCAGCTCGGTGAGCAGCGTCGCTACCGGCGGACCGTAATCGAAAATGACCACGTGTTCCTTGAGACTAGGAATTTCTTTCGGTAGTCGGGTTTCGAAACGCTCCTCGAAAAGGAATCACATAAATGGGAAAACCAAGAAAACCAGAAACACGCCGACAAATTGCACCAGCACGACATAGGATACCATGAGCGGATGGTTCCAGTTGGAATCGCGGCCGTATCCGGTCGTCGACAACGATTCCCCCGCCCATTCCAAGGCGTCCCAAAATCCCCGGGGTTTGCCTTCGAGATAGGTCATCCCCACATGTATAAAATCGTTGCGACGATCAGCAGCAGAATCAGCAGGCCGAGCAAAGCGAGGAGACGTTGGTGCAAGCGCATCATATTCTGATTTTTCTTCTCACCAATGGAGCGGTAACGAAAGGATCATAGGTAAAGGGTACGATAAATCGTCAAGAGACGAGCTAATCCCCTGGTGGCTCGTCAGGGGCGCGCGTCGCCGCGATTCCGACCGGCGCCAAAGAGTAGAGCGCCCAGAGCGCGATGCTGGCAAGCAGCACGCCGATGCGAGTCGGATAATCAATAGCGCTGGGCGAAACGAAGCCCTCGATCACTCCTGCAATCACCAACATAACCATGCAGCCAAGCTCGATCGTCAACGCTGGACCGCCGACTCGTTTGAGCGCGGTGGCGCGGCGCAACCGGCCGGGGACGATGATGGCGCTCGCGAGCATATAACCTGCAGCGCCGGCCAGGCAAATCGCCAGCAATTCCGTCGCGCCGTGCGGCATGATCCAGCCCCATAAAGCTCGATCTTTGCCGTGCAGGCTCATCCAGCCGGCGACCGAGCCCAAATGGATGCCGTTAAAAATCAGCAACACGGTTGTTCCGACGCCCGCGGTGAGGCCGAAACCGAAGGCGAGCAAGGTCACCTTGGATGTTGTTGGAAATGATCAGCGATGAAACCACCGGGCGAGCGAGGCTCGGTATGTTGCAAATTATCCGGGCTGGCCGGATCGAAGTCGAGAAATTCGTCGGCGAGCAGGTCGTATGCCAAGGATGGATGGAGCTGGACGGCGACAAAGCTAACGATGGCGGAGCCGAAGAACATGAGGGCGGAAAGCGCCACGGCCCAGGTATGGCGGCGCACGGCGCCGGCAAATTCGCAAAGCCGCGCGCGGCCCGCGGCGCTTTCGCGCCGACGAATCTGACCGTAGAGCAAGTTGTGACCGGCGACGGCGATGCGGTTGAGTTGGTCGACGGTCTCGCGCGCCGCGCCGAGCGAGCGGGCGCGCGCCAGGTCGGCGGTGAGCGCCTGGTAATCGTCGATCAGACGGGTGATCTCGGCGCCGTTTAGCTTCTTCAAACCGCGCGGGCCGGCGCGTAAGATCGCCTGGGCGCGCCGATAGAAACCGGTCCATTGGGCGAATTTTTCCTCGGCGCTTTGCACGGTCGATCTGCTTTCCAAAAGAGCGACGCCGCTGGCGGCGCCTTCTCTGCCATCGTGATGTTCGGCGTCTTGGTTTGCGTGAGCTCGATCACCTGCAGGAGCAGCGATTCACAATAAGCGCCGCGATCGGCGCGGCGCGCCGCAGCTCTCGCTGATCTTGGCCGAGCAGCGGCAGTAGCGGTTCGGCGATTTGCCAGGCCAGTTGCGCGCGGCGCTCTTCGGACAACTGGTGACGCCGCGCGAGATATCGTTCGATCAAGCCGACCTGTTGCGGCGAGATCGCGCCGCGCGGCAGGGTGAGCGCTTCGGCGCGAGCGTCCCTGTTTCGACTCGGCTGGCCCAGGCCGCGCCGCTGGCACCCTGGGCGGCGAGGTCGAACTTCTCGACGATCACACAGGTGCCGGCCACCATATCCCCCAGGCGCCGTCCCTGCGGATCGAAGTGCATGACCAGGCCGCCTAAAATATACGAAGGCGGCGGTAGCATGTCGGCGGCGCGAACCAAGTTGCGCAGCGCCGCTTCACGCAGTCCGATCGGCAGCCCGTCCTGGCGGATGACGCGAATGCCGACCGCGTTTTTCCCGGCGTCGAACCCTTGCTCAAGCCTTCGAACAAAACGTAGTAACCCCAGTTGATCAAAAAACGATCAACACCAGGAGTGCCCAAATCAAGACGCGCCCCAGGAACCGCTCTTCGCGGCGCCGAGCAGCGATCTGAACAGAGACGACGGCACCGCTGGCATAAAGCGCCAGGGCGATGACGACGATCAACAGGACGTTAAAAATAAAATCGATTACGTAGGCGGAAAAGCGCGAGCCGGGGCCGGCGAGCTCGAACTCGAGAGTAACGTGATCGGGGGTGGAAATAAAAACACGCTCGTCCATTTTATCCGTTAAAATTTTCGCTCGTGGTTCAATTTGAACAATCTATTCGTCGGACGGGCAACCCCGCATGGGTCGCCCAGTCGTGCAAAATTTTTGCGAAACTGAACCTGCATTTGAGAAAATGCTTTGCCACCATCGAAGGCCACGAAGAGCACGAAGGTTAATTTAAACAAATCCCAACCCTTCGTGTCCTCGTGACCTTCGTGGTGCCATTCATTTTCCCATTTTGCACCGGTCTTGCCATAACGGCTACTGCAAATCGGCCTGGCGAATTTCCAGGTAACGTTGGACCAAATGGACGCTTAAATGCGCCGGATCGGTCTCCAGCACTAAAATTCCTCGGGAGCGCATGTTTTTCCAGCGCCAGCGAGCGCCGGCGCACCTGATCGTGCACGCCGCCGCTTTGCGGTAAGTTTCTTCGACCGTGGCGGGCACCGAATGGGCGATGGCGCCGATCAAAGGCTCCGGTCAACACGACGCACAACACCACGTGCCTTTCGGCGGCGCGCGCCAGATTATGAATCAGTCCCGCGCTCGCCGTAGCATCGAGCACGTCGGTCAGCAGAGATCACCAGGCTGCGCCGCCTGAGCTGCGCCATCAACCGGGCGATCGACTTGCCAATAGTCGGATTCCACCGGACGCGCCTCAACGGCGTAAAGCGAGCTCGAGAACGCGGCCCAGCAAAGCCGGGCCGCGCACCGGCGGCAAGAAAGATTCGAGCTGGTTCGAAAAAGCCGCGACGGCGAGAGCGTCACCGCGCCTTTGCGCGACATAACTCGAGCATGACCGTGGCGTTGATCGCGTGCTCCAACCTGGAATATTCACCGATGGTTTCCGCCATCAGCCGCCCGGCATCCAAGAGCACGGCGAGCTGTTGGTCCCTTTTCCACCTGTCTATTTCGACTGATCAGAGCGCCACGGCGCGCGCGTCGCCTTCCAATCGATGTTGCGCGGGTCTTCGCCGGCGATGTAGGGGCGGAGACTCTCGAAGTCGGTGCCGGCGGCTTTGAAGGGGCGCGGCCTGCGCGCGCTTTCTTCGCTGTCGATCGGTTTTCGCCAGGAGCGGGTATTGGTCGACGCCTCGGAAGTTCGGATAGACCTTCACCGTGTCGCCGACCGTGAGCGTCATTTGCCGCTGCGTCAATCCGTGTTGCCCTTGCACGCGTAGAACCACGTCGCCGAAGGCGTGGGCGCCGCGCTTGAGCGGCCGAACCGTATAATTCAGGCGCGCTTCGCCGTGGGGCGGCAAGTGTACAGGCGGCAGTTCGTCGCGCGATTCGAAACTCTCGGGTACCTCGTCGCGCACCCAGGCGAGGCAACGCGCAGCGCGGTCCGATTCAGTAAAACGAGCGTGAGCGACTGATCGACGCCGAGAGCGAAACGTGGCGGCAGCTCACGGCGCGCGCTGAGCTCCGAAGCTCCGGGATTGTGTTAACGTCGCGCCAGCAGAGCGCAGTGAGCAGGACGAGATAAGCCAAGCCGGCGAGCCACCCTGCGGGCAGCAAAAGCGCGATCAGCCAAAGCGGCACGCCCAGCGCGATCAGCCGGATTAGCTTCAAAGTCGGCAGCAGCGAAAGAGCGGCGATCATTTTGTCTATCGGGGAATCTCTACTTGCGCGATCAGCGATTGAAGACAACCGTCCGGGGTGAGCTCCTTCGATTTCCGCCTCGGGCGTCAAGCGCACGCGATGGCGCAACACCGGCAACGCAATTAATTGGATCTCATCCGGCGTGACACTAATCATGGCCGCGCAGCACGGCCAGCGCCTTGGCCGCTTGCAGCAGCATGATCGCAGCGCGCGGGCTCGCACCGAGGGTGAGACTCGGAAAGCTGCGCGACTGACGAATGAGTTTCAGCGCATATTCCAGCACCGTTTCATCGACCCGGACGGCGTGGGTCGCGGCGCGCAGTCGAGCGATTTCTTCCGCTCCGATGACCGGTTGGATGACGCTGTGGGGCTGCGCCGATTTTCGCCCAAAGTCTGGGCTCGATTTGAGCATCGCCCGTTCTTCTTCCTCGGCGGGATAATCGACGACGACTTTCATTAGGAAGCGGTCCAGTTGCGCCTCCGGGAGCGGATAGGTGCCCTCGTATTCGATCGGGTTTTCCGTGGCGACCACCGTGAAGCCAGTTCGATAGCTGATGGCTTTGCCCGTCGATGCTCACCTGATAATCTTGCATCGCTTCGAGCAACGCCGCTTGGGTCTTTGCCGGGGCGCGGTTGATTTCGTCGGCCAATACAATATCCGCGAACAATGGACCGGGCGAAAACCGGAATTCATTGGTTTTCGAGTCAAAGACATTAACGCCTGTGATGTCCGACGGCATCAGGTCGGGGGTGAACTGGATGCGTGAAAAGCGGCAGCGCAGCGCCGCCGCGAGGCTGCGCGCGAGCAGGGTCTTGGCGACGCCCGGCACGCCTTCGATCAGCACGTGGCCGCCAGCGGCGACAGCGACGAGCAGGCTTTGTATAGCCACTGCTTGACCGTAGATCACGCGCTGCAACTCAGCTTGCACGGCGCGACCGATATTCAACACGTCGACGGAAATGTTTTCAGCACTCATAGTTGTGATCCTTTGATGAGATCTCCAGCGGCGGCGCCCAACTCGATAAATTCCCTGTCGGTGAGTTGCTCGCCGTTTTGCGTTTTCGCCAGCAAGGCGCGCAACGCGGCAACCCTCGGTTTAGCGTCGCCGGCCGGCGCCCAGGTTTCTAGAGTGTCGACCAAGTCGGTTGACGTGGAAATCTTGCGCCGCCCTTTGGTCAGGATTTCGCGTTAGTTCGCCGACGATCAATTGCGCCGCCAGTCCCCTGGGCGGCCGCAGCCTGAGAAAACCTCCCCGTGCATTGACCAGTCGAGCGGGCTTGCGCGCGCCGCTGCCGGCGGTTCCGAGATCCGCCCGAAGCGGCGGCGATAGACCGAGATCATACAAGAAGCCGGCGGCGGCGAGTTGCCGTCCATCCAGCCCCATGGGCGTCGCAAGAAAGGCGCGGATCAACTCGCCGGTGCCGCGCTTTCGCCGAAGCCGTGATGAAATTCATCGAAAAGAATTTACCTTCGCCCCCCAAGCTGCGGCCAGAGTCACCAGCCAAACGGCATTATCCGAGCGGCGCAAGGCGCCGTTGCTGATCATTGTTGGATCGGCGATGGCGACAATCCGGCCCTCGACCCGCGGGATTTCGACGGCTAGGGCTTCGTTGTTGCCAGCGGCGATCACGTTAAGGTCCTTTACTCGCGCAAAGCTGCGTTGCCAACGCAGCTTCAACTCTCCGGATCGCAACCGACGAGCCGCTGGCTTGACCGGTTTTGAATTTTCCCGGTTTCGCCCAGGCGAGCGACGGCGCATAGCGCGACAAGTATTTTCGGATTTGTCCGCGCGGTTTTCATTCGCGCCATCGACGATTTCTTCTGGACGCTCGTCGTTGGCAACCGAACCTTGGCCTATCGGCCAGCCGTTGCCGGTTAGCAAATGAGTTGCCCGCCGGCGGCAACCAGCGGTCCAGATGTTGCCCTTCGCGATTGGATATCGACCTGCCCGGGTCGGCGACGATAAGCGTACTCGCGCTGCCCGCTTGATCCGGCAACGGCAGCAAATAGAGCGGTCAGCGCCACTGCTCTACCGAGGGCAAGAGTCTTCTCATGACCAACAGGTAACGCGCGCGCCCGGTGGAATCGGTAAAGAACGTCGAGGGACGCCGTTGAATCACATCGGGACTGTCTTGGTTAGAAAAATTTGCCAACAGCAGCGTAGAGGATCAGAAAATGCTCGTTGCCACCGTAGCGGTCACGCGGTTATAGGTCTGCGCGGTCATGGGACGCTATCGGTCTCACAGAGGTGATTGACACGGACTAGCAAAGCTTCGGCGGCGTCGGCGGGAAGCAGGCGCGCGTAAATCGCGCGTTCATAAAGATCGCTTAACTCGGCAAAAATCGCATACCAGGGATGGCTGCGGCGCATTCGCCCAGGTAATGGAGTTGGTTTTCCAGCCGGCGAATTTGATCGCGCCCTGTTCGTCCAAGAGACCCAACAAAACCCGATGCGCGATCCAGACCGCACGCCGTACGTCGCCCTCCTTGAGCTCATCGCGAGCCATTCTGCAAGGCTCCTCGTGCCAGTTGGTTGCTGTGCCTTGCAAAATCTCCCAGCGGTTCGAGCGTGCCGTCGGGCTGTTTTTCGCCCGAAAGGAAGCATCGGCTAGCGCGAGATAGAGCACGATCGGGCAAGGCGGATGAGCAAGACCAAGAGCGCAATGACAAACAAAACGCGAGCGAGCAGCAGGATTGGCTTCCGACCAAGCGCGCTGAGCGCGTCGGGCCGCTCCTTGATCGCTTTGACCATCTCGAAAAGATCACCGCCACCAGCGGGAAGGCTCGGTGAACTCCGGGCGGTCGAGAATTTCTCGCAGTCGCCGCGCGGATAGCCTCCGCGAAGGAACCTGATTGGATTGAAGGACAACCGACATCGATAATTAACGGCTCAGCGTCGGCGCCACCGCGCGCTTTCCGCGTTGGGCGTGATTGCGTGGCTGAGCATTTCGAGGTCGAAACCCTCTCTGCGGATGCGCATATCGTAGTAGAGTAGAATGGTCGCGATGATGAGCAGCGGGGTCATAAAAATCGATGCCAAGTTGTTTATCGCCGAGCTGAGAAGCAGCGCCGCCGCCTGAGCCGGGATTGAAAGCCAACTGAAATCAGCCCGACGCCGGCGCCCAGAATCATTTCCAGCAGAGGATGACCATCGTGACGCAGAATACTTTGCCGCGGTAACCTTTCACTAAATCCGCGGCTTCGTCTCAGGCCTCGGCATCGCCTTTTGGCCCTCGACGAGAATTGCCGGAACTGATCAAGGAATACGAAAGCATCCAAAGAATCCGGGCACGATCAATAAAGAATGCCGAACATCATTCGAATCGTGGCGGTAATTTCCGCTAACGACAACGTCCAGAAGCAGCCCAAACCCCGGCGCAGCGCCTCGCCGATCGTAACCTCGTTACCTCAGGTACCGTTCGCTGATCGCGTAGGTGGCGGCGCCACCGGCAATCGGAAACGCAACGCCTCGCCCAAAGGACGTATGGAAAACGATGAGAAACAGCACCGTCGACAAACCGCCGCCGGGTCTGGTGGACGCTGATGCCTAAACTCGACTCGAGCATGAGCATGATCAAATAGAACGGCACGTAGGCCACTGGCGGTGATGCCGAGCATTAGGCGAAAATTATTGGTGTAGAGGCGAAAGGCGCGATCGAGCAGTGTCCCGGTGGTCATCGCTTCGAAACGGGGCGTATCGGTCCTATCCATGAGACTCCTTTCAACGATGCAGAGCGGTTGGCGCATGTCCCATATCGTCGCGTTCTATCGGCTAAGGATGGTTTGTCCTAAACGCGCCGGCGCTTTTCGCAAGATATGGCGGGGCACCCGTCGGCCGGCGATCCGCGGCATTATAGCACGGGGCGTGAGGTGAATTGAAAATCTTTCATGGCGCCGGCGTCGGGCGCTATTCGAGCGCGCCGCTGGCTATTTTACGACTCGGATCGACCAGCTTCCTGAGTCACTGCCGCCGGTCCACAGGCCGCGGATGGCTTCCTTCGCTGCTGCTTCAAAGAGCTCGGCGAAGCGCGCATTGTGCAAGTGGGGAAATTCAGCCGACCAACTGCCGGCGTATTCGTCTTCGCGTCCCTCCGCGGTCGCCTGCCAGGTGCCGTTCCAGCCGGTCGGCATGTTTTTCTGCGCTCCAACTGCCGCGCAGCACCGTCATGCCGCTGGCGTTGCTCAACGTCCAGGCACCGCCGGCCTGTTGATCGGTCGAATTGGGTGCCAGGCTCCAGGTGCCGCTAAAAGTGCGACCGCCCGAGGTGCGCGCCGACCAAGTCGACGAGCTGGGTTGTTTTTCTTCAAACGCGTCCTTGGCTTGATTGCTGAGGATGACATCGGCGGCGCGCACCCAGCCGACCGAGCCCTGTTGGCGGCGCACCGTGTACCAGATCTCGCTGCCGACGGACTCGGCGATCGGAGTCAGGGCTTCGCCTTTTCCAAGGTGGCAATACGGTCACTTTCGACATCTTGTCGGGAATACAGGCCTGCGCCGGATTCACGCGCGGTCATCGCCGGCGCGCGGAGTCGGCAGTAAAGACGCGGCTGGGCGTCGCAACTAGCATCGAAATTAGCCATAGAAACGATCCGAGGCGCGTCCAGCGTCGTTCATGTCGTTCCTTCTGTACAGGCGTCGTTCGCGTGAAATCACCACTCATCTTAGCCCATTTGGCAATCGCTTCAAAAAGCGCTGATCGAAGCAAAAATATTGCAACGTTACGCAATGATTTCTGCGCACGCCGCGAGGCGTCGAGGGGAGCCGCCTTACCGCGAACCCGAATTATATTTTTATCAGGGGAATTTATCAGGAAGGTCGCTGCTCCGGATTTTGCGCATGGCTTTAGCATGACGAACTCGGTGTCGTCGCACACCGGCAGCGGCAACTCAAAGGCTCAAGTTGCCGCTGCGAGATTGCAATGCGCGTCGGCTCCCGTTTCGTCTTACCCAGGACTCCGCCTTATCGCCGACTGCTTTACGCTTGCTGCACCCGCTAAGAATCTTCTGAAACATCAACGAAGGGGTGGCAGCGGGCCGCGCTTTGACCCAAAGTCGTTCTTGAAGCTAAGCATGTCTTAGCGCCGTCGCGCCGCGCTCGCCCTCTCTGTATGAACCCTTCTAAAACAACGATGACGACGATCCGTATCGTGCTGTTCGCGATTCTCTTATTGGGCATGATCGGCAGCGGCGCGGAATTGATTCTACTCGATCACACGGAAGACTGGCGCCAGTGGATTCCGTTAATTTTGATTGGGCTTGGCTTATTGGCGTCCGGATGGCATGGGCTTCAATCAACGGCGCGAAGCGTCCGGAGTCTTGCGGGCGATCTTCATCGGCTTCATTGCGAGCGGCTTAGCGGGAATCTATTTTCACTATCAGGGCAGCGCCGAATTCAAATTGGAATCCAACCCTTCGCTCCGCGGTTGGCCCTTATTCTGGGCGGCGGTTAGGGCAAGGCGCCGCCGTTACTTGCGCCCGGCGCGATGATGCAGTTGGGATTGATCGGATGGACTTACACTTTTAAACATCCGGCGCTCAGCGGCGCCAAAGAAAAAGGAGAATGAGATGAACGGGATCAAAAGTATCGTATTCGCCTGCGCGCTGGCTGCGCTCATCACCATGCCGGATCACCGGTCACAGCCAAGCGGGCCAATCGCAACTGGTGAATCCCGATCTGGCGAGCGAGAAGGAAATGCTCAGCGCTGCCGCACATGACCGCGGCGCTCGCTAAAGAGTATCATGGAACAGCGGCCGTTCTTGAGCATGGCCGATCTGAACACGCTGCTTTCCAAGACGTTGAGCAAGGACCAGTTGGCCGAGCTTTACGGCAAGATGTTCGTGCAGATCAATCTCAACACCGTGGCGCCGAATGAGATCTTATTGATTCCCGGAGTGGGGAATCGGATGTCGCGCGAGTTTCAGGAGTATCGTCCGTATAAAACGATCGCGCAGTTTCGCAAGGAGATCGGCAAGTACGTCGATCAAAAAGAAGTCGCCCGCCTCGAGCAATATGTTTTCGTGCCGATCCATCTGAATAGCGCGAGCGATGACGACATTCTCACGATTCCCGGTCGTGGGCAAGCGCATGCTGCGCGAATTCAAGGAATATCGCCCCTACAAAAACATCGAGCAGTTCCGCAAAGAGATCGGTAAAGTATGTCGATAAGAAAGAAGTTGCGCGTTTGGAAAAGTACGTGACTTTAAATTGACCCGCGGATTCCTTTTACGATTCATCTTTCTCTCATCGCACGATAGGTCCTACCCCGCCATTTTTGTATTTGTCAGCGTTTGCTTCTCGTCCTTCAATAATTGCGTACCCGTGCAAGATCGATCTCTGCTATTCTGCCCTCAAGCGTCAGCAGATGGCGCTTAACTTCGCGTCGAGTCGGCTCTCGCGGCGACGGAATGTGGAGGTGATTGATGTGGTTTCTCGGTTTGATCATCGGCGGATTCATCGGCGCCATCGGCGGCGGAGCCGGCGCAGTCATGGGCGCCGTGGCCGGGGCTGGAGTCGGCTGGGCGTGGGCGCAGAACTCAAAGGGTGGTGGAGATGAACGGCTGGCGAGACTCGAAGCATCGATTCGATATCTGCAGGAGCGCGTCGCAGCATTAGAACGCGCGCCGCGAGCTGAGGCGAAACCCGAGATAGCTCCCGTCACAGAGAAGCATGAGCCATCCCCGGCCGAGGCAGCTGACACCGCTTCGCAAACGCCTTCGCCGGGCTACGCCGCAAACATCACCCCAAAGGGCACCGATCGAGCCGGCCGCCGACGCAACCGCCTCGGTCAGATTCGGACGGCCCGACCTTCACAAGCGCAACCTGAGTTGCCTCGAACCGCTGCTCCAGGTACGCCGCCTGAGCCTTCAGTGCTCTGGAACTTTTTCTTCGGCGGCAACACGTTGGTGCGCTTTGGCGTCATCGTGTTGTTTTTCGGCGTCGCCTTTCTGCTCAAGTACGCTTCGGAGCATATCGAGATTTCCATCGAAGCGCGGCTGATCGGCGTTGCTCTGGGCGCGCTCGTCATGCTCGGCATCGGTTGGCGTCTGCGCGAGTCGCGTCCCGGTTACGGCTTGATCATGCAAGGCGGCGGCATCGGGCGTGCTTTATATCACGGTGTTTGCCGCCTTCAGGTTGTATCAATTATTGCCCGCCGGCTTGGTTTCGCCTTGCTCGCGGCGATGGCGGTGTTCTCGGCGATGCTCGCGGTGCTGCAAGATTCCCGCTCGCTGGCGGCGATGGGCGTGAGCGGTGGATTTCTCGCGCCGATCCTGGCTTCTACCGGCGGCGGCAGCCACGTTGCGCTGTTCAGTTTCTACGCGCTGCTCAATTTGGGCATTCTTCTCATCGCTTGGTTCAAAGCGTGGCGGTCGCTCAACCTGCTCGGTTTCGCTTTTACTTTCTTCATCGGCCTTATCTGGGGCGATCGTTTTTACAGATCCGAGTTCTTCGCCAGCACGGAGCCTTTCCTTATTCTGTTTTTTTCTATTTTATGTCGCCATCGCCGTATTATTCGCGCTCCGCCAGGAGGCGAGTATCAAAGACCCCGTCGACGGCACGCTGGTGTTCGGCGTGCCGCTGGTCGCCTTCGGCTTACAGACCGTGCTGGTGCAGGAGATGGAATCACGGCGCCGCCTACAGCGCGCTCGCGTTAAGTTTTTCTATCTCGTGCTCGCCAAAGATCCTCTTCGCGCGTATCACCAATAACGTCCGTCTCCTGGTCGAATCATTCCTAGCTCTGGCGTCGTGTTTGAACGCTGGCGGTTCCTGCTCGCCTTCGACGGTCGCTGGACCGCCGCAGCTCTGGGCATTGGAAGGCGCCGCGATCGTTTGGGTCGGCGTGCGCCAGGATAAAATCTTGGCGCGCGGCTTCGGCATTTTTTGCAGTTTGCCGCCGGCGCGGCGTTTTTTTCAGCGCCCAGGAACCGCTCCGCGCGGTGCCGGTATTCAACAGCTTCTATCTCGCTTGCGTCATGATCAGCGTAGGAGGCCTTTTTTCCGCCTGGTATCTCAAACAGCAGCGCCACCGCTTCGAGCCAAGAAGTATCGCACGTCGCCACGGCGCTGTTTTGTTGGGGAGTGCTTTGGTGGTTCGGCGGCGGATTCGAGGAGATCACGGCCTATGTCGGAGTCCATCCCCTCGAGCTGCGTTTCTACCGCGTTCTATCGTTCTTTGTTTGTCACCGCGTCCTGCGCGCTGTTTAGCGTTCTGCGGCGCCGCTTGAGCTGGGATGACGCCCGCTACCCGGTGATCGCGCTCTTGCCGCTCATGTACGCATTGGCGCTGGGAGACGCCACACGAGCAGCGCATCCGCTTGAATACTTTGGCTATGTCATCTGGCCGCTGGCCTTCGCTGTCCATCTGTGGCTGCTGCGCCGCCATCGAGAACGAGATTCCATTCGCCCATTGGTGGCACGCCGCGGGCGTCTGGCTGTTCGCCGCCTTGGCCGCATGGGAAGTAGGCTGGTGGATCGGGGAACTGGTGCATGGCGGCGACGTTTGGCGGCTAGTCGGCTGGCCACTGTTGCCGCTGGTGCTGGTGGCTTGGCTCTGGATCGAGGTGAGCGCATCGCTTGGCCGGTCGCCCGTTATCCGAAGCGCCTATCAGGTCGCTGGCCTGATTCCACTCGCTGGATTCATCTGGCTCTGGATGCTGCACGCCAATTTCACCAGTCGCGGCGATCCGGCGCCTTTGCCGTATTTGCCGCTGTTGAATCCCCTCGATCTCGTGCAAATTGCCGCGCTTTTGGCGCTGTTCGCATGGTTTCGCCGCGTTCGTTCCGCGCCTTTCGCGCCTGAGCTCTTCCGCACAGACGGAACTCGGCTACATAAGTTTGGGCAGTGCGGCATTTCTTTGGCTCAACGGAGTTCTTTGCGCACGCTGCACCACTGGGCCGGCGTGCCGTTCAACCTCGACGCGATGATGCGATCGATGATCGTCCAGGCTTCGTTGTCGATCTTTTGGTCCGTGTTGGCGCTCTGCACCATGCTGACGGCGACGCGGTTGCGAATGCGACCCCTCTGGCTCACCGGCGCCGGTCTGATGGCGGTCGTGGTCATAAAATTATTTTCGTCGATTTGTCCAACGTCGGCGGCATCGAGCGCATCGTGTCTTTATCGGTGTTGGTATCTTGATGCTGGTGATCGGTTATGTTTCACCGGTGCCACCGGCAGCGGCCGGGGAGGCAAAATGAAAACGTTGGTCTTCCTGTTGCTGTTGTCGCAAAGGCAGCGCCTTTGGCGCCGAGCGACCGGAGGATTTTGCCTATGGAATGCCGATTTCACGCCGACGCCCAGGACGCGCTCTATGAACTCGAAATTCCCGCGGCCGTGTACCGTGGCGTCACTCGCACCGACCTTGGTGATGTCCGGTGTTCAACGGACATGGAGAAGTGGTGCCGCATGCTTTGCGACCCCGGGCGTCGTCGATCAGTGAAAGCGGAGCGGCGGTGAGCCTGCCGGGTTTCCTGATCTACGGTGAGGTCAGCGATAGGATCGAAGATCTCAACGTGCGACGTCGAAAAGCGCGCTGACGGGACGATTGTCTCCGTGCGCGGGCGAGGCCAAGACAAGCGGCGTCGAAGAAGCCGCAGCGCGGTTATTTGCTGGACGCTAGCGCTTTGAGACAAGCCATCCAGGCCCTGCGTTTCGAGTGGCAGAGCGGCGCCGATGGCTTCGTCGGCAGCGTGCGAGTCGAAGGCAGCGACGATCTTTCGGCCTGGAACACCATCGCGGATCATGCCGCGTTGGTCCGGCTCTACGTTCGGCGGCCATCAGTTAGAGCAGAATCGAGTCGAGCTGCGCGGCGTGAAGATTCAAATACCTGCGTGTTTCATGGCCGGAGAATCAGAAGCCTCTCGAAGTCCTTGAGTGTCGTCGCCGAGCTCGCTGCAGGCGTGGTTTCGCCGCGACGGGTCTGGCAGACAATCAACGGCGAGGCTGTCGCCGGACAAGCGGGTGAATATCGTTACGATCTCGGCGGACCGTTTCTTCGACCGCTGCGCGCGTCGACCTGCCGCAATTGAATAGTCTGGTGCAGTTGCAAATCTCTCTCTCGCGCCAAAAGCGACGAGCCGTGGCGCCTCCAGACAAGCGCGACGGCTTATCGCTTGCGCCGCGATGAGACCGAAGTGAGTAGTCCGGAAATCGCGCTGACGAACGTCGGTGAACGCTATTGGTTGCTGCGCAGTCGATCAAAAAGGCGGTGGTGTCGGCGACGGCGTGCCGATTCTTCAAATCGGTTGGCCGCCACAGAAATTGGTCTTTGCCGCGCGCGGCGCCGGCTCCGTTTCAACTTGTTTACGGCAACAGTGCCGCAAAGGCAGCAGTGTTTCCGATCGATTCCTTTGATTCCCGTTACAAAACTGGATGCGGGAATTCAAAGTCAGAACTGCCTCGCTAGGGGAACAGGTCACGTTGGCAGGGGCGCGCTCGCTGCGCGCCCAGACGGATTACAAAACGTGGGACGCTCTGGGGAATCTTGATTCTCTGGCGTTTTGTTTTGGCAGCGATGGCCTATCGCTTGGCGCGCCAAGTCGCAAGACAACACCGGCGGACGCGACGGATACATTCCAAATAGCTTCGTCCGTGTCTCGTAGCCAGTTCATAAACTGCAGTCACTTTGCTGGACGCTCAACCTAAGCGCGTGATATAGCAGAAGAGGTATTTTCGTGCCGCGGCTTTAGGGTTCAACGAGAAAGCTCGTCTCCTCGCCTTTTTGGAGATCGGTCTCTGCCAAGCAAGATTCACTAAACAAGCAAAGATCGAAGCGCTCGCCGCCGAGACTGTGGCTGAACCCACCACGCTGAAAAGCTCTGGTATCCGATTGAGCTTCAGTGCGTCTGCGCTGCTTTGAAGCGCTGCGCCACCGTGAATATCGCTTGCTCTGGTACGGCCAGGTTTTCTCATCGATGGGCACCTGGATGGATCAGGTGACCCGCGGCTGGCTGATTTACGAGCTGACCAACCTGCCTTGCACGCGTGGGCTTGGTGCGCGGCATTCAAGCGATCCCGTTTCTTTTGCTCTCGCCGATCGCCGGCAGCACGGCCGATCGTTAGCTCTCGCAAGTTTCGGCGGTGAGCGCAGTTCGCCAATGGGCTTCTTGTACGCCGTAACCGCCGCGCTGATTTTCACCGCGTTGATCCGCACTGCGGCATGTTTATGTGACGGCGTTTTCTGATGTCGTGCGTGCAGGTTTTTCCAACCTTCGCGCGGCGGCGATGATTTCCGACTCGGTGCCGGCGAAAATCTTAACCAACGCGATCGGCTCTGAACGCCGTGGTGTTCAACATGGCGCGCAGCACGGGGCCCGCCGTCGCCGGCGTGCTTATCTCATGCTTTTCGGCACCGATTTTCCTACGCCAGGCAAGCCGTGTTTTTTCTTGTGCCACCGTGTGGACCTGTGCAGATGAGCTCGCGCGCGCTATCAGTCGGGGCAGCGCCGGCTCATGGCGAGCAGAGCTTCGGCCAAAAAGCATCGTCGAGGGATGGAAGTTTAGCTGGCGCAAGGTCGAAGTGCGCAGCGGCTTCGCTCGTTGTCATCATCGCGGCGCTGTTTATGATTCCTTCAGCACGCTTCTTGCCGGTGGCACCTGCCGCGCGATCTGCTTCACGTCGGCTGCGCCAGGCCAAGGTTTGCTCTTGACCGCGATGGGAATCGGCGCGCTGTGCAGCTCGCTGGTCATCGCTTCCATTGGCGACCGCATGCCGCGCGGTCTTGCTCATGGCGTCGGCGGCGTTGCGCTCTACGGCGTCTTGGTGGTGATTTTTTCGGTGTCGTCCTGGTTTTCGCTGTCGATGGCTTTGATGGCGATCATCGGAATCTGTCACGTCAGTTCCCAGTACGCTCGTGCAAACCGTGATTCAAACCTATTCGCCGCCTGAGTTTCGCTGGCCGCACGATCGCGATTTTTCATATGACGCAGGTCTTGTTGCTGCTCGGCGGCTTGCTGATTGGAGCTTTCGCGCTCGGTCGCTACTGGTGCGCCGATGGCCGCGGTCGCGATGAGTATCGCGGCACCCTGTGCATGATCGTGTTTCTACGTGGCCGCGCCGGGAGCGCGTGAAATACGCTGATCCGACGCGCTGAAGAACGAAGAGATGGAATACTGGAGTGATGGATATAACAGAGTTGCCGCGCTTCGCATGAGATAGGTTGGTTCGTTCAACGGTCGATCGTCCTCGTCAGCGGGAGGTCTCAATCATGTGTTTCAGCGAACTCTTGCGGCGATTGCTCGGCGCTGCTATTTAGCCTTCTGCTTACGATCATTCGCGGCTACCGCGGGCGCAGCCACGCCGCTGCACAAAGTCGTGTTCGTGGTTTGCCGGTTTCAACGAGCGCACCGTCATATTTTCGTCGCCAAAGACATGCGCTTTTTCGAGGAGCAGGGGCTCGACGCGCAGATCGTCTGGTCCGTAATGGCCAGGTAGCGGTGTCCGCGCTCGCCGCGAACGAAGCGCAGTTTTACAGCGTGTCCGCTACCGGCGCGAGCTGGGCGCCATGGCCGCGGACTCGATCTCGCCTTTCATCGCGGGCATCGTCAACAAGCTCGACGGAGATTTCGTGGTCGCGCCGAAGATCGCCGCGCCGGCGGATCTCAAGGAAAATTTATCGGTATTCAGAGCATCGGCGGCGGCGTTTGGACGTTTACGATGCTGGCCTCGATCATTGGGGCTCGTGCCGAGCGCGACAAAATCCAGTTCGCGTATCGTCGGTGATCAGGCGGTGCTCGCGCAGGGGTTGATCGGCGGTACCGTCGATGCCGCCTATCTTGGCTTACATCGCTCAGCAGGGTGGTGCAGCGCCAGGGATTTCGCGCTTGCAAGATCTCGCCAAAGTCGACATCCCTTATCAAGGAGTCGGCATCGTCGCGCGCAAAAGTTTTCTCGATCAGTCACCTGACGTCGCGGAGCGCAGGCGCTCAAGGCCATCGCCAGGTCGGTCGCTTATTTTCAGGATGCGGCCAACAAACAGAGCGTCGTGAATATTTTGATGAAATGGCTGCGCCTGCCGCCGCAAGTGCGAGGACGCCGTGGCAGGCCAAGCGATGCGCGCGCTTTATAGCCGGCGCATTTTTCCGACCGTCGAGGGCGTGCGCAATACGGTGCGCATCTCGAGCCGCATCGATGCTAAATTCGGCCAAGCCTCAAAGCGGAAGACTTGGCTGCACGAGCGCCTCGTGCGCAAGCTCGAAAGGGACGGCGTTTTCAAGTTAGGGGCGCGACGCGCGCTTCGGATGATCATGCCATCAGCGCAGCGCCGCCTGCGCAGTTGGACGGCGACGAGTGCGTGGTTAGAGCGGATCGCAAATGAAAAAAAGTTTCCAGAGCTGGCGCTACGGAGTTTCACCTGGTTATCCCATCCAGTGAAAAACCCGCCCGAGATCGTTGATGGCGATTCAGCGGAGCCGGCGCGAGGCGCTTGGAGCTCCTTACGCGGGCTCACCCGGCTGCGCGCCCTGACTTCGCGTGCAACACCGCGACTACCGTCTGCTCTGGTTCGGCCACGTGTTTACGTCGATGGCGTTTTTGATGGATCAGGTAACGCGCGGCTGGCTATTTACGAGCTCACCGACTCCACGGTTCAGCTCGGTCTGGTGCGCGGTGTGCAGGCGATTCCGATTCTCCTTTTGTCACCGATCGCCGGCAGCGCCGCCGACCGCTACTCGCGCAGAACGCAGATTCTGATCTCCCCCAGGTGATCGACGGTTCCATGTTTGCCGCCTTGGCGCTGCTGATTGTGACCGGTGAAATCCAACCCTGGCATGTTTATGTCACCGCCATTGGCATGGCCGCGGTGCGAGCACGTTTCCAGCAGCCGGCGCGTGCGGCGATCATCAGCGACGTGGTGCCGACAAAAAACCTGACCAATGCCATCGGGCTGAACTCGATCATATTCAACGTCGCGCCGCAGCACCGGGCCCGCGCTTGCCGGCGTCTTGATCGCTTCCTCGGCACGGGCGGCGCCTATGGCATGCAAGCGCTGTTTTACCTACTCGCGACGTTCTGTGACGTTGCGCTTGCGCCCTGCGAACCGCGCGTCGGGCGCCGGTCATGGGGCTCACGGCGCCGTATCGTTCCGGCCAAAGCATCGTCGAAGGTTGGAAGTTCAGTCTGGCGCAACGAGACCGTGCGGCACGGGACTCCCGATCACGATGTTCGCGCTCGCTCTTCATCGTGCCATTCACCACGCTGCTGCCGGTTTTTGCCCGCGATATTCTTAAACGTCGGTGCCACCGGACAAGGATTGCTCTGACCGCCATGGGGATCGGCGCCTTGGGCAGCGCCGTGATCATCGCGACCTTCGGCGACCCGTATGCCAAGGGGGTTGTTGCATGCTCGGCGGCGTCGCTCTCTACGGCGTCAGCGTGGTTGCTTTGCCGCCTCGCCCTGGTTTCGGATCTCCGATGATGCTGATGGTGGATCGTCGGCTTCGCCAACGCATGCTCTCACGCGCTGGTGCAAACCGTGATTCAAACCTATTCGCCGGCCGGGCTCCGCGGCCGCGCCATCACGCTGTTTCACATGGGACGAGGTCGTCATGACGGTCGGCAGCATGCTGATCAGGTCCTTGGCCGCCACGTTCGGCACGGCGTGGTCGGTGGCGCTCATGCGGCAGCGCCGGCGCGCTGGCAATGCTGGCGGTTCACATCATCGTGCCGCGTGCCTGGCGCATTCGTTAGCCCGGACGAATCCGGAAAAATGTCAATGTCAAAGCCAGAATTACGCGCGCAGACCGAGACACCGTTGGAGCCGGACCTGCCGATCTGCGATGCGCATCATCATCTCTGGGAGCGCGCGCCGCGTGTCTATTTGCTGAAGGATCTGCGCTGCCGATCTCGCTTCGGGCCACAACGTGGTGTCGACGGTGGCGATCGAATGCGGCTACGGCTATCGTCAGGATGGGTCCCGGAGAGCTAATGAAGCCGGTGGGCGAAAGCCGAATTCTCTGCCGAGCATCGGCGCGGAGGGCCGCTCGCGATGGAACTCGATCAAAACCCGCATCGCCGCGGCGATCGTCGCCTTCGCCGACCTCGCGCTTCGGGCGAGCGGGTCGCAGCGGTGTCTCGAAGCGCACCTGGCGGCGAGCCCGGGACGCTTCGCGCGGCATCCGCCGCTCGACCACCTGGGATGCGAGCGACTCTCTGCGCAGCGAAGCGCCGCGTGAAATGCTCGCCTCTGCGCGAATTTCGCGCGGGGTTCGGCATGGCTCGATAAATTCGATTTATCCTTCGACGCTTGGCTGCATCATCCGCAATTGCCGGAGCTGGCCGATCTAGCGCGCGCCTTTCCCGACGTGACGATCATTCTCAACCACATCGGCGCGCCGCTCGGCGGTCGGTCCCTACGCCGGCAAGCGCGATGAAGTGTATCAAATCTGGCGCAGCGCGCATCGCGCTGCTCGCCCAGTGCTCGAATATCCACGTGAAGCTCGGCGGCGTGGGCTCGCTGCGCTCGGGCTACGACTGGCACGAGCGCGCGATACCGCCCTCGTCGGAAGAACTGGCGGCGGCTTTGAAACCGTATTTCGAATGGTGCATCGAGAAATTCGGGCCGAACCGCTGCCTCTTCGAAAGCAATTTTCCGGTGGAGCGCCAATCGAACGGTTACGTCACCCTCTGGAATGCATTCAAGCGGCTGACCCAAAAACTATTCCGCCACGGAGCGCGCCGCGCTGTTTCACGGCACGGCGGCGCGCGTCTATCAGAATTTCGCCAGAGCAAAGGTCAGAGCGATAGATGATTCACGAAGAAAAAGAGCGCCACCAGGAAAAAGCTGCCATAGACGGCCGATGTCACGGTCAGCGCTTGGAAGGTCAACGTGTACTTGCGATGGCGCAGCGCGAAGATCAGGCCGAGCAGAGCGCAGGCGAATAGCTTCCAATAAACAATTCCCCACACCACGCCCCATTCGTAAATGGTGTTGCGCACGAGCGGATTGGCCTCGGGCAGGCCCTGCTGGGACACCACATGATAGGTAAACAGACCGTCGAAGATCTGCAGCAGCAGATTGAATTTGAAAAGCGAGCCGATGCTGTGAAACATAAACGCCGCCAGCGTGTCGTGCACGATATCAACGACCGTTATGTCGCAATAGAAATGCCAGCTGCGAGCGCGTGAAATAATCGAGCAAAAGTCTCCGGTCGCGGAGTGGATGCGTAAGTTATGTTTGCAAACCCTCGCATCTGCGAATTTGCCCGGGTAACGTGCGGGATATACGAAATTTTTGGAGCGGCCGCTTGTCCAGCTTTTCTTACATTGCAAGAGCGAAATGCTTCGAAGGCGCGGAAGTAGCTCGGCCGAATCATGATCGTGTCCGATTTCTGGAACGCTGGAAAAATTTCCATGCCCCACCTATGGATCGCTCGGAATGTCGCAGCCGTACGGATCGCCGAAGGCTGGTGGCGCGGTGCGCTTCACGTGAGTTCGTAAAAACGTGACTGGAGCGAAAGGCCGAATGTACCGGCGCGACCGGTATTGTCGAGCTGTTCAGAAAATTGATACATTCAGGCAGATTAGTAAAAACATATGAGGAAAAGCGATGACCCAAATCACCGAAATCGCCCCGATATTTATCGCATCTCCACGTTTATTCCTGAGGGCAATCTCAATTCAATCAATTTCTCGTGCGCGATGAAGCAGCCCCTGTTGTATCACACCGGCATGAAGGGGCTGTTTCCGGCCGTGCGCGACGCTGTGGCCACGATTGATCGATCCCTCCACGATCCGGTGGATCGGCTTCAGTCATTTCTGAGGCCGATGAATGCGGCGCGCTCACGGAATGGCAGACGCTCGCGCCTGAGGCGATCGCCGTGTGTAGTCTTCGATCGGCAAAATCGTGAGCGTCGACGATGTGGTGGCCCGCCGTCCGGCGCAGGCAATGACAGATGGAGAAGTGTTCAGCACGGGGAAGTATCGCTTTCGCATGCTTCTGACGCCGCACGTGCCGCACTGTTGGGAAGCGAGCCTGCTGTTCGAAGAAACCCAAGGCACGCTGTTCTGTTCCGACCTGTTCCACCAGAACGGTGACGTCGAGCCCAGCACCAGCGCGGATGTGGTAGGGCGATTCAAACAGACACTCAGTCGAATATCAGCAGGGCCCGCTGGCGAACTATATGCCGTATACGCCCCACACAGAATCGACGCTGCAACGGCTGGCCGGCGCTCAAGCCGAAAACCTCTGGCAGCGATGCACGGATCGACCTTCGTCGGTGATGGTGCGCAAGCTCTCTACCGATGTCGCGCAGGTCATCAAAGAAGTTGCTTGGCGGACGCTAGCGCGGCAAGTTCGAAGACAGGAGACGGGCTTCACACGCAAAGTGAGATCAGGCGGGACTCCTCGAGCTTCGATCGGCCCGCAGCTGATCGGGAACGCTGAATGATATCAGAAAAGTTCAAATCTGAAGTTTGAAGTTTTTATGCACCCGGTAAATTTCGATGATCTGTTGGCTGGTCCTCGGAACGGCTGCTTCCACCGCTGGCAACACCACCCGCGAGCAAGCTGAGAAGAAACTACAGGGCAGTTGGGCCGCAACCAGGCGGAACGGCGGCAGGCAGTCGATGACGTTGTCGGAAATCTGGCTTGTCTTTGCAGTAACCGCTTCCAGATCCAATCAAAAGACGGAAAGGCGCTCTACGCAGGTACTTTCCGCGTGAACTAAGCGCGAAGCCAGCCGCGATTAAACGAAGGCTATACGAAGGGTCTTCCCAGGGAAGACTTGGAGAATCTACAGGCTGGACGCTAACGCTTTGACGATCTGCGACAACGCACGGAACTGAACAAGGGCCAGGGGCCCACCGCGTTCGAGGCAAAGAGTAAGTCTGGGTACGTCCTCATCGTTTAAGCGCGCTAATTCTTGAGGCTAAGCATTGTTAACTGGCGGTGTAATCGATGCGGCGCCTGCTGTTTCACCAAATACGGCGCAGTCTGCGAGAATCTCAATTTTAACCCGGAAGGCTTGCCCCAACGCTACTCCAGGTGCGGGGTCTACGCCGAAAGATACGACGGCTTGCCCATACGAATGATTTGCCAAAGACGGAAGAATTTTACGCGGGTATCACTGCGCGAAAAACTCGCCCGCCGAAACATCAGTGATCATCGAAATGGGTATCAAGAAGGGTGTGTGCTCGCTGAAGCGTGTTGACCATGCAGATTCGTATCGGCCGAAAGTAGCTCGGGCGCAAGAGGACATGACATGGGCTGACCGGATCGAGTTTTCGGCAGCTCGATCAAATCGTAGTAGGATCGGCGCATGATCGAACTCTATCACAACGATATGTCCGTCTGCGCACAGAAGGTGCGCTTTGCGCTCGGCGAGAAGGCGCTTCAGTGGAAAAGCCGGCATTTGAACTTGCGCGCCGGCGACCAGCAGAAGCCGGAGTACGTCAAGCTCAATCCCAATGCCGTGGTGCCGACGTTGGTGGACGGCGGCAACGTGATCATCGAGTCCACGGTGATCTGCGAATATCTCGACGACGCCTATCCGGAACCGTCCCTTAGCCCGCGCAATCCGGTCGAGCGGGCGCGCATGCGGCTGTGGACCAAACAGCTCGATGAAAGCGTCCACGCCGCAACCCGAACGATCAGCAACGCCATCGCGTTTCGCCACCAGAAGCTCGCCCCTCGGCACCGAGGCCTTGACGGCGCTGCACGACAAAATTCCCGACTCGAAGAAGCGCGCCGAGAGCTGGGAAAATGTCCACAAGGGCGTCGATTCTTCTTATTTTGCCGATGCCGCGCAGCTTGTTCGAAAAGCTGGTGTCCGACATGGAATCGAGACGTTGAGCGCGTCGCCTTGGCTGGCGGGAAGCAGTTTTCCCTGGCCGATATCGGCTATGCGCCGTATATTTTGCGCCTGAAAGATCTCCAGCTTCAGTTCCTCTGGGACCAAAACGACCCTATATCGCGCGCATGGTTCGAAAAAGGTCGGCGAGCGGCCCGGCTACAAAACCGCATTCGACGACTGGCCCAACAGAATCCTATGCAGTGCTGATGCGAAAAAAGGGGATCGAAGCCGCGCCGCGCATCAAAGCGGTTCTCGGGTTGGCTGAGACGGGCCGAGTGGCCGGCAATCAGGCCTGACGTGTCGCATGACTCCAAGTGAGATCGCAAAGAGCTATGATCAGCTCGCCGAACAGTGGAATAGCGATGAATTTCCAGAGAGACAATGGCATCGAGCCGCACAAGCGCGCTATCGCCTTCTTAAAGAAAAACGCCGCGCCCTCGATATCGGTTGTGGAAGCAGCGGGAGAATCATCGATCTTCTGATCAGCCGATGGGTTTGAGCTAGAGGGTCTCGATATGCTCGAGCCGGATGATCGAACTGGCGAAACAGCGCCATCCGAACGTCACATTCCCCACGCCGGATGCCTGAATGGAATTCCGAGAAAGTACGACTTCATCTCGGCATGGGGATGTAAAAGGTGAAGTGGCGGAAGTTCCCACGGAGGCCCGACCCGCCTCTTGGTGGGCAGCGCAAGAAGATCCTGTGGTCGACCTCGCAAAGTGGAAAATCACTTTGCTGACAGGCACGATGGCTTCGTCCAGAAAAGTGGGGATCGGCCATGGTCCGTGTGCAGAGCTGTATTATTGATGCTGCCTTGATTCTGAACCAAGCTGGTTAACACTGAGGCTTGATGGCCCAGCGCCTCGGCTGCGAGATCGAATATCCAGGGTGGATGGTCGTACATCACTGCGCAGAGGGCTGAGCGCCTGCGGATGGAAAGCTTGTGTCGCGAGAAAGCAAGACTGCTGATAGTGTTCCCGACCTGGAACGTGCCGAGCATTTTATCATCACGGAAGCAAGGCGAAGGAGAAATGAAGTTAAAAGAAGATTCAAAGATCCATAACACCACACTGCAGCTATGGAAAAATTTTGGGCATTATATTCTACTGCCGGGTGGAATTAGTTTCAGATACCCAAGTAAAATTCGGCGTCTGTAGATGTTATAGAGTCTTCAGCACAGTGCGAATGGACTGCAACCCTCAGCTCCTAGACAGTTTTGTAAATGCAAAAGGTTTGGTCTATGCTTGTATGTGAAAGGTGAGGAAAGCTGACCATGGTTCTGTCAGGCAATACGTAAACGAACGAAGTACAGTC
>ERZ1370068.10064-contig-8794_pt1 | contig 54854 bp, 83 predicted proteins | sample MGYA00561227_ERZ1370068 | MGnify/ENA primary metagenome ERZ1370068 (study PRJEB38410, sample SAMEA6850437) | metagenome | study: Metagenomic assessment of the ecological functions of the soil: analysis of the soil microbiota associated with the... | reverse complement strand
AGAATTCGTCGGCTCGACGCCGGACGCGCTGCGCGCAGGCGCGGCCTCGAGCGCCATCGACACGCGACGTCACGTGGATCCCGGCGTGGGGACGCGACCGCCTCTTCAACATGCTGTCGAACCGCCCGGACTGGTGCATCTCGCGCCAGCGCGCGTGGGGCGTGCCGATTCCGGCGCGTCGACTGCACGAAGTGCGGCGAGGCGGTGCTGACGCGCGGCGCTCGTCGAGCGCGCGGCGTCGGTGTTCGACGACGTACGGCGCCGACGCGTGGTACGAGCGGCCGATCGAGGAGTTCATCCCGGCGGGACTGACGTGCCCGTCGTGCGGCGGCACCGCGTTCGAGCGCGAGCGCGACATCCTCGACGTCTGGTTCGACTCCGGGTCGAGCCACGAGGCGGTGCTGCCGTTCCGCCCGGAGCTGACGTGGCCGGCGGACATGTATCTCGAGGGCAGCGATCAGCATCGCGGCTGGTTCCAGAGCTCGCTGCTCGTCGGCCTCGGCACGCGCGGCCGGCCGCCGTTCCGCGCAGGTGCTGACGCACGGCTTCCTGATCGACGTCGACGGCCGCAAGATGTCGAAGTCGCTCGGCAACGCGATCGCAGCCGCAGGAGGTCATCAAGGAGAGCGGCGCCGAGATCCTCCGGCTGTGGGTGGCGATGAGCGACTTCCGCGAGGAGCTGCGCGTCGGCAAGCAGATCCTGCGCGCGCGTCGTCGAGGCGTACCGCAAGTTCCGCAACACGCTGCGCTATCTCGCGTCGAACCTCTACGACTTCGATCCGGCGCGCGGATCGCGTCGCCGTCGATCAGCATGCAGGAGGTCGATCGGTTCACGCTGTCGCGCTACGGCGCGATGGCGCAGCCGCGTGCTGCAGGCGTACGAGCGCTACGACTACCCGGCGATCTTCCAGACGCTGAACCAGTTCCTGACGGTGGACCTGAGCGCGTTCTACGCCGACGTCTCGAAGGACCGGCTCTACACGTTCGCGGCGGCGTCGCCGGAGCGGCGCTCGGCGCAGACGGCGATGTACGTCATGGCCGACGGCCTGGCGCGGCTGCTCGCGCCGATCCTGCCGGTGACGGCCGACGAGCTGTGGCGCCACCTGCCCGGGCCGCGCGAGGAATCCGGTGCACCTCGCCGAGTTCCCGCGCGCGAGCTCGAGCGCGGCTCGTCGCGGACCTCGTGGACGCGCTGGGACGCGGCTGCGCGAGATCCGCGACGAGGTGAACCGCGGCGCTCGAAGCCGCGCGCCAGGCGAAGATGATCGGCACCTCGCTCGGCGCGCGCGTGACGCTCGACGGCCGGCGGCGCGCCGCGGCGCTGCTGCGCCAGCACGACGCGCGACCTGCCGATGCTGTTCATCGTCTCGCAGGTCGACGCTCGAGCACGTCGGGACGGCGAGGGTGTCAGCGTCGTCGGTCTCGCGCGCCGAAGGACACAAGTGCGAGCGCTGCTGGCGGGTGCGTCCTGACCGTGTCGTCGGCGCCCGACACCGCAGGGCTGTGCAGCCGGTGCGTCGAGGCGCTGCCGGAAGGCGACCGGCGAGGTCGCGTGATGACGCCGATGACCGATCGCGCCCGCGAGCCGCCGATCCGTGCCCGAGGCGCCGCAGGCGCCGGCGCCCGGCAGCGTGGCATCGCGCAGCCACGCTGCGGCCGGTCGAGATCGTCGCGATCGCCGTCGATCATCGCTCGTCGATCAGCTGACGAAGTTCATCGTCCGCGCCGACGCTGCCGCTCTACGCGAAGCAGCGTCATCATTCCCGGACTTCCTCGACGTCACGCACGTGCAGAACACCGGCGCCGCGTTCGGCCTGCTGCAACGCCGCCGACTTTCCGTACAAGTCGGCGGTCATGATCGGGATCGCCGACGCTCGCGCTGGTCGCCATCTCGCTCTACGCGCCGGCAGCTCGGGCTCCACGAGCGGCTGTCGCGCTACGGGCTCGCGCTGATCCTCGGCGGCGCGTTCGGCAACCTGATCGATCGCGCCGTTGCCGGCTACGTCGTCGACTTCGTCGACGTCTACTGGGGCGACGCGCACTTCTGGGCCTTCAACGTCGCCGACGCCGCCATCACGATCGGCGCCGTCCTGGTCCTGCTCGAGATGATCGGGCTCGGACGCCGCCATGCATCCCATCCTGTTTGAGATCTCGGCCGGCTTCACGATCTACACCTACGGCGTGCTGCTGGCGGCCGCGTACCTGCTCGGCCTGCAGTTCGCGCTGATGCGCGCGCGGCGCGCGGCCTCGATCCGCAACCGCGTGATGGACCTCGGCATCTGGATCATCATCAGCGCGCCTCGTCGGCGCGAAGCTGCTGCTGCTGGTCGTCGACTACCGCCAGTTCACGAGCAACCCGGCGAGCTGCTGGACCTGGTGCGATCGGGCGGCGTGTTCTACGGCGGGCTGATCGCCGCGGTCGTCGTCGCGCTGTTCTGATCTGCGGCGGCACCGGATGCCGCTGTGGACGACGACGGACGTGTTCGCGCCCGGCATCGCGCTCGGCCACGTCGTCGGACGGCTCGGCTGCCTGCTCGCCGGCTGCTGCTTCGGCACGCCCGACGACGGTGCCGTGGGCGATCACGTTCCACGATCCGCAGCGTGCGCCGTCGCGGGCACGCCGCTCGGCGTGCCGCTGCATCCGACGCAGCTCTACGAAGCCGGCGCCGAGGCGCTGATCCTCGGCGTTCCTGCTCGCGATCGAACGCAGCGGCCGGCCGTTTCCGGACGCACGTTCTGGAGCTACATGCTGCTCTACGGCGATCTCGCGGTTCGTCATCGAGTTCTATCGCGGCGACAGCCGCGGGCATGGTGTTCGACGCGCTGTCCGACGTCGCAGTTCGTGTCGGTCATCCTCGTGCCGCTGTCGATCGTCGATGCTCGTCGCTGCTCGGCCGGCGCCCGGATCCGACGCGGCACGGCGGCGGCGCAGCGGGTCGGCCGCGTGAAGCGATGCACGCGACGTGGCTGAGCCCGAGCGGCGCGAGGTCGACTCGCGCCGGAGCGCGAGCGTACGGCTCGACGCGTTCCTGCGCGGCGCGCCTGCCCGATCGATCGCGATCGCAGCTCCAGAGACTGATCGAGGACGGCCACGTCACGCGGCCCGATCGAGGCGCTGCGCGCGAGCACGCCGGTCAAGGCCGGACAGACGTTCGACGATCGACGCTGCCCGGAGCGCCGGCCCGCCACCGCCAGCGCCGAGGATCTGCCGCTCGCGATCCTCTACGAGGACACCGACCTCGTCGTCATCGACAAGCCCGCCGGGAATGGTCGTGCATCCCGGCGCCGGCCACAGCAGCGGCACGCTCGTCAACGCGCTGCTCCACCACGTCGACGATCTGAGCGGCGTCGGCGGCGAGACTGCGGCCCGGGCATCGTCCACCGGCCTCGATCGCGGCACGTCAGGCGTGATGGTCGTCGCGAAGAACGATGCGGCGCACCAGGAGCTGGCGCGGCAGTTCCACGACCGCGAAGTCGAGAAGGAATGCATCGCGCTCGTCTGGGGCGTGGTGCACGCCGGGCGAGCGCATCGACGCGCCGATCGGCCGCGATCCGGGCGACCGGCAGAAGATGTCGCACGCGGGCGCGCCGCGCGCGCAGCGCGGTGACGCGCGTCATCGTGGGCGCGGAGCATTTCGCGGCGTGTCGCTGATCCAGCGTCGCGATCGCACACCGGCCGCACGCACCAGATCCGCGTGCACCTGAGCGCGATCGGCCATCCCGATCGTCGGCGATCCGACTCTACGGCGGCGTCCACCGGCGCGTCGCCCAGCGACGTCCGCGCCGTGCAGCGCCTCGAGCGCCCGTTCCTGCACGCCGCGCGGCTGGCGTTCACGCACCCCGCCGACGGCCGCCGGATGGAGTTCGAGTCGCCGCTGCCGGCCGGATCTGCAGTCGGTGCTCGACGACCTGCGCGCGCGGCAAGAACCGCCAGACGCGCTGTAGCGCCCTGCGCATACGGGTCATTCGCGGTGAAAGGCACCAGTGACTGACGCTGAACGTCTCGCATCCGAGCAGGTCTTCAAAGGCAAGGTCTTCTACGTCGACCGCGACACGGTGAAGATGCCGAACGGCCGCACGGTGACCGTCGACGTGGTCCGCCACTCGCGGTCGGTCGTCCTCGTGCCGGTGCCGGAGCCCGGGAAGGTGATCCTCGATCCGGCGATGCCGCTACGCCGTCAACACGTTCCTGTGGGAGCTGCCGGCCGGCAGCGTCGACGAGGGCGAGTCGCCGGAGCAGGCGGCGCGGCGCGAGTGCCACGAGGAGATCGGCCTGGTGCCGTCAGACGATCGTCCGGCTCAGCGCGATCTACCCGACGCCGGGCTACTGCGACGAGGAGATGGTCTTCTTCCGCGTGCTCGGGCCTCGAGACGACCGACGAGCAGGCTGCACGTGGACGAAGACGAGGACATCGAGGCGCAGAGCGTTCGAGCTGCGCGAGGCGCGCGACATGGTCAGGCGCGGCGAGATCGTGCGACATGAAGACGGTCGTCGGCCTGACGTTCGATCTGACGCGTCCGGCTGACGATCGGTTCTGAAGCGCGAACGCGACCAGCTCGGCGGTCGTGCGGCCGCCGACGGCGATGACGACGAACTGCCTGCCGTTCTTCGCGCGGTAGGTCATCGGCGTCGCCGGACGACCGCCGCGGAGCGCTGCCGACCACACGTCGCGGCCCGTGTCGGTGTTGACGGCGTGCAGCGCGCGCGTCGCCGCCACCGACGAACAGCAGCCCGCCGGCGGTGCCGATCGCGCCGGGGCGCCCGGCGCGCCGAGCGACTCGGGCAGCGTCACGCCTTCAGCGCCGGGTGCTGGCGCAGCGACGGCAGGTCGCCGAACGGCACGCGCCAGGCGATCGTGCCGCGATTGAGATCGATCGCGGTGAGGTGCGCGTAGGGCGGCTTCAGCAGCGGGATGCCGTTGTCGAACTCCGCGCTGGTGTCTCCCGTCGCGCGTATCTCGGCTTCGACTTCCGACGGGCGCTGCCTCCGGGCTTGCCCAGCCGCGCGCACGTGCGCCTGGTTCGACGTCTTGACGAACAGCCGTCCCGAGTCGACGGGTCGAACGCGGCGCCGCCCCAGTTCGCGCCGCCGATGATGCCCGGACGCTGCAGCGTGCCCTGCGCCGACGGCGGCGTATAGAGCGGCCCGAGCCGCAGCTTCTTCAGCTCGGCGAGCGCGGCGGCTTGCAGCTCCGGCGTGCAGATCGAACGCGTCGGCCTCGCGTCGCGCCCTGCTCGGCGATCGCCGGCGGCTTCGTCGGGAACGGCTGCGTCGGCCACGCGCGCTCGCCCGGCACGTCGCTCGGCGGCACCGGCCGCTCTTCGATCGGCCACACCGGCTTGCCGGTGACGCGATCGAACACGAACACGAGTCCCTGCTTCGTGAGCTGCACGACGGCGTCGATGCGCCGGCCGTCGACGCGTGATCGTCACGAGGTTCGGCGGCGACGGCGGGTCGTAGTCCCAGAGGCCGTGATGCACGATCTGGAAGTGCCACTTGCGCTCGCCGGTCGCGGCGTCGAGGCAGACGATCGACTCGGCGAACAGGTTCTGCGCCCGGCCGACGCGCCGCCGTAGAAGTCGTTGCTCGGCGTGCTGACGGGCAGGTAGAGCGAGCCCGCGCGCCTCGTCGAGCGTCATCGGCGCCCAGACGTTGGTGTGGCCCGGTGACCTTCCACGACTCGTCGTCCCACGTGTCGTTGCCGGACTCGCCGCGCTGCGGCACGGTGTGGAACGTCCACACCAGCTTGCCGGTCCGCGCGTCGAACGCGCGCACGTCGCCGGGCGGATCGTTCTGGTAGGCCAGGCGATCGCCGACGCCGTTGCCGACGATGACGAGGTCCTTGAAGACGACGGGCGGCGAGCGTGTTCGTGAGTGCTTGCGGATCGACCGCTCCAGCTGAGCCCGTCGACGAGGTCTGATCGCGCCGTTGTCGCCGAACGACGTCGACCGGCTCGCCGGTCTCGGCGTCGAGGCAGATCAGCCGGTCGCGGCTGTTGAGGAAGATGCGCAGCTTGCCGCCGATCGCGCCACGCCGCGACGCCGCGGTGCACGAACCCGGTGCCGTTGGGCGCCTGGCCGCTTCGTAGGCCCGCGGATCGTAGGCCCAGCAGCTCGCGCCCGCTCTCCGGCGTCGAGCGCGACGACGCGGTTGTAGGGCGTGCTGACGTGCGAGCACGTTGTCGATCATCAGCGGCGTGTTCTCGAACGATCCCGGCTGGGTGCGGAACTCGGCGAGCGGCTTCTTCGCCCGGCTTCCACGACCACGCCGACGTCGAGCCGCCGCCGACCGTGTCGACGCGATTGATGTCGGCCGCGCGGCGACCATTTCGTTCCCGCCTGGTCGCCGCCGTGGTACGGCCACTCGATCATGCGGCTGCGCGCTGGCGCGGCGCAGCGTGAGACCCGCGAGCCAACGAGGACGCAGCGTCGAGCGGCCGTTAGTGTGCGCATGGCGCGGACAGATCTACGCCAGCATCGCGCTCGATCGTCGTGGCGTGGATGTCGACGGTGTCGCGCGACGTCTTCGGCGTAGCCGCCGGCGAGCACGGTGACGAGCGGGACGCCCGCGCCGCGCGCGGCGGCGACGACCTGCCGATCGCGCTCGGCGAGCCCAGCTTTCGTCAGCTTCGGAGCCCGCCCAGAGCTGATCCTCTTCGAACGGATCCGGCGCCGGCCAGATAGACGATCGAGGTCGGGACGGCTGTCCATGACGCGCGGCAGCGCGTCGGCCAGCAGCGCCGAGATAGCGCGTCGTCGCCGCGCGCCGTCCTCGAGCCCGATGTCGAGCGTCGCCGCGCGGCTTGAACAACGGGTAGTTCGTGCTGCTGGTGCATCGAGAAGGTGAACACGCTCGGATCGCGCTCGAAGATCATCGCCGTGCCGTTGCCGTGGTGGACGTCGAGATCGACGACCGGCGGATCGCGGCGCCGCTGGCGCGGCGGCCGACGCTGCAGCGACGCGGATCGCCACGGCGACGTCGTTGAGCGGGCAGAAGCCCTTCGCCGTGATTGGCGAACGCGTGGTGCAGGCCGCCGCCGAGATGCGCCGCGCGTCCGTCCTCGAGCGCGGCCGCGGCGCGCCGCATGGTGCCGCCCACCATCAGGCGGAACGCGTCGGCGAGCGCCGGCACGCCAGGCAGCTCGAGCGTCGCGATCTCGTGCGGCGTCAGGGTGTTCGTGCGCAGCTTCTCGAGACAGTCACTCGTCGCGTGGACCAGCGCGAGATCGTCCCACGTAGCGCTGAACGCCGGGCCTGAAAGGCCCGCCGGCAAACCGGTGCGAGGCGATCGTCTGGGTCCGTCGATCCCAGGCGGCTCGGCGATCAATCGCGGTATTGCTGGACGTCGGCCAGATATGGCCGGGCAGCGGATCCTCGTAGCGCGGGCGAATAGAAAACCTTCACACCACCGGCGCGGACTCAGCCGACGTGTCGACCGGCATCGGCACGTGCGTCTGCTGCGCGTTCGGCTGCAGCGCGATCGCCACGGCCTCGCTGATCTCGCTGACGAAGTGGATCGTCAGCTCGCTGCGCAGCTCTTCCGTCAGGTCTTCCTTGACGTTCTTTCTCGTTCTGCCGCGGCATGATCAGCTCGGTGATGCCGTGACGGCGCGCGCGCCAGGACCTTCTCCTTGATGCCGCCGACCGGCAGCACGCGGCCCGAGAGCGTGATCTCGCCCGTCATCGCGATGTCGCCGCGGACGGGACGGCCGGTCAGCTCGCGACGCGAGCGCCGACGACCATCGTCACGCCCGCCGACGGCCCGTCCTTGGGGATCGGCGCCGGACGGCACGTGCAGGTGGATCTCGGCGTCCTTGTAGAACGACGGGATCGACGCCGTAGCGCTGCGCGTGCGCGCGGAACCACGACAGCGCCGTGCGCGCCGACTCCTTCATCACGTCGCCGAGATGGCCGGTCAGCGTGAGCGTGCCGCCGCCCTGCATCCGCGACGCCTCGACGAACAGCACCTCGCCGCCGGCCGGCGTCCAGGCGAGGCCGACGGCGACGCCCGGATCCTTGGTGCGGTCCTCGATCTCCTCGTCGAGGAACGTCGGCGCGCCGAGCATCTCGACGACGACGTCGGGCGTGATGACGACGCTGCGCCTCGTCCCCTTCGGCGCGGCGGCGCGCGACCTTGCGGCAGAGCGCGCCGATCTCGCGCTCGAGGTTGCGCACGCCGGCCTCGCGCGTGTAGCCGCGGATCACGCTGCGGATGCGCCGCGTTCGTGAACTCGACGCTGCTCGGGCGTCAGGCCGTGGTTCTTCACCTGCTTCGCGATCGAGGTGCTCGAACGCGATCTGCAGCTTCTCTTCCTCGGTGTAGCCGGCGAGCTCGAGCACCTCCATGCGGTCGCGCAGCGCCGGCGGAATCGGATCGAGCACGTTGGCCGTCGTCAGGAACAGGACCTCGGACAGATCGAACGGCACGTCGAGGTAGTGGTCGCGGAACGTGTTGTTCTGCTCGGGATCGAGCACCTCGAGCAGCGCCGACGCCGGATCGCCGCGGAAGTCCGACCCGAGCTTGTCGATCTCGTCGAGGATGAACACCGGGTTCTTCGACTCGGCGCGGCGCAGGCCCTGGATGATCTGGCCCGGCAGCGCGCCGATGTAGGTGCGGCGGTGGCCGCGGATCTCCGCCTCGTCGCGCATGCCGCCGAGCGACACGCGCACGAACTTGCGGCCGATCGAGTTGGCGATCGACCGCGCGAGCGACGTCTTGCCGACGCCGGGAGGCCCGAGGAAGCAGAGGATCGGCCCCTTGACGTCGGGGTTGAGCTTGCGGCACGGCGAGGTACTCGAGCACGCGGTCCTTGACCTTCTCGAGGCCCGAGTGGTCGGCGTCGAGCACCTGCCTTCGTGCGCTTCAGGTCGATCGAGTCCTCGGTGCGCTTCGACCACGGCAGCGCGATCGAGCCAGTCGACGTAGGTGCGCGACACGGTGTACTCGGCGGCGGCCGACCGGCATCTTCGACAGCCGATCGAGCTCGCGCAGCGGCTTCCTTCTTCACGGCCTCGGGCATGCCGGCCGCCTCGATCTTCGCGCGCAGCTCCTCGATTTCCTTGGCCTGCTCGTCCCCTTCGCCGAGCTCCTTCTGGATCGCCTTCATCTGCTCGCGCAGGAAGCTTACTCGCGCTGGTTCTTGCCGACCTCGGACTGCACCTGCGACTGGATGCGTCGACCCGAGCTCGAGGACCTCGAGCTCCTTGATCAGGATCCGGTTGAGCGCGTCCATCCGCGCGCGGACGTCGAGCGTCGACAGGATTTCCTGCTTCACCGGCGTGCCGATGGTCGCCAGGCTCGAGGCGATGAAGTCGGCGAGCTTGCCGGGATCGGTGATGTTGGCGGCGAGCGTCTGCAGATCGTCGGACAGCAGCGGCGAGAGCGACACCACCTGCTGGAAGTTGCTCTTGATGTTGCGCTGCAGCGCGTCGATCTCGAGGTGGTCCTCGTCGCGCAGCTGATCCGGCGGCGACGGTCACCGCGCGCGCGCAGGTACGGCCGGGTCTGGACGATGCGATCGAGCGTCACGCGCGCCGACACCCTGGACGATCAGGCGCAGGCTGCCGTCGGGCAGCTTGAACATCTTGTGGATGTGCGTCGCGGTGCCGACCGGATACAGGTCTTCCTGCATCGGCTCTTCGACCGCCGCTTCGCGCTGGGTGAAGACGCCGATCAGGCTGGCCGGACGGCGTTCGCCTCCTCGACGAGGCGCACCGACGCCTCGCGCGCGACCGCCAGCGGCATGAACGAATTGGGAAACAGGACCGTGTCGCGGAGCGGCAGTACCGGGCAGTTCGGAGGAATCTGGAGCGACCGTTCGAGCGTCCTGGACGTACTCGTCAGGCGGGTCGGCCGTGCCTCGCTCCGCGTCTGTCATCGAATCGGACTACCCCTGGAGCGCAGATTACCCGATTTCGGTCAGCCCTGCATGTCGATGAAGAGCGACGCCGCGCCACGCCGCTGCGCCATCAGGCGGTCGCGCTGCTGCTTGACCTCGCGCGCCTCTTCGCAGTCCTTGCAGCGGACCGCGAACGGCAGCGCGCGCAGCCGGCGCTCGCTGATCTCCTCGCCGCACTCGAAGCAGTAGCCGTAGGTCGCCTCTTCCAGGCGGCGCAGCGCTTCGTCGATCTTGTTGAGCGTTTCCGCCTTCATCTGGATGAGCGCGAATTCGATCTCGTCCTGGATGTCCAGCTCGGAGCTTTCCGCGGCGTCGAGCACGCCCTGCACCGCGCTGCCGGCGCCTTCCGCGCGCACGTCGCGCATCCGCCCCTGACCTCGCTCATGATCTCGCGGCGGCGCTCCTCGAGGATGCCCTTCAGTTCGTCGTAACGCCGCGTTTCATGTCGTCGTTCGCCGCCTGATGACCGCTCATATGAGTCCGTCCCTTTCCATCTCGTCCGCTGACCCCCTGCCGAGTCGCGAGCCATTCATGCAATTGATATTGCCAGTTATGAAGCCCTGCAGTTTAGCGTATTCCCTGAGCGCTGGCAAGCCGACTTATCGCCATTCATGTGCGGTTTTAGACGCCGGCAGGGGGGGTTCGGTTCTATCGCCACGTCCTGAAAACTGGACGAAACGGCGCTATTGGAGGAATTTCATGACCGATGGACGCGTTCGGCAGGACTGCCCCGGTCCACCAGCGCGCTGCCCGTCGCGCGGGCTGCCCGTACGCAGCCACTTCTCGTACAGGCGCAATACATCGACGCTCGACCGGACCCCTGACCGCTCGCTCGACATCGGCGAGAACGTCCATGTAAAGGCACGAATCTGCAGGCCAGCTCGGCGAATACGTCGCCCGAAGGCGTCCGCGTCGCGCCGGCTCGAGCGAGCCGTAGGCGTACTCTCCCATCGAGACGTAGTAGTCGACGTCCACGGCCCGCCGGCGGAAGCTGTCGGGAAGAAGCCCGACATGAACAGTGGAGAAGTCTCCCAGGTTCCGCAGGCGGCGCCACGCTGTTCCAGCCCGCCGCTACCCGAGGGCGCGCGCCCAGGCGGAGGGCGCAGCGGTTCGTCGGGGTCGTCGTGCGAAGGGGATGGACCGCTGGTCAGGACGCATGAAACGGCACAGCAGGTCGACGAATAGGTAGTACGATGGTCAGTCTCGCTGGCGCGGATCCGCTGCCGCGTCGAGCAGCGCCGACCTCGACCTGACTCGTTGAGTTTGCTCGGCCTCTGGAAGTAGAGCGGATCCACCGTTTACCTCGCTCCTAGAGAATGCTGGGCTGCAATGGCTATACTCGCGCTGGGAAGGGCCGTCAGAGCCTGATAGTGCTATGATCGAGCGTTTCTCCGTACGTTCCTGGAGTTGGAATCATGGCGAAGCGCTGCGAGATCTGTGACAAGGGCCCGGTCGTCGGCGCGCAACATCAGCCACGCGCACAACGTGACGCCGCGCCGGTTCGAGCCGAACCTGCAGCGGGTCCGCGCGCTGGTGAACGGCGGAGTCCGCCGGCTGCGCGTCTGCACGCGCTGCCTGCGCTCGAGGCAAGGTCGTCAAGGCCGCCTAGCGCGTGCGCGAGGCGGTCATCCGACGCCCGACGGCGCCGGCAGCCATCGGGCCGTATTCGCAGGCCATCAGGGCAGGCAACCTGCTCTTCCTGTCCGGGCCAGATCCCGCTCGGATCCGGCGACCGGGCGACTGGTCGACGGGGCATCGAGGCGCAGACGCGCCAGGTCTTCCAGCAACATCGGGGCCATCCTCGAAGGCCGGCGGCACGCTCGTTCGACCGCGTCGTGTCGCGCGACGGTCTACCTGGCCGACATGAACGACTTCGCGCAAGGTGAACGAGATCTACGCGACCTACTTCTCGCGCGCCCGCGCCGCGCCGCGGCGCCACGCGTCCAGGCTCGTCGACGGCTCCTCCGAAGGACCGCGCGCAAGTCGAGATCGCACGTCATCGCTTCGTTTAGTGACGGTCCGAGCGGCGTCGATCACAGCGGCTGCTCAGCGTGACGCGCGCTCGACGTCCACGACCCCTCGACACTGCGCAGCGACTTGATCACCTTCTGCAGGTGCTTCACGTCGCTGATCTCGACCGTCATGTCGATCCGTCCCGTCTGGTCGGCGTCTGACGTCGCCTCGACGTTGCGGATGTTCGTGTTGATGCCGGCGATCTTCGAGCGTCACGTCGGCGAGGATCCCCTTCCGATCCTCGACCTGCAGGCTCAGGCGCACCGTGTAGGCGAGCGCGTCCGCCCCTTGTCCCACTCGACGTCGATCTCGCCGCTCCGGATCGTAGAGCAGGTTGACGACGTTCGAGCAGGCCGCGGAGTGGACCGAGACGCCCTTGCCGCGCGTGATGTAGCCGACGATCTTCTCGCCGCGGATCGGATTGCAGCAGCGCGCGCGGAAGACCATCAGGTCGTCGAAGCCGCGGACCTTGATCTTGTCTTCCGCCGGTGCCGCAGCACGCGACGTTGACGACCGACGCGAGCCCGCTCTCCGGGCGCTTCCTTCAGCTGCTCCTGCGGCACCAGCTTCGCCAGCACGCTCTTGACGGCCAGCTTGCCGTAGCCGAGCGCGGCGAAGAGCTCGTCGGCCTTCCCGTAGCCGTAGCTCGGTCAGCACCGCGCGCGAACGCCGCGGCCGTCGGTCAGCGACTTCAGGTTGAGGCCGTAGCGGCGCGCCTCCTTCTCGAACACCTTCTTCCCCAGCTCGAGGCTGCGCGCCTTCTCCTCGGCGTGGATGTAGTGCTTGATCTTGTTGCGCGCGCGCGACGTGGCGACGAAGTTCAGCCAGTCGCGGCTCGGCTTGTGACCCGGCGTCGTGATCACCTCGACGATGTCGCCGTTGCGCAGCCGCGTGCGCAGCGGCACCATCTTGCCGTTGACGCGCGCGCCGACGCACTGGTGGCCGACGTCGGTGTGGATCGCGTAGGCGAAGTCGACCGGCGTCGCGTCGCGCGGCAGCGCCTTCACCTCGCCTGCGGGCGTGAAGATGTAGACCTCCTCCGGGTAGAGCTCGATCTTCAGGTTCTGCAGGAACTCCTGCGGGTCGCGCACCTCCTGCTGGAACTCGAGCAGCTGCCGCAGCCAGAGGAAGTACTGCTCGTCGCGGTCGGCGCCGACGCGCGCCCTTCCTTGTATTTCCAGTGCGCCGCGATGCCTTCCTCCGCGATCCGGTGCATCTCCGCGGTCCGGATCTGCACCTCGAACGGGAAGCCGCGCTCGCTGACGACCGACGTGTGCAGCGACTGGTAGCCGTTGGGCCGCGGCATCGCGATGAAGTCCTTGATGCGGCCCGGCACCGGCGACCACGTCTGGTGGATGATGCCGAGCGCCGCGTAGCAGTCCTTGATCGAGCTGCGGTGACGATGCGCAGCGCGATGAAGTCGTAGACCTGGTCGAGATCGATCTTCTGCCGCTTCAGCTTCTGGTGGATGCTGAACAGGCGCTTGATGCGGCCGTCGATCTGCGATGACCGGCACCTGCGCCTCGGCGAGCTTCGCCGAGATCGTCGTTCTTGCAGCTCCTCGATCATGCCCTCGGTCGCGCGCCGGCGCGCTTCGACCTGCTGCGCGCAGCGCCTCGTAGGCCTTCGGCTCGAGATACTTGAACGCCAGCTCCTCGAGCTCGTTCTTGATCTTGCTCATCCCGAGCCGGTTGGCGATCGGCGCGTAGATGTCGCGCGTCTCCTGCGCGATCTTGACGCGGCGCTCCTCCGGCAGGTGGTGCAGCGTCCGCATGTTGTGGAGCCGGTCGGCGAGCTTGACCAGGATGACGCGGATGTCGTCCACCATCGCGAGCAGCATCTTGCGGAAGTTCTCCGCCTGCCGCTCCTCGCTCGACGAGAACGGGATCGCGCCGAGCTTGGTCACGCCTTCGACGACGTGCGCGACGTCGGCGCCGAACAGCTCCTTGATCCGCTCGATCGGCGTCTGCGTGTCCTCGACGATGTCGTGCAGCAGCCCGGCCGCGATCGGCCACGACGTCGAGCTTCATGTCGGCGAGCAGATCGGCGACCTCGAGCGGGTGCACCAGGTACGGCTCGCCCGAATGGCGCACCTGTCCCTTGTGCTCGAAGGCCGAGAAGACGTAGGCCCGCCTGCAGCAGCTCGACGTCCGCGTCCGGGATTGTCGCCCGGACCTTTTCGACGAGGTCCTCGAACCGGATCATGTTTTCTGGTGTCTATACGTCAAACAAGCAGGGGTCGGTTGACGGCTCTGTTGGGGGGTCAATATACGACCCCTTGTTTTATTGTAATCGGCGCGAGAAGGGGAGAGCATGACCATCCGATTTCGCGCAGCTTCGGCGGCGTCCATGGCCTCGTGGTTGGGCTCAGCATGGCGGCGGCGGGCTGCGGCAGGTATTCCTGGGGCACGCTGAGCGCGGTCAAGAACTTCAAGGACGGCAAACCAGCTGTATGCCACCAAGGAGTGGAAGAAGGCGGCGGAGAAATACGAGGTGGTCATCGCCCACGAGGACGCCTTCAGCAATTTCCCGCAGCTGGCGACCGCCTATTTCTTCCTGGGCAACAGCTACGACCAGCTGTACAGACCCGACCAAGCAGGGCGACGCCACCAACGACGCCTACATTCAGAAGGCGATCGAGAACTACCGCAAGGCGGCCGGACAGAACACCGACCCGGCCTGGAAGAGTCCGCGCTCCAGTATCTCGTCCGCCGCCTACGGCTCCGACAAGCTGAACGACCCGGCCAAGGCCGAGCCCGTCTACCTGGAAATCATCGCCCTCGAGCCCAAGGAGCCCGGCAACTACATGGCGCTCGCCAAGCTCTACGAGGACGCCGGCCGCTACGACGACGCCGAGGCGCAGTACGGCAAGGCGAAAGCGGTCAAGCTTCCAACGACCGCGTCCGTGCTGGCCGGCGATGGCCGGCTACTACAACCGGCAGGGGACTTCCGAAGACGATCGCCGCGCTCGAAGCAGGCCGCCGCGCTCGAGCCGAACAACCCCGAGGGCTACCATCGCGTCGCCGTCTTCTACTGGGACAAGAGCCGGCGGCGACTTCCGGCTGTCGACCGCACAAGCGCGACTACATCCAGAAGGGCTCGCGATGGAGGACAAGGCCCTCAGCCTCGAACCCCGACTACATGGAAGCGATGACCTACAAGAACATCCTGCTCCGTCTCCAGGCCAACACCGACGACGGATGCCGCCGGAGCAGAAGCAGCTCATCGACGAGGCCGACAAGCTGCGCAAGCGGGTCATCGACGCGCAGAACCGCAAGCAGACGGGCAAGGGCAGGGCTGGAGGCGATTGAAGATTCGAAGATTGCCACGCAGATCGCGCGGCGCTCGACGATTGACGATTGCGATCTGCCGAAAGGCCGCCCACCGCGGGCGGCTGCTCTTTCTAGGACGGCGGTGTCAAGCAGGCGGAGGCACCCGATGCGCCGACACTACGCCGAGATCAACGTCACGCCGCTGATCGACGTCCTGCTCGTCCTGCTGGTCATCTTCCTGGCGGCGATGCCGCTGACGCAGCGCGGGCCTCGACGCCGCGCTGCCGCAGCCGGCGACCGCCGGCGCCCGCCGGACACGCCGCCCGACGACCGCTGGTGCTCGATACGAGGCCGACGGGCGCATCACCATCAACAAGCAGCCGGTGCTCGTGGCGGACCTGCAGGCGCGCCTGACGACCCTCTACCGCGACCGCCGACGACAAGACGCTCTTCGTCATGGGCGACGGCCGGCTGCCCTACGGCCGCATCGTCGAGGCGATCGACGCCGCCAAGGGGGCCGGCGTCGACAAGGTGGGGATTGTGACGGAGTCGATGCGCCGGAAGTAGTTCGCTGTTGCATCCCTGCCACCCTGTTCTTCTTCTCGGTAATGAGCGCGATGTTCTCGATCTGCGCTTGCGGAACGCGTCCATGGCATCTCATGATCGCGCCGCGTAGCTTCGCGTCCTTGTCACCCTTGAGATAGACGATCTTTTCCTTCTTGTCCTCGAGGACGCGCTGGACGCTGCGGGATCAGGTTGTCGGGCGTGACCGGCAGCGCATTGACGTAGAACGCGCCGCGCGAGTCGATCGCGACGACCGTCTGGTCCTGGATGTCCGGTTTCTCGCCGGTGTTGGCCGCCTCCGGCATCTGGACGGCACCGCCTTGCGTCGAGCATCGGTGCGATCAGCATCATGATGATGAGCAGCACCAGCATGACGTCCACCAGCGGCGTGACGTTGATGTCCGCTTTGAGGGAGTCTTTGCCTCCCCACCAACATCCATTGACATGACGAATACCTCTCGATCCTTTATGCGCGGTCTTCTTGATGAAAGTAGTCGACCACTACGAGGGTTGGACCCCGCGGTGCGTAAAACGGCCGCCCGAATCGTCGAGCGGCCCGCCGAACTACGAACTACGAACTACGAACTAGTTGCCACCCTTGGTCGGCGCGCGCTCGCTTCGTTGCGCATGCCCATCGGTGACGATGCCGACCTTCTCGACGCCGGCGCCCTTGGCGGCGTCGATGACCGCGACGATGTCGCCGTAGCGCAGCGACGGGTCGCCGACGATGAACATCGTCTTTTCCTTGCGCGTCTCGAAGACGTCGCGCAGGCGCGTCTCGAGCTGATCGAGCGGAATCGGCTGGTGGTTGACCGCGATCGACCGGTCGGCGCTGTACTCCAGGACGATCTGGTTGTCGTTCGGTTGGCCTGCGACTTCTGCTCGGTCTCGAGCGGCAGGTTGACGTCGACGCCGCTGCTGCGTCAGCGGCAGGGCGGCCATGAAGATGATGAGCAGCACGAGGAGCACGTCGATGAGCGGCGTGACGTTCATGTCCGCGCTGGCGTGCGGGATCGCGCCCGTGACGACTCTTTCGGCGCCGTGGTGCTTGTGCGCGTGCTGCATTACTGGGCTCCCCGGCGCCGCCTCGGCTTGTTCTTCTTCTCGGTGATGAGCGCGATGTTCTCGATCTGCGCCTTGCGGAACTGCGTCCATGGCGTCCATGATCGCCGCGTAGCTTGGCGTCCTTGTCACCCTTGAGGTAGACGATCTTTTCCTTCTTGTCCTCGAGCGCGCGCTGGACCTGCGGGATCAGATTGTCGGCTGTGACCGGCAGCGCGTTGACGTAGAACGCGCCGCTCGAGTCGATCGCGACGACCGTCTGGTCCTGCGTGTCGGGCTTCTCGCCGGTGTTGGCCGCCTCCGGCATCGTGACGGCCACGCCCTGCTGCAGCATCGGCGCGATGAGCATCATGATGATGAGCAGCACCAGCATGACGTCGACCAGCGGCGTGACGTTGATGTCCGCTTTGAGGCCGCCTCTGCTCCCGCAGATCCATTGCCATGGCTAATTCCTCTATTTGTAAATCTGGAAATGTGGAAATTGGAAATCTCGAGCGATTTCCAAATTCCCCGATTTCCAAATTTCAAATTGCCTACGCGGTCTTCTTGATGAAGTAGTCGACCAGCTCCGACGAGGAGTTGTCCATTTCGACGTTGAAGTTACTCGATGCGGCCGGTGAGGTAGTTGTAGAACCACACCGCCGGAATCGCGACGACGAGGCCGAGCGCCGTCTCGACGAGCGCTTCCGAGATACCGGCCGAGACCGCGCCGAGACCGCCCGAGCCGGTGGCCGCGATGCCCTGGAACGCGGTGATGATGCCGACGACCGTGCCGAGCAGTCCGACGAACGGCGCGGTCGCGCCGATGGTCGCGAGCGCGGCGACGCCCTTCTTGAGGTCGTTCGCGGTGAGCGCGGACGCGCGCTGAATGGCGCGGCGCACGGTGTCGACGAGGTCCTCGCGGCTCAGGTTGCCGCCGCTCTCCTGCTGGAACTGGTATTCCTGCAGCCCCGCGAGGACGACCTTCGCGAGGTGGCTGTAGCGGTAGTTCTTCGAGGACGAAATCGCGATCGCGTCCTTCAGGCCGGCCTTCCTTCAGGTGCTTGGCCACCTGCGGCGCGTACAGCTTCGACTGCTTGCGGGCCTGCGTGAACGTATGAAATGCGCTCGATCGCCACGCCGAAGGAGATCATCGACATGATGACCAGGACCACGCCGATGCCCTTGGCGATCGGCCCCATCGTCCCCACATCTCAATGAAATTCATTCCGCCATCCTCCGAAGGAAGAGCACTCTGCACTGGTTGTGCTGCCGATTGGCCCTATTGCAGCGTGAAGTTCACCGTGACGGTCATGATGACCGGCACCGGCACGCCGTTCAGCAGCGTCGGCGTGAACTGCCACTGCTTCACCGCGTCGAGCGCCGCCTGGTCGAGCAGCGGGATCGAGCGGAGAACTTTCGCGTCCTTGACCCGTGCCGTCGGGGCCGATGGTCGCCTCGATGATGACCACGCCCTGCACGCGCGCCGACTGCGCGATGGGCGGATAGACCGGCTTGACGTCCTTGCGTCTTGGTCGGCGTCTTGATGTTGCCGCCGACGCGGCACCGGGCGCCGTCGGGGGCGGAGGCGGCGGCGGCGGCGCTCGCGGCAGGCCGCCGACGACGCCGCCGACGACGCCGCCGGGGACGCCGCCTTCGACGCCGCCCGGCACGCCGACGCCGACGCTCGGCACCGACGACTTCAGGCTTGATTTCCTTCGGCGCCTCGACCGGCGCCGCGTTCGGGTTGGTCACCACCGGCACGCACCTTCGGCTGCGCCACGGCCGGGAGCCGGGGCGGCGGCGGCGGTGGCGGTGGCGGCGGCGGCGCCGCCGCGAACGCCATCATCGATCGGTGGCGACGGCAGCACGTCGGTCGCCATCAGCGGAATGATGATGACCGCCGCGAAGATGACCACGTGGGCCAGCAATCGACAGCGGAACCGTATACCACTTCTGGGATCCGAGCTTGATGGACGGATCCACGACGTCGCCGAACATGTCACGCGGCACGGTTCACCCCTCCTAGCCCATCGACGGCGGCACGAGACCGCGGATTATAGTCATTGCCAAAAACAGGTGTCAACGAACGTCTCTGTGACATTTAGACACCGTTTTTCCAATATGGTCGGTCGGTTCCGGCGCCTATTTCGCGCCTGTTTTGCCGCCCGGCCTTGATTCGCATCCCGTAGAACGACCGCCACACGAAAATCATCGATCCGAGCACGAACGCCGCCGACAGCAGGTGGCTCATCGCCGGACCCGTAATCCCGGTCGCCAGCTGCACGCCCAGTTCCACCGCCAGCAGCCCGAACAGCGTCGTGAACTTGATGATCGGGTTCATCGCCACCGACGAGGTGTCCTTGAACGGGTCGCCCACCGTGTCGCCAACGACGGTCGCCGCGTGCAGCGGCGTGCCCTTCTCCTTCAGCTCGACCTCGACGATCTTCTTGGCGTTGTCCCACGCGCCGCCGGCATTGGCCATGAAGATCGCCTGGAAGAGGCCGAAGAGCGCGATCGAGATCAGGTAGCCGATGAAGAAGTACGGCTCGAGGAAGGCGAACCCGAGCGTGGCGAAGAACACCGCCAGGAAGATGTTGAACATCCCCTTCTGCGCGTACTGCGTGCAGATCTCGACGACCTTCTTGCGAGTCCGCCACCGAGGCCTTCTCGACGCCCTCGAGCTTGATGTTCGCCTTGATGAACTCGACCGCGCGGTAGGCGCCGGTCGTCACCGCCTGCGTCGAGGCGCCGGTGAACCAGTAGATCATCGCGCCGCCGGTGATCAGCCCGAGCAGGAACGGCGGATGCAGGATCGACAGCTTCTGCAGGTTCTCGGTCAGCCCGTGCGTCAGCACCACGATGATCGAGAAGATCATCGTCGTCGCGCCGACGACCGCCGTGCCGATCAGCACCGGCTTCGCCGTCGCCTTGAACGTGTTGCCGGCGCCGTCGTTCTCCTCGAGCAGGTGCTTGGCGCGCTCGAAGTTCACGTCGAAGCCGTAGTCCTTCTTGAGCTCCTGCTTGATGTTGGGCAGCGTCTCGATGACCGAGAGCTCGAACACCGACTGCGCGTTGTCGGTGACCGGGCCGTACGAGTCGACCGCGATCGTCACCGGGCCCATGCCGAGGAAGCCGAACGCCACGAGGCCGAACGCGAACACCGCCGGCGCGATCATCAGCGCCTCGGCTGCCGCCGAGCCCGTCGGTGCTGACGAGGTAGGCGATCGCCATCAGGCCGACGATGCACGATGCCGAGCCAGTAGGCGCTGAAGTTGCCGGCGACGAGGCCGGACAGGATGTTGAGCGACGCGCCGCCTTCGCGCGACGAGGTCACGACTTCGCTGCACGTGCGCCGACTCGGTCGAGGTGAAGATCTTCACCAGCTCCGGGATGATCGCGCCCGCCAGCGTGCCGCAGGTGATGATCGTCGACAGCTTCCACCACAGCGTCGGGTCGCCGCCGATGGTCGGGATGAGCAGCGTACGACGCGACGTAGGTCACGCCGACCGAGACGATCGAGGTCAGCCACACGAGCCGGGTCAGCGGCGCCTCGAAGTTCATCGTCGGCGCGTCGCGTAGCTGCGCCTTCGCCGATCGCTTCGTTGATCAGGTACGAGGCGCCGCTGGCGATCGACCATCATGCACGCGCATGACGAAGATCCAGACGAGCAGCTGCACCTGGACCGCCGGGTCCGTCACCGCGACGAGGATGAACGAGATCAGCGCGACGCCGGTGACGCCGTAGGTCTCGAAGCCGTCGGCGCTCGGGCCGACCGAGTCGCCCGCGTTGTCGCCGGTGCAGTCCGCGATGACGCCCGGGTTGCGCGCGTCGTCTTCCTTGATGTTGAAGACGATCTTCATCAGGTCCGCGCCGATGTCGGCGATCTTCGTGAAGATGCCGCCGGCGATGCGCAGCGCCGCGGCGCCGAGCGACTCGCCGATGGCGAAGCCGATGAAGCACGAGCCGGCGTAGTCGCCCGGGATGAAGAGCAGGATGCAGAGCATCATGAACAGCTCGACGCTGATGAGCAGCATCCCGATGCTCATGCCCGGCCTGCAGCGGAATCGCGTAGATCGGATACGGCATGCCGCGCAGGCCGGCGAACGCCGCGCGCGAGTTCGCGAACGTGTTCACGCGGATGCCGAACCACGCGACGCCGTAGCTGCCGCGCGATGCCGATCAGGCTGAACAGCAGGATGATCGCGACCTTCATCGCGCTGAAGTGCTGCAGCACGCCGAAGTAGAACACCATGATCACGCCGATGAAGACCTCGAGGATCAGGATGAACTTGCCCTGCGTGATCAGGTAGGTCTTGCACGTCTCGTAAATCAGCTCCGAGACCTCGAGCATCGAGCGGTGCACCGGCATGTTCTTCAGGCGGTAGAAGATCACCATGCCGAAGCGCGAGGCCGAGCACGCACACGACCAGGCCGCCCATCAGCGAGCGTCCGGCCGTTGATGCCCTGGAACGTCGCGGTGCTGAGATCCGGCAGGACGAGATTCGCCTCACCGCCCGGCAGCTCGGCTCGGCGCGCCTGGCGCGCAGGCGCCTGCGCGTGCGCGAGCGCGGGAAGCCCCAGCGGCAGGAGCAGACGCCGCGAGGAACAGGAGAGTTGCGGAACTTTGCGATCATTGCCGTCCTTTGCGTAGAGTCAAAACACCGGATTATACCGCGGAAATCCCCCACCCGATCGTCGCCGCGGCGCGCGCGAATCCGCCCGGCCAGCGCCATCCCGCCGGTCAGGAAGATCCGGATGCCCTGCTCGACCGTGATGTCGGGGATACGACGCGCGATCGCGCGGGCAGATCACGATGTCGCCCAGATAGAGGTGATTGGTCGGCACGTAGACCGCGACCATCGGCTCGGGCCCCTGGCCCGCGATCGATCGTGAACTCGCGCGTGAGGAAGCCGAGCACGAGCCCCTTGCGCGCGTCCTCGATCAGCACGACGCGCTTGAAGCCGTACTCGTTGTCGGGCGAAAACGCGACGACGAGCTGCTTCACCGGCGCGTAGACGCTGCGGAAGAGCGGCACGTGCAGCAGCAGCCATTCGGCGCGCTGCAGCAGCCGCTTCCCCACCACGTTGGTCGCGATCGCCCCGACCAGCACGATCGCCAGCGCCGTCGTCGCGACGCCCGAGCCCGGGCAGCGGCGTCGGTCCCGAAGAAGCTTCATGTAGAACGGGCCGGACGAAGCCGTCGACGAGCCGGAACAGCCACAGCAGCGCGGCCACCGAGATGAACAGCGGCACGGTGACGAAGAACCCCGCGATGAAGCTGCGCCGCAGCCACTGCATGGCACTCACCGCGTGACGATCCAGACGACCGTCGACGGCGGGCCAGCGCCAGCCGGTAGTACGCGAAGACGTTCAGCGAAGTGGCCCGGCCAGGTATCGCAGGAAGAACTTGATCGATCAGGAAGCCGACGACGGCCGACAGTGACATGCCGACGGCGAAGAGCGCCGCGTCGTGCGCGGTCGATCCCGGTCTTGACGGACTGTGAGCGCCTTCCTGGTCGCGCGCAGCGCGCGCCGATGCGCCGGGATCGCCGAGCAGGAACGAGAACCGCGCCGCGGACTCGCGCGTCGAGGCCGAGCAGCATCGCCATCGACGATCGTCGCGCCCGAGCGCGACATGCCGGGAATGAGCGCGGACGCCTGCGCGGTGCCGACCGAGCAGCGCGCCGACCGGCGGTCAGCGCGTCCTCAGGTCGCGGGTGCGCGCGCCGAGCCGCTCGGCAGCGAGCAGCCAGATGCCGCCGAGCGATGAAGCGTGACGGCGATGACGGCGGGCGTCCGCATGTGCATCTTCCAGCCAGCTCGCGAAGAGAGCAGCCCGACGATCACCATCGGGATCGTGCCGATCGCGATCGCGACGCGCGACCTTGCCGGGCCCGCGGCCGGCGCTGAGCGCCTCGGGCGCGGCGGCCAGCATCACGGCGATGTCGCGGCGGAAGTAGATCAGGATCGCGACCAGCGTGCCGACGTGCAGCGCGACGTCGAACGCGAGCCCGAACGCCCCTTCGTCGACGTTCCAGCCGAAGAAGGCGCGCGCCGAGCACGCAGGTGCGCGGAACTGGACACCGGCAGGAACTCGGTGAGCCCCTGCACCACGCCCAGCAGCGCCGCTGCCGCGACGCCAGCCGCATCACGACGCGGGCGTCGGCGCCCCGCCCGCTCGTTCGGCGAAGCCCCGGAATCATGACGCCGGGCGCGTTGCCCGACTTGCGCGCCAGGCGCCACTGGCGCGGCCGGCGCGGTTTTCAGCGGCGTCCGTCCCTGCCAGATGACGACGATGGCCGCGGCGATGAACACGCTCGAATAGGTGCCGGTGATGATGCCGACGATCATCGTGAAGGCGAAGCCCTTCAGCACTTCGCCGCCGAAGAAGAACAGCGCGATGACCGACAGCAGCGTCAGGCCGCCGGTGATCATCGTCCGGTCCAGCATCTGGTTGACCGCGGCGTTGACGACGCTGGCGATGTTGTCGCGGCGCATCGAGCGCATGTTCTCGCGGACGCGGTCGTAGATGACGATCGTGTCGTTCATCGAGTAGCCGGTGATCGTCAGCAGCGCCGCGATGACGTTCAGGCTCAGCTCGTAGCTGAAGAGCGCCGAGGAACGCCAGCGTGATCAGCAGGTCGTGGATCGTCGCCACGACGGCGCCGACGCGCGAAGCTGAGGCGGAAGCGCAGCGCGATGTAGACGAGGATGCCCGGCGAGCGCGAAGACGGTGGCGAGGATGCCGCGCTGCTCCAGCTCCTGGCCGACCGTCGGGCCGACGACGCTCCGGCCGGCGATGCAGTTGCCCGGCTTGCCCGGGCGGCACGCCGGCGCGATCGGGCCCATGCCCGCCTTCGTCAGCTCGGCGACCACGGCGTCGGCCGTCGCGCTGCAGCGATCCGCCGGACTCGGCGCCGGCCGAGTGGATGCGGATCAGGACCTGCTTGCGCCTCCGGCATCGCCGTAGCTCTGCACGACCGCGTCGGCGCCGCCGCCCGGCAGGGCGCCGCGCGGATCTTGTCCAGGTCGGGCGTCTGGTCGAACTTGACGATGACGATCGTGCCGCCGGAGAACTCGACGCCCTTCGGCATCCCCTTGGTGTAGATCACGAAGGCGCCGATCAGGATGATGACCCACGAGATCGCGATCGCGTGCCACTTCCACCGGACGAAATCGAAGTTGGGGTTCTTGAAAATATGCATGGCAGTAAGTCCTAGATGCTGAGCGTCGCGACGTTCTGGCGCTGCGACATCTCGACTTCGTAGAGCGTCTTCGACACGAAGATCGACGTGAACAGGTTGACGAAGAGCCCGATCGACAGCGTCAGCGCGAAGCCGCGGATCGGCCCGGTGCCGAACTGGAACAGGAACATCGCGGAAATGAGCGACGCCACGTGCGTGTCGAGCAGCGTCAGGAACACGCGGCTGAAGCCGGCGTTGATCGCCGCGCGGACGCCGCGCTGCGCCGCGAGCTCTTCCTTGATGCGCTCGAAGATCAGCACGTTCGAGTCGACGCCGACGCCCATCGTCAGCACGAAGCCGGCGATGCCGGGCAGCGTCATCGACCGCGCCGAAGTAGGCCATCAGCCCGAGCAGGATGACCAGGTTGAAGACCAGCGCGACGATCGGCGTTGATGCCCGACAGCTTGTAGTAGAAGAGCATGAACGCCATGATCAGCAGCAGGCCGACGAACGACGAGATGACGCCGGCGCGGATCGAGTCGGCGCCGAGCGACGGGCCGACGACCTCTCTCCTGCAGGTAGGTCAGCGACGCCGGCAGCGCGCCGGATCGCAGCGTCAGCGACAGGTCGTTCGCGCTCTCGGCGGTGAAGCCGCCGGCTGATGCGCCCTGGTCGGTGATGCGCCCTTCGAGCTTCGGCGCGGACACGACCTTGTTGTCGAGGATGATCGCCAGGTAGCGGCCGAGGTTGTCGCCCGACAGCTTGCCGAACTTCTGCGCGCCGGCCGACTTCAGCTCGAAGTGGACGGCCGGCATGTTGTTCTCGTCGAGCCCGGGCTTCGCGACGCGCAGATCCGGCCCGGTCACCGGCGCGATCTTGCTGGACGACGTAGCACGTGGTCGCCGCGTCGGCGCCGCGCGCCGGACGGCCCGGGATGATCTCCATGCTCGCCGGGCAGCGTTGCCGTTGTACTGCTTCAGCAGATCGTCCTTCGACGCCGGGCCGGCCTCGACCAGCTTGAACTCGAGGATCGCGGTCTGGCCGATGATGTCCTTGGCGCGCGCGACGTCGCTGACGCCCGGCATCTGCACCGAGGATTTCCTCGCCCTGCGACTGCCGCGCGATGCTCGGCTCGGTCACGCCGAGCTCGTTGACGCGGCGATCGATCGTCTGCATCGCCTGCTCGATCGCCTGCTCGCGGAGGTCGCGCTCGATGGTCGGCTTCATCCTGAACTCGTAGGCGCCGCCGGGCAGCGGATTGCGGTCGTAGTTCGTCGCCGTGATCTCGTCGGCCGCCTGCCGGAACTGCGCGTCCTTGTCCTGCGGCACGCCTTCGACCGCGGAACGCCGTCGGGCGGACGACGTTGATGGTCGGGGTGATCCCGACGTCTTCAGCGAATCGCGCAGCTGCTCGCTGATCGCCGATCGTGCGTCGGTCCTGCAGCGCGTCGTCGGTGTTCACCCTGAGCGACCAGCTGGACGCCGCCCTTCAGGTCGAGCCCCAGCTTCAGCTGCTTGGCCTTCAGGAACGCGGGGCACGGCCAGTGGTAGGCGCTCGGCGAGCAGCGGGTAGACGCCGATGCTGAAGAACACGACGAAGACCGCGAGGATGGTGAGGACTTTCCAGCGAAGATTCTTATACATGACTCAGCGTTGGCTGTTCTGTCTGCGACCACGGGCTCCTGCCCTGGTATCCGCCGACGGCCGCCCGGGCGACCTCGATACGGACCTTGTCGGCGATCTGCACCTGGACCGACTTCTCGTTCAGGCGCGTGATCTGGCCGTAGATGCCGCTGGTGGTGACGACCTTGTCGCCGACCTTCAGCGATTCCTGGAATTCCTGGACCTTCTTCTGCCGCCGCTTCATCGGCAGCAGGATCATGAAATAGAAGATGCCGAGAATCAGGGCGAACGGCACGAACTGCGACGAAGCCCGTTGCGCGCCCTGGGCGGAGAAGCCCGACATTGCTATTAAATCAATCATCTAAATGCTAATGCTGTTGAGGTCTTCGGGAGAAGGTTTGATGAAACTCCTGGCGGAGTTTTCCAAACGAACCGAAACCGATAGCCTCCCTAATCCTGCGCCATTAAGTCAAGGTAAAAGTAGAGGTTATGGACGGTGAGCAGGGTCGCGGCCGTCATCTCGCCGGCCATGAAAAGATGGCGTAAATAGGCCCGGCTGAAGGTCCGGCAGGTGTAGCAGCCGCAGGCCGGATCGGGCGGCTGGCGGTCCTCGGCATACTGGGCGTTCTTGATGACGAGGACCCCGTGCCGGGTCAGGAGCTGCCCGTTCCGGGCGTTCCGGGTCGGCAGCACGCAGTCGAACATGTCGATGCCGCGGGCGACGCACTCGACGAGGTCGTCCGGCATGCCGGTCCCCATCAGGTAGCGCGGGCCGATCGGCCGGCAGCTGCGGCGCGGTGTGGCCGACGACGTCATACATGACGTCCGACCGGCTCGCCGACGCTCAGGCCGCCAATCGCGTACGCCTCGAAGCCGATCGCCGACCGTCGCCTGCACGCTCTCGGTCCGCAGCGCCGGGATCGACGCCGCCCTGGATGATGCCGAACTGCGCCTGGCCCGGGTTGGTCACCTGCACCGCCGGCCGCGATCGGCCGGATCTGCGCGCAGCTGCAGCATCCGAGTGCGCGCCCGCTGCGCCCACCGCACCGACCGCTCCATGGCCGCCTGGCGATCCGAGCAGTCGAGACCTGTCCCGATGTCGGCGCGGTCGCTTCGGCTCGGTCCGGACGGATCGCGTTCGGCGCCGACCAGCTCGTCGAGGACCATGGCGATGTCGGAGCCGAGGCGGGCCTGGATGTCGGTGGCGCTTTCCGGCGGACAGCGCGCACAGCGGCGCCGTCGAGGTGCGAGCGGAACTCCACGCCGTCCTCGGTCACCTTGCCGCATCGCCGCGAGGCTGAAGACCTGGTAGCCGCCGCTGTCGGTCAGGATCGGATGCGGCCAGCCGATGAACGCGTGGAGGCCGCCGGCGCGCGCGATCAGCTCGGTCGCCGGGGCGCAGGTGCAGATGATAGGTGTTGCCGAGGATGATCTCGGCGCCGCGCGATCCGGACGTCGCGGAACGTGATCGCCCTTGATCGCGCCCGCGCGTGCCGACCGGCATGAACGCCGGCGTTTGCACCGTTCCGTGCGGCGTCGTGAGCACGCCCCGGCGGGCCGCCGGCCGTCCGTGTGGCGTGACCGGAGAATCCGGAACGGCATGCGGCTCGGTGTCGTGTATTCTGACACCGTGAAGCGTCTTCGCGTCGGCGTGCTGTACGGCGGACGATCGGGCGAACACGAAGTGTCGCTCGCGTCGGCCGCGTCCGTGTTCGCGCATCTCGACCGCACGCGGTACGAGCCGGTGCCGATCCGCATCGAGAAGGACGGGCGCTGGGCGCTCGCCCGACAAGCCGCCGGCGCGTCATGATCGCCGGCGAAGTGATCGAGCAGGCGCGGATCGAGGCCGTCCCGGCCGATGCGCGAAGGGCGCGAGTGCACTTCGTCGCGCGGCCGAGCGACGAGACGATCCTCTCGATCGACCGCTCGCGGAACCGCGACGCCGAGGTCCCGGCCGCGGTCGTCACCGGCCTGTCGCTCGACGTCATCTTCCCGATGCTCCACGGCCCGTACGGCGAAGACGGCACGATCCAGGGCCTGCTCGAGCTGGCCAACATCCCGTACGTCGGCGCCGGCGTGCTCGCCTCGGCGGTCGGCATGGACAAGGCCGTGATGAAGGTCTGCTCTTCGCGGCGCGCGGCCTGCCGATCTGCCGACTACGCGCGTCGTGCATGCGGCACGACTGGCAGCGCGACGAGCGACAGGCATCGCCGCAGCGCATCGTCGAATGACGCTCGGATTCCCGATGTTCGTGAAGCCGGCCAACCTCGGATCGAGCGTCGGCATCTCGAAGGCGAAGGACGTCGGCCGAGCTGCGCGACGGCGATCAGCGCTCGCCGCGCAGCTTCGATCGCAAGATCGTCGTCGAGGCGGCCGTGCCGAACGCGCGCGAGATCGAGTGCGCGGTGCTCGGCAACGACGCGCCCGAGGCGTCGGTGCCGGGCGAAATCATCCCGTCGCGCGAGTTCTACGACTACGAGGCGAAATATCTCGACGAGCGGGTCGCGCGACGTCATCCCGGCGGATGCTCGCCGAGCAGGCTCGCCGACGAGATCCGGGCGCTGGCCGATCGACGCGCTTCAAGGCGGTCGACTGCGCCGGCATGGCGCGCGTCGATTTCCTGCTCGCCGCGCGACACCGGCACGTCTGTACCTGAACGAAGTGAACACCATCCCCGGCTTCACGACGATCAGCATGTACGCTGAAGCTGTGGGCCGCGAGCGGGCGTGCCGTATCCCGCGCTGATCGATCGCCTGATCGCGCTCGCCATCGAGCGTCACGCCGACAAGCAGCAGCTCCGCACCAGCATGTGATCGCGCGCGACGCGCGAACCCGACACGATGCGCGTGATCGTGCGCGCGCGGGTTGCACCCTTCGGCAAAGTTTTTTGACTTTTGATGCACATTTGTGCTTGACACTGCTGAATAGAGGTTCATAATCTACATCTGGTATGAGGGTGGTTCACTTAGACCATCCCTAGTGAACCTCAGCTGAAAAGCTGAGGCGCTCCTCCGGCGCAACCAGCGGCGGAGATGTCTCGACGCGAGGGCGCCGAACATCGGGTGAGCGTGCCAGGCGGCAGCCACCGTGAGTGCGTGAGCGCTCTCGCAAGAATCCCAACATGAAGGGGGATAACAGAACAATGGCGAAGAAAGCCAAGGGCGGGAAGAAGAAGGCCGGCAAGAAACGGTAATGCTGACCTCTCCCGTCATAAAAGGGGGCGGCCGTCCGCCCCCTTTCAACTTTCCCAACTAAATCTGAACGCTCGCTCACGCTCGCGCGACGACACGGCTCACGCCTCGCGCTGGCAGGATGTTCTTCCCTACTCGCCCTACCTGCCCCACGCATCCTAGCGATCGGTCATCGCCTGCCCGTCCCACACGCGGATCCGGCGAATCACGTCCCACTGCTCGAATCTTGTCGACGACGTCCATGCCGGCGATGACGCGGCCGAAGACCGTGTATACTGCGCGTCGAGGTGCGGCTGCGGCGAATGCGTGATGAACCACTGGCTGCCGCCGGTGTCGGCCACAGGTCGAGCGCCATCCCGACCGTGCCGCGCAGGTACGGCCGCTCGTTGAGCTCGTCGCGGATCGTGTAGCCCGGGCGCGCCTTCGCCGTCGCCGCGCGGATCGCCGTCCTGGACGACGAAGTTCGGGCACGACGCGGTGCACGCTGAGGCCGTTGAAGAAGCCCTTGCGCGCGAGCGCCGATGAAGTTCCCGACGGTCAGCGGCGCGTCGAGCACCGCGAGCTCGATCTGGATCGTGCCGCGATCGGTGTCGATGTAGACCTGCGTCGACACCGTCGGGTTGGTCAGCGCGGCGGCGCTGTAGACCTCGGCGGCAACGGTCGTCGGCGCCGGTCGAATCGCGCGTCGATCTCCGCCGCCGGCCCGGCTCGGATCGAGCTCGCTTGAGGATCTGCGCCGCGCGCACCCGCACCGCCCAGTCCTTGTCGGCCAGCGCGCTCTGTCAGCACCGGCATGCGCCGCGGCGGCGCCGTATTTCTCGAGCGCCGCCAGCGCGGCGCCGCGCGCCGACGTAGGTGGCATCGCGCTGCGCCGGCCTGATACGCCTCGGCGAGCGCCGCCGGCGCCGTTCGCCGGCTTCAGCTCGCCCAGCCCGCGCCGCCGCCGCGCGGACACGACCGGATCGTCCGCCTTCAGCCGCTCGAGCAGGATGGCGGCGCGCGTTCGGCGCCTTCAGCTTCGACGAGCGCCGCCAGCACGGACGGGACGACGCGCTGATCGGCGTCGTCGAGCATCGGCTCGAGCCGGGCAGCGCCGACGTCGGTCGCGATCGTGCCGAGCACGGTCGCGAGCGCGGCGCGGACGCTCCAGTGCGGATCGGGATCGAGCCCCGACAGCACCGTCATGAAATTTTCCGGATCGCAGCGTCGCGACCGAGCGCAGCGCCGCCGCCGCGGATCGGCGGGCTCGGATCCGACAGCAGGTCGAGCAGCGTAGTCGGCTGACCGCCGGCACGTGCAGGCCGCCGATCGCGCGTCACCGCCTCGAGCCGGACGTGCGGATCGGTGGCGGCGGCGGTGACCAGGCGCAGGAGCGGCTCGGCGGCCGATCGGATCGCCAATCCGCCGCAGCGCGCGGATCGTCTTCGATCGAGCACGGCGCGGTCGCCGCTCGACAGCAGCGGCATCAGCACCGGCAGCGCCGCCGCGATCCTTCAGCGCGCCGAGCCCCTTGACCGCAAACGCCCGCGTGTAGGGATTCTGATCCTTGCGCCAGCGTCAGCAGCGCCGGCAGCGCGCGCGCATCCTCGAGCGCGCTGCAGCGCGTAGGCCACCGGCCACCACCGCACGCGCGGCTGCCCGCAGCCGTCGAGCACGGCCGACGGCCAGCTGCGGATACGCCTTCAGCCGCACCAGCGCGTAGATGCCGAGACGCGCGGCCGCCGACGGCGTATCGCGCCGCGACGTCGTCCTCCTCGGCCGGCGGCCTGCGCGAGCGCGCCGCGACTGCACGATCTGGGCGACCATGCGGCCGACCGCGTCGGCGGCCGCGGCGATCGCCGATCAGCCCGAGCGCCTCGGCGGCGCTGCCCTGCACGAGCGGCGACGGATCGGCGAGCGCGCGCACCAGCGGATCGCTGCGCGCTCTTGTCGCCGATCAGGCCGAGCGCGAACGCCGCCATCTGCCGCACTTCCGGATCGGGTCCGCGAGCACGCCGACCGAGCGGCTGCCGTCCCCTCGCGCCAGCGCGACGCGGCCGATCGGCGAGCGCGGCGCGGCGGCGAATGCGCGCCTCCTCGTCGGACAGCAGGCGAATCAGATCGGGCGGAGCGGGCGGCGGCGCGGCGACGACCACGCGGCGGCTGCTTGCCGCGCGCCGGGCGGCGGAGGCGGTGGCGGCGGGACGCGGCGGCGCCGCTTCGCGGAGCACGCGATGATCCTCGAGCCGCAGGATCGACGCCATCTTCTGCTCGAAGGTCGGACCCGACGGCTTCGACGGCGACGCGGCCGCCGGCGCGCTCGCGCACGCCGGTGGCGGCGACGGCCACCATGGCACGCGGCCGCAAGACGCCTCATCGGGCTTCAGCCTTCACGCTGGCGTCGGCCCGAACGCGGTCCGCTTGCAGCGTCGCGCGCATCGACGCGGTCCTCGCGGATCGTGACGCCGAGGCCGGGGCCGGTGGGACCGCAATCGTGCCGTCGGCGGCGACCTCGATTGGCGGCTCGATGAGATCGGGATCGAAGTAGCGCTTGCTGGCGGCGACGTCGCCGGGCAGCGAAAAATTCGGCAGCGTCGACAGGTGGATGTTCGCGGCGCGGCCGATGCCCGACTCCGAGCATGCCGCCGTGCCACACCGGGATGCCGTGCGCGGCGCACAGGTCGTGCAGCCGGATCGATTCCGCCGAAGCCGCCGACGCGGCCCGGCTTGATGTTGATGATGCGGCAGGCGCCGGCGGCGATCGCCTCGCGCGGCGATCCCGACCGTCTTGATCGATTCGTCGAGGCAGATCGGCGTCGTCAGCCGCCGCTGCAGCGTCGCGTGGTCGGCGACATCGTCGTAGTCGAGCGGCTGCTCGATCATCATCAGGTCGAACGCGTCGAGCTGCGCCAGATGATCGGCGTCGCCGATCGTGTAGGCGGCGTTGGCGTCGACCATCAGCGGGATGGCGCCGAAGCGCGCGCGCATGCGCTCGACCGGCGTCGACGTCCCAGCCCGGCTTGATCTTGATCTTGATCCGCTGATAGCCGGCGGCGAGCTCGCGCTCGACCTTGCCAGCGAGATCGTCGAGCGAGTCGGCTGGATGCCGATCGACACGCCGGACGCGATGCGATCGCGCGGCTGCCGCCGAGCGACGCGGCGCGAGCGGCTCGCCGCGCTGCCGGCGCGTAGCAGATCCCACGCCGCCATTTCGACCGCGGCCTTCGCCATGTTGTGGCCGCGGATGCGCCTTGAGCGCCGGAAAGACGTCGCGCGGGTGGTCGAACGCCGCCGCCGAGCACGCGCGGCGCGATGAAGTCGGCGATGATGTGCCAGACGGTGTCGTTGGTTTCCGAGCTGTAGTACGGATCCAGCTCGGCGACGCATTCGCCGTAGCCCGGTCGCGCCCTCGCCGTCGACGCGCACCAGGATGAAATGTTTCTCGTCGATGCGGCCGAAGCTGGTCTCGAAGAAGTGGACGAGCGGGAGCTTCAGGAGGCGCAGCTCCAGTCGATCGATCCTCACGGCGCGATGATATCATCGGGCGCCTTGCAGTTTCGCTACATCGCGATCGAAGGCCCGATCGGCGCGGGCAAAACCGCGCTGGCCGAGCGGCTCGGCACACGCCTCGACGCGACGGTCGTGCTGGAGGAATCAGAGAACCCGTTCCTCGCCGACTTCTACGCCGATCGTCCGGGCGCGGCGCTGCAGGCCCAGCTGTTCTACCTGCTCAACCGCCACCGCCAGCAGACGTCGCTGCGTCAGGCCGATCTGTTCAGCCAGACGACGATCTGCGACTACGTGTTCGACAAGGACAAGATCTTCGCCTACCTGAACCTCGACGACAACGAGCTGTTCATCTACCAGCGGCTCTACGAGCTGCTGGCGCGCGACGTGCCGCCGCCCGACCTCGTCGTCTACCTGCAGGCGCCGACCGACGTGCTGCTGCGGCGCGTCCACAGCCGCCGCATGGACGCCGAAGCGGTCGCGCTTTCAGCCCGACGACGACTACCTGCGCGAGCTGAACGAGGCGTACCACCACTTCTTCTTCCACTACAACGCGACGCCGCTGCTGGTCGTCGAAACGTCGCAGTTCGATTCCGACGCGAGCGACGAGGCGCTCGACGATCTCATCAAGCAGATCCGCAGCGATGGGACCGGGCACGCAGTACTACGTGCCGCGGACGAAGTAGGCGATCGGGATCGGGACTAGGGATTAGGCATCTAGGGCCTCGGCCTGATCGCCGATCCCAGTCACCTGCTCCCTGATAAGCTGATCACCTGATGGCGTGGTTCAAGAAGACGCGGAAACCGATGGCCGCCCCGGCCAAGGAAAAGGCGAGCCGCGTGCCGGAAGGGCTGTGGGTCAAGTGTCCCGGCTGCGCGCAGGTCGATCTACAACAAGGACCTCGCGACCAACTTCAACGTCTGCCCGAAATGCGGCGCACCACTTCCGGCTGAACGCGGCCGAGCGGCTGCGGATGCTCTTCGACGGCGCCTGGACCGAGTACGACAAGGACCTGGTGTCGACCGACCCGCTCGTCTTCACCGACACCAAGCCGCTATAAGTCGCGGCTCAAGGCCGGCATCGAGAGCACCGGCATGAAGGACGCGGTGATCGTCGCGTCCGGCGCCATCGACGGCATCGAGACGGTGCGTCGCCGTCGATGGAATACGGCTTCATCGGCGGCAGCATGGGCGTCGTGGTCGGCGAGAAGATCGCGCGCGGCATCGAGCGCGCCATCGACGCCGGCATGCCGGTGGTCATCGTCTGCTGCTCCGGCGGCGCGCGGATGATGGAAGGCGCGCTGTCGCTGATGCAGATGGCGAAGATCTGCGGCGCGCTGGCGCGGCTCGACCGCGCGCGGCTGCCGTACATCTCGGTGCTCACCGATCCGACGACCGGCGGCGTGACCGCGAGCTTCGCGATGCTCGGCGACCTGAACATCGCCGAGCCCAAGGCGCTCATCGGCTTCGCCGGGCCGCGCGTCATCGAGCAGACGATCCGCCAGAAGCTGCCCGAAGGGTTCCAGCGCAGCGAGTTCCTGCTCGAGAAGGGCATGCTCGATCTCATCGTCGACCGCCGCGAGATGAAGGCGGTGATCGCCAACGCGCTCCGCTTCATGGGCGCGGCGGCGAAGGTCCCGGTGCTGGTGGCTCCCGCGCTCGAGACGCCCACCGCGGTCGTCGAAACGGCGCCGCAGGCGTGAGAGCGCCTGCCGCGGCCGGCGAGGCCGTTCTGGAGGGACACGTGCGCGAAGTGATTGGCGGATGTGTGGTGCTCCCTGCTCGCGCAGGGCTCGGCGCGCAGGCTCCGATCAAGACCATCGAGGACGGGGCGCTCGACGGCATCGAAGCTGTATGTCGCCGCGCTCGACCAGGGGCCAACCTCGATGTGGCCATCAAGCCGTTTGACGCGACCATCGCCGACCTCGGCACCGGCGGCACAGGACGGCGGGAGACGCGGCAGCAGGGAAGCCAGGATCGATGCAGAACGAAGGGCCGCGGGTGCTGGCGAAGCGTTTCGTGTCGACCCTGGAGAAGAGCGGGCCGTTCAAATCCGGTGCGCGTGCTGAAGGCGGATGAAACAACGCCCGACGGCACGCCTGCTCGTCGAGGGCAAGTTCGTGACGCTCGATCCGGGCAGCCGCACCAAAGCGGTCCCTGGGCAATTTTGGCGCCGGGAAATCCTCGGTCAAGGTGGTGGGCACGGTGAAGGACTCGACCGGACGCACGCTCGCGACCTTCGCGCAGAAGCGACATCGGCGCCGTGGGATTCGCCGGCGGCGACTCAGCTCGGCAAGCTGATGGCCGACTCCCGCAGCATCGGCGAGGACATCGCGATGTTCCTCGCCAGGTGGGAGACGCGGCGACAGCCTCAATCGGATCCGGAAGAGCTCGACGAGCCGCGCCCACAAGAGCCTTGTCCGATCCGCTGACGTATCTGTTCGGCCTCGAGCACTTCGGGATCAAGTTCGGCCTCGACAACATCTGCCGCGCATCGTCGCCGCGGCTCGGCCATCCCGAGCGCGCGTTCCGCTCGGTCCACGTCGCCGGCACCAACGGCAAGGGCTCGGTGACGGCGATGGTCGACGCCGCGCTGCGCGCGGCCGGCCACCGCTCGGCGCGTTACACGTCGCCGCATCTCGGTCGACCTCGCCGAGCGGTTCGTGATCGATGGCCGGCCGGTGGGTCAGGACGCGCTGGTCGCCGCCATCGCCGACGTGCGCGACGCGATCGACGGCCTGCGCGTCGACGGCAGGCGCTCGAGGTGCAGCCGACCTTCTTCGAGGTCGACGACGGCGGTCGCCTTCGAGCTGTTCCGGCGCGCCGGCGGTCGAGGTCGCCGTTGTCGAAGTCGGGCTGGGCGGCCGGCTCGACGCGACCAACGTCGTCTCGCCGCCGCACTCGCTGCCACGGCGATCACCTCGATCGCGTTCGATCACGAGCGCATACCTCGGCACCACGCTGAGCGACATCGCGCTCGAGAAGGCCGGCATCATCAAGCCGGGCGTGCCGGTCGTGCGTCGGACCGCTGCGAGCCGGAGGCCGCGGCCGTCATCGAGCGGATCGCGCGACGAGCGCGGCGCCGCGATCCGATGCGGACGACGGCCGCGGATGCCGGCGGCTTCGCGCTCGGCCTCGCAGGCGCTCATCAGCGCGCGAACGCGGCCGTCGCCGTCGGGCTCCTGAAGATCCTCGACGCGGACGGGTTCGCGTGCCGGCCTGACGCGGTCGCGGCCGGGCTCGCGCACCCGCAGTGGCCCGGCCGCCTCGATCGACGCGACGCCTGGCCGACGGCCGCGAGCTGCTCGCTCGACGCCGCCCACAACCCGGCCGGCGCCGCCGCGCTCGCGTCCTATCTCCTGACCGCGCGGCATGGCCGAGCCGGCCGCTGCGTCGTTCGCCGCCATGCGCGACAAGGATGTCGACGGCATGTTCCGGCACGCTGCTGCCCGCGGTCGGCAGTCTCGTGGTGACGCGCGCGTCGAACGCGCGCTCGGCCGAGCCGCAGGCGCTGGCCGCGCACGCGCGCGCCATCGCCCCGGCTTGCCGATCGCCATCGAGCCGAGCGTCGAGGCGGCGCTCGCCGCCGCCTGGCGCCAGTCGCCGCGCATCGTCGTCGCCGGATCGATCTTCCTGCTCGGCGACGTCATGAAGCTCGTCGATGCGACGTGATAGGCTTCGACGAGACCGCACGGCGTGATGGATGCTGACCCTGTTCCGCTTTTGTTGCGCACTCTTCGTGATCGTCTACGCGGCGTCGGCGTGCGCGCAGACGCCGGCGCCGCAGCCGCCTGAGCCGGCACCCGCGACACCGCCTGCCGCGCCTCCTGCCGCGCCGGCGCCGGCACGGGCCGCCACGCCGTCGGTCACGGAGACGACGCTCAGCAGCAGCCGCGAGGCTTCGAACAACCAGAAGGACTGGCACTTCATCGGCAACGTCGAAATGGATCGCGGCGGCGACTCCAAGATCTACGCCGACGACGTGTGGGCGTACACCGGAGAGAACAAGGCGATCGCGACCGGGAACGTGGTCTTCACGCAGGGCACCAACCGCATCACCGCCGAGCACGCCGAGTTCGACACCGAGACGCGGCTCGGCACCTTCTACAACGCGTGGGGCTCTCGACGCGTCAAGCCGCAGGTGCAGCCGGTGCGGCCCGGGCAGATCGCGGCGCCGCAGATGACCGGGCAGGAGACGGTCGATCTATTTCTTCGGCGAGAAGATCGAGAAGATCGGCCCGAAGAAATACCAGATCACCAACGGCGGCTTCTCGACCTGCGTCCAGCCGACGCCGCGCTGGGATCTGCACGCCGGACACCGTGATCCTGAACCTCGATCACTACACGCTGCTGAAGCAGGCGGTGCTGAAGGTGAAGGGCGTGCCGCTGTTCTACCTGCCGATCCTGTACTACCCGACCAAGAAGCGAGGACCGCGCGACCGGGTTCCTGCATCCCGACCTACGGGAACTCGACCGCTCGACGGGCACTCGCTTCACAACGCGTTCTTCTGGGCGATCAACCGCAGCCAGGACGCGACCATCCATGCACGACTGGTTCTCGAAGACCGGGCAGGGCGTCGGCACCGAGTACCGCTACAACATCGGCGCCACGGCGACGGCAACATCCGCGCGTACCTGGCGATCAGCACGCGACGCTACCCGGACGCAGGCGCGAGGCTCCACCGAGCCTGCCGCAGCTACGACATCCGCGGCGGCGCCAGCCAGATCGCTGCCGTTCGACCTCGCGCGCGCGCGCGAACGTGAACTACTTCTCCAGCATCGCAGACGCTCGCAGACGTTCAACAACGCAACATCAACGACGCCGTCGCGCAACAACCGGTCGTTCGGCGGCAACCTCGTCGGCGCGTGGGGCAAGTACTCGCTGAACGCGACGTTCGATCACAGCGAGTATTTCTACAACCTCACACTCGACCGTCGCGGGCAGCTGCGCCGCGAGTGTCGCTGACGCGCAACGAGCGGCCGATCCTCGATACGCCGGCCTACTTCTCGGTCAGCACCGAGTACGCCGAGCATTCTGCAACGACGCGAACGACACCAGAGCGGCACTCGACCTCAACGTCAACGCCAGCCTGAGCCGTTTCGACTTCTCGCCGCAGCTCCGCTATCCGTTCAAGAAGTGGCAGTGGTTCACGGTCAACTCGACGCTCAGCTGGCGCGAGACCTACTACAGCCGCAGCTACAGGCCGACCGGCGATCCGAACCGTGCCGCCGAGCATCGTCGTCGACGTCGGCTTGAACCGCCCGGTCCTGAACGCTCCAGGCGCAGATCGTCGGCCCGGTGTTCAACCGGATCTGGGACACGCCCGGACGAACGGCTACGCCGAGAAGTTCAAGCACTCGATCGAGCCGTTCCTGACCATCGACCGGACCATCGTCGGTCGACAACTTCAACCAGATCGTGCCAGTTCGACGGCATCGACGTCGTACGTCGGCGGCACGCAGCTACACTACGGCATCAACAACCGCTTCTACGCGCAAGCGCGATGCTGACGCCCGGGCTGCCGGCGCAGTCGCGCGAGATCTTCGACGTCGAGATCTCGCAGACGCTACTACACGAACCAGAACGCGTCGCTCTACGATCGCAGCATCAGACGCAGATCAGGGCCACGCTGGCGCCGACCAATTTCTCGCCGATCGCGCTGAGCGTCCGCGGCGATGCCGACCAACGCGCTCAACGCCACGCTGCGCGCCGAGTTCGACAGCCCGCTACCACGAGCTGCGGACGCATCTCGGCGCAGGGTCAGCTATTCGTGGACCAGCCGCTGCAGGTCAACGGCGGCTGGAGCAAGCGGGCGTTCATCGCGGAGACCCGCGGCTTCAACGATCCCAGCCCAGCTCGATCACTCCGATCAACGGCTCGAGCACGCGTGCACACCATGGACAACCGCTTCGGCGCGCATCTACTCGTTCAACTACGACGTGCTGCGTTCGAAGCTGATGCAGCAGCAGCGATCTCGGCGTTCTACAACGCGCAGTGCTGCGGCCTCGCGCTCGAGTACCAGACCTACAACTACGGCCCGAAGCTCGCCGCTCGCCGATTCCGGCCGACCACCGCTTCTTCATGTCGTTCACGCTCGCCGGCCTCGGCAACTTCTCGCCGTTCAACGGCGCGCTGAGCGGCGTGCCGCGGTAGCGCGGCGCCAGCCGCGATGCCGAGCGACGATTCTCGTCACCGGCGCCGCCGGCTTCGCGGGCAGCCATCTGGTCGACCTGCTGGCCGCGCGACGGCGCCGACATCGTCGCGTGGCATCGGCCCGGCGGCGCGCCGCCGCGCGCAGCGCCGCGCGACACGCTGGGAGCCGGTCGATCTGCTCGATCGCGGACGCGGTCGCAGGCGCGATCGGCGCGGCTCGCGCCCGCCGGCCGTCTACCACTGCGCCGGGGCCGCGCACGTCGGGCGCGTCTGGGACTCGACCGAGTCGACGTTCGCGACCAACGTGCGCGGCACGCATCATCTGCTGCAGGCGCTCGAGCGCGCCGGCGATCGACGCCGCGCGTGCTGATTCCGAGCTCCGGCGCTGCGTCTACGCCAACGCCGAGCGAAGCGCTCACCGAGGAGCATCCGCTGCTCGCCGTCGAGCCCGTACGGGCTGAGCAAGCTGGCGCAGGAGATGCTCGGCGCGTCGAGACCGAACGGACCGCTCGTCGTCACCATCGCGCGCGCCGTTCAACCATTTCGGCCCGCGGCAGGATCCGCAGTTCGTCGGCGTCGGGTTTCGCGCGCCGCATCGCCGACATCGAGATGGGACGCTGGGCGCCGGAGATCTCGGTCGGCAACCTCGACGCCCGCCGCGATCTCACCGACGTCCGCGACACGGTGCGCGCCTACCAGCTGATCCTCGAGCGCGGCACGCCGGGCCGGCCCTACAACGTCTGCTCGGGCCGCGCCATCGACGATCCGGCGACCTGCTCGACCTGCTGATCGCGCGCGCGCGCGTGCCGGTCGCCGTGAAGGTCGATCCGGCGCGCTACCGCCCGAACGACACGCCGCTGCTGCTCGGCGATCCGAGCCGCCTCCGCGACGAGCTCGGCTGGACGCGCGGAGATTCCGCTCGAGCAGACGCTCGACGACCTGCTCGGAGTACTGGCGAACGCGTAGACGCCATGAAAGTGCTCGTCACCGGCGGCACCGGATATCTCGGCCGCGCCGTCGTCCAGCGCGCTCGCGGCGCGCGGGCACGATCTCGTCGTCTTCGCGCGCACGCGCCAGCGCGCAGCGGCCTGCCCGGCACGCGCCGTCGACGGCGACATCCGCGATCGCGCGCGCGCTCGAACGCGGCCGCCGCCGGCTGCGACGCGATCTCGCACTCCGCCGCGCTCGTCAGCATCTGGCGGCGCCGGCGCGCGGACTTCGACGACGTCAACGTCGGCGGCCTGCGCAACGTGCTGGCGGCCGCGCTCGCGCTCCGCATTCCGCGCGTGCTGCTACACGTCGTCGTTCGTCGCGCTCCCGCCGCGCGGGCCGGACCGAGCCGCATCGCGGCCAACGACTACCAGCGGACGAAGGTGGCCGCCGATCGGCTCGCCGACGAGGCGGTGCGGCGACGGCGCCCGCTCGATCCGCGTCTATCCCGGGCGTCGTCTACGGGCCGGGCACGTTCACCGAGGGCAATCTCGTCGGCCGGCTCGATCGCCGACCATCTGAGGCACAAGCTGCCCGGCCTCATCGGGCCCGGAGCATCCGCTGGTCGTACGCGTACGTCGACGACGTCGCGGCGGGACACTGCGCGGCGCTCGAACGCGGCGCGCCGGGCGGGCGCTACGCGCTCGGCGGCGAGAACGCGCCGCAGCAGCGCGTCTTCGAGATCGTGCGAGCAGCTCACCGGGCGGCGGCCGCCGCCGCGGATTCCCGTTTCCGGTCGCGCGAGCTGCTCGGCGCCGCCGAGGAGCTGCGCGTCACGGTGTTCGGCGGCACGCCGCTCGTGACCCGCGGCGCCGTGGAGATCTTCCGCCACGACTGGTCGCTCGACAGCAGCGACGCGATCCGCGATCTCGGCTACACGATGACGCCGCTCGATCGACGGCATCCGCCGGACGCGTCGCGTCGATCCGAGACGCACGGCCGAGCCGGCGCGATCGTGATCGCGCGCATCGGACCACGCATTCCGGAGCGGGCGCGGCAGTGGGTGCACATCGGGTCGGGCGTGTTCGCGCTGCTGCTGCGCGTGCTGTCACCGGTGGCAGGCGGCCGCGCTGCGCGGCGCTGGCGCTCGCTGTTCAACCTGGCTCCTGCTGCCGCGGGTCGGCGGCCGGCGGCTGTATCGTCCGGTTGACGACGCGCGCGGGCTTTCCGCTCGGCATCCTGCTCTATCCGCTGTCGGTCCTGCTGCTCACGCTCGCTTTCCCGTCGCGCCTCGACATCGTCGCCGCAGCGTGGGGCATCCTCGCGCTCGGCGACGGCGCGGCGACGCTGGTCGGACGCGGCGTCACGACGTTCAACGCGGAGACCGCAGAGACACGCAGAGAAAATCTTTCTCTGCGAGCTTCGCGCGAGTTCTGCGGTTCAACCGTCGTCATCTGCCGTGGAACCCGGACAAGACGGTCGCCGGCACGCTCGCGTTCGTCGTGTTCGGTGGCGCTCGCCGGTGTCGCGCTCGCGCTGGTGGACGCGGCCGGCCGTCGTCGCCGGTGCCGCCGCTGACCTTCACGATCGCCGCGCCGCTGGTCGGCGGCGCTGGTCGCGGCGCTGGTCGAGACGATTCCGGTCCGTCTCGACGACAACATCGTCGGTGCCGGCGACCGCCGGCGCGGTGCTGTGGATCGCGAGCCTGATGACGGCGGCGTCGCTTTGCCGGCTCGCGAGCGACGCCGCGGTCAGCCGCGCTGCCGTGGGCGATCGGCGTCAACGCGCGTCACCGCGTGGCTCGGCTATCGCGCGCGGAGCGGTGTCGCGGTCGGGCGCGCGTCGGCGGCGCGCGTCGTCGGCGCGATCATCTACGCCGGCGGCGGCGGCGGCGCGTGGGTGCTGCTGCTCGCCACGCTTCGTCGCGCGCGTCGGTCACGTCGCGTCTCGGCTCGAGCGCGAAGGACGTCGCTCGGGATCGCCGAAGAGCGCGGCGGACGCCGCGGCGCCGGCAACGCGATCGCGAACTGCGGCGTGGCGGCCGTCGCCGCGGTCGCTGCGGCGCCACGACGCCATACCGACGGCTCGGCGCTGCTCGCGCTGGTCGCGGCGCTGACCGCCGGCGGCAGCGACACGGTCGCGAGCGAGATCGGCAAGGCGTGGGGACGATCGACGTTTCTCGTGACGACGCTTGGCCGCGTGAAGCCGGGAACGCCCGGCGCGATGTCGCTCGAAGGCACGGCCGCCGGGCTGCGTCGCGCGCGTTCGCGCTCGCGGCGCATCGGCGTCGGCGCTCGGGCTCGATCCCGTCTCGCGCGACTCTCTGCCGTCGTCGTCGGCGCGACCGCCGGCGCGCTGCGTCGAGAGCGCTTGGCGCGACGCTCGAAGGACCGGGTATCCTGAACAACGACATGCTGAACTTCATCAACACCGCGATCGCGGCGCGCGCCGTGCGCTGGCGCTCGCGGCGATCGCGTCGCAGCCGCGACGTCGCACGCGGCGCGCTATCGTCGATCTCGCGCGGCCGTTCACGCTGGTCGCGCCGGCGCTCGGCTTCATCTCCGGCGCGCTGACCGCCGATCGGCGCGGCGCCGCGCGAGCCGTGGGCGCCGGCGCTGCTCGTCGCGCCGCTGCATCGGCTCGGCGATGGCGGCGCTGCTCAACGCCGGCAACAACGCGCTGAACCAGATCTACGACCTCGAGATCGATCGCGTGAACAAGCCGAAGCGGCCGCTGCCGAGCGGCCGGCTGACGATCGCGCAGGCGCTGGCGGTTCACCAACGTCGACCTACGCGCTGGCGCTGGTGCTGGCCTGGCTCGTCGCGCCGGGCGGCCGCCACGAGTGCTTCTGGCTGGTCGCGGTCGCCGTCGTCTGCACCTACATCTACTCGGTGCCGCCGCTTGCGCACCAAGCGGCTCGGGATCTGGGCCAACGTGACGATCGCGATTCCGCGCGGCGTGCTGCTGAAGGTCGCCGGCTGGTCGTCGGTCAAGACGATCGTCGGCGTCGAGCCGTGGTACATCGGCGCGATCTTCGGCCTGTTCCTCCTCGGCGCGACGACGACCGAAGGATTTCGCGGACATGGAGGGCGATCGGCGCGGCGGCTGCCGCACGCTGCCGATTCAGTACGGCGTGCGCCGCGCGGCGCTGGATGATCTCGCCGTCGTTCGTGGTGCCGTTGCTGATGATTCCGCTCGGCGCGTGGCCGCGCGTGCTCACCGGCAACTTCTGGCTGCTGCAGGTCGCTCGGCGTCGGTGATGACCGGTCTACGGCCTCTACGTGCTGCTACCTGATGCTGCGGCGGCCCGAAGATCTCGCGGTCGAAGAGAACCACGTCTCGTGGGCGCACATGTACCGGATGATGTTCGTCGCGCAGATCGGCTTCGCGCTGCGCATATCTGCTCTGAAGGCACGCGTCTAACCGCGCAGATGTCAGCAGCTGCGAGCCAGCCAGCGTGGAGTCTAGCCCGCGGCTCCGGGAGCTCTAAGGCGCAGCTCAACTGCCAGAACGACCCCGTCAGCCCCACGCTCACGAAGATCGCCCGTGCGCCTCGTCCATCGGTCAGGCGGCGGAAGTCAGGCTCCAGCCGGGTGCCATGCCAGCTTGCTGCGACAACTCCCACGCCTGCGGATCGTCATCAAGCGCGCCGCGGCGTGACGCCCTGGCGATCGGCGCACCAGCGATGCGACGTCCTCTTCCGACCGGAAGAGCAGGATGTTCGCTCAGGTGTAGGCGATGTCGTCCCAGAAATGCGCGGCCGGCACGAGCAGGTGGATGATCGCCGTCGCCGTAGGCGCGCGGCCGACTACTCGACGCCGCAGCGGGATCGGCTCTCCCGACCACGGCGCACGCGGCGTCGATCACCGCGTCGCGATCGATCGCCGCCGGGATGCCGAACGCGTCCCAGGCGCATGGCGCGTAACCACATGCCGTCCGGCCGCGCGCGCGCGAAACGCTGCGGACCGCCGGAAAGGAGTAACGGCGCCCACTGATCTCGGTCGTCTCCGGCTGCAGGACGACGATGACGTGTGCGCATGCCGTCCAGGCGCGCGCATACGCCGTACTTCGACCGCGGCAGGCTCGAGAGCGGCTGATGCGACGCGCGACGTCGGCGGCGGCCGGCGCGCTGGCCGGTCGCTTCGATCTGCACGCGTAGATTGCGACGCGCACGGCTGACGAGCAGCGTAATCGTTCGATCTCGGGCATCTCGTGTGTCATCTCACGCCAGCATCCGGCAGCGGTCAACGCGTAGATCCTCGCGCACTCGACCATCCGGCTGATCTTCACGAACTCCTGTGCGGTCCGTAGCGAGACCGCCAGGATCCCGAGTCCGTACGCTAAGAGCGCCGGCACGCCGCGCTCGGTGTAGAACCGCGCGTTTCGAGCAGATCCGGGACACGATCTCGAGACCGGGCGGATCGCCGGTGACGCGGCGACGCTGTCGAGAGCGCGCGCCGCGAGCGAGCGGCATCCGGCGGCGCCGAGGCGAGAATCGGCCTTCCTGGATCGTTGCGCACGTGTCGCAGATCGAGCGCCGATCCGCCGCGCGGCGTCGAGGCATCGCAACGGAGCGCTGTTTCTCGCGCGTCGAAATCCTCGCCGGGATCGGTCCGGCGATCGAGCGTGAAGTCGGCACTCGGCGGGCACGAGGTTGAAGTTCGTTCCGGCGTCGACGCGGCCGCCGACGAGCAGGATCGATCCGTTGCCGGGCCTCGAGCCCGCGCTTGAACTCGAACAGCCGCGCCAGCAGCGGCGGAGCGCGCTCGACGGCATTCGTGCCTTGATGCTGCAGCGCCACGTGAGCCGCGCGCCCGCGCACGGTGACCTCGAGGGTGATGCGCCCCCGGTTCCCGTTCCAGACCACGCCGCTTGTCGGCTCCGGCAGGAGCATCCCGACGGTCATCGCCCGGCAGCGCGCCGGCGGCCGCCAGCGCGCCCGTGCCGAGCGCCGCCGCCAGTCTCCTCGTCCGGCACGAAGAGCAGCTCCAGTCGCCCGCGCAGCGTCGCCCGCCACGCAGCGCCCTGGCCGCGAACAACATCGCGACGAGCCCGCTCTTCATGTCGCGAGCTGCCTCGGCCAAAGAGCGTGTCGCCTTCGATCCGCGGCACTCGAACTGTCCTTCCGCCGCGGCCGGCACGACGTCGTAGTGGCCGTGGAAACAGAGCGACGGGCCCCGCCTCGCCGAAGCCACGCGCGAACCGCGGCGCGCGGCGCCTCGGCCGGCGACGGGATGTCGATGCCGCTCGAGACGGAAAGCCGAGCTGCGTCGAGCGTCGACTCGAGGAACGCGACGCATGGCGCGTAGCCGGTGGCCGGCGGATTCTCGGTCGGGATGGCGACGAGCGCGGAAGAGGTCGCGATGGCGGGCACGCTCGGCTTCCAGGACGCGCGATCTCCTCGGAAACCGTCGTCTGCGGGAGACGCACACGTTACCTACTCTAGCCTGCGCCATGAAGCGTGCGTCCGAGCTGTCTGCTCCACGTTGTGGCTTGACAGCCTCAGCGCTCGAGCGTGGATTATGAGGCGAACGAAACGACTTGAAGCATGTCTTCTTTTCCGCTTGCTCTTCGACCTCGGCGCCGCTCACCCGACCACCCGCGACATCGCGAAGACGGTCGAAGACCGGCGGCACCGCCGCCCTGACCGAGGCGGAGCGCCGCGCCGACCAGGCGCGCTACCAGGAGATCACCTGCCGTTCGGCGCTGAACCGCGTCCGCGGGCATGCCGTTCGAGTGGACCCTCAATCCGCTACCGCGGCTGCACGCACGGCTGCCACTACTGTTACGCGCGCCGCTACCACGCCCAGTTCGAGATGAACGCCGACGACGAGTTCGCGTCGATGATTCTCGTGAAGAAGAACTTCGTCGAGGTGCTGGCGCGCGAGCTCGACCAGGCCGTCGTGGACGCGGCGAGCTACGTCGCCGTCGGCACGGCCACCGATTGCTATCAGCCGATCGAGGGACACTACAAGCTGACGCGCGGCGCCATCGCCGCGCTGCCGCTGCGCGCGCAATCCGATCGGGCATCATCACGAAGGGGCCGATGATCGTCCGCGATCAGCGATCTGCTCGCTCGCGCTGTCGAAGATCACGCACCCGCATGGTCTACATGAGCGTGCCGACCGTCGACGAGACAGGCATGGCAGCGTGCTCGGAGCCGGGCACGGCGCATCCGCTCCAGCGCCTGCGCGCGGTCCGCGAGCTGGTCGACGCGGGCGTCAACGCCGGCGTGCTCATGAACCCGATCGTCCCCGGCTTCACCTCATCGCGCGCCAAGCTCGAACGGACCGTGAAGGCGATTGCCGATCACGGCGCGCGCTTCGTCGGCTGCAACGTCATGTCTTCGAGGACGGCACCGCGCGCACTTCATGGAAGTCATCTGAGCGCGGAGTTTCCGTCGTGGCTGCCGCGCTAGCAGAAGCTCTACGAGCGGAGTATCGCGCCGCAGGACTACCGGAAGCAGGTGCAGGGAATGGTTCGCGCGCTGCAGGACCGCTACGGCCTCACGCCGCGCGGAGCGCTCCGCCGCACAAGGAAGAGCCGCAGGAGGCAGAGCAGGTCGGGATTCGCGTGGTAGGCAGCGTCAGGCTGATGCTGAGGATGATGGCTGATGGCACAGGTAAATGGACATTTGCCATCAAGCTCAGGCATCACGCCTTTCGCATAGCCATCCCACAGCGACGTCGCCGTGGCGAGCGTCTGGTCCGCCGTGAGCAGCTTGCCGACCGCCGGCTCGACGACCAGCCCGCCGTCCTTCACGGCTCACGTCGAAATGCGTGCCGTCCTTCCACTGCGCGCTGATCGGCAGCTTGATCTGCTCGTCGATGAGCGCTTCAGGAACCGCGCGCCGAAGGCCATGCTGTAGCCCTCGACGACCACCAGTTCGAGCGCCTCGTCGCTGACCTGCAGTCGTCTTGCCCGACTTCAGCAGCGTCATGCTTGACCGTGTCGAGATAGTGCTTCGCGATCTCGCGCACCTCGTCGTGGGTCAGCGGCGCGAACAGCACGACCTCGTCGATGCGGTTCCGGAACTCCGGCGGGAAGCGGCGCTCGAGCTCGCGCATCACCTCGCCCTCGACCTGCTCGACGCCGACTGCTCTGCGACAGGAAGCCCATCGGGCTCGTCAGCTTCCGGAAGTTCTCCGACCCGAGGTTCGACGTCATGATGACGACGGCGTCGCTCAGATAGACGCGCTTGCCGCGGCCGTCGGTCATCCAGCCCTCGTCGAACGCCTGCAGGAAGAGGTTCAGCAGGCTCGGGCTCGCCTTCTCGACCTCGTCGAGCAGCACGACGCGTAGTACGGGTTGTCCTTGAGCTGATTGGTGAGCACGCCGCCGCGCTCGCTGCCGACGATGCCGCGCGGCATGCCGATCAGCTTGTCGACCGCGACCGACCGCCGTCCTGGTACTCGGACATGTCGACGCGGATCATCTTCTTCTCGTCGCCGAACAGGAACTCCGGCGACCGCCTTCGCCAGCTCGGTCTTGCCGACGCCGGTCGGCCCGAGGAACAGCAGCACGCCGTCCGGGCGATCGAAACCGTCCTTCGAGCGGGCCCTTGTTGAGCACCAGCCGCCGCGCCACCGCGTCGATCGCGTTTCTCTGGCCGACGACGCGCTTGCTGCAGCTGCTCCTCGATGTCCTTGAAGCGATCGGTGACGTCGCGGAACACCATGTCCTCGGGAATCTGCGCGACGTGCGAGATCACCGACGACGACGTCTGCTCCGTTCGACTTCCCAGCGGCGGTCGATCTCCGCGCGCACCGCCGCCGTGTCGAGCCAGCCGATGACCTTGTCGGGCAGGTGCAGGTGCCGCATGTAGCGCGGCGACATCTCGAGCGCCGTCTCGATCGCCTCGTCGAGCAGCCGCACCGAGTAGTTGCGCTCGAGCCGCGGCCGCAGGTTGTAGAGGATGCGCGCGCGTCTCTTCGATCGTCGGCTCGCAGCACCGTGCACGCGTGCGGAAGCGGCGCGCCAGCGCCTCGTCTTCCTGGATGTATTCCTTGTATTCGCTCAGCGTGGTCGCCGCCGATCATCCGGATTTCGCCGCGCGCCAGCACCGACTTGAAGATGTTGGCGGCGTCCGACGGCGCGCCGAGCGCCGAGCCGGCGCCGACCATCGTGTGCGCCTCGTCGACGAACAGAATCAGGTTCGGCCGCTCCTTGAGCTCGCGGATGACGTTCTGGATCCGATCCTCGAACATGCCGCGCAGCATCGTGCCGCGCGACCATCGTGTTCATCTGCAGGTTCACCACCTGGCAGTCGCGCAGGCGGACCGGCACGCTCTCCGGCTCGAACTCGATGCGCCGCGCCAGCCCTTCGACGATCGCCGTCTTGCCGACGCCGGGCTCGCCGATCAGCATCACGGAATTGGCGCGCTCGCGGTGGCAGAGGATCTCGAGCACCTGCTGGATTTCCGTGTCGCGGCCGAAGACCGGCGGCGAGCTTGTCCTGGCGCGCCAGCAGGTTCAGGTTGGTCGCGAAGTGCTTCGAGGAACGGCGGCAGCTCGAACCGCTTCTTCGAGCCGCTCCTCGCGCAGCTCCATGTCGCGCATCCGCGTGTTCAGCCGCGAGACCAGCACCTCCGGCTCGACGCCGTGGCGCCGCAGGATCGACACCGGCACGCCCTGCGTTTCCTCGAAGACGGCGGAGAAGAGGTCGGCCGCTTCGATGCGTCTGGCGGCCGGCCCGGCTGGCGTGATGCAGCGCCAGCTTGAAGACGAGCTTGGTCGCCGGCGAGACGCGCAGCTCGCGTCCGGCGAACGACGGCATCATGTGCAGATGCTCTTCGATCGCCTGAAGGATCGTGTGCGGGTTCAACTCGACGTCGCGCATCACCTCGGCGAACGTGTCCCATTCGACCTGCGCGAACGCGAGAAAAACATGTTCGTTCGTCAGCAGCGCGTGCTCACGGCGGCGAGCTTCTTCAATCGCCCTGTCGACGATGCGTTGCGCGGTTTCCCCTATCTTGCTTGGTGAGATGTCGAGGTCTTCTACGTGCACCGGTCTGCCTCCGTTCGAAGACGAGAGAGCAACTGGTACGCCAGTACTCAGCCGGTGGCTAACCAGCCACAGTTCGGGGCGCTGTAGATGGGTGAGACGCGCCCAAAGTGGTCTCGGCTGAAGCCTTCGCACCAGGCGTCTCGAAGAACGTCCCAGCCCTGGCGTAGCAGCGCCTGGATGCGCTGATCGGTCGGCGGGTGGGTGCTGAAGAAGCCCATCAGCCCCTGACGCGCTGAACGGCTTGATGATGAACATGTGCGCCGTCGCCGGGTTCGCATCGAGCGGCACCCGCTTCGACGCGACCTCGATCTTGCGCAGGGCATCGACCAGCCCGTGCGGGCCGCCGGCAATCGCCGAACCCCTGGCATCGGCGGCGAACTCGCGCGAGCGGGAGATCGCCGCCTGGATCAGCATCGCGGCGAGCGGCGCCAGCAGCGCCGTCGCCAGCAGCGCAACCGGATTCGACCCGCCGCGGTCGTCGTCCCGGCTCGCCGCCGAAGAACATCGCGAAGCGGGAGACCATCAGTGATCGCCGCCGCAATGGTCGCCGCGACCGAGCTGATAAGGATGTCCCGATGCTTGACGTGGGCCAGCTCGTGCGCGATGACGCCCGCCAGCTCGTTGTCGTCGAGCACCTGGAGGATGCCCTCGGTGGCCGCCACGGCGGCGTGCTGCGGATCTCGGCCGGTGGCAAACGCGTTCGGCGACGGATCGGGGATGACGTAGACCTTGGGCTGCGGCAGCCCGGCGCGCTGCGCCAGGAGGCCGACCAGATCAGAGCAGGCGGTGCCCGGGCCCGACTTCCTGCGCGCCGGCACATGCGCAGGCACGATCTTGTCCGAGAACCAGTAGGGAGCGAAGTTCATCACGACGGCGAAGAAGAAGCCGGCGACCAGGCCGCCGCCGCCGCCGAGCGCCTGGCCGATGAACATCAGGACGGCGCTGGAGCAGACCGAGCAGAAACGCGGTCTTCACGGTGTTGGTCAGTTGGGGGTATCTCATAATCCAGCCAGCGCAATGACCCGGCCAGCTGGCTATGTGATCCGCGTCATGAGCCCGCCACGAGCGCCGCGCATCTCCGAGAGACTCGATCTCGACATGTTCGTGCAGCGCGTGGCGCCGTCGCCCACCGCGCCGAGGCCGTCCAGCGTCGGGACGCCGAGCGCGGCGGTGAAATTTCCGTCCGATCCGCCGCCGGTCGCCGCCTTCTCCCAGTTCCTGCCCCAGTCTCCCGCGCCACCTCGCGTGGCCTCACTTATGATAGATCGCGCAACCTTGCCGCGTGCGCTCCAACGGCGGCCGATCGAAGCCGCCACGGGCCGCAATCGTGGTCCGCCCGTCGACCGGGCGCAGGCCACGAAAGGCGCGCATCCACCTCCGCCGCGGCGGAGGCCGGTCGGCACGCGCACGTCGACGATGGCGCGGGCCTCGTCCGGATGACGTTGGACCTGAGGCCTCCCGTCACCTGGACGACGTTGACCGGAGATGACCGCGATCCAGGTCCTGGAAGGCGTTGATCCGCAGGATCTGGTGCGCCAGTTCCTGCACGGCGCTCGCGCCCCTTCTGGGGCTCGATCCCGCGCATGCGCGTGCGACGCCGCGAACCTCGACCTGGTAGCCGCTGCGCACCCCTTTCGCGACGTCTTCTTACCGCGCCGCCCGGCAAGCGACTGGCTCCAGGACCAGAACCGCCGTGCTCCGCGCCGCCTCCTTCCTCGATTGCGTGCGCGAGGTTTCCGCTGCCGACTTCCTCGGCCGTGTGTCCAGAGCATGACGATGCGGTGCCGGAGACCGACTCTCGGTTTCGGAGCAGCACGCGTCGCCAGCATGGCGATGGCGATACCCGCCTTCATGCTCGAACACGCCGGGGCCGTGAAGGCGGCCGTTGATCGCGCCCGAGCGGCATGCGCTCGAGCTGGCCGACTCGGCCGCACCGTGTCGAAGTGGCCGAGCAGCAGGATCTGCGATGCGCGCGCTGCAGCCGAACTCCGCGCGGAGATGGTTGCCGCGCTGGGGTGGGGTCAGGGGGGTGACGCGCGCGCCGCTCGTGCTTCGAGGCGCGATGCCAGCTCGGCGCGGCAGTGGTCCACGGCGGTCTTGTCCGTGGCTTCACACTCCTATGCTTTTGACAGTTAGACTGGCTTGTCTGACCCAGCAAAGCCGTGGTTTTTGGCGCGGCAGAACGCGGAGGCTGCCAGCAGGGAATTGATCCGGTGCCTTCGCGCTTGTCCCGGAAGATTGATTTGACTCAACGTGGTGTCCAGGTGAATCCGCAGCCTCTGCTGGCGCGTGTTCAGTGCGGGCTCCGCACGCGGTGTTTCAACTCGTCGATCTGAAACGGAGCTGGCCGATCGCCCGTCCAGTTTCTGCGGCGCCTTGGGTCATTTCATTGTCGCTGTCTGCGGTCGCGCACACTCGTCACATGTTTCGGTCTACGCCGCCGCTGAGGTAGCTGTAGTTTTAATTTCCGCAGAGGAGCCGCGCCCGGAGCTGGTATCGCCTGGGCTTGCGCTTGACCTGATGATGCTCAGTCTTGTCTTCTTCCAGTGCAGTCTATCGTGGTCCGGTGGACGCTGGGCCAGGTAATAAAGCGTAAAGGCGATATGGAAAGCAAACTGATCGTCACTCGTTTGTCAGACCCAGTAAAATACCACCATGGTTTGAAGCTTTGTATGGTGACCAAAGAATGATTTTTTGCACTTCCGTTTCTGTTCATTAATCTTGATTGTGCGTCTGGGAGTTAATACTGGATGGAACATGCTGGCGCCTTCCGCCGGCGTCACTTCTAGTCAATAAAGACCAGACATGCGTCCGGAAGTCCCGCCGCGGGAGATATCCGAACCCGGGGCCGGCGCGGCGCCAGCTCCGGTGGCGTTTTCCTGACCTCATCCCCAGATCGTAATTTATCAGCCAGAACCGTGAGGTATATCGTAACATAAGGTTGACGCAATTGTCGTCCGATTACTGATCGTGGGGCGGCGCCAGCCGTTTAAGCGCCCTACTCTTCCTCGACGTAGATCCCCGCCTCTTTCTTCCGGAACTCCACCGACATCTCACTCCGGTGGCAATCCTTCACTTACAGCTGTGTGAGCTCCATCGAGTGGTAATCCCGGCCGCATGATCGAGTGAAATGGGCGAACGAGCCGTCGGTAAAAGGTAAAAGCAGCGTTCCGTCGGAGGAAGATAGCGCGCCATCGGGTCGATCGCGGTGGCGGCTGAACCATTTCCTCCCACTGGAAATCAACCTGTGTCGTGAGGTGGCGTCATCCTGACTTGTAAGTGTGGTTTTTCTCCTCAGCAAGAGGTCTCCTCTTTCTAAATGAACCCTGGCATGGATCTTTTCCTTCGGCTGTGCCGTAAAGTGGCTTGATTTACAGGAAGGAAGTTTGTTCACGCGGTACTCACAACTTCATTCAGCCGAGGCTTGATCGGTAAGTAGTTCTTAAAGTTGAAAATCCATCAGGAAAATGAATCAGAAAAGCGTGCGCTGATGCGATCTCACGCCGTTAGAACTGGGCGAGCAATCGCGTAATACTTGAATCCCCGGCGCGGGCGAACCCGTGAGTGAAAAACGCGGAGCTGCAGGTGTCGCCCGCTAATGGTGAAAGAAGACCCGACGCCGATGGGCGCTTTGGATGTAATACTTCTAGCCATTCGCTTGTAATGTTGAGGTGAATGACAACTCGCAATCCGGGCCGAGTTCTGATCTGGGAAAGCCGTGCTGAATATAAACCTGAGCAACATCTGATCTCTATCATCTTCTAATGTTTGCCTCTCACTAGAACTGAATTGTAAAGCCAGTTCACGTGTGGGTGATGTGATGAAACCAGTGCAATTCTCGACTTTGTGCCAAATTTTCGTGCTTTTCAGCTAAAGATCGCATCAGATCAATCACCGAGTGTCGATTTCGTAGCTGAAAGCTTGATTATGCGAATTGCGCCATCCAGCTTCCTTGCAGAATAGCTTCATCAGCTGGTGAATTCTTTCCTGATCCAGCGCTCCAGTCTGGCGGCGCATTGGTCAATGGTGAATTCTCGATTTCCGTTAGAACCTTTTTGAGTCGGCAATTGTCGGAATAGACTGATATCCATCCCCGATCTCCATCATTGCTTCAACGCGGCTTCCTTCCGGTTTGAAAGTCAGATCGTCCATGATGATCGTATGACTGTGGCTAAAAGCAACCCCAATGTTATTGATTATTCTTTTAGGCTGTCCAGCAGTGGTCTTTCACGCTGATGAAAGATGTGGAACTAAGCTGGTGTTTGATAAAGGACTTGGGGGCTCCGAGGTTCCGCTTCCTACACCTCCGTTCAAACCATCACCGCACGCATTCGATCGTGAATGACTGGTGACGTCAGCTGATGATCGCGCGCGAGTGGAAGATCGCTGACTTATCGTGACTTTTCGCGGGCTTCCAAAGTGGATGCGCTGAGTAGAACGCTGGAAGAGAGGCGCGAGCAGTGGAGGCATCGCGAAGCGGGTCGGTCACCGTATCGAACCCATTTGCGTGGCCTCGGGCCAGCTATGGTCCCATAACCTGGATTTAAATCGTCACCAAAGATATGAAAAGGAGGGAAATGATAGTCAATCACCCGTAAAAGGCTTAGCAACACGTGACGATCCAGCTGGGCCAATTTCTTCCAGAACCCAGATCTGAACCAAAGCAAAAGTATGATGTCCATAACCAATGTAGGTGGGCAGCAGGGATTTGAAAAGGCTGAGGTTCCACATCTCAAATCACCAAGACTGAATCACAGATGTGGACGCCAGCGTCCGATCAAGCCAAAGAGGATGGGCGTTAAATGCATGATCTTTACTAACCGCTCGCCAGAAGTTGTGGAAGCTGACGTCTGATCGCGAAAAAGTGAAAAAGAACGGCGCTAAACAAAATAACGATCATGGAAGGGACAGACTTGATCATCTGGGATGGCCTGGAAAGTTAAATGAGGGACAATCGCTCTGTTGTTCCGGGGATGCTCAGTTTCCTGGTCTCATCTCTCTGGCTCTTGCTTAGGTTTCTGTCTCAGTTTTTGTCTTAAGTAATAAACACCCATCTTGGACTCCAGGCTCTCACACTGACTAACTTTATCTCAAACAACTTTCAGTTAATTTCGGAATAAGATTTTTTGATCCACTTCATGAAGGCCAGAAATGATAAAGCTTCTCATGTATTGACTTCCTAACATGACGTGGTCGTAATGAGTCCGTCAAACTGAGCAATAAGTTAAGTAACTTTGTTTAACTGATGGTCGTCGAGAGGCTAACCTTGAATTGTCGTAACTTTTTTCGTCTCTAACTCGCCGCTTAACTTTCATTTGGTAATTCATGGAATTTAGGACTTCTTGTCGTGGTCATCCACTTCTTTGATAACGTTTCTCCCTTTCGCCGCGAACGCAACGATCCGCTGGTGTCACGCTGCTATCGTCGATAATTTATTGAAACCAGTCACTGGCTTGCTGTATCCACACCTGACCGCTATTTCGTGCCCCCGCTGTGTTTTGACTTTTTCCGCTTGATGATCCCCGGTCTGATGTGGCACGCCAATAGCCGTGGTGGTATCTGGAGTACGCTGATGGGCGTCCAACGCCCCAGATAATTCCACTCGCGCAAAGGCCAAAGGCCAGTCCGAAACTGAAACAGCTGATCAGCTGACGGTGACGAGTAACACTCTTATGTTTCGAGTGAAATGGGGGGAAGTTTTGCTGGGCTGTTCGCTTTTAGCCTCTGATTGTTTCCTCGTATATCATGGATTTGAGGCCATTTGCGGTAGAAAATATATAACTCAGCTGGTGAATGGAGCTGAGAGCAGTACATGACACGTTGACTGCGTTTTGATGCTTATTTTGTTGAAACCAAATGCTGAACTGGGTCTGAGAACCCAACTCCAGATACGCAATTTTGTTGCTGGGCTAAAGGGTCCCAATCATGCAAAATGATGACATTTATATTAAATACAGCAACCAGCACTTCTCAATGGATGATGAAATGTGAACTCAAAATTCCAGAGCATCATTCCACAACCAAAGCTGAACCGTAAAGCTACAGGGAATTATACTGCGCATTCAGACGTGATAAAATGTTGAAAAGGTTAGCGATCATCCGATGTCCTATGCAGACGAGGAAGAAAAAGACAGGACGGTGAGCGGGCGCAGCGACCCCAGTTCTTTTTTTTCATGTCTTTTTTCATTCCAGCTCCAATGCGCTTCTCTCTCGTGCCGCCCATATATCGGCAAGTCCCACAAAACTTTCTTCTAGTGGATGGTGGGGCACAGAGATTTCCGTGGTAATGACCATTGTGGCTGCAAACTTTGGTAATTCCTGAAACGATGCGGGCTTCTGTGCAAAAGCTTCTGATGGTATAGATTTTCTGTTATGGGGATTGAGGCACACTCAGGCACGGCATCAAGATCTCTCCTGCCCCAAAGCGCTTAGATTTAATATCTGGAAACAGAAGTCGCCGTAATACGTAACTGAATCAAAGGCTAC
>ERZ1370068.7305-contig-6231_pt1 | contig 54865 bp, 89 predicted proteins | sample MGYA00561227_ERZ1370068 | MGnify/ENA primary metagenome ERZ1370068 (study PRJEB38410, sample SAMEA6850437) | metagenome | study: Metagenomic assessment of the ecological functions of the soil: analysis of the soil microbiota associated with the... | reverse complement strand
CGTATTGCTATCAACGCGGCGCCGGAACAGATTGCCGCGCACGGCCGGTTGGCGCTGCACCGGGCGCGCGCCCTGCTGGCCGATGGGCAAGCCGGTGCGGCCCGTGCCCTACCTGAAGCTGGGATCGAGGTGCCCGATCTTCGGGAGGGGAGACGTCGGGGCGCTGTGGCGCGCGGCGTCAGCGACCGGCCGCCGCCCTACCACTACGACTTCCGGATTTATGACCCGACCCTCGACCGCTGAGGTTGGGGGAGGGTGACCGCAGTGCGTCAAGGAGTCCCCGCCCGTACGGGTCGGCAGCGTCACGAAGTCCGGCCGCGATGGCGTCCGCGGCTCAACAGCCGGCCCTCGCTGACATACCGGACCAAACGGCCCCGCTGACCGTTGGGCGGACTTTCGAGAGCGACCGGTTCAAATGGTGCCGCGGGGGTCGAGGCAGGTTGGCCTGCTCCCGCATCGTCTCAGACGCGTCCCGTAAAGCCGCGCGTTGCACCGACATCGCCCGACTCTGCCCACAGCATGGCCAACAATTCGATCAACCCTATGGTGAGGTCGACATCGTTCACTGCGAGTGCGTCACGGGACACCTCACGCAGCTCATGACGGACCTTGATCAATCTGGCCGGCACGCAATCGGGCAGCCGCGCAGGTTCACACGGTCGCACGCTTCGCCCATGTCCTCGAGCTTCCCCGCGGTCCAGGGCGACAGCCCGGTCGAGGTGATCGATTGCTGACTCTGCCGCACCGACATCGATTTCCAAGACTCCCAGATTGGCAAACAGGAAGCCAGCCGGTTTTTTGTCGCCACTGCGTTCAGCCAGGATATCCCTTCGCGAATCAGCTCGGCGAGCCTTGTCGTGTTCATCGGTGTAGCGGTAGGCGATGCCAAGACTGTTGAGTTCCTTGTGCCGTTTGGCTGTCGTCACCTCGCGACGCCAGTAATGTCAAGCGCGCGTCAAGAGCTCACGCGCCGTTTTCGACTCGCCCTGCTGCAAGAGGATGACAGCAAAGGCCATGGAGTACGTTGATCTCTTCTTCCGGCTGCTCTCCGACCCGCTTAGTTAAAGGCTCCAGCCAGCGGCGACCTCGGGATAACCGCAGGCATACCAAACCACGCCAGCCCTGACACAGCCGCAAACCAATTGTCACGTCGCCCTGCTTATCGCCGCCTTGACAGGCAAGCCCCATTCCAGAGCGGCGCGCAAGTTGTCCAGCTCCGCTTCGGCGGTCACGAGCTGTCAGGTATTCGGCGGTCTGCAGTCGAGACTCAGCCTTCCACGAGCGCGAGATAGTAAGCCGTGGCATGCCGGCGCGCCGAGGACTCCCACTCACCGGCCGACCTGCTGCCTTCACGAGCGAACTCGCGTACGGTCTGCAGCAGACTATTCGTGGCTCCCCTATCGCGCCGTCGAGGATGGACCAGGCTCCCGTCGACCAGGTCGGCACCCCGTCGAGCGGATCACCAGCCGCTTGCTCCGGTGACGTTGCAGCCGCCAGCGTGCCTGAGGTCGCAACTACCGCCGAAGACGCCGAGTTGCCGAAAGAGGTTCTGCTGCTCAGGGTGTTAGGAGGTCGAAGCTCCAGGCGATGGTCTGCCGTAGAGTGCGCTGTCGGGTTATGTGTCTCCAATTCAGTGCCGCCCAGCTCCAGGCTGTGATCAAGCCTGGTGGTGAATGGCGTAAGTGCCAGCAGCTGTCCGGGCCGCGGCCAGCCTCTATTGCCAGCGGCATCCCATCGAGCCGGTTGCAGATGGCAATCACGTCGGCGCACATTGTTCTCGGTGAGGCGAAACGCCGGTCGCACCATTTGCGCTCGATGCACTAAAAGGGCGACCGCTCCCCACAGCCCAGCCTCGAGCTGCCTCCGGGGACCGGCGCGGCAGGTATCTCCAGGGGAGGCACGGGACGTGCTGGTACTCGCCGGTCAGATGCAGCGGCCGACGCGCGAGGTCGCGAGGACGGCAGTGCGGCGCGCGTGCGCGAGGGCTCGCCGACCGCTCGCGGCGCATCAGTCAGCTGCTCCATGAGGTTGTCCAAGATCAACAACATGTTCTCGATGCCTGATGTGCTCGAAGAACGTCCCGAGGCGCTCGGCCCTCGCCCGGGATGCCGAGATTTTCCGCGATCGTGCTCCACATGACATCGGCAGTGTTGGCTGTCGCCAGCTGGCACGACAGCAGACGCCGTCAAGACGCGCGAAAGAGCCGAGAGAGCTCGGCCGCCGCGATCGCCAGTCGCGTCTTGCTCGACCCACCCGGACCGATCAGAGTCGCCAGACGCACCCCGGCAGCTCGTGAACTGCTCAGAGCGATCCTCGGCCAGCTCCTGGTCCCGGCCGATGATGGAGTCGGAAATGCCGGGCAGGTTGGTAGATTGTCCCAAGACTGCTCAGCGGAGGAAATTCTTGGCTGCGAGGCCATCTTGCGACCACCTGGAGGATGTGTCGCTCTGGCTCGGGGATGTCCTGCGAGCCGATGCCATCCCAGGTCCTTCTTTCAGCTGCACGCCCGGCGAGCGATCCACGCGTGCGTGCAGCCGTTGCGCCCGACACGACGGTCTGGCCGCCATGCGCTGCCGAGGCAAATTCAGGCAGCGGCGCGGTGCCCGTCCATGCCGACATAGCTCGTTCTCATGGCGCGTCGGCCCCCGGCAGGTGTGCAGTCCCACATCCGTACTCAGGACGGGCCGCGCCGTCCCGGCCAGCCGTACGAGGCCAGAGCACCGCGCTGAGCCGCCAATGCCGCCTCCACCGCATCTGAGGCCAGAAACGAAGACGACGAAGAAGCTGTCCCCCCTCGGTCCCGACCTCGCGACCGGCCCCAGCGCCTGACTTCCTCGCGAATGATGGAGCGTTGCACGGACAGCGCTTCGCCGTACCGCACACCCAGCCGTGCTCAGCAACCGCGTCGAACCCTCGATGTCACTGAGCTGAGCAAGGTGGGCGTCCCCACGCGGGGGACCGGCTGCTCCATCCCATCGGTGCGACGACGCCGAGGCGGCGCTTTCTTGACTACAGCAGCTCAGCGGGTCACATGAAGTACGGCGTGGACCTCACGCCGGTCGAGGCTGGCAATCAGCCGACACGCGTCCTCTGTGGGGATGGCGGTGAGGTCTACGCCCCGACGACGAGCCTCCTCGAGGACCTGGGGCATGATCGGTAGCGAGCCATAGGCGCCGGTGCCGATGATCAGCCGGCCTCCGCCCCAGGGGAGCTCCTCATCAGCCGACAGAGGAGTATGCCCGAACTCATCGCGGTATGGCTTCGACGGCTTCTTCTTCCGTTTCCGCACCCGGCCACCCTCGATGACGATGTCGTTCTCGTACTCCCGCCCTCGACCTCGATGGATCCGAACCGGAGTAGTCGCACCTGCATTCCGTCACCTCCAGGTGGGTCAGCGGCCGTCGTACCAGCGTATCGTTCGCGTGTGCGCGGCGTAGCGATGGACACGGCTGGTTCTCGGCAGCGCGCTCATGCTCGTTCCTCGAGCTGGCGCTGATCCGGCTGGACCGCGCGCCAACATCGTCCACCTCGAGCTACTTCTCCAACATCGTCCTCCTCGGCTCCTTCCTCGGCATCGGCCCGGGGTTCCTCGGGCCCGGCGGACGACCGGCCGCCGCGCCGAGCCCTACTTCCCGCTCGCGCTCGGCGCGCTCGCGCCGGTGGGGTCCAGCCTGAGCAGCCCGGTGCTCCGTCGACCGGCGGCCGAGCGCGGAGGTGATCTTCTTCACCAGCTCCGTGCTGACGACCGGGCCAGCCCGCCCTGGCTGACCCTGCCGGCCGATCTTCGGCGCCGTGGCGCGAGTCGTCATGGCCGGGCCGGGCTTGAGATCGGTCGCGCCGGCTGCCCGCGGCCACCATTCGCCGCGGCTCGAGGCCTATCACCGCCTCGACCCGACTCGGCAAGACCTGGCCGGCATCGCGGCGTTCTCCGGCCTCTCCCCGTTCGCCCAGCGCGCCGTCCGCTGGTCTGGGGGAGCTGGTCGTGGCTCACGCCGTACGCGGTCCTGCTCGGACGGCCCGGTCGTCCCGATCGCTGATCGCGGCGGCCGGCCGGGCTCGCGGCGCTGCTGGCCGGTGAGACGCTCATCGCGCCGGAGACCCTCACCCCCGAAGTCGGTCTCCTGGTCGCCGTACAACAAGACCGACCTGAGCACCCTGGACCTGCCGGACGGGACACCGGCTCGCCTGGTCACCGTCCGGGCGGCGTCCCGCACCGAGCGGGTCACGACAGCGGCCGACCGCCGGGCAAAGGCCCTGGAACCGCCGCTACGGCATCGGCATACCAGCGGATCCCGCCGGCACCGCCGCGCGGGCGCATCCGGTGCTGATCGTCGGCGCCTAGTACCGGGACCGGACGTGCGCGCTCGCGCTGCGCAGCGGCGACGCCCGGTCGGTGCACGCGGTGGCGATCGACTCGCGGATCGCGGCGCCAGGCGTCGGCGCGCGGATCGCAACACCGACCGGCCCTACTCAGAACCCGCGGGTCTGGCACGTCGACGGTGGCTGTGCGTCGCTCGAGCGGGACAACGACCACGCTCCTACGACCTGAGTCCTCTTCGCCCTGCCGGACTCGCTCACCCTGGTCTCGGCGCCGGCCAGCTCCTCGCCGCGGCTGGAGAGCTACCTGTTCACCAAGCAGGCGTCTTCACCGCCGCCCGCGACCATCTCGCCCGGTAGGCGTTCGCGATGTACAACTCTACCGCGAGGGCTGGCTGGTAGATCGGATCGCCGGCACGCTGGAGCAGGCTCGGGCACGTGCCGTGCGTCGACGAACCCGCAGTACAGCCAGCAGGCGTCATGGTGGCCGGCCTCAGCACTCCTGACCAGGCCTGCGCGAGCACCTTCGACGCGCACCCGGCGGTGGCGCCGGCGCCGTCCACCGACGACAAAGCCGTTCTACGTCAAGGACGGCTCAATTCAAGAACCTGGGGCTGTACTGGCGCACCCTGTTGCTGATCCTGCTGGCAAGCGTCATCAGCGTCGCCAGGCGGTGCAGCTGGGCTGGGGCCGCGATACCGGCTCTGTCGGCCGATCGCTCGCCTGGATGCTGCGCTACCGCGACCTGTTCTGTATGGGCGCGGCGTTCATGGTGCTCGAAGACCAAGATCGTGGTCCAGTTCGCGCTCCTGTTCGGCACCACTCCGGGTCGTCAACGCGCTGGTCTTCGCGGGCATCCTGCCACGGTGCTGATCGCGATCGAGGTCGAGCCGAAAGATCGCATCGCGCCGCCCGGCCCCGCTGTTCGCTCTCCTGTTCGGCGGCCCGTTGCTCGCCGCGCTGGTGCCTTCCCGCCGCGCTGGCCTCGCCGCTTTCGCCGCTGCCGCGATCTGCGCCGCGACCGCTCTCGCGTTCTTTCCGATCTTCGCTGCGCGAACCCGATCATTTGCCGAACGTTTCCGCGACAGCGAGGATCCGACCTCGCGTTCGCGCCAACCTGCTCGGCGCGATGGTCGGCGGCTGCCTGAGCAGCTCCGGCGCTAATACTGTTCGGCCATCACGCGCTGCTACTGATCCTGGCTGGCGTACTTCTACGTCGGCGCGCGTTCCTGATCAGACCGCGCGCGGCCCGCTCCCAGCCGCCGTCGTCTCCGGTCAACGAGCCGGAATCGGCCGCCGAGTTGCCGGCCCAGCGCCCCAGGGATCGCTATGGCCCAGGGAGATCAGCTGGGCCAGCTGGCCGGCGGGCGATCTCGGCGTCTTACTTGGGAGCAAGGCCGTGACACGATCCTGAGCCGCCAGGCTGGAAGACCAGGTAGATGATCAGCACCGGTACGACGGTGATCACCACGGCCGCGAAGAGCGCGCCGAAGTCCACCGAGTAGCCGGCCTGGGACGCGAAGGACGCCATGCGCCTGGGTGAGCACGTAGTTGTCGGGGTTGGTGTTCAGGGCGATCGGCAGCAGGAACTGGTTCCACAGACCGACGAAGTTCAAGATCGCGACCGTAGCCAGACCCGGCTTCGCCATCGGCAGCATGATCTGGAAGAAGGTCCGCCACTCCCCCGCGCCGTCCACCGCGGCCGCCTCGGCGATCGATCTTGACAGCGACCGGAAGAAGGCATAGAGGAAGAACACGGTGAACGGGAACGCGAACGCCGCGTAGGTCAAGATCAGACCGGGCAGCGTGTTGAGCAGGCCGATCCCCGCAGCACGAAGAACAACGGCACGATCGCCAGGAAGATCGGGAAGGTGAGCCCGGCGAGCATCAGGTAGTACAGCGCCCGGCTGCCGGGGAAGCGTGAACCGAGCGAGCACGTACGCGCGACATCGAGCCGAAGCAGCATCGTGAGAATCAGCGCGCCGAAGACGACGATCACCGAGTTGAAGAAGAAGCTTCCGATCCCCGCGGTCGTCCAGGCATTGACGTAGTTGTCGAAGCTCCAGCGCTGTGGGAGGGCCGAACGGCGAGGCGAAGATCTCCGAGCTGGTCTTGAACGACGACATCAGAGACCCAGATCAACGGGCAGGATGACCAGCATGGACCAGATGATCAAGACGGTATGGGAGAAACCAGTCACCGACCTTGTCGCCGGCGGTGCCGGGCCTCGCCGGACTCAGCTGGCTCGAACGGCACTCGCTCGCCCGGCGGCGCGGTGGGGACGGTCCGCTGGAGATCTGGGTCATTCGCGCGACCTCACTCTTGCCACCGAAAATCCGGTTCACGGCGAACACCAGACCGGCGTACGCCAGCGTGATGATGGCGAGCACGACACCCATCGCGCAGGCATAGCCGAACTGCCCCTTGGTGAACGCAGTGGTGAACAGCTGCTGGGCCATCACAAGAGTCGTGTTGTCAGGACCGCCGCCCGGTTCCAGCGCAGCCATGTAGACGAACGCATCCAGCGCGAGGATCCCGATGTAGATGAAGGCGGTCTGCACGTTCTCCCGGATCAGCGGGATGGTGATCGAAACCGCGGTGCGGAAACGTCCCGCGCCGTCGATCCGGGCCGCCTCGAAGACCTCGGCGGGAACGCCCTTGATCGCGGCGATGAACAACACCATGTAGAAGCCGACCAGGCCCCAGATGATGACGAACATGACGGCCCAACGCGCCGTACGCGCGTCGCCCAACCAGGCGAAACGAGGTGAACTGCTCGAGACCGATGCGGGTGAGGATGCCGTTCAGCAGTCCGGCTGCTGGGGTCGTAGATCTGCGACCAGATGAGCCCGATCACGATGGCGGGGATGACGTACGGGAAGAAGGAGATCACCCGGTAGAAGCTCGAGTTGCGCAAGCCTTTGACGTTGCCGCGGGTCGAGCCGCCGACCGTGACGAGGGTGGCGAAGAACATCGCCAAGCCCAGCGTCACGATCGGGACCACGATCGCCATGCAGAATGTTGTTGCCCACGGCTTGCAGGAAGGTGTCGTCGTTGAACAGCTTCGCGTAGTTGGACAGCCCGATGAAGTTCATCGCAGGCGTGAAGCCCGGTCCAGTCCGTCAACGAGAAGTAGGCCGCCTGCACGAACGGCGAGACCACGAAGGCGATGTAGAACGCCACCGGGATGACCAGGAAGACCAGGAAGAAGCTGATCTTGTCGAACGTCAGGTTGCGCCGGCGCCAGCGGGCACGAGCCGCAGACGCCGCAAGCCGCCCGGCGGCGCGCTAACCCCGCTGGTCGAGCCCCCGCTGGACAATGCGGTCACGACACTTGCACCTTCTTGATCGAATCATCCTTGGCGACCTTGTCGGTGATGTCCTGCAGACCCTTGGTGAGTTTGGCCACGTCTGAGTCGCCCGAGAGGAAGCTGTTCCACACCACGAGCTGATCAGTGTTCATGCCGTAGAGGTCGACGAAGTTCCACGAGAAGATGTTCGACCCTGCCGCCTCGAGCATCTTGATCTGGGATTGCAGCGCCGTCGACCCGAACCCGTCCGCAGGCACCGTGCCCTTGACGATGGTCGAGGCCAGCTTCGTCTTGGCGAAGTTCACCGCGGCCTCCTTGGAGAGCATCGCGCGCAGGAACTCCTTGCCGCCGGCGACGTTCTTGCCCTGCGACGGGACAATGTAGCCCTCGCCAGCAGTCGAGTGCAGCGCCTCCCACGGCATCTTCGAGTTGCTCGAGACAACCGGCTCGGGCGCGCCGGTCATCTTGAACCCTGACTTGGTCTGCTTCTTCATCTCGTTCTCGATCCAGCCGCCCGACGGGTAGAGGATGAACTGCTCGGCGTCGCTCCACTGGGCCTGGGCGGCGGTGAACTGCGTCCCCGAGCCGCCCGGCTTGACGTAGCCGGCGTCGATGATCTTCTTCAGCCCGTTGAACACGTCCTGAACCGGAGGAAGCGACCAGCAGTCGGGCTTGAGATTCTCCAGCGCCAGCCGTACCTCGTCGCCGCCCTCTTTGATCGCCGAAGCGATGGCCATCGTCTGGTAGTAGGTCGCCGCCTCCTTGCCCCAGCCGAGCAGGTACTTGCCCTTGCCCTTGGCCTCCTCGCCGAGGGCCAGCATCTCGTCGTACGTCTTCGGAACGGTCCAGCCGTTCTGTCTCGAAGAGCGAGGCCGAGTACCAGATCGCGTACACGGTGAGGGCGTAGTTCAGCACGACGAACTTGCCGTCGAACGTTCCCGGCTTCGGTGACGCCCGGCGTAGAGCGTGTCCTTGATCACCGTGCCCTCGTAGTTCTTGGCCTCGATGACGTCGTTCAGCTCGGCCAGCTGGTCGCGGATGGTATTGATCCCGATCAGGCCGGCGCCGCTGTTGTCGATGACGTCCGGCGGGTTGCCGCGCGACGAAGCGGGGCTGCAGGGTCTGGGCGACCTTGGTCGGTGGGGTCACCTTGACCGTCACGCCCGGACTGCTTCGCCTCGACCTGCTTGCCGGCGAACTCCGCGTAGTCGATGCCGTAGCCGCCGTTGAAGATGACGGCGTCAACGGTCGAGCGGCCGACTTCACTCCGAACGGGTTGGTGTCGCTGACCTGACCTGCCGGCGCGGAGCTCTGACGAGGCTGGTGCCGGTGCCCGAGGTGGCGCAGGCCGCGAGCGACCCAGTGGCGGCTAAGGCCGCCGCGGCGCAGTGAGCCGCGCAGGAAGTCGCGCCGCCCGAGCGGCCTGGTGGTGATGTCCATCTGATGTTCCTTCCGATTGATCACTGTGGTTAGTACTGTGACTTCTGTGGCCCGGGCGGTTCTGGTCTCAGACGCCGCGCGGATCCGTCCCTGGTACTTCTGTTCGAGCGCATGGTTGTGCTCGTCCCCGCCAGGGATGTTGGCTGACAGGTACAGCGGCGGCACTCTGGCCGTCGCCGTGCATCCGCTCGGCGACGCCGATGGTCAGCAGCTGGGCGATGAACGCGCTCGTGATGGAGGAGATCGGCGCCGACGGCAACGCCGCCCCAGTCCAGCGGCAAGAGTCGCGTCGCCGTAGGGTGCCAGGTTGTCGATCACCACGTCGGCGATCTCCGACAGCCGTCAGGCCGCTGGGATGCTTTGGTTGCACCTGTGCGGTGTGCTGGAGTGACGTCACGGCGATGACGTCGTGGCCCTTCTCTTTGGCCAGCAGCGCCATGCCCGACCACCGACCCGTTGACGCCGGAGTTGGAGGCGATGACGAAGACGTCCCCGCGATGGATCGGCGAGATGTCCCACAACTCGGCAACGATGCTCGGGTTGCGTTCAAGGCTCGACCCACCGCAGCTACGCTGCACCGGCAGGCTGCCGTGCAGCACGAGGTCGCGGAGAGCAATCTTGTTGCGTCGGGATGAGGCCGCCGGCACGGCCCGCGATCTCCATGGCGAACGCCTCCGAATGGCCCGTCCCGAACGCCTGAATCACCGCACCGGCCTCGATGGCCGTCGTCATCAGGCCGATCGACGGCGTCCAGGCCTCCGTCGGCGGCCAGAGCGAGCAGGCGTTCGAGTCTTTCGCTCACTTCCTTCGCGAAGTCGCTCACTGCTGGGGCAACGGCGCTCTGCGTCACTCGATCGGCCTCCTCGCGGGCAGCCGCGCTGCTTCCGTCGCCTGACGCGCCGGATGGCCGCCGGCCATGGCTGCCGCCGCGCGCGGCGGCGTACGACGAGGCCGGCGGTGCGAGGAGACGGCACGAGCGGACGCGGCCAGTTTGTCGCTCGACCGGTCGAAGTTCTCCTGGGCAACGAGCAGGTAGAGCAGGTCGAGTACGAGGAGCTGGCCATGCTTGGCCGACAGGTCGTCGGGCTGCACGAACTGCTCGTAGATCGACGTCACGATGCTCCGGTCGGCGAGTTCAGCCAGCGGTGATGTGCGGGTCGTTGGTGATCGCCACCGTGAACGCACCTGCAGCGACCGGCCTCGGCCAGCATCTCGATCGTCTCTTCGGTACGTCCAGTGGCTGAAATGCCGATCGCGACCGTATCCGAGTCCTGGATCGCCGCGCTTGTCAGGCCGCTGTGGACCTCCGACCACGCGTACGCCGTGAATCCCGATCCGGTAGAGCCGGCCCTGCAACTCCTCGGCGAGCATCGCGCTGCCGACGACGCCGTAGATGTCGACGTGCGAGCTCAACGCGATCCGCCTCGACACCTCCGTCATGACGGCCAGATCGATGGCCGACGTCGCCTCGCGCAACGCCTTCGTGTGGCTGCTGATCAGCATCCGCAGCAGGTCCTCCGGGGAGTCGCCGGGACCGAACTCCCGCCGATCTCCGCTCGTCCAGGAGTCGATGCGAGGCGCTGCGGCCGACATCGGTGGCGATGCCGACTCGAAGCTCGACGTACCCGGGGTAGCCGATGGTCCGGCAGAAACGCGTCACGGTCGCGGGCGAGGCCCCGGCTTGCTCAGCAAGCTCGCCGATGGACAGTGTCAGCGGCGCCTGCGGATGCTCGAGCAGATATGTCGGCCACACGTGCCACCGCGGACGGCATCTCCGGCAGCAATGAGCGGATGCGGTCCTGCACCGCTGGGGCTCTGCTCCCGCGTGCGGGCGGCGCGCGCCGGTGTGAGAATCACTATCACCCTGACTCAAAATCGCTGAAATTCGCTCTTACAATAGTGTCTAGCTCCCTTCTCCGCAACCAAGCGAGACCGAACTGAAACCGGATCGAGCAGAAGGTGCGATCCGCGCGGAGGAAGCGCGTCCGCGATGCGCCCTGATTCCGTCCGCGATGGGCCCTGAGCATGACGAAAGGGCGCTCTTTCATCTCGTCTCGACGCAGCAATTTGCTCATACGTTCGAAAAGTGTCAGTGGTGGCTGGGACGATGAAATACATGACGGGGATGACCACGACGGTGACCAAGACGATGGCCGACGCGACTGCTCCACGGCCCGGGAGGCGGTGGCGGATGCCCGCCGGGAGGCCGCAGCTGCGCAGGCGCGGCTGGCCGAGGCGGCGGTGCGCTACGCCGATCTACGGATTGCCGACGAAACCGCGAGCCATGCCCGCGTCGGGTTGCGCGCACCGAAAAGGCCGAAGCCTGGGGAGTTTGTGGCCGATGAGCTGTCGCTGCATGCTTGCGTGATCAGCCCTACCAGGTGCGTTGCCTGCTCGCCCGCACCCGCCGACTGGCCGCCGGCCTGCCCGACCGTCTGGGAGGCCTTCCGACGCGGCGATGTGGATGCCGAGCAGATCCGGTGATCGACCGGGTCGCGAGACGGGTCACCGAAACCGCCACCCTGGCCGCCATCGACGATCAGGCTGATTGATGCGGCGCGACACCCGAACCCCGAAACAACTCCACGTCTGGCTGCTGCGGCTGGTGGTGCGGCTGGAGCCGCTCGGCCTTCGAACAGCGGCACCGCCGCGCCTTAGCCGAACGCCGCGTCACCGTCGATGCAAGGCGCCGACGGCATGGGCTATGTCACCGGTGAAGTCTCCGCCGCCGACGCCGCCGCCATCGACGGCATGCTCGCCGCCACGGCCCGCAAGCCTCGGCGCCGAGGATCCACGCACCGACCAGCAACGCCGCTCCGACCTGTTCGCCGACCTGCTCCTCGGACGGCTCGCCTACGACGCGACCACCGATACCAACGTCGAGGACGACGACGAGCCGCGAGGAGACCACTGGAGAGTCCGACTGGCTGGAGGTCGAGAACATCGACCCCGACACCGGTGAACTCCTCGGCACCCACCTGCAACGCCATCGACGCCGACGGCCAGCCCATCGGAGAACCCGTCGATGCCGTCGACGCACCGCCCAGCTCGAGTCACAGGCACCGCAGCTGATCAGGCGGCCCCGCACAATCCGGATCGGAGTCGTGGTGCCGCTGGCCAGCCTGCTCGGCGACTGCGACACGCCCGGCCGAACTCGCCGACCGATCCGGATTCATCCCCGGTGAGACGCTGCAGGCAACACATCGCCGAGCGCCATCGACACGAACGATCGTGATCAGGTGCTGTTCACCCGGCTCCTCACCGACGACGGCGGCCGACTCCTCGACACCACCGAACTCGGCCGCTGCCCTCCACCCGACTCGCCGCAAGCCATCACGATCCGCGCCGGAACCTGCCGCTACCCCACCTGCACCGTGCCCGCCGACCGCTGCGACCTCGACCACCACGAACCAGTACCGCAACGGCGCCACGTCCGGCACGAAACATGGATCCGTTCTGCCGCCGACACCACCGCGGGAAGACCTTCGCCTGGCTCGCCGCATCAGAGACGACCACGGCGTCGACTGGACCATGCCCGACGCCGAACACTACCGATGCATCGACGAACCACTACCAACCGGAATGGCCGCGTAAGAAGTCGGGCCTGACAATCAAATTATGTTTCTCGCAATCGATGCCGGTGGCACCAGCACCCGGGCCGTCGTGATCGACACGTGCTGGACGCGCGCACGGCTACGGCCGCGCCGGTAGCGGGAATCCAACAGCAGCAGGCATCCGCGAGGCGGTGAACGGCATTGGTTCCGGCAGCCGAGCAGGCGCTCGCAGGCTTAGCTGGCTCCGCGCGGCCTGCATTGGGTCTGATCGCGATGGCGGGCGAAAAGACCGCCGACTTTAGAGAGCAGGTCGCGGACAGGCTCGCTGCGCTGGGTGTCGGCCAAGTCGTCCTGGATCACGACTTGCTCGGCATCTTCCACTCCGGGACTGCCGCGCGGGACGGTTACGCTCTTGATCGCGGGAACCGGGACCGTGGCGGCCAGGATTCGCGCAGGCCGGCTGGACCGGGTGGCGGGCGGCAAGGTTGGCTTCTCGGTGATGCGGGCGGCGGCTTCTGGATCGGACATGCCGTGGCTCGGGCCGTGGTCGCCTCCTCTGACAGGCAGGGGCCGGACACTGCGCTGACCGGTCTCGTTCTGAAGGCAGTGGGATTGAGGCCGACACGAGCACCCCGACCGGGCGTGCGGAGATCTTGCGGGAGTTGGTCTCAGCCTTGTACGCCCGACCGCCCATCATCTTGGCCGAGTTCGCACCACTCGCGTTCGCCGCTCACGAAGATCCTGTAGCTCGCCCCATCCTCGTCGGCGCCTCGGCGGCGCTCGCAGACCTGCTTGCTGCCATATGGGCGCCCGATCTGCGCAGGCCCGGTCGTGGTAGGCGGCAGTGTACCTGGTCCGTGGCCTGCTGGCTGCGCCGCTCAGCCTTCGGACCGAGCTCGTCCCGCTGGTGGCCGGTGATCATGTCATTCCGGTCTCGGACGGCTTGGTGGGTGCGGCAGTGCTGGTTCTTCGCCATACGGGTCGCGAGGTTGACGAGACCTTCTTCCACACAATCCAAGCCGAGGTCGCGCGCCTAACGCGGTGGTGGTCAGCCATTCCAGTAGCGCACGACCCATCAGGCGCGAGGCACCGAACGTGGCCACGTCGGCGTACCGGCGATCTTCTGATGGCCAACCCATGTCGACGACGAGCACATCAACATGGATGAAAACGCAGCCAGTCAATTGCTCGTCGTGCGAAGAGGTGCCGGTGGATGTCGCGTCCAACGATCGAGTACGGGTTGATCAGGTTGAAAGGCCGGCAGCCCTGATTGCTCGGAGTTGATCACATACATCGGCTGCGTGGTGAATCCCTCGAAGGCGAAAGGTCCCCACGGTGTCATTCCAACGGCGATATTGGGGTCCGCCTCAAGGCGCACCACGGTGTATCCCCCGAAGCCCTCGCGCGCCAGTTCGACGCTCCAGGTTGCACATCGAAGGCGTGGATGAGTGCGGCTGCGTCACCGGGCCAACTCGGTGCGGAGCGAGGAGGCGGCCCGGCCGTTCGCTGAGCCGCAATCAGGTCTTCTGCCAGACCTCGTACCCGACCCGCGGCTTCCAAGACGCTCTTGGACGAAAGGGTGCCATCGGCGACCGCGCTCTTCACGGCCCGCTCGATGTCGGTGAGCTGACCATCGGTGTTCTCGGTTCCGGAGACAGAGCAGATCGCAGCCAGCTTGTAGTGCAGCGACGGCCGCCCCAGCCATCCCCAAAGAGCTGGAGGCGCCGGCCATGTCCAGGGCGTCGCTGACAACCACGCCGGAGAAGCCCAGCTCTCCCCGCAGCAGATCATGCAGCAGAACGCGACTCATTGTCGCCGGGTGGTTGCTATCCAGCTGCGGCAGCAGGATGTGGGACGTCATGATCACCCGGCACCCAGCCATCGATTGCTGCGGCGAATGGCAGCAGCTCGCGCTCCCGCAGCTCGGCGAGGAACGGTTGACAACCAGTAGCGAGACGTGCGAATCCTGCGCCGTATCACCGTGCCCTGGGAAATGCTTGGCGCTTGCAGCCACGCCGGTCGACTGCAGGCCAGCCACCCAGGCCCGTCCGTGCCGCGCCACCATTTCGGCGTCGCTACCAAAGCTGCGTACGCCGATCACCGGATTGTCGGAGCGGGAGTTGACGTCGACGCAGGGAGCGAAGTTGACCGTGCAGCCGGCCCACGCAGCGACCAGCCGATCGCGGCCGCGGTCTCGCGCGTGTTGTCGAGGTCGTCCAACCTGCCCAGCACCGCGTTGCCAGGAAACGGCGCACCGGTAGCAGCAAAGAGCCGCGTCACATCACCGCCTTCCTCGTCGATGGCGATGATCGCGTACGGGTTCTCGGCCGTGATCGAATCGGTCAGCGCCCGCAGCTGTTCGGTCGAGGAGATGTTTTGTGCGAAGAGGCAAACACCTCCCAAACCTGCCCGGAGCCGGTGCCGCAGCCACGCAGGCAGTTCGGTCCCCGCGAACCCGGGCAGCAGCGTGGCAAGCACAGTTAAAACCCCTGCCAGCTCGGTTTTCCCTGGTAGGTCTCGATGTAGTACGAGGCGAGCTGAAGACGCGAAGCGGCGGCGGTGTCCAGTAACACAGTGACGTGCGGGTGCAGCTGTAGCGCGGTCGCGGGCCACATCGCAGACACGGATCCCTCCACGAGCTGATGGACGGCCTCCGCCTTCCCGCGCCCCGAGGCCACGAGCACGACGTGGCGGGCCTGGAGGATGGTGCCGATGCCTTGAGTCAGGCAGTGCTGCGGGACCGACTCCACATCTCCGCCGAAAAATCGAGCGTTGTCCCTACGAGTCTGGCTGGTCAAGGTCTTGATCCGGGTACGGAGGCGAGCGAGGAGCCCGGCTCGTTGAACGCGATGTGACCGTCGGTGCCGATTCCAAGGATCTGCAGGTCGACACCACCGGCGTCCGCGATCGCCGTTTCGTACGCCTCGCAAGCGCTCACTAGATCCGCGGCCAGCCCGTCCGGCCCGAGCACCTGAGCCGGATCGATATCGACCTTGTCCACGAACTCATCTCGGATGACGTTGCGGTATCGCTGCGGATGGTCCGCCGCAAGCCCCACGTACTCGTCAAGCATGAACGCTCGCGTCTTTGCCAGCGACAAGGAACCTTGCGCCACGCGGCGGCCGAGCTCGTCGTAGATGATCAAAGGACTTGATCCGGTCGCGACGCCTAGGACGGCCTCGGGCCGATGCCGCACGAGTTCGGCGATCGCGTCGGCGGCCAACTTCCCCGCCTCGTCCGCGGTCGTACTGATGACTACTTCCATCGGCTTATCGCTCCCGCTCCCCTACCGGCCGCCCATCGATCCAGACGCCCCGCGCCTGCCAGTCGCTGTCGAAGAGGACAGCGTCGGCGACGTATCCCGGCTCCAGGCGGCCGAACCGGTCCTCCACTCCAAGAATCTGAGCCGGGACGACTGTGGCGGCTTCGATCGCCTGGACCGGGGTCAGGCCCACGTTCTGTACAGCGCGGCGATCGCGACGTCCAAGCGTGAGGGTTGAGCCGGCGATCGAGTTTCGTCCGGTCAGTCGCGCGACTCCCTGGGCGACCTCGACGTCCAGGTTGCCGAGACGGTACCGCCCGTCACCGGCGCCCGCGGCTGCCATCGCATCGCTGACGAACGCCACCCGTCCGGGAGCCAACCGGCAGAGCATTCGGACCACCTCTGGTCGTACGTGAACACCGTCATTGATCACCTCCAGCCAAACACCGGGGTTGTCAACGAATGCGAGCACCGGTCCGGGCGCACGGTGATGCACGCCAGGCATCGCATTGAACGTGTGAGTGAGCAGGGTCGCCCCTGCGTCGATCGCTGCCCGGGCCTGTTCGAACGTCGCGGCCGTGTGCCCGGCAGCCACGACGACGCCTGCCTCCCGCAGGATCCGCACGGACTCGACGAAGTGAACTCGTTCCGGCGCCATCGTGACCTGGCGCAGAGTGCCGTCGGCCGCATCGAGCAGCCGCTTGACCAGGTCGGGATCGGGGTCGCGAAGCAGCGCTGGATCGTGCGCCCCGCAATACTTGCTGGACAGAAATGGGCCCTCGAGGTGGATCCCCAGGATCGTGGGGTCTCGCTGCGTCTCAGCCGCCGCGACGCGAATTTGGGAGATCAAAACGTCGGGGAAGCGGTGACCAACGACAGCAACTGACGGGTGGTGCCGTGCTGGCGGTGGAGTCGCATAGCCGTACGGATGGCATCGCCGTCCTCGCCGTATACGAGGCTCCGGCGCCGCCGTGGTTGTGGATGTCGAGCAGCCCCGGCGTGAGCACGTGTCCGACGCCGTCGAGAACCTCAGTGTCGTACCCGGCGAGCTCCCGCCAGCCGCTGCCGATCCCGGTGGCGAGGACTCGACCGTCTTCGAAAGCGACGAAAGCGTCGGAATGGTCGAGACCTGAGCTGATCAACCGGACGGAGTGGATGATGGCGGAGGCGGTGCTCACCGGGCCTCAGCTCCGATGCGTCCTGTGGCCCATGGCCCTGGACAATACGCCAAGAGGAGAATGCGCACACGTGTCAGGCACAGAGCTGAGGGACGAGCCCGACTCGACCGTCCAGGCACGTGTCAACAGAGATTGCTGACCAGCCGACGGCGTGGGCGCGGGCCGCGAAGCTCGGACCGACCGAGCACGTCCGTCAAGCCCTTCCCGAGCGTGGTCAGCGGGTGGCCATCATCGGATGCGGCACCTCGTACTTCATGGCCCAGAGCTTCGCCGTACGTGCGTGAACGCTCGGGCGATGGCGAAACCGATGCTTTTCCCGCCTCAGAATTTCCGACTGGCCGCTCCTATGAAGCTCGTCGTCGCGCTGACCCGCAGCGGCACGACGACAGAGGTGCTCCGACTGCTGGAGACCGTGCAGAGCGAGGCCGGACCGCGTACGGTCGCGATCACCGCCGACCCGAGCACACCGGTCGTCGAGCTAGCTGATCGTCACGTGATCTTGGATTTCGCCGACGAGAAGTCAGTTGTTCAGACACGGTTTGCCACCACGTCCCTCGCGCTGTGGCGTGCCTGGCTGGGTGAAGACCTCACCGCTGTAGTCACGCAGGGACAAGCCGCGTTGGCCGACCCGTTGCCGCGCCGCGCCCTCGACTCTTCCCAATTCACGTTTCTGGGCAGCGGCATGTCGGTCGGCATCGCGAACGAGGCCGCATTGAAACTGCGCGAGGCCTCCCAGTCGCTGGACAGAGTCCTACCCGGCCATGGAATTCCGTCACGGTCCTATCAGCGTGGTTGGGCGATCCTCGACAGTCTGGGTGTTCGGTCCCCCTCCGCCTGGGCTGCTGGAGGACCTCAGGGCGACCGGCGCGTACGTGGAAAGCAGCGGTCTTGACCCGATGGCGGATTTGATCAGAGCGCAGCGACTCGCCGTCGCGTTGGCCGATGCCAAGGGGCTCAATCCCGACGAACCTCGGCACCTGTCACGGTCGGTTCTGCTTTCCTGACATGACTGCCATGCGCTCCAGGGGCGGCCACGGATGCCGCTCAACGCGATCTTGTCGTCGCAGTCGATGTCGGCGGTACCACGATCAAGGCCGCGCTGCTCGATTCCGACGGACTCGAATACGGGCACAGCGCGCAGCCAACGCCCACGCACCTCGGCCCGGACGCGGTCGTCGCAGCAATCATTGACGCCGTCGTCGGAGCTGCGAGGCCACGCATACCGGAGGCCGGCGCGGCTGCGCTCGGTAGGCCTCGTGGTCCCCGGGTGTTGTGGACGCGCAGCAAGGAATCGCCGTGTACGCCACGAACATCGGCTGGCAGCAGCTTCCCTTGCGCCAGATCGTTGCAGACGCCGTTGGCCTGCCGGTGGTCCTGGACCACGACGTACGCGCCGCTGGGCTGGCAGAGCTCACGTTGGGTGCCGGCCGAGGGTTTCAGGAGGTTCTGTTCGTCGCACTTGGGCACCGGGATCGCAGCGGCTGTGATCACCAGAGGTCAGGTGTTGCCCGGCGCCACTGGCAGGGCTGGCGAGTTGGGCCATCTCCCGGTATTTCCGGACGGCGAATGGTGCGCCTGCGGGCAACGCGGATGCACTGAGACCTATGCCAGTGCGTCCGCGGTATCACGCCGATATTCCGCCGCCAGTGGCGTCACGAATGTTCCTGCCCAGGACGTGATCAGTCGCGCGGCAGCGGGCGATCCGCTGGCCGATCGAGTCTTCAGCCGAAGCGATCAGCTGCCCTGGGCCACGCCCTGGTGAGCTACGTCCTACTGATGGATCCGGAACTGATCATCATCGGTGGCGACGGCGTGCGCCGCCGGCGCAGCACTGCTCGATCCGCTCACTCGCGAGGTACAAGCCGGGCTCGCATGGCGGCCGGCTCCGACCATCTCGAATGGAAGGTTCACCGGCGACGCCGGACGCCAGGAGCTGGGCTGCTCGCTTGGCGCGCGTTGCAGGAGTCAGGGCACTGACCCGGCATAGCCCGTTTGCCTCACTCGGCGGGCGCCCGGCGTGCGGTGCGATAAAGCTCCACGAGCTGCTGAGAGGTCGTGGCGTCCTGAGGCTCCTTGTCGTCGCGCCAACGCCCGGTGAACCGGGGAAACCGCATGGACAGTCCCGGCGTCATCCTTGAGCTGCCCCCAACCAGCGGTGTGGTTGGGCGACAGCGTCAGTTCGGCGCTGAGCACTTCGACCACGACGCTCGGTTCGAACCACACATCTGCGGGAACGCGCGGAGTCGACCCGCGCGGGCCGCTGCGTCCTGATGAGTGGAGCCAACCTCTGCCGGAAGCGCTGCTAGCTCAGCGTCGGAGAAGCCGGTGCCGCACCGGCCGACCGTCTGATAGGTCTCCGCCTCCGGGTCGTACGCGGCCAGCAGCACCGCACCGTACATGCCCCGCCGCCGGCCTCTTCCGGCGTACGCGCCGACAACGACGAGGTCCACGGTGTCGGCCAGCTCGGTCCGGTAATCCCGCTTGAGCTTGATCCACAACCAGCCGCGGGCGCCAGCCTGATAGATCGCTTCCGGGCTGCTTGACTTGCAGACCAGACCCTCCGAGCCGTCAGCCACAGCCTGCTCGAACGCGGCATCCAGACGCGGGCGCGGTCGCCACGTCCAGCGCCGTGGTCAGCCGGAGCCGGTCCGACAACGTGACCGCCTCGGCGAGCTGCGCCCGACGATCCAGATAGGGCAGCCGCGTGAGATCCCGACCGTCGGCGTACAGCAACTCGAAGCAGAACAGAGCCACAGGCACGTCTCTGGCTGCTTCGGCGATTCCGTGTTTCCGGCGCCGGAACATGACCTCCTGGAAGGGGCGCAGCTCGCCTGCCGCGGCGTCGTACGCCACGACCTCGCCCTCAAGATCGCCTCGCGCGGCACCAGCCCGTCTTGCAGCAGTTCAACCACGTCGGGGAACTGGCTGCTTACGCGCTCCTGGCGCCGGGTGAACAACTCGATCCGGCCATCGGCAGTGCGGTGTACCTGCAGTCGCATGCCGTCGTACTTGTATTCCGCCGTGCACTGCCCGCCCAGCCTCGCGAGAATCTCGCCGGCGTCGGACAACCGCTGGGCGAGCATCACCCGCACTGGGTTTCCGGGCTGCACGCGTAGGTTCTCGACTGCGGCCAGTCCACCCGAGGCCAGCGTGCCGGCGACCAGGCCGAGATCGCAGCAGATGTTGTACGCGCCGCTCCAATACCGGCCGGTCCTTGCGACCGCCGGCGTGCACCTGCGCCAGCGCGTCCAGGATCGTCGGCGTGCCGATCCCCAGTCGCAGGTTGCCGGTCACCAGACGCAGCACATAGCGGGCCTCCAGCGGAGTGGCCAGCGCCAAGAGGCCAGCCAGCAGATCGAGCTTGCGGCCTTGCGAACCGGGCCCTTCGGCGCCGGCGATCTGGTGCAGTGTGTCGACGACGGCGGCTACCTGCAGGCTTGGCGCCCGATCCCCGGCTGTCGCTGCCAGCAACTGCTCGGCCGCCTGGCCGAGATCGCCGGCGTCTCCGCACCGCGGCGACAACCTGTTCAGGCTCGACGCCGGTGGCTGTGGCGACCGCGCGCAGGGCCAGCTTCTCGGCCAGCCCCAGGTCTACCCCGGCAAATTCCGGCGCGATGAGCCCCTGGCACGAGATAACAGACCGTGGGCAGCAACTCCTGCGGGTCTGGGCCAGCAGCGCTGCCAACCGTTCAATCAAGACCAAACGACCCGAAGCCTGCTCCAAGTCCCGATACGCCTCAGCGACAACCTCATACTCCACTCCGCCATCCTCGCCCATCTCGAGCTGTGTGCTCAAGTGCACCTCAGCGTGCTGGGCAACCGGCCCATGGCCTGCGATGGCGCCTTGGATCAAGCTCCGTGCTACTGCTCGTGCGTCGTCCCGATCGTCGCGACTCGGGCCCTGGAACGTGCGAGCAGAATGAGGGTGTCTGCGGATTTCGAGGTGATGATAGTGCGAGCGTCCATCTCGCTTGGCCGCATCGCTGGCATCAAGGTGGGGATCAACGCCAGCGTGTTTCTCATCGTTGCCATCTTGGTGGCCGGACTTGCGACCGGCCAGTTGCCGGCCGCGTATCCAGGACGGAGCATCGTCGGCTATGTCATCGCCGCGATTATTGCCGCGCTGCTGTTCATGGGGTCGCTGTTGGCGCATGAGCTGGCGCACTCGCTGGTCGCCCGGCGGAACGGCATCGAGGTCGAGGCATCGTGCCTGTGGCTTCTCGGTGGCGTTGCCCAGCTCAAGGGCGAGGCGCGTACGCCGGGTGCGGACTTTCGCATTGCGATCGTCGGCCCGCGTCACGGTTTCGCGTTGGCCGTCGTCTTCGGTCTGGCTGCGGGAGGATTGCGTGGTTGGGCGACGCTGGACTGCCGTTCGGCGTGTTGAGCCTATCTGGCCGTCGCCAACGCAGCGCTCGGCGTCTTCAACCTGATCCCTGCTGCACCGCTGGATGGCGGCCGAGTGCTGCGAGCGGCGCTTGTGGCAGTGGCGAGGCAATAGGCACATGGCTGCGGTGAACGCCGCTCGGGTTGGCCGGATTCTTGGCTTCGTCATGATCGCTCTCGGGCATACTGCAACTGGTCACTGGTCGCGGGCTAGGCGGGATCTGGCTCGCGCTGATCGGCTGGTTCATCGTCGGTGGCGCGACCGCCGAGGAGCAGCAGGCCAAGGTGGAGCGGTCGCCTGGCCGGTGCTCACCGTCGGTCGAGGCCATGACCGGGCAGCCCACGGTCCTCGACGGGAACCTCACGGTGGACGATTTCGCCGCCAGAGGTGGCCCTGACTCACCAGTTCTCCACATATCCGCTTGTTGATGATCAGTGGGCGGCTCACCGGGTTGGTCACCCTCAACCGGGTACGCGCCGGTGCCGCCCGAGCTTCAGTGCCACCACTCGATTGCGGGACATTGCCTGCGCGCCGAGCGAGGTACCGACGGCGCACCCCGAGGATCCTCTCGTCGAGCTTCTGAGCGCATGCACGGCTGCGCGGATGGGCGCGCTGTTGTCGTCGACGACGTCGGCCGAGTGGTCGGCGTGCTGTCTGCCAGCGACGTCGCGCGTCGCACTGCAAGTTGGCTGACCTACGCTCCTTCGATCCACTATCGCGCACCCTCCGGAGCCGACTTCGACATCAATGTGATCTCATCCTGGGTCGCGCACGGTCTCGCTGACTCCGGTACTTTGCCAAGGCCGACGGAGGCAGCTGATCTAACCGGAAGGCTGAGGCGAGCAGATGGCACATGAACGCGAGAAGCAAGCGTCGACCGGATCATTGCCTTCAGTGACGGCGTTGTCGCGATCGCTATCACGCTCCTTGATCCTCCCGCTGACCTGAAATCCACCCGGCTGAAGGCGCGACGCTTGCCGATCGTTGTTGAGAACAGGGCAGCACTCGGCAGCCTTCGCGCTCTCATTTGCGGTCATCGCCAACTACTGGACGATTCATCACGACCTGTTCCGAGCCACTCCGGCGCCACAATGCGCGCATCGTCTTCGCTCAACATGTTCTGGCTGGCCGCGATCGTCTTCCTACCCTTTCCCACCGCGCTGATCGAGGATGGCATCGACGGAGGCTTCGCGGCCTTGTACATCGGCACGTTACTGGCCGAAATCTCGGTGCTCAACCTCCTCGATCGCCAACTACCTCGCCAATCACCCGGAACTCACCGATGGCGACGCGGCGGCTGGGAAGTCGCCGGCATGTCGTCGCGATCGCGCCTTCAGCGTTGGCGCAATCCTTGTCGCCCTGATCATTTCGCTCTTCTCGCCCAGCATCGTGCCTGTTTGGACTGCTCCTGCTGTGTTCCACGCACAGATGATCGCAGGGCGCGAGATGAACCAGTGTTGGGCAGGTCAGCGCCTGAGTGAATGGATGGCGACAAGGACAGCCATCCTCGGTCGAACTCACGCGAAGTGAGTGTGGCCTTCTACCAGCATCAGTCGAGACGGCACAACCGCGTACGCAGTCGCGATGGCTGTCAGGGTACGATCTTCACCAGCTCGGCCGACCGCCAGCCGGGATTCTGGCCGGCGTACCTGTTCGCCCTCGGGTTCGGGTTGATCATCACTGCTGCTGCCAGCACCGGTGCTGGTCGTGCGATCCCTCACCTCTCACGATCGCTCGGCATTGCGCGCGCTCGGGTATACCGCCGATCGGTCTCGCTCTGCCGATCGCGGCCGCGTTGTTTTCGGCAGCCGGGGCTCGAGTCAGCCTCCGTACGTTGGCATCATCATCTCGGTGATCTTGGTCGGGCTAGCGGTGTGCTGAGATCGTCAGGCGGCCAGAGAAACGTCGAGCCAGCTGGTCGGCTATGAACTCCGCCAGTCATCGCGGTTGATAGAGCGTCACTGGCGCTGGGCGATGTGGGCGCGGTCCAGGCGGCTGCTCGGAGTCTCGGCGGGACGGGGCGTCGAGGCCAGGCTGGAGCAGGAGCGTCGAGCGACCGAACAGCGCACAGCGGACCGGCTGCGGCTCGCCCGCGATCCGCCACGTGATGCGCGCAGGTCTGCCAGCGTGGCTCCGATCTCACTGCAGTCGCGCAGTCGCGTCGAAGCGTTGCCGGCGCATGTGCCGGAGGCGCAACAGGCGGTTGACTGCAGATTCGCTGATATCAGCCTCGCCACGATGACCGGAGCTGCGCGCTGGCACGGTGGCGGCTCCGCTCATCGCTGGATTCGCCCGTGGACCTGCCGGGCGGTCTCAACGATCTGCCCGCGCTCGTCGAGCAGGCCCGCGCAAACGGCCTGGATGTGCGGATCGCCGAAGACCGGCGATCACGCGCGGACAGTACCCGCACGCGCTGGATCAGGTGGTTCGTACCGAGATTGTTCAGAGGCAGCTGACCAGCATCATTCGGCATGCGAACGCAGCCAGCGCGGTGAAGTGCAACGCTCGATCGCGGACCGGATGCGCTCACGATCATCATTCGCGATGAGGGGCGCGGTGCAGCCAAGATCGTGGCCCGTGACGGCATCCGGGCGCATGACAGAGCGAGCAGCCGGAGTGGGGTGGCTGGCTCACCGTGATCAGTCCTGGCCCCGATGCCCGGAACCATCGTGACTGCGGTGCTCCCGTGGTCGCAGTCTGCAATGGTGCCGTCGCACCGCGTGATTCGCATAGTGCTGGCCGCGACGATCAGGCCCTGGTCCACGGCGGCCTGCGGTCGCTGCTGGCCAACAGCAACGACCTGCAGGTCGTCCGTCGAGAGGCCGGGAGTGGGCGTGAGGGCGGTCGCGGTGGTGACCCGCACCCAACCCGATGTCGTACTGATGGACGATTCGGAATGCCGGGTCTTGGATGGGATCGCGGCACCCGGCAGATCACCGCCGATCCGAGTTTGTCGGAGGTGGCGATCATCATGCTGACTACCTTCGATGAGGACGACCAGGATCTTCGCGGCCATCCGGGCCGGCGCCTCCGGCTTTACCTGCTCAGGACGCCGAGCCAGCGACGACCTGCGCGAGGCGATCCCGCATCGTGGCGGGCGGAGACGCATTGTTGTCAGCATCGGTGACCCGCGAAGGTGATGGAGGGCATAGTTTCGGGTCCAGCGGGCGTCGCTGATCAGGGCCGGCTGAGCCAGCTACCCACCGATGGGAACGCGAGGTGCTGGCAGGCGTCCGGCCGGGGTTTGTCGAACACGACGGAGATCGCCGCCGAGATCTACATCGGCCCAACTACCGCCCGGACGTGCTGTAAGTCGAATGCGCGACCAAGCTCGGGGCTCGCGACCGGGCACAGCTGGTGGTCATCGCGTACGAGACGGGCTTGGTGAAACCAGGCAGATACCCAGGATACAACCGATCGGACCCTGATCCGGCGTACGTCGAAAGCGATCGAACTGTCGCCTGACGGAAGTGGGGACGCGACGCCGCGATTCCCTATGCGTGATGAGCCGTCTTACCACGCCATCACGGAGAAGAGGTCTCATGTCTACCCCAGAGAGGACCCGGGGCCGTCGGAGTCGTCCCCGCAGGCGCAGAGGAGTGGACCTGCGATCGGAACGCCGAGCGCCTCCGACGGCGAGCCAGCAGATCTGCGATGTGCCGCGGTTGGCGGGTGGGTGCCGGCTTGCTGCTGGCTCATCCTCGCAGCCGCGGGTGTCCCTGTTCCGGCGGCGACCGCCGAGCCGGAGCCATCGCGACCACCGACGTGACGTTCGTCGGCGGCGGTGGCGTGATCCTGCACGGGCATCGTGGTGGCGCCGAGACCGAGCGGGGAACGTCGACCAGCATTGGTCATGCTGGAGGGAGCGGGCAACCGCGGCCGGCAAGAGCTCCAACCGGCCGCGGAGGCGTTCGCCCGGCGCGGCGTCATCACGCTCATCTACGACAAACGGACGGTCGGCTACAGCCTCTTGCGGCGCGACTACGGCTTGCTCGCCGCCGACGCTGTCGCGGCGGTGGCACTGTTGGCGACCCGACGCGACGTTGACCCATCTCGCCTCGGATTGTGGGCCCAATCGGAAGGGGCCTACGTCGCCCCGCTCGCCTGCCGTCGGTCGAGCGCGGTCAAGTTCGTGATCACGGTCGGCGCGGTCGGGGTGACTCCAGCGGTGCAGACCGCCTGGGGCTACGACCAGTTCCTCCGCCACGCGGGCGTAGGCGCCGGGCTGCCCCACAGCCTGGAGATCACCGCGCTTCGGACGATGATCAGCGCCGGTCTCTTCCCCGAGGCCAACTTCGACCCGGCCCCGGCCTGGCAGACAGCTACGGCAGCCGGTGCTCGCCGAATGGGGTGAGTTTGACCGGGTCGCCCTCCCCGGAGAGCAGCACGGCCATCGAGGAAGCGCTGCGCCGCGGAGGTAACACCCGCTACACGATGCGATTCATCAGCGGCGTCCGCCATAACCTCAACCTCACCGCGGACGGCGGCTTCGACCGGATCACGTCACTACCGGCCGACTACGGGGCCTACGAGCGCCACTGGATCGACGACCTCGCACGCACCGAGCCGTCGCGACTGGGCACCCCGCCCACCACCGAGACACCGCCGCCGGTGCTGGCTCCGCTGAGCGGCGCCGCGGCCTGGGTGCACCTCGGCCTGATTTTGACCCTGACGATGGGCTTCGCGTTCTACCCCCTCGCTGGCCTGTGGCCGCATCCGCAGGCGCTCAGTCAGTCGCGGCCGGGATGCGGGCCTCAGGTTAGGGGCCTCGGGGTTGGGCGGCACCCAACGCCTGACTCGTTGCCGCCGGCTTGTTCACCACGCTCGGTCTCCCGGTCTACCTGCTGTTCTTGATGATCACGGCCGCGAATGTCATCGGGCCCGTGGTCATCGGGCCGTCCGCTCCCGTGGCTCTTGCTCCAGGGGTCAACCGTCACTGTCGGCGTCTGCACAATCCGTGATCGCCGTCAGGTGGTGGCGTTCCCGCCGCCGTGGCGAGCGGACCGATCATCATCGGCTGATCATGGTGGCCACCGGCGCGGTTCTTCTGGCTTGGGCGTGCTACTGGGGTTTGTTGGTGCCGTGAGAGCCAGGCCTGGGCCACCAACAGGCAAGATCGTGTCTCGTTTGTGAAACCCGGCCCGGACCTGGAGTCACCTAGCCCACCCTGAGCCGGCGTACGTCGAAAAGCGATCCGAGCTGTCGCTCTGAGCGAGTGGGTAACGAGCATCGCGATTTCTACCGTGATGGGCGTATCTGGTCCCCGACTCACGGAGAAACCCTCATGTCTGCCCGCCTCAGCCGCCGTTGTTTGCTGGCTGGTCTGGCTGCGATGCCCACCCTCGCAATCATGGGCTGTGAGGACGATCGCACTGACGGCTGATCCCATCAGCACCGTGGATACGCTCAGCTTCGACAACAGGCTTCGGATACCGGCGCTGGCGGAGTCAACAGTCGATGACAACGGTGTCCGGACGCTTCCGGCTGGCTGCCGTCGCAGGATCGGTCGAGTTCCTCTCCTGGTCTCGTCGACACCGACCTGGGGCTATACCGACGGTCGATACGACGTCGGCTATCTCGGCCCCACGCTGCGTGCAGCGCGGGGCGAGCGGGTTCGCGTCGTGGTCGAGAACCGGCTCTCGGAGATCACCACAGTGCACTGGCACGGCATGCATCTTCCGGCGCGCAATGACGGTGGCCCGCACCAGCCGATCGCCCCCGGCGAGCGGTGGCAGCCGGAGTGGTCGATCGATCAACCAGCGGCAACGCTGTGGTATCACCCACATCCCCACGGCCAGACAGAGGCCCAGGTGACCCGCGGACTCGCCGGGCTGTTCTACCTCGACGACGGCAGCAACTCCAGATCTGCCGCACCAGCTACGGGATCGACGACATTCCGATCATCCTGCAGGACCGTACGCTTCGACTCGCGTGGCCGGTTCCTGCTGCGCGGCCGAGCGGTCACCGGGCTGCTGGGTGACACGATCTTGGTGAACGGGACGTACAACCCGCACCTGCCGTGATCACCGCCCGCCGGGTGCGCCTCCGAATCTTGAATGCCTCAACCGCCCGGATCTACCACCTGGCCTTCGCCGATGATCGCGAGTTTTCGATCATCGGCACCGATTGCGGCTTCTGCTACTGCACGCCCAGCGGACCCGGCACCTGCCTGCTCTCCCCGCCGAACGAGCTGAGATCGTGCTGGACCTGCGACCGGGCGAGCAGCCGGTGCTCCGCTCCGTGCCCTGGGATCTGAACATGATCACACCGCTTGACCAATGGTGCCGGTGGAAACGATCATCTTGACCTGCTGCAGCTCCGAACCGGGAGCTCGCTGGCCACGGAGTGGCCGCTTCCAGAGCGGCTGGAAACGCAGCTCGCGCAGTGACCCTCGCCAACGTGGCGGCGCGCCGAAACATCCAGCTCGACGGCCGAGAGATCAACGGTCGAGCAGATGGACATGAGCCGTATCGACACCGTGGTTGGAGCCGGCACCACCGAGCTGTGGACGGTGCAGAACACGCACAACCAGCCGCACAACTTCCATATCCACGGCGTGGCGTTCCAGATCATCCCGCGCTGGTGCTACCAGCCGCCGATCCGGGCTCGGCTGGAAGGACACCGTGCTGCTTGCCGCTGGCGAGACGGTACAGCTGGCCATCGTCTTCCGCCGTATCAGGATCCGCTGACGCCGTACATGTACCACTGCCACCTGATGTGGCACGAGGACGAAGGAATGATGGCGCAGTTCACCGTGGTCGAACCTGATCAAGTCGACACGGCGCCACGGACCCTTGAAGTTGATCACGAGCACATGCAGGGCAAACCACTCTGCACCCCTAGACCACCGAAAGGAGACTCACATGCCATCCTGGAGCCTGTCGAAGCGGCCAATCGGCCGCGCCTAGGAATGATCATCGTCATGATCCCCGCCGGCGCGATCCTGGGCTTCCTCGGCGGCCTGGTGATCGAAATCATTATCGGGCTCATCGCCGGGGCGCTATTCAGCGCTGATCATCCGGCGAGCTTCTCCTGGCGCTTCCTCGGTTCATTGCCCGGCCTCGGCGCCCTGATCGGTGCGGTCCTCGCACCCATCCTTTACGCCCGCAGCCGCCATCGTGATCTTTCAGCCTGAATGGAGACTCTATAAGCCTCCCGGAGACTCTTCAGCCTCGCGAGGACTCTCTCTAAGCACATATGAACCAGCCCGCTGATGAGGACCCGCGAGCGCGCGGCCCCGTCTACTCCTAGGCTGAGGCGCATGGACGACTCCGACATCCTCGCCCGCATTCGCGAGATGGTCGATGCTGAACATGAACTGCGGCGCAAGATGCAGGAGAACCCTGGCGAGGTCAGCGACGCCGCCGCGCAGCTTCATAATCTTGAGGAGTCCCTCGACCAGTGCTGGGATTTGCTGCGCCAGAGGCGCGCTCACCGGGAGTTCGCGCAGGACCCCAATGAGTCGCAGGCCAGGCCTAGGCAGCAGGTCGAGGGATACCTCCAGTAAGAACTTCGGCCGCTACGAAGCTGGTCGATACACCGCGACCGTCCAGGCCAGATGGCCCGACCTGACAAGCCTGGATTCCACCAGCTCCAGCTGCTGCGGCAATGGCGCGCAGTAGTCGGCGCGAAGACCACGTCCGGGCATAAATCGAGATGATCACCACGCCTCCCGTCGCAAGTTGACGTGCGTGATGCATGACAGCGCCGATGGGATCGGGCAAGTAGTAGATGACCTCGTTCATCACCACAGCGTCGGGTGGCTGGTCGGCGACGAATTGCGAGCCGTCCGCGCAGATGAAGTGCGTGCGCGGATCCGACTTGCGGTTCGGCAAGCACAATGGACTGCTCGCAATTGTCCACGCCGACATACCTGCCGTAGCTCAAGCCTTCCTGCAGAATTCCCTGCGAGCAGCCGACGTCGAGAACAAAGCCATTCCCGGCATAGCGTTCCGTCACGTTCCGAACCGCGCGGTAGCGTGCCGCTCTCGCTGCTTCCACGCAGTCGCTGCCAGCTGTCCTTCCGGTTCTCCTGCGCATTGTCACGTACCAGGATCGATCGCACCACGAAGAGCGGAATGGGTGCAGCGGACAGGAGTCCGGCCGCCGCTCTGCTCTGCATCAGCCGAGCCACGAACGTGCCTCGCGTAGGCTGTCCAGCCGAAGCTTGGCCGACCTTGCCGAGCCTTGGGCCCCGGTCCGCATCGCGTCACCTCCTACTCGAACCGCGAGGGGTCTCCTGCTCCCCGCCGTCACCACCAGTGCGTCCCCGTCGGAGAGATCGACCACGGTAGTCGGTATCTCGCCGCATTCGCCGCAGTCCACGACGCCGTCCAATACGTGATCGAGGCGCTCCATGATCTCCCAGCCCTGCGTCAATGGCCGATCCTCCCCGGGCATGATCAAAGTGCTGGACACCAGAGGTTCGCCTAGCCCGGCCAGGATCGCCTGAGCGACTGCGTGATCGGGAATCCGGACGCCGACCGTGCGTCTCTTGGGGTGCAGCATGCGCCGTGGCACCTCGCGCGTCGCCGGCACGATGAAGGTGTACTGCCCGGGCGTCGATGCCTTGAGGGCCCGAAAGATCACATTGTCGAGGTGGACGAACCGGCCAAGCTGGGTGAAGTCGGCGCAAACCAGGGTGAAGTGGTGTTGGCTGTCCAGCTGCCGAATCTCTCGGATCCGGTCCAGGCCTGACCGGTTGTCCAGCTGGCAGCCGAGCGCGAAGCAGGAGTCCGTCGGGTAGGCGATCAGCCCGTCAGCTCGCAGCAAGTCGACGACGCTGCCGATCGTTCGCGGCTGAGGGTTGTCCGGATGGACATCGAAGTATCGGGCCACGAAATCGAGCCTAGTGCGGCAGCACCGAAAAAAGTCGTTGCTGGAGATGACGTGGCGGCGCCCAATTTCTGGACGTCGATCCCAATGCAGGCCATTGGCGGCAATTCAGCTGCCGCAAAAGTGAAACTTCACGTGAAGTTTAGGTATTGCACTAGACTGATCGGCGTGCTGCACCGTACGGACTTGCTGACCATCGGCGAACTGTCGGCGCGGTCCGGGTTCGCCCCGTCCGCGCTGCGATATTACGAGAACCTCGCGTTGATCACCTCGACGCGAACAACGGGCAACCAGCGCCGGTTATGAGCGGGCGACGCTGCGTCGCCTCGCGTTCATCCGCTCAGCCCAACGCGTGGGCTTGTCGCTGGAGGAGATCACAGACGCACTGCGAACTCTGCCCGGCAGCCGGACGCCGACCAAGGCCGACTGGACCCGGCTGTCTCACCAGTGGCGCGGCCGGCTGAATGAACAGATCGAAAGGCTCGAACGCCTTCGCGATCGGTTGGACAGCTGCATCGGCTGCGGCTGCCTGAGCCTGCAAAAGTGCACCCTGCAGAATCCCGACGATTACGTGAGTTCTCGCGGGCCTGGTGCGGTATACCTCGACCCGTCCAAGGACTGACCGGCTGCGCAGACGGTGCCTGCAGGCAGCTGAGCAGGCTCGGATAGGTTTACGAGCATGGTCAACAAGGTGGCAATGCTTACCGCCGGCGGCTTCGCACCGTGCCTTTCCGCTGCTATCGGAGGGCTGATCGAGCGCTATACGCAGGTGGCTCCCGACGTCGAGATCATCGCCTACCGACACGGCTACGAGGGTCTGTTGAAGGGCGACTCGATGACGCGTGACGCCGACCGTCCGGGCAACACGCGCGCACGCCTCCACGCGTTCGGCGGATCCCCATCGGAAGCTCGCGAGTCAAGCTCACCAACGCATCTGACCTAGTGAATCGCGGTTTGGTCGCCGAGGGGTGGACCCGCTGCAGGCCGCGGCCGACCGACTGACCGACGATGGCGTCGACGTGCTGCACACCATCGGTGGCGACGACACCAATACCACCGCGGCTGATCTCGCCGCGTTCCTCGCCAGCAACGGCCACGCGCTGACCGTCGTCGGGCTCCCCAAGACCATCGACAACGACATCATTCCGGTACGCCAGTCGCTGGGCGCGTGGACCGCGGCGGAGCAGGCGTCTCGCTTCGCGCAGAACGTCATCGGCGAGCACAACTCGGGGTCGCGGATGCTGCTCGTGCACGAGGTCATGGGACGGCACTGTGGCTGGCTGACGGCAGCCACGGCACGGTCGTACCGAGAGTGGCTGGACACTCGAGAATGGCTGCCGGAGATCGGGCTCAGTCGCGCATGCCTGGGATGTGCATGGCGTCTACGTACCCGAGGCGGTATTCGATCTTGAAGGACGAGGCCTGCCGGCTGACGGAAACGATGGACCGGGTTGGCTCGGTCAACCTCTTCATCTCCGAGGGTGCCGGTCTGGAGACAATCCTGGCCGAGCTGGAGCGGTCTGGCGAGGAGGTTCCGCGCGACCCGTTCGGCCACGTCAAGATCGACCAAGATCAACCCGGGTGCCTGGTTTGGCAGCAAGTTCGCCGAGCGGCTGGATGCGCAGAAGGTGATGGTGCAGAAGTCCGGATACTTCTCCCGCTCGGCCGCCGCCAACGAGCGTGACCTCGCATTGATCAAGTCCATGACCGACCTGGCGGTCGACTGCGCGCTGCGCGGTGAGCCCGGGCTGATCGGACACGACGAGGAGCGCGGCGACGAGCTACGCGCCATCGAGTTCGACAGGATCAAAGGCGGCAAGCCGTTCGACATCAGCGCAGCAGTGGTTCACCGCGTTGCTGGACGGCATCGGCCAGCCCAGCGCTCAGCTCGCCGCCGCGCACTGACTGCGCACGAGAGCGGTTCGTCAGGTCTTCTTTGCGGCCGCGTACCAGCGGCTGAAAACACGTACGCGAGCGCCGCGCCCAACCCGACTCCGGTGGCGGCTCCGGTGACGTAGCCAGCGCCCATGCCAGCTCGGACCGAACGCACAGCCACATGCCTCTGGTACCACGTTCGGTGCCTCATCCTTGCTCGTGCGCTGGATCTGGTATCGGATCGCTGGTCACTCTCCTCCTCCTCGGCAGCGACTGGAACAGCCTCATGCTCCGCAGTGGCGATCCAAGCGGCGACGAACAGGACGAGCTGGGCAAACAGGTTGAAGAACAGCATCGAGCACGATCACTGGCCCGAAGATCGCTGCGGCTGGATTGCCGCTGAACGCGCTGATCAAGATAGCTCGCTACGTATTGCGAGACCAGCAAGCCCGATTGCACCCAGCAGTGCCCCGCGACGGAACGATGGACCACGGTTCGCGGGTTTCCGGAAGCACCGTGTAGAGATACATGAAGATCAGCCAGCCGGCGCCAATCGAGAACACGATCGGAGGTATATTCGAAGCACCGGGGCTATCCAGCGGCTGATCACCGAGTCCGAGCCATCTCGACGACTGTGTCCGCAAGCGAGGTGGACAGTGATGAGAGACCGAAGCTCACGGCCATGCCGAGCAGCAGCCCAAGCAGGATGACAAGGTTGACGATCGTGCGGATGACGATGTTGATCTTCTGTGGCCGAAGATCGAATCCGGACGCCACTGCGTCCGGACCGCATTCTTCAGGTGGCCCATCCACGTGGCGCCCGTGTAGAGCGCTGCCAGCAGGCCGATGATGCCAATGGTCCAGAACTGAGCTGAGGGCGTTGTTCACGAGATTCAGGATCTTGTCGCGGGTCGCGGCGTCAGCACCGCCAGGGCGCCTGGGCAACAGCGTCGACGACGTTGTCCACGAGCCCTGGTTGTACGACGGTGAGCACAAAACCAGTGATCGAAAAAGCCACCATCATGATTGGTACAAGTGCAAGCACGGAAAAGTAGGCGGTCGCAGCCGCAAACTGTGAGCCGAGCCGGCTGAGAGTAGCGCTCCACGGCACGAATCATGTGCGCGATCCAGGGTCGTTGCCGGAGCCGCTCGATGCCTCGCCGGCACCGCAACCATTTGATCTCCTTCCCTGTCGAGGCGGTCGTCCTCAGACGCTCGCTGCGGAAACGCGCCTCTTGACACCTCGATCGCAGGCACGCCGTTGGCTGTGGTTATGAGTCCTCTGTTGACCGATTCCGAGGTGTCCCAGCAGTTGGCGAGACTGCCGAACTGGAGCCGTGCCGAAACAGGCGAGCCAGCGATCATGGCGAGCTACGAGCTGACCGACTTTGTCGCGGCGCTGGACTTTGTCAATCAGGTCGGCCATGAGGCGGAGCTCATGAATCACCACCCAGACATCGACATTCGTTGGAACAAGGTGACGCTGGTTCTGTCCACCCATTCTGAGGGCGGCCTCACCGAGCACGACATCGAGCTGGCACACCGCATCAACGAGGTTGCCGGCCAGGAGCGAGATGAGCTACTCGAAGCGCTTCCGGCGGTGGGCAGATGCAGACCAGGTTGCGATCGCCGTAGCCACCGTCGATGCGACCGACCGGCGGCCAGTACTTGTCGAAGCCCTGCGGCGTACAGCGGGCCAGTGTGCAGACCGGCCGGGAAGGCCGCGAGCCGCCGCGTGTACGGGTGGTCCCAGTCTCAGACGTCACCTGAGCCTGGGTGTGCGGGGCGTTGACCAGCGGATTGTCGCTGCGCGGCCACTCTCCTGACTCGATCTTGGCGATCTCTGCGCGGATGTTGATCATGGCGTCGCAGAAGCGATCGATCTCCTCGAGCGGCTCAGACTCGGTCGGCTCGACCATCAGCGTGCCAGCCACGGGGAAGCTCATGGTTGGTGCGTGGAAGCCGTAGTCGATCAGCCGTTTCGCCACGTCCTCAACGGTGATGCCGCTGGTCTTGGTCAAGCGGACGCAGATCGAGGATGCACTCGTGGGCGACCCGTCCGTTGCGTCCCGCGTAGAGCACCGGATAGTGATCATGGAGCCGCGTGGCCACGTAGTTCGCCGCGAGCAGCGCATGCTTCGGTCGCCGAGGTCAATCCGTCGGCTCCCATCATCGCGATGTAGGCGTAGCTGATCGGCAGGATGCCGGCGGAGCCGTACGGTGCCGCCGAGATCGGGCCGATACCGGTGGCCGGGACCCGCCGACGTCGAGCAACGGGTGATTGGGCAGGAACGGTGCCAGATGGGCGGCGACGCCAACGGGCCCGACGCCCGGACCGCCGCCGCCGTGCGGGATGCAGAAGGTCTTGTGAAGATTCAGGTGGCTCACGTCGGCACCGAAGCTGCCCGGTCGCGCCAGACCGAGCAGCGCATTCAGGTTGGCGCCGTCGACGTAGCACCTGGCCCCCAGCCTCGTGAACCATGCTGCACAGCTCGACGATGCCTTCTTCGAACACCCCGTGGGTCGAGGGATAGGTCACCATGATCGCCGCCAGCTGATCACGGTGATCGCTGATCTTGGTCCGCAGATCCTCCAAGTCGACCGCGCCATCTGCGGCAGCCTTCACCACCACGACCTTCAGGCCTGCCATCGTGGCCGAGGCGGCGTTCGTGCCGTGCGCCGAGGACGGGATCAGGCAGATCCGACGTTGCTGATCACCCCGCGACTCGTGGTAGGCGCGGATGGCAAGCAGACCCTGCGAGTTCGCCCTGGCTGCCGGCATTCGGCTGGATCGAGACCTTGGCGTAGCCGGTGAGCTCGGCGAGCCAGGACTCGCAGACGCTCGATCAGGGCGAGATAGCCCTGCGCGTCCTCGATCGGAGCAAACGGATGCAGGTTGGCGAAGCCTGGATGAGAGATCGGCTCCATCTCGGTTGTCGCGTTCAACTTCATCGTGCAGGAACCGAGCGGAATCATTCCGCGATCCAGCGCGAGGTCCCGATCCGACAGCGCCCGCAGGTAGCGGAGCATCGCCGTTTCGCTGTGGTGAGTGTTGAACACGGGGTGGGTGAGGTAAGCGGCTCGTACGCTCGCTGCCCGGCCAGAGTTGTCCTCGAACGACTGCGCGTGGCCTTCGCTCACTCCGAAGGCCGTGCGTACCGCGCTGAGGTCTGCGGCGGTCGCATCCTCACCTACGGAGACGCCGACATGATCATCATCGACGAGCCGCAGGTGAATCCCAGCGGCTCGTGCCGCGGCGACCACCGCCGCCGCGCGCCCTGGCACTTCCGCAAGCACCGTATCGAAGAAGGAGTCATGGGCAACCCGAGATTCCTCCCGCCACAAGATCACTGGCCAGCTCGAGGCGCCGGCATGGATGGTCTGTGCGATCTCCCGCAGGCCGTTCGGTCCGTGATAGACGGCGTACATGCTGGCCGTAACGGCGAGCAGTACCTGTGCCGTGCAGATGTTCGAGGTCGCCTTCTCCCGGCGGATGTGCTGCTCGCGAGTCTGCAGCGCCAGGCGGAAGCCGGGAGTGCCATCGCGGTCCTTCGAGACCCCGACCAGCCGCCCGGGCAGTGTGCGTTCCAGGCCGGCACGAACCGAGATGAAACCGGCGTGCGGTCCGCCATAGAACAGCGGCACGCCGAACCGCTGACTGGACCCGACAGCAACGTCTGCACCCCACTCCCCGGCGGCGTCGTCAGCGTCAATGCCATCAGGTCGCACGATGCGATCACCATGGCGCCGCGGGCGTGTGCCCGATCGGCGATGGTCTGCAACTCATCGGTGCTGGCGAGTCGGCCGCTGGCGCCCGGAGTTTGCACAATGACCGCAAACAGGTCGGTATCCCCAATCGCTTCCGTCAAGGGCTTGCTCGCCACAACGACAGGAATCCCCAGCGCAGCTGCCCTGGTGGTCACGACGCCGATCGTCTGCGGCAGGGTGTCGGCATCGAGCAGGATGGCCTGACCTGCCTTGGTGCTGCGGCGAGCCAGCGTCATCGCCTCAGCAGCCGCAGTTGCCTCGTCCAGCAGACTCGCTCCGGCCAGCGGTAACGCAGTCAGATCGGAGATCACGGTCTGAAAGTTGAGCAATGCCTCGAGCCTGCCCTGGCTGATCTCGGGCTGGTACGGGGTGTAGGCGGTGTACCAGGCTGGGGACTCCAGGACGTTGCGGCGGATCACCGAGGGCGTGACAGTGCCGTGGTACCCGAGGCCGATCATCGCGGTGAGCGGTCGATTACGACCGGCTAGCTCACGCAGCATGGCCAACGTCTCGGACTCTGACAATGCAGGCGGCAGGCCGAGCGGCTCTGTGCTGCGGATCGACCGCGGGAGTGACTCATCGACGAGCTGCTGGAGATCGGCCAAGCCAAGGGCGGCCAGCATCTTGTCGCGATCATCGGCCTGAGGGCCGATGTGGCGAGTGCTGAAGCGCTGCGAAGGGAGCGAACTCATCTGGGTGTCTGGAAGTGTGGTGGTGCCGGAGGTGATATTGGGCATCGATCTTCTTTCGCGCGGTGTGCAGGTAGGTGCCTCGCTTCCGCGAGCAGCACTCCCCTCTGTCACCCGACGGCTCCAGAGTTGCCATGGCGGGCGCGGTCTTGATGCCTGAGAGGTTCCGGGGATGTTGCCCCTTCGGCGCCACCTACCGTGTTCGTGTGAGGCGGTGAACTCTCCCGCGCCGCCGTTCCAGCAGCGCCCAGATTACTCCGAATGGACTAGCGATCCCGGCCTTCGCACGCTTTTCAGTTTGCCGGCCCACGTAGCAAGTCAATTCAGACCTGAACGACGGTAATCAGGTCCTCGAGACCCTCGAAGTCCTTGCTGTTGCGCGTAACCAGTGGCAATCCTTCCGCGAGAGCAGTCGCGGCTATCAGCAGATCGGCGAACCGCTGCCGCGGTTGGCGGCCCTGGCCGACCACTGCAGCGTGGATCTGGCCGTATGCCCGCGCAGCTTCGATGTCGAATGGCATTGGGTCGAAGGTGGCCTCGGTTCGCTGCAGTCGGTCTTGTCGGCGGCGCGCGTTCAGACTCATCAGAGGTTGCCGATGGACCAGCGGAGAGCTCGGCCAGCGTGATAGTGGAGATCGCAACTTCCTGGGAAGCTGGGTGGCGTCGAGGCGATCCAGATCCACCACCACGGAGGTGTGCAAGAATTCCTCGAGCCAGCCGATCAGGCACGGTCGGGAAGATCTTGATCCGAGACTTCGTCCAGATCGCGCCTGAGTGCCGCGGCATCCACCCGAGGAGCACTCTTGAACATGGCAACTGCCGTACTCGCGGACACGAACCGATGCCGACGCAGGGGTCGCAGCTCACCCACTGGCGTCCCATTGCGCGTGATCACGAACGACTCACCCTCGATCCAAGCGCACGCATGACTCCGGCCGCTGTCATTGCGGAGTTCGCGCTGGGAAATCTGCTCAGTCATATTGAAACACTGTAGCACGACGTGCTACAGTGCGCCGCTTGCCAACAACTTCAGCCGGTGTCGCGGGCTCGGCGACGCTGAGACAGCTCGTCGTGGGACTGGTGGGGTTCAGCAGCCTCGGCGCGCTCGGCCGGCAGCTCAGCAAGCGTTCCTTCGATGTCGCGCCAGACGCCGCCCAGGGCGATACCGAAACACGCCCTGGCCGCCGCGCAGCAGGTCGATCACCTCGTCGTCGGAGGTGCACTCGAAGACCGACACGCCGTCGCTCATCAACGTCACCTGGGTCAGATCTTGGACGCCGCGGGCTCGCAGATGCTCAATGGCGGTACGGATCTGCTGCAACGAGATACCCGCATCGATCAGTCGCTTGATGACCTTCAAGATCAAGATGTCGCGGAAGCTGTACAGGCGCTGGGAACCGGATCCGGAGGCGCTGCGAACCTCCGGCACGACCAAACCGGTACGCGCCCAGTAGTCAAGCTGCCGGTAGGTGATGCCCGCGGCGCTGCAGGCGACCGGTCCGCGGAAGCCAAGATCGATCGGCACCGGAGAGAAGTCGCCGTCGAACAGCAGCCCCTGCGCCTCCGCCGACTCTGTGTCAGGTGAGTCGGGCGGATTGGCCGATGCATCGGTGCTGCTCACATGTGCCTCCGATTTCAGAATCGAACTGCTGCGGTGGGGAAGAGAGACTCCAGCTTGAGTTCTCTCCGCGTAATTCCACGGTCGGCATTACATCGACGAACCTACGTCGAGCGGAGCAGGCGGGTCAACGACCATGGCCGCACAAGGCTAGGACTTTGGCTCTTCCCCGTGACGAAGTCGTCAGGATTGACCTGATCGAGGAACTCCCGAAACTTCTCCACCTCGTCGTCTTCCGCCTCTGGAATCTCGATGCCGGCCTCATCGAGAACGTCCTCGGCGCAGTAGATGTCAGATCCGACCCGTAAGGCAAGCGCGATGGCGTCCGACGGACGGGCACTGACCTCGATCCCGTCGACCAGCAGCACGGCGTAGAAGGTGCCACCTTCGAGTTCGGTGATGTGCACCTCGGTCAGCCGGTGGCCCAGCGTTGTGAGGGTGTCGACCATCAGATCGTGCGTGAGCGGCCTGGGCGGAACGATGCCCTCTTGCGCATTAGCGATGGCGGCAGCCTCCGCCGCTCCGATCCAGATGGGTAGATATCGAGTCCCGCCCACTTCGCGCAACAGCACCATCGGAGCGTTCGACGGCATCTCGACTCGAACACCGACCACATCGAGCTCGCGCATGCGACAACACTACTTCGCGAGGAGCCAGCTACAAGATCACCCTCGTCCGCGAAACGCGCGTCGCTTACCAGGCCGGTAGCAGCGTTTCTATATGGCAGCTATAGATTCTGGTCATCGTGAGCGTCGGCATTGCGCGAGCGATCACCATCAAAGATTGCGCTCCATGGCGGTCCGCACCAGAGCTGCGTGGAAGCTGATCACGAGCTGGGTCACGTCTCCCGGCACGTCACGGTTGCTTCCAGCGCGCCGCGCGTACGGCGCTATCGCCTGCTCGACCAGCCCGACTTCCCGATCGGCCGACAACTTGAATGCCCGCAGGTGTCGCCCGTCGATCCCGTACTCGGCCAGCCGGCGGGCTGCAATCGCCAGGGTGAGTGCATCCCTGCCGTAGTGAGCGGTTCCCCGCCGAGTGGCCACGATTTGGGTACGCTCCAGCTCGCTGAGCTCGCTGTCAGTGAGCCCGCTCGCATCCAACAGTTCCTGACTGGCTGAGCCTGACCGGCTGCTTTGCAGCTGCAGCCGACGGGCTCGGGCCCTGCCCAACGGGCCCACCAAGTACAGATCCAGCGACCGGGGGCACACCGCCTGCCGAGCCGCCGCCGACTGCCACTGCCATGACTCAGACTGAGCGGAGTCTGGCCTCGATCAATCTGATCGAGATGCTCCCGGATCACCTTCAAGCGGAAGGTAGTGCTGACGCTGCACAGACAGCACATAACGCAACCGCTCCACGTCACCCTCGGTATAGCGGCGATATCCCGACGGCGCACGCTGAGGTGTGATCAGTCCTTCGGCTTCCAGAAATCTGATCTTGGAAATCGAGATCTCGGGGAATCTCGGTGAGCAGCACCGCGAGGACCTGCCCGATGCTTCGCGTCGCGGGACGGAGGCGAGTTTCAGGCGCAGGCGTGGCTTGATCGTCCGCGCCTCGGGCGCGAGCTTCGCCGGCCGTGGTGGCCGGAGACTCGGCTGGGTTCGCATCATGGCGTAGGGCTAGTCCGGGGCCCGATTGCTCCCGAAATAGACCAGGCGGAACTTCCCGATCTGCACCTCGTCGCCATTTCGCAACAGGCATTCGTCCACGAGGTCGCGGTTGACGTAGGTGCCGTTGAGACTGCCAACATCCCTGACCACGGTCCCGTCCGGGGTCCGGGTGAAGGACGCGTGGCGGCGGGAGACGGAAATGTCGTCAAGGAAGATATCGGAATCCTGATGTCGTCCGGCGGTGACGAGATCGGTGTCCAACAGGAACCGGCTGCCGGCGTTCGCGCCGCGTTGGACGATCAGCAGCGCCGAACCAGTGCGGCAGTGCATTGACGGCTGCCTCATCCTCAGCCGTCAGCGAGTCTGTGTCACGCTCCTCAACCATCGCGGGTATCGCCTTGGTCGTGTCGCCGGTCGGCACCTTCTCGGGGTCGCGGCCCGGGCTGCACCAGGAACCAGCGCCGAGCCACATTGGCCGCAGAAGTTACTCCCTCGGGGTTCTCGTGTCCACAGTTGGTACAGAACGGCATTGCTTCGGCTTTCCTTCGTAGCCCCGAAAGGCTCGAGACGTGATGGAGAGTTTAGGACCAAACTCAAGCCGGCACGTCAGGATTGGTCAGCCTGCCACCTGTTCCGCATAGGAATCTGCATCCAGCAGATCGTCGAGGTCCGCGGACTCGTCCAACTCGAGCTCGAAGAGCCAGCCGTCCCCGTACGGATCGGCGTTGACCGTCTCCGGGTGACGGTCGAGCAAGCCGTTGATTGCAGTGATCACGCCGGGCACGGGACAGAAAGATGTCAGAGACACTCTTGGTGGACTCCAGCTCGCCGCAGGCGTCGCCGGCCTCCACCGCGTCTCCTACCTCTGGCAAGCGAAACGAACACGATGTCTCCCAGCTGTTCGGCCGCGTACTCGGTGATGCCAATTCGCACGCTGTTGCCGTTGCCGCTGCGAACCCACTCGTGCTCGGTCGAGTACTTCAGGTCTTCGGGATAGTCCGACATCAGGCTCCTCAAGAAATCACAGGTCACCGAGGGGTGGGTGGCGCGGATGCGGGGCGAGCGTACTGATTCTCGCTTGCCGCGTGCAAGGATTCGATCACGACCCGGTTCTGGGGCTCAATCTGGACCTGTCCGCCGATCTTCGGTCCAGTGATCTCGGAGACGATCCCGCCTCGGAACCGCGCAGCCTCCTCCAGGCTGTGGGGTTCTCCGATGACCTCGAACGTGATCGGGCGGCTGACCGGCTTGCCGTCGATGACCAGCCCACGTGCATCGGAGCCGAACCAGGTCGATCCGACGATGCGGATGGTGTTGTTCACCTCGATCACCTCGGCACCGGCGTCGCGCATCTCCTCGACGGCGTCGAGCAGAACTCCGGCGTCAACGGCGGCCTTCGGATCGGCGATCGCGCATCCGGATTCCTGGTCCTCGGCAGGAGCCGTGCCGGCAAGAATGGACAGTTCGGAGAGGTGCTTTTCCGCTTCCTCGCGGGCCACCCGCTGGGTGTCGGCCCCTGATTGAAGATTGCTTCTGGTCTGCTCGAGCTGGGCGATCTCACCCTCGAGCCGCCGTGACTCCGCGCTCAGCCCATCGAGCAGCTGAATCAAGTCCTCGCGGCGTGCCGAGGCGTAGGTGTCGCCCGTGGCGTTGATGCGGATCTGCATGACGCCTGCAGCGCACCGACGACGAGCAAGATGACGGCCGCGAGGATCTGGCCCCGACCCGGATGCAGCAGTGATGTCCGCAGCCGATCGCGTGTGCTGGGCGTGGCATCCGCGGCCTGCTCGGTCTGGCCGGCTAGCCGCTCACCGACCGGGGTCTCGTCGGAAGGATGGCTGTCGGACGCGGCTGCCGGATGCTGATGTTCCTCGGCTGCCAGCCGTCGCTGGCTCCGCCGCAGCGAGCTGACACGTCGTGACACTGCATTGCGCGAACGCGCGTGGCGGTGGCGGTGCCGCAGTGCCGGTTCCTGCGTCACGGAGCCCGTGCGTGGATCCTCAGGCATGGAAGAGTGCCCGCCTGATCGCGGCGGCGTTGGTGAAGATGCGGATTCCGAGGACCACCACGACGCCCGTCGCAAGTTGTGAGCCGACACCGATCTGGTCGCCCGATATACGACGATCGCAGCCGCGATCAAGACGTTGGAGATGAACGACACGATGAAGACCCGGTCGGTGAACGTGCCCTCCAGGTACGCCCGGAACGCACCGAACAACGCATCCATTGCGGCAACGATGGCGATCGGCAGGTACGGCTGAAGGATCTGCGGAATCGATGGTTCCAGGACGATGCCGAGTACGATCCCGGCGAGCAAACCAATCAGCGGGATCATGAGGTCGCCCTCCCCGCATGACGGAGCACAATGCCAGGATCGGCTGCCAGATCGAGCTGCTTCACGTCACTGATCTCGTATCTCATCTGCCGGTTCTGGGCCAGGTCATTCCACCACGCGCCCGCCGAAGACTCAACAAAGCGAGCTTGCAGCGTACGCACATCTCCAATCGCTTCGACCCGGTACGGACGCGTGAGCGAGCGATAGTCGACCGTAATCGCGTCGCCCGCGCTGCGGATCGCGGTCAGACTCGACAGCCGGTGCCCGTTGATCGAGATAGCCTCAGCGCCCGCCTCCCACAGCCCGTTCGCCAGCACCTGGAGATCGATGTCGAGGACTCGGTCACGGGCGTCGGCCGCGGCCGAGGGCGAGTCGTCCACGACGATCAGTACGCCCGGCCCGGTCACCGCGACATTGCCGACCACCGGATCCAGGGTATTGATCTGGGCTCTCTACGCCCCGTGCGGCGTCATCGTCGCCCAAAGCCGCAGCACGCAGCGTTGCGATTTCCTCGGTCAATGACGTGACTCGGCCTCGCAGCTCATCTTGCTCGCGCTCCGCGGCTTGCACGCGACTGATCAACTCGGCCCGCTCGGACTGCAGTGCAGGTGCCGCGCGGGTGGTCTGCAGCGCCGCCACGGCGAAGAGCGCACCGATGACCATCGCGAGCACCCCGAGCGTCCACCGACCTCGAGACGGGTCGTTTCCTCGTGCCGCGGCCAGTGCGTAGTCGGGATCGACAGGCTGCCGGATGATCTGGTTGAGCAGATCCATGCTGGCGTCCGGCGCAGGTCCGGTCGACAGCACCGGAGGCCGGGCCGTAGCGCTCGGCGGTCTGACTGGGACGGGCTGCTGCGCCCTGCGGACGTCCCGCGTGCATCCGGTTGCAGGCGTCGTCTGGCCTCTAGCGGCTGGTCGAACCGCCGGCGCTGACGGCGGTCGTTGATGGGCGGCATGGTGCGGACGAGTTTGACGGTCTGCGCAACGTAGAGGCCTCCGGCGTACCAGTACAAAGCTGTCCCCCAGATGGCGAATGCCCATCCCAACACCCAGGCCAGCTGTAGCCAGCCCTGCTCGCCGGAGCCGAGCAGCACCAACGGGAAGGCGTACAAGCAGGCTGAATGTAGCCGCCTTGCCGAGGAAATGCACGGGAAGCGAGGAAAAGCCTCTGGTCTTGAGGAGCGGAATCAGCGACGCGATCATGACATCTCGTCCGATCACGATAACGACGAGCCACCACGGGACGATCTCACGCAACGCCAGTCCGATCAGCACCGCGAGGATGTAGAGGCGGTCGGCGATCGGATCCAGCATCTGGCCTAGTCGTGAGGTTTGGTGCCACGCCCGCGCCAGGTAGCCGTCCAGCCAGTCGGTGAAGCCACCGACGGCGAGAACCAAGTACAGCCAGACCATCGGCTTGCGGGCACAAGGATGAGCCACAGCATCGAGCGGCGCACCCGCCAGCCGCAACATGCTGAGCAGATTGGGCAACGTCCAGGTGCGGTCGGTGTCGTATGGCGGACCGGCCTGCGACGCTGCTCGCGCGTCCGCTGACACCCCCGCGGTGCCGGCGATCGATCCTTCGCCGGTGGTGGCCATCGACCTGTGTTCAGGATCCTGCGGTACGCCGGCGATCGAGGTCTGCGGCTCGCTACCTGTCACAGGGCCAGCCTAGTTCTCGGCATTCGGCCATTTCGAACGGACGCGGCTCGGCCGCACGACCCGCCAATCGGAAGATTCGTACCGTGTAGCGGCGGCGCAGTGACTGTGCGGTTGCGACCGCATCGTTGTGCAATCGGCGACAGATGCTGGCTCGAGCCCGCTCGGACTCCAGCATGCTCGGGTTGGCTGAAAGCGTCGGAACCACCGCATCCAGAACATGGCTCAGATCACTCTCGGCACGTTCGCGATCCCGACGAGACAGGTTTGGCTCGAGGGCAGCGGCCGCCGCATCCGAGACGAGCAGTGCGGTGGCTGGGTCGATATCAGGTATCAGGACGAGCTCGAGGGCCCGCTGGGCGCGCCGCACCAGGGCAGCATCAAGCGCCTCCCAGGTCCGCTCCGCGCGGGCGTTCGCCCGATCCACCCGGGTAGCCAGCCAGGTGATCCGCCAGCCCAAGATCAGGGCAAGGATGACCACCAGCCCCATGATCTCCTCGGCGCTCATCAGACAACCGTTGCCGCGGATGGCACGGGTGCCGCGGACAGCGCCGCACGATAGACCGCCAGCACGTTGCTGCCGACACTGGACCAGTCGTAGCCGCGCGCTGCCTGCTGGGCCCGCGAGGCCCGGAGCGGGTCGGGCTGGGCAGGACTCGAAGCACCGCAGCGAGCCAGCGCTTGATGATCGCCGGCGGCAAATAGCTCGCCGAGTCGTTCTTCGTCCTGCGGCGCGCCGAGCACGTCGAGGAACGACGGGAGCTCCGAAGCCACGATCGGAACGCCACTCGCCATTGCTTCGACGAGCACGATGCCGAAGCTCTCCCGCGCCAGATGCGGAGCGACGAAGACATCCGCGGTGCCCAGCAGCGCGATCTTCGTGTCTTCACTGATCGTGCCAAGGCTGCTGCACCACGCTGGCAGCGACCGGCTGCCCTGGCCGGCAACGATCACCTCGAGCTCGGGGTGAGCCTCCTCGATCAGCGGAACGGCAGCCAGCAGCACATCGAGGCCTTTCCGCGGTTCGTCGAGCCGACCTAGGAATATCAGTCGTGGCTGCTGAGGGCGCACATGCTGACGGCTGGCGAACGCATCGAACTCAATCCCGTTGGGAATGACCACGGCGTCGCGCCCTAGGTGCTGGACGACGACATTGCGAGCCGACTCGGACACGGCAATTCCGGCATCGATCTTCTCGATCGCCGCGCGCAGCACTCCGCCCGCCAACTGCATAGATCGCGAACGCGGAGTCGCGGTATGGAAGGTCGCCACCACGGGCTGCTCTGCCGCCCAGAGGGCCAGCAACGAGATGCTCGGGGTGATCGGTTCGTGAATGTGGAGGAGGTCGAACTCGCCCTTCCGGAGCCAGCGGCGTACCCGAGCGGCGCTGAGAGGTCCAAAGTTCACCCGCGCCACCGAGCCGTTGTAGCGGACCGGCACGGCGGAGCCGACGCTGCAGAATTCCTCGGAGTCAAGCGTCGCGGCTGCCGGTCCGAGCTCGCCAGGAGCCAACACTTGCGGCCGATGCCCGGCGTCACGCAAATAGCGGGCAAGGCCGAGAACGTGATTTTGCACACCCCTGGCACGTCGAAGGAGTACGGGCACACGAGTCCGACGCGCAGAGAAGCGCGCTGGCTGATCATCGAGCCTCCTCAGCGCCTGATCGGAGCTGGGGCGGCTGGTGATCGAGGAAGAAGGGCTGCATCATGTGCCAGTCCTCCGGCTGCTTGGCAATCGTGTCGCCAAAGAAGTCGGCAACGTCTTGCATCATTGCCACCAGGCCATCTCTCCCCTGGCGCGTCGGGATCTCGTCTCCGATGATGATCGCCATACCGCGCTCGCTGAACTGGCAAACCGCGGGCAGTAGGGCCGCTCCGGTGCGTCGGGCCACGATTGCCGGACCGGCTGGCATGGTGATCGCGCTGCCCTCGCCACAACACCGGGACACCCGTTCCGGCGAGATCCCTATCCGCCAAAAGGCAAACCACGCGCTGGCGATGGATCGCGTCGATGAGAGCGGAAAGTACGTCGGGGTCGCGTTGGGAGAGTACCTGCATGCCGAGACCTTCGCGAAAGGTGAGGAAGGCGGCGAACTCGTCAGCCGGCAGCTGCTCGACGACCGTCGTGACGGGCATGCCGGTCACACAGGCCCAGGCGCCGGCCAGATCCCAGTTCCCGCTGTGCGGCAGGGCGACGACAGCGCCAGGTCCCGCGTACGCCTCCCGTACCAGTCGCCTCATTGACGGCGGAGACGCGTTGCCGGATCTCGGCAGCTGACCAGGCGGGCAGTGCCAGTACCTCGTAGAAGGTGCGGAGGTAGGGACTCAAGCCAGCACGTAGCAGCTCGTCGCTGACGGGTTCGCCGGTGGCATGAGACAGGTTCTGCCGCAAGGTGTGGACATGGACGCCAGCGCGCCGCAACGCCATCCAGCTGCCGGCCGAGATGATCACTGAGACCAGCCACACGGGCAGCCAGGGAGCCACTCGCCAGCCGAACCGGTAGAGCTTTCGCACCAGCCAGTTTCGGAGCAGATCGCGCCTGGTCGGTGGTGGCCGTGGATCTGCTGCCACCTCAGGCCGACCGGGCATCTGCGGCCCCATCCGAAGCCTCGCCTGCCGGCGGACCTGTGCGATGCGCTGCAACACCGTGATCATGCTTGTGACGGCCAGGGCCGCCACCGCGATGTTCAGGACGTACGGCACCCGAGCCCGGCCAGCAGCGCTCCGGCGAGGATGATCACCAGCCGGTCCGCGCGCGCCGCCAAACCTCCCGTACAGACGAATCCCAGGCTTCGGCTCGTGCTTTCACATAGAGGTCCACTGGCCGAAGACCAGTCCAGCCAAGGCAATACCAGCCCACAATGTCGAGTCTTGCCGGTAAACGAAGTAGAGCAAGATGCCGCCGAAGACGGCCGCATCACCGAGCCGGTCGGACGTGGAGTCCAGGAAGGCTCCCCAGTTACTGGCTCGTTCCGGTGATCTTGGCCATCAGGCCGTCGATCATGTCTGAGACAACGAAGATGACAACGACGAGTACGCCCTGCCACAGCCAGCCCTGGGGAAAGCAGATCAGCGCGCCCAACACGACCCCGAGGGTGCCGATGATCGTGACGACATCGGGCGAAACCCCGAGCCGGACCAGCAGCCGGGCGATCGGGCCGAGCACAGTCGCGGACAAGCCCCTGAAACGCTCAAGCATCAGCACCGCTCCAGCATCAGCACCGCTCCAGCATCAGCTGGCGCCTGTTGAGGCATAGGCGTCCCAGCAGCTGCGTACGATCTCCCAGGTCTGATCAAGGAGCTGCGGAAGTGCTTTCGTCTGGCCAACAACAGGAAGGAAGTTGGCGTCACCAGACCAGCGGGGTACGACGTGCTGATGCAGGTGGGCGGCGATTCCGGCCCCCGCCACCGCGCCCTGGTTGATGCCGAGGTTGAAACCGTGAGGGGAGCTTGCGGCTCGCAGTACGCGCATGGCGTCCTGGGTCAGCGCGCCGAGCGCGAGCAGCTCGTCCCGATCAAGCTCGGTGAGATCGGCCACGTGCCGATAGGGACAGATCAGCAGATGGCCGGGCGAATAGGGATACAAGTTGAGCACCGCGTACGCCAGGTCGCCCCGGTGCACGATGAGTCCAGCGCGGTCCTCGCTGGACTGCACGGCGCAGAAAGGACACTCCTGCTCATCGGAGGTGGCCGGCTTGTTTTCCCCTTGATGTAGACCATCCGATGCGGGGTCCACAGTCGCTCGAATCCATCGGGAGTGCCGGGATGAGCGGCCGAATCCTCAGTCACTCCACTGCTCACCTTCTTCCGATTTGTCAGAACTGAGTCGACCCATAGCTCAACCAGATTCTGACAAGTCGGTGACTCAGACCTGGCGGCGCGCCGCGATGTCGCCGGTGATCTCTGCGATTGCCTCGTCGATGGGAACGCCGTTCTTCTGCCGCCGGTCGCGGTAGCGGAACGAGACCGCGCTGTCGGCTGCGTCCTCGCCCCCGGCAATCAGGATGTACGGCACCTTGACTCGTTCGGCGTTGCGGATCTTCTTCTGCATCCGGTCGTCGGAGGTGTCGACCTCGACCCGCACGCCGGCCGCGCGCAACCGATCAGCGAGATTGATCAAGTAGTCGTTGAACTCCCCTGCCACTGGCACACAGATCACTTGCACCGGCGCCAGCCACGGCGGAAACGCGCCGGCATAGTGCTCGACGAGTACGCCGATGAAGCGTTCCACCGAACCGAACAGCGCACGATGGATCATCACCGGCCGCTGTCGACTGCCATCGGCTGCGGTGTATCTCCAGGTCGAATCGGTCGGGCAACATCAAGTCCACTTGATAGTCGACATCTGCCAGCTTCGACCGATGCGCGTCGCGGGCCTGAACCGAGATCTTCGGGCGCATAGAAGGCGGCACCGCCCGGATCCAAGCACCAGGTCCAGACCCGATGCCTCCGCAGCCTCGGCGCGAGCGCGTTGGTCGCCCTCCTCCCAGTCTTCGTCAGAACCGATCGACTTCTCCGGGTCCTGAGTGGACAGCTCGAGGTAGAAATCGGTCAGGCCGTAGTCGGCGAGCAGCTCGAGCACGAACTGCAACAGCGAGGTCAGCTCGTCTCGCATCTGGTCGACGGGTGCAGTAGATGTGCGCGTCGTCCTGGGTCATGCCGCGAACTCGCGTGAGGCCGTGCACGACACCGGACAGCTCGTACCGGTACACGCTGCCGAACTCGAAGAGCCGCAGCGGCAGCTCGCGATACGACCGCCCCCGTGATCGGAAGATCAGGCAGTGCATCGGGCAGTTCATCGGCTTGAGGTAGTAGTCCTGGCCCTGGCGCTTCAGGCTGCCGTCCGCGTGGCGCTCCTCGTCGAGGTGCATCGGCGGGAACATGCACGTCCGCGTAGCAGTCCAGGTGTCCAGAGATCTTGAACAGCTCGGCCTTGCTGATGTGCGGAGTGTTGACGAACTCGTAGCCGGCTTCGACGTGGCGCTGCCGCGAGTAGTCCTCCATGATCTTGCGCAACAGTCCACCCTTGGGGTGGAAGACCGCCAGACCGGAGCCGATCTCGTCCGGGAAGCGAGAACAGGTCGAGCTCTGCGCCGAGCTTGCGGTGGTCGCGCTTCGCAGCCTCTTCCAGCCGAGTCTCGTAGGCCTTGAGCTCGTCCCGGCTCGGCCACGCCGTGCCGTAGAGGCGCTGCAGCTGATTGTTCCTCTGATCACCGCGCCAGTACGCCGCAGAGTTCCGGGTGAGCGCGAACGCGGGGATGTACCCGGTGTGCGGCACATGAGGGCCGCGACATAAATCCTTCCAGGCAACCGAGTCGTCGCGTCGCAGGTTGTCGTAGATCGTCAGCTCACCTGCGCCAACCTCTGCGCTGGCTTCGTCGTCGGCAGTAGCGGAGGCCTTGTCTGTGATCAACTCCAGCTTGTACGGCTCGGAGGCCAGCTCGACGCGGGCCTCATCGTCACTGACCGCGCGGCGCCGGAAGCGCTGCCGTTCTTTGATGATCTTGGTCATTGCCTTCTCGATGTCGCGAAGATCATCTGGAGTAAACGGTGTTGGCGACATCGAAGTCGTAGTAGAACCCGTCGGTGATCGGCGGGCCGATGCCGAGCTTGGCGTCAGGATGCAGCGACTGGACGGCCTGAGCAGCGACATGCGCGGTGGAATGCCGCATGATGTTTAGCCCGTCGGGGCTATGGATCGAGACCGGCTCGACGATCGCGCCTTCCGGCAGCGTGCGATTGAGGTCGCGAAGCTCGTCGTTCACCCGCACCGCCACGATCATGCGGTCATCGCCGAAAAGATCAAGTCCGGTTGCGGTCGTGTCCGTCACCCGCTGCTGGCTGACGCCGTCTGCTGCGATGGTGATGGACATGCTCGACACAATCGATTCCTTCCTGTGCGCTAGGATTGCCGGGGAGTGCCCCGGGTAAGCCTAGACCTCCGACCGCGCCGGCTCGACGGAGTTGTTCGACGAGCGTGGCACGACTGCCGTCGACGCTGTGACCGCTAGGTCGTCGTGAGATATGGTGGGCGTCGCTCGAGCGGGCGATTGGCGCAGTGGTAGCGCGCTTCGTTCACACCGAAGAGGTCACTGGTTCGAACCCAGTATCGCCCACCAAGTCAGAGACTGGTTCCGGTCTGCCAAACCACCCGCAGCGGCCCGGTGAGTGACCAACTGAGTGACTACGCACCTGAGCCGCCGTGTCCGAAGAGCCGATCCATGACCGTTGCGCCGGTCTGGATGACGGGCCGGATCTGATGCCGGTAGACCAGTTCGGTGACGGTGGTGCCGCTGTGGCCGACGAGCTGCGCGATGTCCCCGAGGGGCACGCCGGCATCGGAGAGCAGCGAAACGAAGGAGTGCCGTAACTCACGCGGGGTCCAGTCGGCCGGATCGAGCCCGGGCACCAGGGCCAGGGCGCGGCGAAGGTCACGGCGGACGTTGGCGGCGTTCATGCCAGTGCCGAGCCGGGTGGTGAACACGAGCCCGGTCTCGGTCCACCGCTCCCCCGCGGCCAGCCGGTCCTTCGCCTGCTGCACTCGCTGGACTCGAAGCGCGTCGACACAGAGACTGGCTAAGGCCAGGGTGCGGCGCGACTTTCGGGTCTTGGTATCGCCGTGAGCTCGCACCGATCGCCACACTTCCAGGTACGGCGGTCCGGAGTCCGGGTCGAGGTGGACATGCTCCCAGCCCAGAGCCCGCAGCTCCTCGGTCCGCGCGCCGGTGAGCAGCGAGACCACGATGTAGGAGTGCAGCCGATCGAGCGTGGTCTTCGGTCAGCACGTCGTCGGCCTGCTCCGCGCTGAGAGACTTCGACCGACGCCCCGCCTGCCCGGTGGGCACCTCGGTTAGCTCGACCACGTTCCGCTTCACCTTGTCTCGCGCCATGGCCCGTTTCAATCGGGGTCCCGCTGGATCGGCGTTGGGACGGCCGTCGATGAAACAAGCGAGAGGGACGAGCCGTCCAACTTGAGGGACCTCCTGCCCTACCGGGAGGAGAAGCTTTGATTCGGGTGGCGAAGCTTTTGATTCAGCTTTTGTGCAACGACCAGATTGGGTACGGTAAGCCTGGGTGAGGCCACGGCCCCACCAGAAGTTCCACCTAGATGTCGGGGTGCACCATGACGCTTACGCTCGATGACGTTCGCAACACCGTTCGCAACAAGCGGTTCCGGGTGGCCCGTAAGGCCGGCTATGAGGTCTTGGACGTTGATGAGTTCGTCGACGAGGTCGGGGAAAGCTTCGCCCAGCTGCTCGAGGATAACCAGAATCTTAAGAAGCAGATCGAGGCCCTGAATTCAGCGCCGCCAGTCCCGGCTCGGACCCCTGCCTGGCGGCGCAGGCTCCTACGGTTCAGCCACCTGTGCCTCGGCCGCCTGCTCCGGTGCAACCTTCCGCGTCCGGCACAATCGCGGTGACAGCGGGAATGGAAGCCAGTGCGGCCGTCGTCCGCCTCGTCGAGCTGTCCACCGAGCAGGCCGAACGGCTGGTCGAGGAATCCACCGCGGATGCCAAGCGGATCCGAGAGGAGGCCAACCGGACCGCACATCAGCTCACCACTGCCGACGCCCGTACGCGTGCCGCGCGGGTCGAGTCCGAAGCCCGGGTCAATGCAGAGCGTCTCAATGCCGATGCACATAGTCGCGCTGAGAAGCTCGATCGTGAGATTGAAAGTCGCCGCGCTGAAATGTTCGACGACTTGGAGAGGCGGCGTGATCATCTCACGGCAGCCGTGGGGGCCCTTCGTGAACTTCGAGGCGGCGTACCGCACGAACCTCACCGGCCACTTGCGCAAGGAAATCGAGACTTTTGGAGTCGGGCCGCGCGGAGCCAGACGAGCTGCCGGATGCAGTACGTGACCAGAGGCCCGCAGAGCGTAGCTCAAGTGACAGGTCGCAAGCTGCGCCCAGCTGCCCGAGGATAACCAGGCACCGGGGCGCGGCACGCGGAAGCCCTCAATAATGCCAACACCGAATCCCACCGCCCGACTTCAACGACCCTGACGAGCGGTGCTCGTCCGATGCCATTCAGAGCGTATAGCTATGTGTGCTCAGACCGCCCCGTCGCTGCGGCCTCGCGACAGTCGTATCCTCACGAATGTGCGGACGTACTCGAGCCGCGACCGCGAGCGACTCGCCCCAGTCCGCGCTGGCGGTCCATCGGTCGGCGGCCGGCACCCATCCGCTGCTCCAACTGCAGCGCACGGCGGGCAATCGCGCCGTCACGCTCGATCGTGGTGCAACGCAAGTCCGCGACCGACACGGCACCGGCCAAGGTCCCCGGCCTCCTCGCCCTCGACCCGGTGGTCGCCAATTACGTCGGTATGGAGGCGGTGGCGCGTTGAAGGTCGAGACCCATTCGGGCCCCGATCTGAAGGCGCTGTACCTCGCGTATGCGAAGAAGCATGACGTCGACACGCGATCGCAGAGACGTTTGTTAACGGCTTCACGGATCTGGATACCAATGTGATCCACCTCAACCGCGACAAGGGCGACGCGGAACGATCGTGCACGAGGCGCTCCACCTGCACTCGGATCGCACGTGGATCAGCGACCAGCACTGGAAGGTGAACGAAGGGGCGACTGAGTTCTTCACGCGTCGTGTGTGCGACGCGGCGAAGGTCGACCGGAGCGATGATGCCTACCCCGAAGTACTCGGCGCGCTTCGGCTCCTCGTCACATTCTCGTCGGTGGAGGCGCTCGCCGCAGCGTACTTCAAGAACGAGACCAAGCAGCTCCAGTCGGATCTCGAAGCGGTGCGCCCCGGGTTGTGGACGGACTGGCGGATCACGATCATCAAGAGCATCAAGGCAGCCAACGCGCTCCTCGAATCGCTGAAGTGATCACCCCGGAAACGCTGACCGCGGATTCGGTGAGCGGCGCGCGGACGGAATCTCGCGCGGTTCGTCATCCACTCGTCATGGTGGTTCGGCACAGTTCGTCGTGATCGCACCTGATCGTGCTGATGTCGATAGGCGTCGACTGGGCGTGGGACCGCCCGGAAGCGCGAGCGCGTGGAAGCGCAGAGCGCACCCGTCGGTCTCCACGAAGTAGGTCAGCCTCACGCGTAGAGAGACTCCCGCGCGGTCGCGAAGACCCCGGGCGCGGTCGCGACCCCACAGCCCGGCGCGTAGCGCGCGCGTATGCGCACACACGCGCACGCACGAGGCACTTACAGTTTTCACTTCGACCCTTGTTTGAGAGAGACCTCTCCAGGGCCACTTCTTTTACCAACTGCTACCGAAACATGCCTCAAATTGAAAACTGTAGACGCCGGCTTCAGCCGCAGTCCTGTGAAGAACGAAGTTGAGGGGTCACGCCGGACCCATGCCCAGAAATTTTTCCGGAGGCTGCGAAACTCCAATTACGCGCGTAGCGCACACGCACGCGCACGCAATCGATCTGGAGCCAGGAAGCGGCTAAATCTCTGTGTCAAATCCGAGGCTTCCCACGGCAGAGACGTGGTGGCATTCGGTCAGTGAGCAAGCTGATCCGCCAGGGCGCGCACGCCGCGCGCATCGCGCACGACGCTCACTCAGCTTCCCGCGCCCGGTGTCCCGGGAGCTAGTCACTGCCGGTGAGGTAGGTGCAGCACCGTCGCCCAGCGTTATCTATCCGGGTTGCTTCCCGCCACGGCATGCGTCGCCAGGATTGAACACGTGGTGGTCGACCAGGCCGCAGCCTGTGCGTTCCCTGGCCGTAGGACTGCGAGACGCCGCCCGGGCCGTTCGGCCCGCTGCCGTCCAGAGGCGCGTCCGGGTCGTCATTCTTCCCGGAGAAGACGCAGATCGAGTTCGCGTGCGCGTCCGACCAGCGAGTCGGCTTCCCGTTGCCCGTGATCTCACCGGCGAACGCAGCACTCGCGTTTCGCGCCCGTCACAGCCGCCGCACAGAGCAGGCCCGCAACAAACGACTTCTTACTCGGCGATGGTATCCCTTCCCCGAGTTTGCGCCGCCACCACGGTCGAGCGCCGAGCCGGGCTTTTTAGAGGATGCGTAGTCGCGCGGTCAACCAACACGCCATCGGCCAAGGAATCTGATCTCGCCGCGAAAGAAGCATGCCAGCCTGCGCGTGCGCGTGAGGAGCGATACTCGTCGCGCCCCGATCGCCCAGAAATTTTCGTCGTTCCAAGACCCCACTACGCACGCGGCGCGCAGCGCGTACGGCACGGGCACGCACGAGAGCGGGTCCAACCATCGACTAATGAAGCCGGACCGGGCAGTCATCTCGAAATAGGTTGTGTGTAGCACCGTGACAGTCGTCAAGAGTGGAGAGGATCTGCAATGCCAAAGGTGTTCGGTATGCACGAAATCGAGCTGCAGCCAGGAGTCGAGCCTGAGGATTATGAGCGGTTCTTCGCCGAAGAGCTCGCACCGACGCCTCAAGCTTCCGGGATGGAAGACCCATCTTCTAAGGGTGATCGGGGAGCACGCGGTGGAAAGTATCTCGTGCTCCACGAGATCGAGAGCCTGGATGCACGTGATCGGTACTTCCCGACCAGGCGAGCAGTCGGAGGAGTTCACTCGGTTCCTTGAACAGCACCCAGAAGCCGCGGCGGCAATGGAGAAATGGGAGAGGTATAGCACAATCCACGCGGAAAACGACATTACGACCGATTACGTCGCCGTCGCTGAATAGCGCGGAAGGCACGCGCCTGGTGCCGCAAATTTTTGACCTGGCCAGCAACACCTATAGCACGCGACGCGCACGCGTGCGTACGCCATTGCAATGACCGTTGCCCTGATCGATTGCACAAACGAGGACAATCACCGCCATGGCTAGGCCATTGAGGTGCCGCTTGCGACTCCACAGGTGGGAGTATCGCGAGAACCCCGAGACACAAGAGCACTACCAAGTCTGCGTGCGTTGTAACGCGTATCGAGACAGAGGGTCCTCACCATGGGGTGGTAGCGGAGGAGCCTGGCGGTCTCGGGGGTTAACGAAGACAACGCCCAGTAGTACGAAGCCAAAACGCACTCAGTGCCGAGCTAGCCGTACACGCAGCAATACGTAACTGAACGAAGT